>Ga0137365_10002000_pt1 | contig 16117 bp, 17 predicted proteins | sample SagtaG_9_FD_104799 | JGI IMG/M metagenome (GOLD analysis project Ga0137365, IMG submission 104799) | Vadose zone soil microbial communities from Sagehorn Ranch, Mendocino, California, USA - Sage1_L_40_16 metaG | ecosystem: Environmental > Terrestrial > Soil > Vadose zone | place: USA...
AATAAATTCAAGATAGTGACTTGTGCGCAGAATTTCTACTCCATTCAGCCATTCTCGCTGAGGAGAATGAGGAGAGCGCCTATCGGTCAGCACTACTATAGAATGTCCTAAGTAAGCAAGCTCCTCGGCCAGAGTGCGTACATGGGTTTCAGCCCCGCCAGTTATCGGGTGAAAGACTGGAGATATCATGCAAATGTTCACTAACTTCTGCCTTTCGTATGGCCGGAAGCCGTCGCCGTCCGTGTTATTTACTCGAGTGTGCCCACGTATTGAACTGGCGAAGCATCTGCTCTGTAATCCGTCTCAGTTCCTTTAAAAAGTCTGAGAAGGACACTGAGGAGAGCGCCTAGATCAATAACTTCTCGTTTGGCTCATCTCGCGTTTCTCTGATTTTTCTGCGGGAAGCTTTGCCTCATTCCTTTGCAGCAGGTAGGGAGATGAAAAAAGTAGTTCCTTTGTTCTCGGCACTTTCCACCTAGTTTCGGGAAATAAGATAGTGGGAATGCTTCCAAGCATTGCTTGGGCACCACATCCGATCTGTGACGATGATACTCTCGCTCGCATTCTCTAAGAAAGATAGTGGCTTGAAACTGACGGTGCTCGTGTGGTGGTTTCTGTGCAATGATGTCTTGAAAAAAGTCATTGGGTTGCTCAGGAAAACCTTTCCCGGAAGTGCTCTCAGACATAGTGGCTGTTCCTCCTCTCTCAGGTACAAGCCTGCCTCACTGTCGTTGGGAGGAGGAGCTGCGACGGGGAGAGATGTAGACTCCTGCCTCTTTCCAAAGAAATCAAAGCACCGCCACTAAAGATTATAGCATAGTTTTTCAGGGGACATGGCAACTCGAAATAGAGGACCCTCTTTAATGCTCTTTTGTTGACATGAGATTAGGCCAATTATAAACTGGAGAATCAAGAATACTTTGCCAATATCGTTTGTGATCCCGGAAAGGACAAAATGAAATGCGCCGAGATCGAATATCTTGTCCGTCCCGTATACTGTTATTCCAAATCTACTGCACATCTCGGTTGACAAATATTGCTTCTTGTCACATCTGTTCCTGATAGAAACCTGGTCTCTCTGGCGTCGAAACAGGTACGGGCATCCCACTGTGTAAGGATTGGATACAGGCATCGCTGACCACCAGCGACATATAGCCATCCCAGGCAGACGCACCGGTAAACGCTTGCCTGGTTTGGATCGCACGCACCCAATACATCAACTCGGAGACATAGGATTCGTGAAAGTACACGAGGCCGTCAGTGGTAACAGACACCGACCGTGCTTCTCGGGATCGCACCAGCGCAAGACCAGGCTGCGTGGTCAGAGCAGTGCCCCGTTCACCGACAATTTCGCCCGACACTTCATAAGCCGTACTCAATGGCGACAGACACCTCCACCGTTGCTAAGCAATCTCTGCTCACCACCATCTGCAGGAGCAGCATATCCGGTGTCTCCTCGCTGAACATCGGATGCGTTCGCACCCCCCGCACATACACCTCTGTAATTTCCTGCCCCAGGAGCCAGCGTATCGAATCAATATCGTGAATGGCGGAGCCAGTGACAACGGACTCACCAGGCGAATAGGGTGGGGCTATCGCGTTGCGATGTACACCCTTTTACAGGATTGCGCGGCCAATTTCCCCCGCAGCAACCACCTGCTGGACGGCCAGATGCCGGGGATCAAAGCGTCGGTTAAAGCCGACAGAGATAAGCCGCTGCCCCAGGACCTGTTCCGCTTCGATGAACTTCTGAGCTTCGGCGGCAGTGATTGTCAGCGGTTTTTCGCAAAGTACAGGCTTGTGCTGCCGCAAGCACTCATGCACAAACGCTGCATGGGTGGGATCGGGTGATGCAATCACTACAGCTTCGACGCCAGCATCCTGAATCAGTTGCAGCGGATCTGAGAATGCCTTGGCAGAACCACATTCCTCAGCCACCTGTCTCGCACGCGCCTGGTCAAGGTCATAGATTGCCGCCACTCGCGCTCCCTTCACAAAGCGGTGCAGATTGAGCGCGTGGCGCGCGCCCATGCGGCTGTGCCAATCACACCAACCGATAGGTCACCTTGGCCGCCCACAGTTCCAGCGCTGTAAAACCGGCGTGGGCCGTAGCTGCTATATCCGTTTGTAAATCAGCAGGCATGATTGTTGCGCCGTGAAAACCTAATTCCATATGGACCTCCCCCTCCCAAGGAATGGTGTGCAACCGATTGCACAACCATTCAAAAAAAGAGCAACAGTTAGCGGGCATCTTCCAGCATTTCGCATGGTACCAACCGGGCGGTTGTCTGTCGCACGACTAATTCACCGGGAACAATCTGGTCTTCTGGCATCTGGCCGTTGAGTAAAGCGAGCATCATGCGCATGGCCCACTGTCCCATGTCAAACCGTGGCTGGCGAATAGTGGTCAATGGAGGCATGGTGTAGGCGGCCATGTCGATATCATCAAAACCGATAATGCTGAGGTTGTCAGGAACAGAGATGCCACGTTTGTAACAGGCAGCCAGCAAGCCCATAGCCGACGTATCGTTGTAGCAAAAGACGGCCGTAGCCCCGGCGGCCAGTAACGGCTCTAGACTGGCCTCACCGGTTTTGGCGTGGTTTTCAATAGTATGAGAAGTAAAAATGAGGGCGGGGTCTACCTCAAACCAACCTGCTTCAAGCGCAATCTGATATCCTTTGAAACGGTGCTGGTTTGACTGAGAACGATTGGTAACTCCCACGTAACCGATGCGGCTATGCCTCAAAGCAATCAAGTGCTCTACCGCTAATTGAGCCCCATGCACATCATCAACAGTAACGAAATGTATGGCCTCCCCCGGCTTCTGTTCATTGATCATCACGATGGGAATCTTATTGCGGCCATAGAAGCGGGGATATTGATCAAACAAGTGGGAGGCGATGACAATAATCCCATCCACCCGCCGCTTCTGGAGCATCTTAATAACAGCAATCTCTCGCTGTCGATCATTTTGCGAGGTACTGATAAAAACATTAAAGCCCGCCTCAATCGCAACGTGCTCCACGCCTTCTACTACCCGCCCCATGAATGGATCAGAAATTGTGGCCAGCACCATGCCGATGCTCCAGGTCTTACTGGCAGCCAGACTCTTTGCCACCGTACTGGGGACGTAATCCATCTCTCGGGCCAATTCCTGGATCCGTTTACTCGTTGCAGAGCCAATGCGAGGATGATCCTCCAGCGCACGAGAGACGGTTGAAGGTGAAACCCCGGCTTTTTTAGCGATATCATAAATTGAGACAGGCATGTCGGTGAACTCCTGCGCGATTGGATATCATCACCCCGATGAGCGCCACTACATCGGCGTAGGTAAGAAATGCGCAATCGTTTGCACAAAGTGCAAACGAAAAAATGGTTCTTGTCAATGGGTTATTATAGTAGATTTAAACGTTCATTGCATTTTTCCTCTCAACCACTGCCCTCGATGGCTGGAGAGGCCTGCTTCCTGTGCATGATTCTGGAAGCGTAAGACCGAACAGGTCGGCCAGTTCCTGGGCCATCATTTTCAATCCTGCTAGGTCAACCGTAAAGTAGTTACCAACAGATTGATGGCGGGATAAGGATGGCACCGAAGTGAGTGAATCAATCCTCCATTATTGGTCGCCAAAGCTTCCTCAATGCCTGTAGAGCCGATACTCTCGAGAGGAAGTCACTAATATGCAGCCAGTTCATCGCCGACTACAGCTTTGAATAGCGATGCCTTGACAAAGACAACAATTCTGTCTATACTTGTTCTATCACATTAAGCGCTTAACTTAATGACGAGTTTATTTTATATTGGAATATTAAGCGCTTAATTTACATCTACATCGGATGGAGCAATGACAACACTGGATGATGTGGCGCGTCACGTTGGGGTCACGTCTGCAACCGTCTCCAATGTGATCACAGGAAAAGGTTCTGTGGGCGAAAACACGCGAGCGCGTGTTTTCGCTGCAATCGAAGAACTGGGCTACCAGCCTAATCTTGTAGCACGCAGTCTTGCGCGCAAGAAGACATTTACCCTCGCGCTAGTATTACTTACAATTGCCAACCCTTTCTATGCAGAGATTGCAGAGGAGATCGAGCGAGTTGCCAGGCAACACGGTTACCAGCTCTTGCTGTGTAATACGCACAAAGATACCACAATTGGACGAGAACATCTAAAGGCACTTTCTAGTCGTTGGGTAGATGGTCTCCTGGTAATGGGGGGTAGCCTCTCGGTGCCAGATATGTTAGCTGCGGCTCGTCGCGGACAACGTGGGCAACCGTTGGTACTCAGTGTTCCGTCTGAGCACGAGCAGAATGTGGCCCTGCCAGTTGTAGATATTGACTTTCACCACGCGGGTGAACTGGTAGCACGGCATCTTTTGGAGTTGGGACACCATCGTACCGCCGTGATTGTTGAGGCACCAAGCCATGTGCTCAGGTTGGAAGGATTCCGCACGGCGCTAGCAACATCCGGTGTCGAACTGCCCACGGAGTTTGTACAGTACGGCGATTCCACTATGCAGAGCGGTTACCTGGGAGCCGAAGCGCTCCTGGCACTTCCTATACGACCAACAGCAATCTTCGCTACAACGATCTCATGGCTCTTGGCGCCGTGGAAGCCGCCCTTGATCAAGGGCTGCGTGTACCGGGCGATCTTTCAGTTGCTGGTTTAGACGATATTATGCTAGGCGCGCATGTTCGCCCTCCTCTTACCACCGTTGCTATTCCTAAGCAGGAATTAGCAAAACAAGCTATAGAGCTCTTATTGCGCTACATCGATGGCGTAGAAAGTGAGCCTGTTTCTCTTACCGTGCGCCCACATCTGGTCATCCGTAATTCCACGGCGGGAGTAATTTGAGTATTTATGAAATAGTGTACTATATGAAAGTGAAAGGAGGGACAAGAGTAAAGCAATATATCCACGAAATCGACAAGTATTCATGTGCATTGCAGCAACAAGTATGGCGGGAAAATCTTAATTTACACTCTAGGCCACAAGAGCAACGCGCACCATCGTATGCTGTGCGTTGCCGTAGACAGTAATGAAGCTATTGTTATTCGAGTTACGAGCCGAAAGGAGTGCTCCAATGACACCTTGTCTTTCCCTTTCCCGTTGGATACCTCGCTTTATCGTAGAGTCTGCTGTTCTAGGTCTGATCATAGTGCTCGCGGTATCTCTGGCTGCATGTGGCGGCACCACCGCATCACCAAGCAACAGCGGCCCGGTCACGTTGACCTTCTGGACATGGGTACCGAATATTCAGAGCGAGGTCAATCTTTTCGAACAATCTCACCCCAATATTAAGATCAAAGTGGTAAACGCCGGTCAAGGCGCGCCAGAGTATACCAAGCTGAGAACGGCTCTCAAAGCCGGTTCAGGTGGACCTGATATCGTTCAGATCGAATTCCAATATCTTCCTACGTTCGAACTCACCGGCGATCTGGTCGATCTGTCGAAGTATAGCGCGAATACCATCCAGAATGACTATATGCCTTGGACATGGAGCCAGGTAACACAAGGCTCAAAGGTCTATGCCATTCCCCAGGATAGCGGTCCTATGGGTTTGCTATACCGCAAAGACATCTTCGACCAGTATCACCTGGCTGTTCCACAGACTTGGGCACAGTACGAGCAGGAAGCCATTGCGTTACATAAAGCTAATCCCCAAATTTACATGACTGACTTCCCTCCAGGTGACCCTGGTTGGTTCAATGGTTTGCTCTGGCAAGCAGGATCGCGTCCATTCAAGGTCAACGGTACGAACGTATCAATCAACATCAATGACCCGGCTGCACTGCAAGTTGCCAACTACTGGGGGAATTTGATTAACCAGAAGGTCGTGCAGACTGCACCCGATTTCACCACCGATTGGTATACTGGATTGGCAAAAGGAACGTATGCAACCTGGGTTACCGCCGCGTGGGGACCTGTCTTCCTCTCAGGCGTTGCTGCACAGTCAGCGGGCAAATGGCGCGCTGCTCCTCTACCACAATGGACAGCCGGAGGTCAGGCTACCGCTAACTGGGGGGGATCGACAGACGCTGTGACAACACAGAGTCAACATCCCAAAGAGGCTACCGAGTTCGCAATGTGGCTGAATCATGACCAAAGCTCCGCTACGATGCTCGCTCAAAAGCAGTTCCTCTTCCCGACACTGAAAGGCGTACTCAACGATCCGAGTTTCATCAATGCAGCTTCCTCCTTCTATGGTGGGCAGCAGGTGAATCAGGTCTTTGCTTCAGCATCGAGTAATGTAGATACGAGCTTCCAGTGGAGTCCATTCCAGGATTACGTCTACACGCAAATGGGTGATCAATTGGGGGTGGCTATTAATGGCAAGTCTACCTTTGAGCAGGCGATGAATAACCTGCAAAGTAACCTCATCACTTACGCCAAAAATCAAGGTTTTACCGTCGGCTAGAAGTCAGGAGGGCGAGTCTGAGTGCTGCTTGTTTGGAGAAAGGAAGAAAATCCTTTCTCCAAAGTCAGGTACACTCCCCTATCGGAGATTGCTTGTATTGTCGTTGTACCCCCTTTTTGATAAGAGGTCAGTGCTATGCAAAAGCAACAACAAGTGGAGGCAGATCGCTCCGCGCTCGCTGTGAGCACTCTGGAGCAGAAGCTCATTCTTTTGCGCTGGTATCGCTGGCGTCAGCGAGTGGTGCTGCCTTATCTCTTCCTGACTCCCTTTCTACTCTTGTTCATTCTGTTTTTCATTCTTCCTCTAGGATACGCCCTGGGAATCAGCCTCTTTGCTGACCGGCTGGTTGGAGGTACAGTTTTCGTAGGTAGTCAAAACTACCTCCAGGCATTTCAGGATAGCAGTTTCTGGGAAGGTGTTCGGCGCATGTTGCTGTTCATGGTGGTACAGGTGCCTGTGATGCTTTGCCTCGCCTTAATCTTCGCACTTCTCCTCGACAGCGGCGTGACGAAGTTGCGTACGTTGTTCAGGTTGGGTTATTTTCTTCCCTATGCCATTCCTAGCGTGGTATCAGCGCTGCTCTGGGGTTACCTGTACAGCTCAAATTTCGGGCCCTTTGCACAGATTGCCTTTTCCCTTCATCTTCCTGCCCCTGGTTTTCTGACCGATTCAGGAATGCTGGCCTCCATTGGAAATATCGTGACGTGGCAATGGACTGGCTACAATATGATTATTCTGTATGCTGCGTTGCAGGCCATTCCGCCGGAACTGTACGAAGCAGCTCTGGTGGATGGCGCAACAGGATGGAAAGTGGCACGCTATATTAAGATACCATTGATCGCCCCAGCCCTGGTGCTGGCCTGTGTTTTTTCCATCATAGGCAGTCTCCAGCTTTTCAATGAGCCACAGATCATGTTTACGCTCGCGTCCAACGTGATCGGAGATCACTACACCCCCAATCTCTATGCCTATAACCTCGCCTTCAATGACCAGCAATACAACTATTCCGCCACCATCTCGTTTACGCTTGGCGCGATTGTGTTTGTATGTTCGTACATCTTTATGCTCGCAACGAACCGGGGGAGGCTACGCTAATGGCTATATCTGTTAACACTCCTGTATCCACAAAAGCACATGAGGTTCATCCAAGTCAAATGAAGCGCACCCGCTGGACGCGCGAGAGTCTCGCTACCGCATTTCTGTTGGTGTTCCTGGTGTATTTCTTACTACCATTCTTCTGGCTCATCGTCTCGGCAACTAAAACGAACCCGGATTTGTTCACATCCTTCGGTTTGTGGTTTGCCTCCGACTTCAATCTCTCCAACAACCTCAGTGACCTGTTCACGCACGATGGTGGAGTTTTCTTGACCTGGCTCTGGAACACAGCGTATTATGCAACTTGCAGCGCCGTGGGTGCCGCGCTGATTGCGGCCATAGCAGGTTACGCCTTTGCCAAATTTCAGTTTCCCGGTCGCACACTGTTATTCGCCATCATCCTCGGTTCTATTATGGTTCCGAGCACTGCCCTAGCGATACCAACCTATTTGCTGCTCAGTAAGATTGGGCTGATAAACACTCCCCTCGCTATTATTTTGCCCTCTCTAGTGAGCCCATTTGGTGTCTTCCTCATGCGTATCTATGCAGAACAAGCCGTTCCCGACGAGCTACTGGATGCTGCACGTGTAGATGGAGCCGGTGAAATGCGCATCTTCTGGAGTGTAGCGCTCCGGATTCTAGTTCCAGGTTTTGTGACGGTCCTGCTATTCTCGTTCGTGGCAACATGGAACAATTACTTCCTGCCATTGCTGGTCTTGAGCGACCCCACCTACTATCCACTCACCCTGGGTTTGGCATCGTGGAATGCCCAAGCGAGCGCGAACGGTGGTGCCCAACTGCTCTTTACCCTGGTCCTGACCGGGTCGTTGATATCTATTCTTCCTTTGATCGCCGCTTTTCTCTTCTTGCAAAGATACTGGCAGGGCGGGCTGACGCTCGGCAGTATACGATCTTGAAGCGAGGTATTGCATGACTCATCCACTTTTCGGCGCTGCGTACTACCCTGAGCATTGCAGCTCTGAACGCTGGTCAATTGATGCCAGGCTTATGCAGCAAGCTGGTATCAATACGGTTCGGCTGGCCGAGTTTGCCTGGTCGAGGCTGGAACCAAAAGCAGGGTTCTTTGATTTCTCCTGGCTGGACAAGGCAATTCAAATTCTAATGGCGCACGGAATACAGGTCATACTGGGCACACCAACGGCCGCGCCACCGGCCTGGCTGATCCAGGCACATCCAGAAATCTTACCTGTTAATGAAGACGGACAGCGAGCAGGTTTCGGTATGCGGCGCCATTACTGCCCCACGCAGCCTGCGTTCCATGCAGCGACACGACGTATTGTTCAGGCGATGGCCAGGCATTACCAGCAGCACCCCGCAGTATTCGCCTGGCAGATAGACAACGAATTGGGCAGTATTACCAACGGTATTCGCTGTCACTGTACCTCGTGCCGCACAGCTTTTCAATACTGGCTCCTGCAGCACTATGGAAGCCTCGAACGCCTCAACTCTCTGTGGGGTACCGTTTTTTGGAGCCAGGAATATTCCGCGTGGGAACAGATTCCTACTCCGATGCGAAACGTCCGTCCTGGAAGCCCTGGATCAGCGCACAATCCCGCGCTCTACCTGGATTTCGCACGTTTCACTTCTGAGAGCTGGGTCCAGTACCAGCAACTCCAGGTGCAGATCCTGCGCGACCTCTGTCCCCAGCACCAGATCACCCATAATTTAATGGGGTTGTTCCCCTATGTAGATTATGTGAAGTTGGCACAGGACCTTGATATCGTGTCATGGGATAACTATCCACGACTGCCTACACCGTGGAGTGCCTTCAATGGGAACTGGAGCCCCAGCCATGTTGCGATGGCCCATGACATGATGCGTGGGCTCAAAGGGCGCACTTACTGGGTTATGGAGCAGCAGGCAGGGCCTAGTGGCTGGGGAAGAATCTCACCTACACCCCTCCCGGGAGAAATCCGCCTCTGGACTTTGCAGTCTGTGGCGCATGGAGCGGAAGCTATTGTCTACTTCCGCTGGCTCACCAGTCATGTGGGAACCGAGCAGTACTGGCATGGCATCCTGCCACATGATGGAACCCCCGGTCGGCGGTACGAGGAGATCCGTCAGACAGGAGAAGAGTTACAACGTCTAGGTACACTCGTAGCCTCGGACTTCCCTTCCGAGGTAGCCATCCTTCGTTCCTATGATGCGCTCTGGGCGTTCGAGGCCCAGCCGACGGCTGAAGGGCTCTCTTATGACGACCAGATTGGTCGCTACTACCGGGCATTTTGGCGGCGGAATGTGGCAGTCGATCTCATTACCGAGGATGGCCCCTGGGAGTCATATAAGGTGCTTGTCGCACCTTGCTTGTTTGTACTGAAAGAAGAGGTTTCTACTCGCTTACATACCTGGGTAGAGGCGGGTGGGACACTGGTACTGACGTTCCGCAGTGGCGTCAAAGATGAATATAATCGCGTTGTCGATCAGCCACTGCCCGGAGTATTGCGCGACCTGACCGGGGTGTGCGTTATTGACTATACAGCTTTGCTACCGGCAGGTACCGGCGTACCTTGCGGCGGCCCGGAAAGCCTTGAACTTGTCTTAGATGGCACCATACATTGTGTCGGTGCTGATGTGTGGATGGATGACTTGGAAGTAAACGATGCAGAGGTGCTTGGAACCTATCGCGGCGGGCCATATGATAGATCCCCTGCTGTGGCTCTGAAGCGCCTCGGAGCAGGGCGGGTCATCTACGTTGGTACATCGTTGGACGATGTTGGGCAGGCTTTGCTCATGGGCAAGGTACTTGATGAGACGGGTATAACTTCGGGAGTGCCTTCGCCGGACAATGTAGAGATAGTACGCCGAGTGCATGAAGGTACCGACTACTGGTTCGTGCTCAATTATGGCCCGGTTGCACAAGAGATCCGGCTGCCAGCCAGGGGAATAGAACTACTCACTGGCAGGGCCGTAACGGAAACTGTCATTGTGAATGGTTTTGATGCGCTTGTCGTACGTAGTCAACCATGGACCCACTAGTTGGAATTGAGTAAAGTCTGAAAGATCTCGAAAGTCTGTCGCTTGAGCTGAGCCGTGAGCGAGTGAGGCGTGCAAAGATCGGCTTGGACCTGCTTGCGCGTTACTATCCAGACGCCTTGCAATCGCAGCCCGCCGCTCCCGAACTGGCCATTCCTGTGCTTGAGCGGGCTGATTCTCATCCAAATAGTCCAACGTAGTCTGGGAATCTACAAGAAGAGCAGGTGAAGTATGAAAATTGTTGATGTCAAAAGCATTGTTATGGGAACTGCTTGGCGCAATCTGACCTTCGTGCGTGTTATCACAGATGATGGGTTGGAAGGCGTCGGTGAGGTGCGGATGCTGAACCATACCGATGCCCTTCTGGGGTATTTTGCCGAAGCAGTACCAAACCACGTCCTGGGTCATGATCCCATCAATATCGAAGACCTGGTGCGACGGATGTATCTGAATGACTATGCACGTGCAGGTGAGATAGCTATGTTCGCCATCGCGACCATTGAGATCGCCTGCTGGGATATTGTGGGACAAATGCTCGGACAGCCTGTCTATAAACTCCTGGGCGGCGCGGTGCGAGACAAGATCAAGGTTTATGCGAATGGCTGGTATACGGTCGAACGCACTCCGCAAGAATTCCATGAGGCCGCCAAACGTGCGATTGAGAAGGGCTACCATGCACTCAAGTTCGATCCTTTCGGTGCAGGTTTTTATGAACTCACCAGGAGCGAGAAGTTGCAGGCGGTCGAACTGGTTGAGGCTGTTCGTGATGGTGTCGGACCCGACACAGAGATTCTCATTGAGATGCATGGTCGCTTCAACCCGGTAACCGCTGTAGAGATAGCACGCGAACTTGAGCCATTTAAACCATCCTGGATCGAGGAATCGGTGCCGCCGGAGAACCTGGCAGCGCTCAAGAAAGCCTCCGAGAAGATCAGCATCCCAGTGGCGACCGGCGAACGAATTCACACACGTTATGATTACCGTCAACTTTTCGAGTTACAGGCTGCTGATATCATCCAGCCAGATATTACCCACTTTGGTGGGCTCATCGAAACGAAGAAGCTTGCGGCATGGGCCGAGACGTATTACATGCTGGTCGCCCCACACAACGTGGGAGGGCCAGTTTCGACTGCAGCAGCGCTCCACTTTGCAGCCTGCACACCCAACTTCAAGATTCAAGAACACTTTAACGACTTTGCTGAGGATTGGGTAAAAGTGGCCGCACCGGGGAATCCCGACGTTATAGAAGGATATTTCGAGCTCCCGCAAGGGCCAGGACTTGGAATAAAACTCAACGAGGAGGTGATTCGAGAGCATACACAGCAACAGATTTTCTTCAATCTATTTGATGAGAACTGGCATCGGCGCCAGGCACGACGTACATCCTAGATCGAGAGCGCTGGTCTCTCTTCTAGCTGGTGTTCAGCCACCTGATTGGCCTGCTTCTTGCACGATACTGGAAGCCTGAGGCCAAAAAGGTCAGCTAGCGTTTGGAACATCTCTTTTAATATTGTGAGTTCAACCGTGAAGTAGTTAGCAACGGTTGGATGGCGGGATAAGAATGCAACCGCGCTGACCAGCTTTTCTGCTCCGTCCTCTAATGCTGCGTCCATACTCGTGTAAATCACACGGTCGAGAGGGAGCCAACAGTAAGCTGACAGCCCCCCTCTCATTGTTTGTTGCGCGAGCTTATTGACGATATAGCGAATCCACTCTTTTCTTCCTCTCCTTGTATGAGTTGAGCAGCCGCCATTAAATCGTCATAGCGGACTGTTCTATGATACATATTCAGGCGACGAGCAGGGTTCGATTGATGTTGTGCGAATAGTGTGTATCAGGCGAAGACTGGGGAGACATCCATATAGATACGGAGGTCTTGAACAAGATCGCCCCTCTTACGCAAAATCGAGGTGCAAGGAAGAGTCACCACCTTCCCATCGTGTCGGGTATAGTCGATGAGTGCCTCAACAATCTCGACATCACCTTCATCCCACGTTTGTACAAAATTGTGGCGCAAACCCTTAATCGCTCCCCAGAAATCGGCAATGCCGCGTACTACGGCATCACGTCCAACGACTGTCTCGGCATTTCCGAAACGAAGGTGCACATCTTCCGTGTGGAGAGGTGCAAACTTCTCCACATCCATGGAATCGACCACTGCATAGTAGTGTTTTGCCCAGTCAGACATAGGATCCTCCTTCTTTGGTACGTCAGTACCAGGTACCACTTTGATCACATAAAAATGGCTAGCCAACCATGTCGCCACAATCGGCGAAGAGTATGGTGCCTGTCATATAGACGATAAGGTCACTAGCACAAAACAGTGCAACTCGAGCGACATCATACTGCTGATTGCGACTCCAGGGTCCCTTCCTTTACCCATTTGCGGATCGCTGTCAGTGTAGCCTGGACTGCGCCCAGGTAATCACCCTCCATCTGCCTGGCGTATGCCTGCTCTTCGGGTGAATCAGGCGGGATCCCTTCTTTTTCAAGCGAGAAGGTGAAGCGCAAAGAGAGTTCTCCGTTGGCATCTTCTTCGATCTCGTTTTTGATTGTGCCAAGAGTGTTTCCTGAGAGACGGTCGAACTGTACCATTCGTTTCGGATAGAAAGTCACGCGCTCACGGGCGGGGTCTCCGCGAAAGACAATGTCTCGCACAAGGTAATTATCGCCGCGCTCGATTGTGTTGCATTCCGTCATTTTGGGGACGAAAGGCAGGGCATTCTCCGCCTTCAACTCCAATCCTTTCCATATCTGGTCGCGGTTGAGGAATGGGATGTCGGGGTCACCCCTGTCGTTGACGGGAACAGATCTAGTCATGGTAAACATAGTGTTAACTCCTTTCATTTCATACTATTCAGCATAGGAAGACGAGGTCTGTAAGTCAATACTATCGTTCAGACTAACCGAACGGAACGATACTGCCGAGAATTATTCCTGGATTGCATTTACTTCATCACTGTTTCTAACCTCCCCAACCCCTCAATTTCCGCGACTAAGCGATCGCCTGGTCGCAAAAACTCTGGTGGTTTTCTTCCGTAACCGACACCCGATGGAGTCCCCGTTGCGATGACATCACCAGGTTCGAGTGTCATAATGGTAGTAAGGTGTTCTATGATTTCCTGGATTGAAAAGACCATGCTCGCTGTGTTCGAGTGCTGCTTTACCTGCCCATTCACTGCTAACGTCAGCGTAAGCGCCTGTGGGGCTTGCACAAACTCAGTAGGTGTAATGAAAGGACCCATGGGAGCAGCTCCATCGAAGCCTTTCAGCATTATCCAATCGAGTCCCAAATAAGAGCGTTCTTCTTTGGGAACCCAGTCACGTGCAGAAATATCATTTAAAATGCTATAGCCCGCGATACTCGCCATGGCTGCGTCACCTCGCACGTGGCGGACTTTTTGTCCAATAACCACCGCCAACTCCACTTCCCAGTCGATCATTTTCGCATATTCAGGCAGGAGAACGGTTTCACCAGAACCGACCAGCGTTGTGGTTGGAGGCTTTAAAAAGCAGTAAGGAAACTTCGGTGGTTTTGTATTGTCCATTTCTGCGTTGTGGTCGTTATAATTTGCCCCAAGGCAGATGAGCTTATTGGGATAGATCAGAGGTGGGAGCCAGCGAATTTCATCTGCCTTAAGTTGGCTTTGCCGCCTATCCTGTTCGGAATATCCAAACCAGTATTCAACGATTGAGGAAAGTTTTGCTCGCCAGTAAGACCAATGCTGCATCATTTGCATGAGCGAAGCAGGCTTCGCCTGGTGCAGGGAAAGTGCTTCTGTGAGACGAGCATCACTCAAGACGGTTACTATATCAATATACTTCCCCTGGACATGGAGAATGATACGTTCCTTCCCAGAGACCAAGCCGCTGCCAAGTTGGTACTTCATTCGATACCTGCCTCTTTCCCCAATACTGAGAACATGGCAGCAATGTCCTGTTCTCCTCGTCCCTCCTCCGCGGCACGGTCATAATATCCTGATGCTAAGTCGAGTAAGGGAGTCGGGCAACCGGATTCCCTGGCGAGCGATTTGATGAGTGGAATAAATTCTTGCACCTGGTGTATAGAGCCCAGAGGTGGCTCATAGCGCCTGGTAGCCATCATCGGTCCACGTGCTGCTAACATCGTGGAGCCTGCGATGCTTGGATTGATTACCTTCATCACCATTTCAGGGTCAAGGCCTGCCTTCGTACTCAGTACCATGGCCTCCGCGGCAGCAAGCGTATGCACCGCGACCAATAAGTTTGCGACGCATTTCATCTTTGAACCGGCTCCAAACCCCCCGAGGTAGAAATTATTATCGGTGATGGCTTGAAGAACGGGCAGGCAATGATGAAATATTTCTTCGTCCCCGCTGCCAAAGAAGACCGTCTTTCTGGGAAGTACCAGGGCGGGGGTGCCGCTGATCGGGCAATCAAGCATTTCTACACCTACCCTTTGAAGGTGGGTAAAGGCTTGCTCTTTTGCTTGAATGGAGAGCATGCTAATTTCAACCACAATCAGGCCTGGATGGGCACCATGAAGCAGGCCGTTTTCTCCCTCAATTACCTCCAGGAGAGCTTCGTCAGTAGGAAGGCACGTCAGGACGATATCGGAGCGTTGCGCGACTTCTTTGCTCGATGAGACGGGAGTACCTCCCATGGTAATGAAATCGTTGATCATGTGACGACGATACCCATAGACGGCAAATCCATGTTCCAGCAGGCTAAGCGCAACAGGCAGACCCATCTTTCCGATGCCAACGATGCCAACGTTCGTACTCATAATGTTGTTCTCCTCTTTCATAAGGGGCCGCGACACATCCTGGGTCTACTCGATGTGATAGCTCCTATCCGAATAGTTGATGGTCACGGTGAAACTGCCCTCGTTTAGCTGCCAGGTTCTGACTTCGAAAGTGCGCATTCCACTTTTGTTGAGAGGGTCTTCCCTGGCGGTGGCTTCTGCCTCCTCAAGTGACCCTACTCTCAAAATGGTCATACCCGTGCCTGGTAGTAGGTCCTTGCCTGCAAGAAAAGGACCGGAGGCGAAGAGTATGCCACGTTTTTCGAGGTCGATCATGTAGTTCAAGTGATCAGGCAGCAGCGGCAATAACTCACTCATGGGCCTGATGGGCGTTGTGAGTACGACGTAGAGCTCCCTTTGGAGCATGCGACTAGTAAGTTCGTTGATCCTGTCTTGTAGTTCAGACATCGTTCGTCTCCTCTCATCACGACAGAGCGACGTGGGATGAAGGTGATATAAACCCTTCCCGCTGGCTAATCCATAAACATGAATTCGCGCGATGGCATGAGGCCCCAGTGGTTCACAGCCTGAGGACTGTCTTTCCATACCTTCGGTCGCTGTGGGAAGTCTTCGTGCCAGGGACGCGGCTCAAAGTAGCCCAGGTCTTCGTCAAGCAAGATATCCAGCTCGGTGAACAGTTCGACAATCTGCTTGTCGGGATCATGGTGATAGGTAAAGATGTTGTGGCCAGCTCCGTGGCGGCCTGGTCCCCAGAGCAGAGGGATGCGGTGCCTGGAAAGGTAATCGCACGCCTGCTGCACATGCGCCCAATCTTTTAACTGAAAGGCGATATGGTGCATCTTTTGATATTTCGACTTCAGGAAATTAACG
>Ga0137365_10002002_pt1 | contig 16114 bp, 19 predicted proteins | sample SagtaG_9_FD_104799 | JGI IMG/M metagenome (GOLD analysis project Ga0137365, IMG submission 104799) | Vadose zone soil microbial communities from Sagehorn Ranch, Mendocino, California, USA - Sage1_L_40_16 metaG | ecosystem: Environmental > Terrestrial > Soil > Vadose zone | place: USA...
CAGGCCGACGGAACGTTCAAGCCGGTAACGCGATGGATCAAGATGGTCGCGCAGTAAGATTGCAATGCTTCCCGCCCGAGCCCCAGCATGAAGTCCACGATGACAACGCCCGCGTCCGCTGCCGTGCAGCGCCATCGTTTCCGCCTGCCCGGTTGGGACTCCGGGCTGACGACGATTCGCGCGCGCCTTTATGTCGCTTTCGGCTTCGCTGCGGGAACGACGGTCATCGGCTCGCTGATCGCGCTCTATGCCTTCACCACCATCGGCAGCACTACCACGGAAATCGTCTCGCGCAGCCTGCCGGCGACGGTCGAGTCGCTCAGACTGGCCGAGGAGACGAGCGAGCTGGTGGCCTCGGCGCCGCGCTTGATGACGGCCGAGGACGAAAAACGCCGCGCGGTCGTGTCCGGGGAAATCAGCGAGCGCACCCGCAGCCTCGCCGAGCGAATCGAGCGCCTGCGGCTGCTGATCGGCAGCCGAAACACGGAAATCCAAAGCGCGCAAATGGCGATGACCGAGCGGCTGAGCGCACTCGACCGCGCCGTGACCGAACGCATCGCGGTCTCGCGCCAGCGGCAATCGATGGCGCTCTCCATCCGCGCGGCGCACGAGAGCTTGCTCGAGGCGGTGACGCCGGTGATCGACGACGCCAATTTCGAACTGATGACGGCAAGCGCGGCAAGCAGGACGGCAACCACCGATCTGCTGGAATATCTGCGCCGACTGCTGGAGATCGAGGGCGAGGTCAACCTCCTCGCCGGGTTGTTGACCGAAGCTTCCATGGTCACCGAGCGCGCGCGGCTGCAGCCCTTGCGCGATCTCATCGACGCGGCGCGCCGCAAGATCGAGACCAATCTCCAGGCGCTGGCCGACCGCGAACAGCGGGACAAGCTCACCGCGCTCTACGAGCGTCTCGCTGCGATGGCCGGCCAGGAGGGACTCATCGCGCTGCGCGCACGCGAGCTGAGCTCGCAGCAGGAGGCGCAGGTTGCGTTCATGGCGACCCAGTCGGAGGCGATGAAGCTCAAGCAAGCGGTGGGCGCGGTGCTCGAGCAGCAGGGAGATCGCGTGCAGACCATCTCGGCGCGCGCCGGCGAGCAGATCCGCTCCGGCCGGTTTCTCCTGATCGCGCTGTCGATCACCGCGCTCGTGGCCGCGGGTCTCATCGCGTGGCTCTACGTCGGCCGCAACATCGCCCAGCGTCTGAGCTTCCTCAGCGGCGCCATGCGCCGGATCGCGAGCGGAGATCTTTCTGGAGAGATTACCGAGGGCGGCCGCGACGAAATCGCCGACATGGCGCGCACGCTGCTGGTGTTCCGCAAGGCGACCGCCGAGGTGGCCGCGGCGCGCCGGAGCGAGGCCGACCGCGCTCAGGAATCGGAAGTCCGCCGTCAGCAAATGGAGACGGACACGCGGAATTTCGAACTGGCCGTCTCCGAGATCGTCGGAGCGCTCGATCGCGCATCGGAGGCGATGGATTCCTCGGCGCGGGTGATGACCGAAAGAGCGGGCCGCAATCAGACCGAGGCCCTGACCACCGCGGCGGCTTCCGAGCAGGCGACCAGGAACGTCGAGAATGTCGCCGGCGCCACCGAAGAAATCGCGCAGACGACCGACCATATCGCGGCCCAGGTTCGCGACTCGGCGTCGATCGTGCGGCAGGCGGCCGAGGAGGCGCAGGCCATCACCGCAGCGGTGGAAGGTCTGGCGCATTCGGTCGGGCAGATCGGCGACGTCAGCAATCTCATTCGCGGAATTGCGGCGCAGACCAACCTCCTGGCGCTCAATGCGACCATCGAGGCGGCGCGTGCCGGCGAAGCCGGGCGCGGGTTCGCCGTCGTTGCCCAGGAGGTCAAGAGCCTCGCCGCCCAGACCGGCAAGGCAACCGAGGACATCACCCGGCAGATCTCCTCGATCGAGCAGACGACATCCCGCGCGGTCGATGCGATGAAGACCATCGCCGGAACGATCGCCCGGCTCGACGGGATCGCCCACGTGGTCGCCGCGGCCGTCGAGCAGCAGGAAGTGGTCACGCAGGATATCGCGCGCAACGCCAGCGCCGCCGCGCAAGGCACCCGCGCGGTATCCGCCAATATCGGCCAGGTATCGCACACCGCGCGCGAAATGGATCAGGTCGCGAGCACCGTTCTAAACGCCGCCGGCGAGCTCTCGTCGCGATCCGATAAGCTGCGGCGCGAAGTGGAGCGCTTCCTCACACAAGTGCGCGCCGCGTAGATCAGGCACGATTTGCCGACAGCGGCGGGTCCGGCGCTCGCGCGCCAGGCGCCACACCGAACCAATCGCCGCTTTTACGTCAAGCCCGCCGTCCCTCGAAGCCGTATAGGCGCGCCGGATTGGCGACCAAGATCTTCTCGCGGACCGCGGCATCCGGTGCCCACACCGGCAGCTGATTGAGCAGCCGGCCGTCGTCGATCTGGAAGAGCGGCGTCACCTCGGTCGGCTTTTTCCCGGGCGGCGTCACCGAATCCGGATGCGGCCAGTCGGTGCCCCATAGGATCCGGTCGGCATTGGCGGCGATCAGCGCTTTGGCGAGCGGAACGACATCGGCGTAGTCCGGGCCGGCCTGGGATACCCGATAGGCGCCGGAAATCTTCACATAGGCCTTTCCGCCTTTGACGAGGTCGAGAACCTCGGCAAAGCCCGGCTGATCCGGACCAAGCGCGGCTTGAGCACCGGCGAAATGATCGAACACGATCGGAACCGGCGAGGCTGCGAACTGCTCCTTCAACGCCGAGATCATTTTCAGGTTCGTGTAGATCTGGATGTGCCAATTGCGGCCCTTGGTCCGATCGATGCCGGTCTCCAGACGTTGTCGTGCGACCGCCGGGTCGTTGGTGCCGCCGGTCTCCAGATTGAGCCTGATGCCGCGAATGCCGGCGCGGTCCATGGTGTCGAGATCGCTCTCCGGCGTGTTCTGGTCGATGACGGCGACGCCGCGGGCGTCCGCGCCGCGCGCCTTCATGCCGTAAAGGGTCGCGGAATTATCGCTGCCGTAAACGCTCGGGGTGACGATCACCACGCGCTGGATGTGGAGGCTCTTGTGAAGCGCCGCCATCTCCTCGGGCAACGCCGTCTCCGGCGTATAGACGCGTCCGACAAAGAACGGGAATTTCTCCGGGTCGCCGTGAATATGCGTGTGGCAATCGCATGCCGCGATGGGCACGTCGAAGTTCGCCGGCGTCGCGGGTTGCGCGGCCCTCGCAAATACCTCCCGGGTCTGCATGGCAATTCCGGTCGCGATGGTTCCGAGCACTACGGTGCGTCGTGTGGGCATGGCTTCCTCCCTGGTGAGGCTGCGTTTTTGTGCAATTGGCGCCCGGCCGGCGCATTCCTCGTCGAGGCGAACAGCCTATCACGACCGACGAGGCGGCAGAACCTCCAGGCCCCGGCTTCTAAGGCCACCGCTGAGGTGCCCGCCGATGAACCGAGAAGGTCATGTCCCGCAATCAAATGCAGTGCGGCAGCTTGCGGTTTGAGGAGGAGACGAGGCGCCGCCGTGCGGCCTTGCGCGGCGGAAATCCCTAGCGGCCCACTTTCTTGAGGAAGCCGTTCACCTCCTCTTGCAGCTTTGCGGCCGAGGTCTGCACCCGGGCCGACGCCGCAAGCACGGTCTTGGCCGAAGTGCTGGTTTCCAGCGCTTCCTGTGCCACCCCGCGCAAGACCGAGAGGACGGCCTTGGCGCCGTCCGCCGCGGTCGCCACATTGCTCGAGATCTCGAGCGTGGCGCCGTCCTGCTGCCGAACGAAGGCCGCCGCCTGCGAAGCATAACCGCCGATCTCCTGCATCCGCGTGGTGATCTTGCGGACCGCCTCCACACTCTGCGTTGCCGAGCTCTGTACCGCGCCGATCTGCCGGGCGATATCTTCGGTCGCCTTGGCGGTCTGCACGGAAAGGGCTTTCACCTCCGAAGCGACCACGGTGAATCCTCGCCCGGCAACTCCGGCGCGCGCCGCTTCGATTGTGGCGTTGAGGGCAAGAAGGTTGGTTTGCCTGGCGATGTTCTGAATGAATCGCACGACTGCGTCGATCGATTGCACGACTTCGGCCAGACGTGCGATTTCGCGGTTGGTGTCTTCGGCCTCGCCAACCGCGGAGGCGACGAGTTCGGCCGTGCTCTCGAGCTGCCGGCTGATGTCGTTGATCGAGCTCGACAACTCGCCGACCGCGGAAACCACGTGACCGGCGCTGCTCGACGCCTCCTGCGAGTTATGCAGCGCGCTCTCCACGCTGTGAGTGGTCTCTCCCGAAGAGGTCAGCAGGGCGGCGGCGGTCGACTTCATGGTCCCGGCATCGCTGACCACGGCATTGAGCACTTCGTCGACGCGCGCGCGAAACTCGGCGATGGCGCTCTCGATCGAGACCCGGCGGCTTTCTCGCTCCGCCCGGACTACGCGCTGCTCCTCGTCGATCCGGCGCTCGGTAATATCCTCGTGGACCGCCACCCAGCCGCCTCCCGCGATCGGGTGCCTCGAAATGGCGAGCGTGAGCAACACGGCGGCAGCAATGGTGCGCCCCCGTCCGTCTTGCCTCGCGGCCAAGGTAAGGGCGGCCATCCCGAACCCCATGCCGAGCAGGATGGAGGTCGTGACGAGACCCAACGCCCAGCTCACGTGTCCAGGCACTTCAAGCGCCCACATGCCGAGGTAGTGCATGCATGCAACCCCGGCGCCGAGCACTGCGCCGCCAATCGCCGCCATTGGCCTGCCTTCGAAATTCGCGGCGAGGCTGAGCCCGGCGGAGGTTATCAGGATGGCCGCGAGCAGCGAAACGGCGGTCATGGGCACGTTATAGGCCACCGCGACCCCAGGCTCGTAGGCAAGCATCGCGATGAAATGCGTGGCCCAGATTCCGCATCCGGTTGCGGCACCTGCCGTCACGATCCAAAAGGCCCGTGAGCGCCCGCGGGCGTGCTGCGCAACGTCAGGCAGGTGAATACCTGGAACATGCCGCGACACCCCGTTGGTCTTGAAAGCAATAGCGAAGACCCGTTCCCTCCGCGTTAACGAGCCCCGGGCGCCTGCCTTCGCCCGATTTCCCCGGTGAGCCGTTCCGACGAATGCAGCCCCCGTTGGCAGAAAGAGCTTTGCTCAACCTATGGAAGGAGACGCAGGCAAATCTTCATCGCTGCGGCGTTCGCCCAGGCCGAGCAGCAGGGTTCGATGGGGGCCTGGCACGACGACGGAACTGCGCGATTCCCGAGGCTGGTTTTCCGCGAGGCTGCCGGTGCTGGAGCGGATGGGATGCAACATCGAGAAAGGCCATCTCGCCTCATCGCTCAGATCCTTCAAGGAAGCTTGCGCTCGCGCGCGCCACGATCGCGTCACCAAGCTCAACGCGTTCGCTTCGCTCCATCCGAGCTAGAGCGCGCGCTACAGATTGGACAATCGCAGCAATCCGCGATCGCCGATCCAGGTCTTCGCGAGCTCCGCTTCGGCCTTTCGGGCCGCGTCAGCATCGCCGCGCGCCTTGTAAAGCTCGGAGAGACCGTAATACGACCATCCATTGCTCGGCGCCCGTTTGAGCGCGCGCCGGAACTGATCCTCGGCTTCGTCGAGCCGGCCGGCCTGCACCAGCGCGGCCGCAACCGTTTGACGCACGGGATAGTAACAGTAAAGTAAGGCGGCTCCATGTAGGGCAGCGCGTCCTGCAGCGCCGCCGCCTGTTCGAACTGCGCGATTGCGGCCTTGCTATCTCCTCGTGCCTGGGCGATGCGTCCCTGCACCACGGCCCGCGCGAGCTTCAATGCTCTCAATCGCGCCGAGCCGGAAACGGCAGGATCATCCACACCCGTTCGCGGTAGCGCACATATGCGTCGCCGTGGAACGAGATGAGATCGCGTTCCTCGAACCAGATGCCGATGAAGATGTATCCGGTGGTCGCGATCGCGAACAGGAGATGCCCCAGCGTCATGGTCGGCGTTGCCCAGAACGCCAGCAGGAAACCGAGATAGATCGGATGTCGCACCTGCTGGTAGAGCAGGGGGGTCTTGAAGCGCACCGGTTCGACTTTCCTGCCTCGGTAATGAGAAAAGACCTGGCGCAGCCCGAACAGATCGAAATGATCGATCAGGAACGTGCTGAGCAGCACGATGCCCCAGCCGAGCCAGAACAGCGCCAGGAGCAGGGTTGCTCCCACCGGGTTGGTCACGCTCCAGACGATCCCGGGAATCGGCTTCCAAAGCCAGAACAGCAGGATGAGCACGATGCTCGACACCAACACGAACGTGCTGCGCTCGATGGGCCGCGGGACGATCGTGGTCCACCATCGCTTGAAGCCCTGCCGCGCCATGACGCTGTGCTGCACCGCGAAAATACCGAGCAGGATCACGTCGACGACCAGTGCCTGCGCCAGCGGCGCGGTCGGGCCGCTGTCGACGCCTTTCGGCACGCCGATATTTCCCACGAAGCCGATCGCGTAGAGAAACGTCAGCAGGAACAGAACGTAACAAGCCACCCCGTAGACCAGGAAAGCCATGCCGCTCATGTCCAACCTCCCGTCGCTTGGCCGTCCGATTCGTCGGTTGCGGCCCAACCTATCACGGAACGGTGCCGGGGAGCAGCATCGGTCAACTCCCGCCGGCAAGAACCGCAAAACCCTGTCGCTCGAACACCCTTCGCGCTGCCGGGCCCTGCAGAAACTCCAGGTATTTCCGCGCCTGCTCGGCGTGGCCGCCGGCAATTGCGGCGAACGGGTAGATGATCGCGGGGTGCGAATCGGCCGGGAACGTCGCCACGATCTTCACCTCGGGATCCGCCGCGGCATCGGTTGCATAGACGATCCCGAGCGGTGCTTCTCCGCGCGACACGAATCTCAGGGCGGCACGCACGTTCTCGGCCATGGCGAGATGCGGCTGCAGGTTTTCCCACATTCCCAGGCTTTGCAGCGCGGCCTTGGCATAGCGGCCGGCCGGAACCGAGGTTACCTCCGCGAGCGCGAGACGGCGGCCCTTGAGCGCAGATGCAAGCGAATCCGGGTCGAGCGCCAGCGTGGAAATCGGGCTGCGCCTTGCGGCGATGACCACCAAGCGATTTCCCAGGAGATCGAGGCGCGTGTCGCGGCGAACCAGCTTGCGCGAATCCAGATCGTCCATCCAGTCGACGTCGGCCGATGCGTATACGTCCGCGGGCGCGCCCTGCGCGATTTGCTTGGCCAGGGCCGAAGACGCGGCATAGCTGGTCCGCACCGGGATGCCGGTTGCGGCGATGAAAGCCTGATTCGCCGCATCGAGGGCAGTCTTCAGGCTGGCCGCCGCAAACACGGTAAGCGGCTGCTCCGCGCCGAAGGCCAAAGCGAATTGCATGAGAACGATCAGCAGCAAGACCGCGCGGCGCGCGATTGCGACCATACCCAAAACCTCGCAGTTCGACGCCGCCCGGCTCTCACCATGACGACCCGGAGTTTGGAATCTTTGCCCGCGAGATTGCCATTTCCGGGCGGAACGACCGTCGCGCAGACGGCCGTTGCTGGGTGGAACTGTAAGGTTTTCCCCTACCGGCGGAAAGTCCGCCGGGCGGAGCATCGCCTCAGCGCGGACTGGATCCCGGGCGGCGACGCGCCCCGGCAAAGCGACCCGGCTCGCACCTTCGCTGCAATCTTGGCGAGGCTGTCAGAACGGTCCCGATCGCCTGGAGGGAACCTGACAACCGGGACCGCCCCTGCCGGGAGGGCTGACATCGCCCGGCTCGGTAATTGTCGCCGATGTTTGTGGCGGGGCTGTGATGATCATGTCACGTGCACAGTATATCCAGCGAACCTGATATTTTTAGTTCTGATCGGTCTCGCATTGGTGCCAGCACGTGGTTTCGGTCTTCGCGGACATGACCATTGCGGCTACCAATTGCCTTTTGCCAGCTCCTGGAGAATGCGTTTCTCGAGGATCAAGTCCGCGACAATCTTTCGAAGCCTGGCATTTTCCGCCTGAAGCTCTTCCAGACATGCGGTTCCCGAATCCTGCTGAGCTGCTTCCTGAAACAGCGTCTGCATTACGCCCAGAGCCTGGGCCACTTCGGTCCCGGCGCGGCCCTGCGCCATGAAGAAGTCAGCCTGGCGCAGCTTCGCGACGATATCCTCCGCCGAACGTCTCCTCATGCCGGTCCTCGCGTCCGGTCGAGTGCGATGGCGAACATACAGGCATTCCCTTTCCGCCGTATGCGGGTCTCATCTGCCGACCGCGAGAGAAATCGGACAGGCGCCATCACTCGGGCCGCCGTGGATGCCTGTCCGCACCGTTTCTCCAATGGCCCATGCTTTCGATGACGATGCTGCTGGATTTGGCCGCGGCCTGGGTCAAGTGCATATAGGCGCTGATCTCGCGCTGCACTCGCTGGCTCTCCGCCTCCAGAAATTGCTGCAGGCTCTGCAGCTCCAAGACGAGCCGATCGATCTCGTTGGTCGATTGCAGGCCGATACGCCCGATCACCGAGCTGATACGCGCGTAAACTGCGGCGTGACCGGCGTCGGGCACAGCCCGTCGATCGACAGGAATCTCCCGACTGCGGGCGCGGGCGAATTCCTCGTCGCGCGCGATGGCTGCCGGCGGGTCGGTCGCGGGCTTTTCAGTTGCTGCGAAGCTCATGCCCATTCCCCATGTCTGATGCGGGCGCATGCCGGCGATAGTCCGTGTGGTCGGCTCCTTCGTCGGGAGCGCCTCGGCGCGCCGCCGAGCCCAAAGACCACCGTCGTCGACACGTCCGCGCAGCGCGGATCGGATTGAGAGCCGGACTTGTTGCTGGCGAACGCCAACAAAGATGAAAGCCAGCGAATCCAATGGTGAAATTGGACGCACGAATTGCGACGGCATGACGGCCAATTCTGGACTCGTCTCGGCCGATCTCGCTGAAACTGTGGAGAGAATGGAACCGGCAGCCGGAGCGCGGACATGCTCCAGTTTCTTCGCGCGGGGCGCCAGCACATGTGCTCAACCTGCTCTCACGCGCCTATCGGCGGTCCCGAGCCATGCGAAATTTGGTGCGGAAAAGTTTGGCGCGCATCAGCCGCGAGCTCGAGCAAGCAAGCGAGCCGCGTTTTTCTTCTTCCGTGCGCCTCGGCGCGAACTTGGCTCGCGGGGTGCCGCAATCAGGTCCAGGCCGGGTCATATTTCCGGCAAATCAGCTAACAAAAATGCGATTCGCAGGGGGAGTCCTGCAAGAGGTGGACCACCATGGGGGTACGTAATCCACTTGTATCGCTGGACCTGAGCGAAGTGGTGATGCTGTTCGCGAGCGTCGGCCTGATTGCCGTGCTCGCGTTGGGGTTTCTAATCTGATGTACCGACGCGAGAGGACCCGCCGGGCGGGGGTCCGGCGGGGCTTTGCGAGCAATGCGTGCGTTACAGTCGATCTCGTTCATGATCATCTTGCTTGCGGGGCTGGCATGGGCCTTCGGCAAGTGGATCCTCAACGGCATAGCCGCGGTCTTGGCGCTGGTGCACCTGCAATCGGAGTCGGCCGCGGAGTTGCTGGATCAATTGTTGCGCTCTCAGGACGTTATGGAGCGCTGGATATCGGTCCATCCAAATCTTGGATGGACTTTAATCGTATTTGCCGGCTCGTTCCTGCTCGTGACACATGCTTGGCCTGCGATCGTTCGCCGGTGGAAGGTGCCGGCGCTCGAAATCGCATATGATAATTCCGATCCGAGGTTCGTTCGGAGAAAAATCGACGTCGGACCGACGGGTATCGATGGCGGGGAATATCACGCCGTCGCCATCAGGAACAACTCGAGCGACAGAACGCTTCACGACGTCTTCGTCAGGGAGGAGAATTCGTTCGGTCGGCGTTCTGGACATCGCACCTCGGCGAAGATGCAACTCTGCTGCCGGAGACCGATCTCGAGCCAGGGGCGACGGAATGGGTGGAATTGTTCGGCTTCGGCAACAAGATCGGCGAGGTCGACTGTCGGGAGACTGCTTGGAGAAGAACGCAGAGATTTTGCATTCGAGCGAGCGCCCGGGACGCAAAGGAGTCGGTTGCCGAGTTCGAGTACGATCCGAGAATGGTGCCGGTGATCAGGAGGATTCGTTAGCGCTACGAAGCATTCCGTTTCGACCGATCACGGTGACTCATCTGCGGTGACCTTGATGCAAATTGCTCGCGTGTCCGCTGAGCCGGGAACTCAGGGAGGGGAGGGGCGGAGAATGGTCGGATACGCGAAGCGACGGATGCCGCGGGAGCGTCCCTCGGGGGATCAGCGCAAATTTCTGGAGACGCTGCGGGATCTCGGCCCGCGGGACAACGCGCAGACTGCGGCGGTGCGCAAATCCACCAAACGGGCTTGCCAAGTCCGCGGTTGGGTCGAGTGGAGATGCCTCGACAAATTTCCTGGCGTCAGGGCTTGGCATCTAACGATCATCGGCCGCAAAGTCTTGAATTCTGCGGCGCGAGGTCGCGGACAGCCGGCCGACCGCAGCTCGATCGGTCCTTGAGGAAAGCCCGAAGCTTGCCGAAATCGCGACGGAGTTCTGCCGCAAAGCTCGGCGAGCTTTTCGCGGTCCGGAGGAATGCGTATGAGTCCCGAGACCTTTCGAAGCCGCGCGCGCGAGTGCATGCTTCTCGCGCAGGATGCGCGGGATTCCCACCACAGGTCCTTATTGCTCAGCATGGCCGAGACGTGGTCGGTCCTCGCGCAATCGGCCGAAGAGATGGAACGCTACGTCGAGCGCCGCCAAGGCCCCAAGCCGCATTGATTCGCGGCATGCAAGGCTGGGCCTCGGCAGACCGTCAAGCGCTCTACCTGCACGTCCGGTCGCGAACCTCGGACCCATCCGCCCAGCCTTTCGCCTGTTCGATGGCGGCATCGAGGCTCTCATCCGCCGTTGCATGGAGCTCCCCGAACGGGTAGGCGGTTTTCGTAACCGCGACCCGCCAGCCTTGCGGCGTGCGAAAAACGTTCAACAAAACTTTGCGATATTCGATCGTGCCGTAATAGATCGTTCCCGCAGGTCCGGCCGCACGGCTGCGGCGATCCGTTTGAACTTTCTGGCCTGCGGCCGCACCAGCCGGCATGGCCGGTTTGAGCGCCGGCCGGACCGGACTGGCTTCGGATACACTGCTTGTCATCGGACCACCTGTGAGCGAGCGATGTCCGACTGCCCTCATGAGGCGCTCCTCTCCGGGGCATCAACGTCAGCTTGCCCCCTGACTGCCGATTCGCCATCGTCGACCGTCGGGCCGGCAGGAATGTGACTCGCGCGAGTCCTGATTGCGGCTGTGCACCGGCGACGTTGCTTGCCGAGACATTCGATGTTTGGCCGGACAAACTCAGGCCCGCGATGCGCGGTGCAATTCGATGTCGTCGCTTCCAAGCGCAGCTCGCGGCCGAGCAGAGCGACGGGCCAGAAAGACCGTGCAGGATCGGGCCGCAAGAATGTGGAGATCGGACTTTGTCGTGGCCGTCAGGCCGCTGCATATCGTGGTCCGGCAGCTCTACGGGCTACGTACGGCGTACGCTCAATTCTTGTAGTCGGGCTCCTTGCGATCAAGGATGCGCTTGAGCGCCTCGAAGTGCCAGATCGCCGGCTTCTTGCCGCCGTAGCCGTGCTGGTCGCGGAATTCCGCCGTCGCCGCGTCGATCGCCTTCTGCGACATAGGCTTGAGCGGACGCCCGGTCCACATCGCATAGAGCTGCACTTGCGCCGCGCGCTCGAGGTAATAGAGCAGATCATACGCCTCGGCGACGGTGTTGCCGACTGTCGCCACGCCATGGTTCGCCATCATCAGCACGGTCTTTTCCCCGATTGCCCGCGCCAGCCGCTCGCCCTCGGCCGGATCGAACGCCGGACCGTCGTAGCATTCGTCATAGGCGGTGTGGATCGATACTCCCATCTCGGTCTGGCCGATCGGCAGGATCTGCGGGTTTTCGAGCCGGGTGAGCGCGCTCGCGAACGGCATGTGGGTATGGAGCACCGCCGCGGCATGCGGCAGCAGCCGATGCATCGGCGCGTGGATGCAATAGCAGGACTGCTCGATCTCGCCCTGGCCGGCGCGCAGCTTGCCGTCGTAGCCGACCTCCATGAAGCAGCTCGCCGTCGCCTCGGACCAGTGCAGCCCGAATGGAATCTGGTAGTAGCCGTCGCTGCCGGGAACCCGCAACGTCAGATGATTGAAGATCCCCTCGTGGAGGGAGTGCATCACCGCAAGCCGGTGGGCCGCGGCGAGGTCGACCCGCGCCTGCCATCGCGCCGCGCTGATATCGCCGCCCTCGGCCTGGTACGATTCTAGCCGCATCGCCGCTCTCCTCCTGGGGCTGGACCGCGGCCAATTTCGGCCCTGGCGCGGCCCGCGTCAATGCCGACCGGGGCTCTCCCGAGCCCGGCAGCCGGCAAGCTCCGATGGGAAAAATCGAGCGATTTCTCTATTCGGTCGCACCAACGTTCCCCCGATCGCAAGGCTTGCTTCGCGCCCGCGAGATCTTGCGGCTGCAGCGCTTCGTCAGTAGACAGCTGGGCGGCTTCGTTGATGGATGCCGCGCCAAGGTGGAACATGCGTGTCATATCTGCCGTTTCGATCGCGGTCTTCGCCGTGCTGCAAATCGCTGCGGCCGGCGCGCAGGATGCGTGGCGCGAGTTTCGATCGGATGCGGACGGGTTCTCGGTCGAGCTGCCGGCCACCCCGGTCGTATCGGCACGGCGGATCGGCAAGAGCGAGGCCACGCAAACGAATTTCCTGATCGAGCGCGGACCGGTGGCCTATCTCGTCAGCGTCATCCAGCTGGCGAAGGGCAACGGCCCCAAAAAGCCTGACAACGGGTACTACCAGGGCCTCATGAAGAATTACACCGAAGGCAGCAAGACGGTTCTGCGTTCTACCCGAATGACCACGCTTGCCGGTCATCCGGCGATGCAAGGCGTTTCCGACGCGGCGGAAGCGGCGCACGTCGTGGACCTCACGGCCGTCGGCGATCGGATTTACATGGTGGTGTATGCGGGCCACAAAGGCGACGAAGTCGGCAAGGATGCCGCGCGTTTCCGCGATTCCTTCAAGCTGCTCGATTAGACTGCGCAGCGCTCGGGATCGGCGGTGCCATCGGAGCTTTGACGTGTCGGTTCTGCCGCTGGGAAATCGCTCGTGATCGGCAAATTGCTGGCGAAGAAATTGCTCGTTACGGGGGGAGCCGGTTTTCTCGGCTCGCATCTGTGCGAGCGGCTGCTTGCCGCCGGAGACGTGTTGTGCGTCGACAATTTCTTCACCGGCGGCAAGGCCAACATCGAGCACCTGCTCAAGCACCCGCGGTTCGAGCTCATGCGACACGACGTCACCTTTCCGCTGTATGTCGAAGTCGACGAGATCTACAATCTGGCCTGTCCGGCGTCTCCCGTGCACTATCAATTCGATCCGGTGCAGACGACGAAGACGAGCGTGCACGGCGCCATCAACATGCTGGGGCTGGCCAAGCGCGTCAAAGCCAAGATCCTGCAAGCCTCGACGTCGGAGGTCTACGGCGATCCGGAGATCCATCCGCAATCCGAGGACTATTGGGGCCGCGTCAACCCGGTGGGCATGCGGTCGTGCTACGACGAGGGCAAGCGCTGCGCCGAGACGCTGTTCTTCGACTATTGGCGCCAGCATTCCGTGCGCATCAAGGTCGCGCGGATCTTCAACACCTATGGTCCACGCATGCATCCGCACGATGGGCGAGTCATCTCGAACTTCATCGTGCAGGCGCTCGAGGGCGAGGACATCACGGTCTACGGCGACGGGCAGCAGACCCGGAGCTTCTGTTATGTCGACGATCTGGTCGAGGCCTTGATCCTGCTGATGGATACGGGAGACGATTTCACCGGGCCGATCAACCTCGGCAACCCGCGGGAATTCACGATTCTGGAGCTGGCCCAGCAGGTGGCGAGGTTGACGGGCACGAAGAGCAAGATCGTGTTCAAGCCGCTGCCGGCCGATGATCCGCGGCAGCGCCAGCCCGACATAGCCTTGGCCCGGACCCGGCTCGGATGGCAGCCGACAACCGAGCTCGCGCACGGACTCGAGCGCACGATCCGATATTTTCAGCAAGCGCTCTGAAGGTGCCGATGCGCAGGGACAGCACCGGCGCATCGGACGGCGAGCGGCGTCTGGTCGGATCGAAGTGGAATTGCAAAATCAACTGGTAGAAGCTAGGGGATAGGGGTCGGCGACAATTGCCTGGCATGTGCTTCGAGCGATGATCGAAATTCAGCCTCTCGCGATTGCTGACGTGCTGCTCGTCAAGACCAGCAAGCTTGGCGATCACCGTGGATTCTTTTCCGAAACCTACAACAAAAAGGCCTTCGCAGAACAAGGAATTCACCTCGAGTTCGTTCAGGACAACCATTCATTTTCCGCTCAGGCAGGGACCGTCCGCGGCTTACATTTCCAAAGCCCTCCGTTCGCACAGGACAAGCTGGTACGGGTCATAAGGGGCCGCGTTCTCGACGTTGCGGTGGATCTTCGGCGAGATTCCACGACGTTCGGCGCGCACGTCGCCTTCGAGATCAGCGCGGATGCATGGAATCAAATCCTGGTGCCAGCCGGCTTCGCCCACGGGTTCTGCACACTCGAGCCGGATACCGAGATTTTTTACAAGGCGTCCAACTATTATGCTCCGGATCACGACTTCGGATTGTTTTGGAACGATCCGGCGCTCGGGATCGACTGGCCGATCTTGCCGGAAAAGGCCATCGTTTCGGAGAAGGACCGGCGGTTGCCGCACTTTGAAGATTTGCAGGCTTACTTCGCATAGGAGTGCGGCACGATGCGCGTTCTCATAACCGGCGGGGCGGGATTCATCGGGTCGGCTACTTGCCGCCGATGCGTCGGCGAGGGCTTTTCGGTCATCAATGTCGACAAGCTGACATACGCCGCGAATCTCGGTTCGCTTGCTGCAGTCGCCCAGGATCCACGCTACGCTTTCGAACGGGCCGATATTTGCGATCGTGTCGCTATCGGGCGGATTTTCACGGAACGTCAGCCCGATGCCGTGCTGCATCTCGCCGCGGAAAGCCACGTGGATCGTTCGATCGGCGATGCTGCGGCATTCATTCAGACCAATCTGGTCGGGACATATCAGCTCCTGGAAGCCGCGAGACAATATTGGGCGAGGCTGTCCTTGGACCGGCAGCGTCGCTTTCGTTTCATCCACGTGTCAACCGATGAAGTCTTCGGTTCGCTCGGGTCGGACGGCCGGTTCCGGGAGGATACTCCATATCAGCCAAATTCGCCGTACTCGGCAAGCAAAGCCGGAGCCGATCATCTTGCAAATGCTTGGCACAGGACCTATGGACTGCCGGTCATCGTCTGCAATTGCTCGAACAACTACGGTCCGTATCAGTTTCCCGAAAAGCTCATTCCGCTGACGGTCTTGAACGCGTTCGACGGCCGATCGGTCCCGGTGTACGGCGACGGCTCGAACGTGCGCGACTGGCTCTACGTTGAAGACTTCGTGGATGGCCTGATCAGACTGTTGCAGCGTGGGCGAGTGGGACAGAGATATAATTTTGGCGGCGGCAGTGAATGCACGAACTTGGAGGTCGCCGAGCTGATTTGCGCCATTCTCGATCGCACCGCTCCGATCGAGCGGTCTCGGAACTCGCTCATTACGTTCGTGCCCGATCGGCCCGGCCATGATCTGCGCTACGCAATAGATGCGACAAAAGCCCGGAGCGAGCTCGACTGGAAGCCGCGAATGGACTTCCAGACCGGCCTCGAGCGCACCGTAGGTTGGTATTTGCAAAACCGGCCCTGGTGGGAGCCTCTGCGCCAGACGGTCTATCGAGGCGAGCGGCTAGGGCTCGTAGCGGGCAACGCGGAAACGCCATGAGGCCGATCCTGGTTGCCGGAAAAACCGGACAATTGGCCCGCTGCCTTGCAGATGCGGCGAGGGAGCGCCGTATGCCGCTCGTCGCGATCGGGCGTCCGGAACTCGACCTGGAGAGTGGGGGCACGATCGAGCCCGTCGTGCGCGCCATCAACCCACGCGCGATTATCAACGCTGCGGCATATACGGCGGTGGACCGAGCCGAATCGGAACCCGATCGGGCATTCGCCGTCAACCGAGATGGGGCGGGACGGCTGGCTCGCGAAGCGCAAAGACGCGGCGTTCCGCTCATCCATATTTCCACGGATTA
>Ga0137365_10002012_pt1 | contig 16091 bp, 14 predicted proteins | sample SagtaG_9_FD_104799 | JGI IMG/M metagenome (GOLD analysis project Ga0137365, IMG submission 104799) | Vadose zone soil microbial communities from Sagehorn Ranch, Mendocino, California, USA - Sage1_L_40_16 metaG | ecosystem: Environmental > Terrestrial > Soil > Vadose zone | place: USA...
ACCTCGATAACCCAGACGCGCAAGGTCGTCGGCTGGAATGACACGAAACTTGCCTACATCAATGAGGGTTTTGACTTCCGACTCGCGTAGTGAGTACTCGCGATTCCGATGTCGATAAGTGGTGCGGAAGCGGTCGGAATCATCTCTGTGGATGTTGGTTCGGTCTCGGCTCTGGCGCTCAATTGGCGAGCTTTCGCGGGAGCTGCGATCCAATTGAAGGCGGTCTGCGTGGCCCGATTGTCGAGACAGAGAGGTGTCGGAATGCTTTCTAAGAAAGGCCTCGAAATCTGAAAACCGATAAGCTCGGGACATGCGTGTGTCGCTCCTATGCCATCAGAAGTGAGGGTGCTTAGCCCAAAGGACAATTCGTGCCCCCTACTTACTCAGGGGCCTCCAAAAGGAGAAACCTCAACGGCCTTTTTCCCGGGTCAAGGCAATTAGTGCGAAGGAGTTGCCTATCTTGGGGAGGTGGGCCCGTACGACGTAGCCCCTCATAAGCTCAAAGGCCCCAAAAAAGGAAAGTGTGAAGTAAATGTTAAGATTGCGGACAGAAAACCGGACTTCTATTCGGACACGATAGCCTTTGAAAATCTTGTAATCTGATGATATGTAATGATTTATTATGACAACGAAAGCGGACACGAAGGCGGACATGTTACCGGTAACAGACCGGGGAGAATCGACAGCTCAGATGGAGCCTTTGCTGATTGAAGAAACCTCTCGGCACAGGGGTACCCTCACCGATCTTGCGGTGGAACTAGCGCAGAAGGCGGCGGGGTTTCGGCGCAGCCTGCCTGAGAGCCTGTCCGCTTCGCTTGACGATCTAGTGCGGGCGATGAACTGCTACTACAGCAACCTGATCGAAGGGCACGACACTCATCCCGTCGATATCGAGCGCGCCCTGAAGGACGATTACAGCAAAGACCCTCGTAAGCGTGACCTGCAATTGGAGGCGAAGGCGCATATGACGGTCCAGAAGTGGATTGATGGTGGTGGATTGAAAGGGCGCGCGGTCACAACTGAGGGCATCCGCGAAATCCACCGCCGCTTCGGTGAACTGCTGCCTGAGGATCTTCTGTTGGTTGAGGACCCTGACACGAAAGAGCGTATACGTGTTGTGCCCGGCGAATTGCGCCCACGCGATGTGAAGGTCGGCACACACATCGCCATCAGTCCCGGTGCGTTGCCACGTTTTCTGAAACGCTTTGGAGAAGTCTACAACCACCTGAGCCGGACGGACTCGATCCTTGGCGCGGCGACAGCGCATCACCGCCTTTTGTGGATTCACCCGTTTCTTGACGGCAATGGACGGGTTGCGCGCCTGATGTCCCATGCCATGCTGCTGGAGGCCCTAGATACGGGAGGTGTCTGGTCGGTCGCCCGCGGACTGGCGCGCAATGTCGAAGCATATAAGAAGCATCTTGCCGATTGCGATGGACCTCGGCGGAACGATCTTGATGGCCGCGGCAACCTCAGCGAAGAGGCATTAGCCCAATTCGGGAGATTCTTTTTGAGTGTGTGCATCGATCAGGTCACGTTCATGGAAAGCCTTGTCCAGCCAGAGAGGCTCCGCGTGCGCATCGTTCTCTGGGCGGAAGAAGAGGTTAGGCTTGGCGCTCTGCCGCCCAAATCGACGAGCATTCTTGAAGCCGTACTATATCGCGGAGAACTGCCGCGCGGTGATGCAGCGGGTGTTGTCGGTGCGAGTGAAAGGCATGCACGACGCATCGTCTCAGCGCTCATGGAGCGCGGCGTGTTGACAGCCGACAGCGCCCGCGCCCCGTTGCGTCTCGTTTTTCCGGCGACAATGGCGTCGCGCTGGATGCCAGGATTATTTCCGGAAAAGCTAAATGGGGACGTGAAGTAGTTGTGCCCTTGAACCACCAACAAGACTGGAAGAACTCAACGCAGCGCCGCGAATGAGCGTCGAGTTCCGTGCGGTTGTGGCAACGTGGACGAATAGGCCCGATGACGGGGTGGGGTCAGTCTGCAGTGTCACGTGGCTGCTGCGCGAACACCCTGCACGCAGCAGCGGAAGCAGCTAGATAAGTTGGTTACAGAGCGGGGCATGAGCCACCGGAGAGCTCCCCGTGGTTAACGGGTTGGGCCCCTCGCTTGCCTTAGCGCTCCTCTCCACGTTGAGTCGCGAAAATGGCTGCCCCGCGGCCTTCGCCTGGGTTGACCGCGGGGGCAGTTGTGGACAACCTTATTGACTGGATCAGTATCCTAGCTGTCCATCGTCAGTGGGGCAGCTAGCTCCAATGTTTGTAAGGGTGGAGGGGTTCGGCTTGTGCAGTTCGATGTCGCCACCCCCAGGGTTCACGCTGCTGCAAGTACTGACGTTACCTGTTGGGCTGTCGCTTGCCAAACAGCGCGTCGGTACAACGTAGACGGTGGTGGAATCGTCGAGGGTTCGTAACTCGATCCCAAACTTGTCCTTGGGCGATGGGGACGGTTGCTGCTCGGCGTCAATCGTCCTCACCCGAAAGAGAAAGGTGCCGAAGTTTTGACCTGTAGATGGGTCAGTTGCGTCGGCCGTGCCACAGATGTAACGCGCATTGTTCGCCTCGGGTGGAGTACACCCGGGGCAAGGGTTCACGTAGCCCGTAATGCTATCGCGGCTCACGTGATTCCCAGTATTAAGGTCAACGTAATTGACGTGACCGAAGAAGCCTCCGTTCTTGCGCAAGAGCCCACACTTCATGGCCGAGTCTCCTTTTCTCTCTGGGCATGAGCATGCCTATGTTGGCGGTCATCGGACTACCTACCTTTTCTTGGGAATTACGAACCGCCCGAGGCTCGGCTAGTGGCCTGTACCAAAGAGGGCAAGGCGAGGGATACCCATTGGTATCTACTGGTTTCCATTTCGAGGGTGAGGGTCGGTTCAAAGTCGAAATCGAGGTCGAACTCGCCAAATTCGTTGGTGGTAGCAAGCGCTATCGGGCCCTTCTGCCCACGGAGCACGATGGGCAGGCGATCAAGACGTCGCTCCGGCTTAGCAGAGTCTACAAGCTGGCCCACAAGGGCAATGCGTCGGGAATCGGTCTGCGGCTCAATCCAGAGATCGGCCATCAGACTCCCAGCTTCATAAACTAATCGTCGGGCCGGAAGCTGTGATATTCGAATACCATCAGGCAACGGCCGGAGAAAGCTGTCAAAGACGAGACGAGCAGCCTGCGTAACGCGCCGAAGGACGGAACTCGGACGTAGCAAAGATTCCAGGCAGCCCCATAGTTCCTGAAGCAAACGATCCCGAGGAACACAGGGAAGCGAGTAGCGGTTAATCAGATCACTGACTTGCGGGTCGATGCGCTCCCCGGTGATGAGCAGCACGCGTCCGCGGAGACGCGGACCGATTTTGACAAGCCCGGAAACCACCTGAGCGGCCGAGGTGCGCATCTGGTGCAGATCCATTATCACGGCATCCGGATTCTCTTCTTCGAGCGCAGCTAACCCAAGTTGAACACTCGTAGCCAGCACGCATTGGCAGCCCATGCTTCGCAGCAATACTCGCATGTCGTCGCGGGCATAACTTTCCTCGCCGATTATCAATACTCTACGCTGATGCCGATCGCTGCCCATCTGAACCTACTGGGGGATTGGGGCTTCTCCGAACCGGCGTGCCCATGAAATTCAAAATCGTCCATAATATCTAGGATCAGATAGCATGGCAGGCAAGTCGGAGAAGACCTTATTTCCTAGGCGGGAAAACCCCGCACTCAAGTACCCGACGCGGCATCGTCGGCGGAACGGCCTTAGCCTGCGTACTCAGCTGAGAGACGCATCTATACTCAGAGGAGGCTTCGGGCGTCGAAGACGTATCCTTTAAACGCCGACATGCGTCCCATGCACGATTGCAGTCGGCAAGAGTCCGCTACTTCTAGCGGGAACCAAGCGGCGACCGCTCGCTAGTTGGCGCAATCCGGTATTCACCTTCATTTGGGAACAGTGGGAATCTGCAACTGCCGCTCGGCTCGCAGAAAAGGCCTTTGAGGCCCCCGCAATCTCTCACCAGCCGCCTATTTCAAGTTTTTACCGCACGCCTGTATGCGTAATTTTCCGTCATAAGAATCGATGACTCACCTGATTGCGGTGTCCAGACGACTTCTCTAGTTTGAACCATGCCACAAGTATTGACTTTAGGAGAGTCATGAGGGGGCGATTCGTCTGAGACTTGAGGAGGTTGCTGTGGAAGTTCTTTCCGGGCTCCCCCCCGACGAGGTCATTTTCGGCCGATCCGCGGCAATGCGATCTGTACGCGACAGGACTGAAAGAATCTGCCAGGCCAGTATTCCAGTTCTTATCCAAGGAGACAGCGGGACGGGAAAAGAAATCTTTGCAAAACTGATCCACGTTCGGTCACCTTGGCGCGAGCGTCGTTTCGCTAATGTGCTCTGTCCTGCCATTCCCCCTTCGGTGTTTGAAAATGCGCTGCTAGACTTCGGAACAAGGCTTCTCGGGGACACCACGAATCCGAATCCAGGACGCACGGAGGTAGCTCAGGGCGGAACACTCTTTCTGGATGAAATCGCGGACCTGGACACACAACTGCAAGCAAAACTTCTCCACCTGATCCAAGTCGGCCAAGTCTTACAGATCGGGGCACGTGGGGCACCGAAAGAGATAAGTGGGTGCATGCGCATCCTGTGCGCATCGCACCGCTCAGTCAGGCGAGAGATGGAGAGGGGCAAATTCCGGCCCGATCTGTTTTACCGCCTCAACGCCTTGAGCATTCACTTGCCGCCCTTGCGGGAGCGCAGAGAAGATATTCCCATGCTTGTGGAATATTTCCTCCAGTGCTACGCCGTGAAATACGACCGCCCTGCCCGCCCATTGCCGGCTTGTTGCCTGCACCGTCTGCAGGAATATGACTGGCCCGGAAATATCCGGGAGTTGGAAAACCTAATCAACAGTTTCCTTGTTCTTGGCTGCGAGACGGCAGCGCTGAGCGAATGGATGGACCGTCACCCCGACGAACCCGCGGCCGACAGCGCAGACGGTTTCGTCCCGCTGCGAAAAATCGCTCAGCAGGCCTCGCGGGAAGCGGAACGAAGAATAATTTTGCAGGTTCTCGAAGCCAATGAGGGAAATCGAAAGAGGGCAGCCCGAGCGCTAAACCTCAGCTACCGTGGGCTTCTCTACAAGATTAAAGGCGCCGGAATCCCCCCGAAGAGGGTCGTCGTGCCCCATAGAGGAGCCACGCTTTCCCCAGCCGACTGCCAGTCGTCATAGGAGAGAAACATGACCTCACAGATGCTCAGACGCTTCAATTTGGTGTCACAGGTGATTCTCTTGTCCCTCGTCGCTTGCACCCTAGCTTGGGCGCAAGATGGGAAAAAGCAACCGGCCGCCATGGGCGATCAAGCTTCCACCGCGAGCGTGTACGGTGCGGATCGCAGTGCCTCTGGAGGCGCCGCAACGCCCGCAGGGCTCGATCCCGATTACATCGTTGGTCCGGACGATGTTCTGTCGGTCCACGTCTGGAAGGAGCCCGACATATCCGGGAAGATGCCAGTTCGCTCTGACGGAAAGATTACGTTGCCTCTTTTGGGTGACATTCAGGCGGGCGGACTTACTCCTGCCCGGTTGCAAGTCGTTATCACACAAAGGCTATCGGACTTCATCAATAATCCGCAGGTTGTTGTGGCCGTCGAGCAGATGAACAGCAGGCAGTTCACGGTCATGGGCGAAGTCCAACACCCGGGCTCCTTTCCGCTGACGCACACAACTCGCGTGATGGACGCTCTGGCCATTGCGGGGGGGTTCCGGGACTTTGCGAAGGTGAAGAAGATCCACATCATGCGCCGCACCGCCGAGGGCGGAACGCAGACGATTCCGTTCAACTATCGAGAAGTCGTTCAGGGCCATAAGCTCGCGCAGAACGTCGAGCTGCAAACCGGCGATACCGTGGTTGTGCCGTGAAGCGGATCACGTCGTCGAAGTTCTGTCGGATTTGTACAGCCACAGCTGCGGGTTTCTTGTGTTTTTTCCTCTTCGATGCTTGCGCGATGCTTGCCCAGGACTCGAACAGGCAGGATCTTGGAGAAGAGACGGGCCTGCAGTACTCCAACGAACGGCTGCCTCCCAATGCCATTCTTCTCGAACTCTATTCGTTCGCCACATACGACGATAACATCTTGAATAGCAATCAGAATCGGGCGGGGGCATCGCTTCTTGAGGGTGGGGGGCTTCTCCGTTTTCGCGTTTCGCGCCCCAGAGGAAATATGTTCGTGGACTACCGGCCGACATTTGAGCTCTACCGGCAGTTCCAAGGCTATGATCTATTCAATCAAACCACGGAGTTCACGGGAACATATAAGCTCACTCCTCATTTGATTTTGAATGCCAAAGATTCCTTTTCTTATCAGAGGTGGACCCTACAGCAAAGCTCGAACGGAAACACGGCATACGCCCCCGTTGTGCCCGGCGGTTTGAATGGAAACGTCCTTGTGCCGCTGATCCGGGAGCTGACGAATGAGGCGCAGCTGGGCGCAAACCTACTTTTGAGCCGCCGCTCATCCTTTGAGGTCTTTGGCACCAATTCTCTGCGCGAGTTCGAGAATCGCCAGGCCACGCTTGGAAATTTGGTGAACACTCAAGGATACGGCGGCGGAGCTGGCTATCGCTATCGGACGAGCGAAGCAACCACTCTGGGGCTGCGCTATGTCTATCAGGATATGCGCTTCGGCCAGACATCCCGGGCGCTCATGAATAGCGGATATCTGACACTCAGCTCCAACCTCGGTGAGCCGAACGTTTCATTTGACTTCTTCATAGGTCCACAGTTTGCGTCTTCGCGCGAGACGCCTCTCAGCACTTCGACGCTAAACCCTCCGCCAACACCCACGGCCCCACCCACGCCGGTTTCTACTTTCCGCCGAGACGTAGGCGGGGGAGCAAATTTCACCGTTCGCTCGGGGAAAACGGTGCTGCGGATATATCTGTTACGTCAACTAACCGACGGAGGAGGGTTAGTCCACTTGGTGAGCAATACCTCTGAGGGTCTGGAGATCCGGCGCCGGCTCTGGCATGGACTGGACGCGGTTTTCACTGGCGGGAATGCCCAGTCGACATCCTTTTCCGACGTCTTCGGTCGCGGTGCCATTCGGAATCAAAACGGGGGGATCGCACTCGAGTGCCCGCTCGAGTACGGCTTCCTGTTTCATACCGGATACACATATCTCCGGCAGAGAATCAGCGGGAACCTACCTTTCGCATTCGACGTGGACCGCAATCGCGTTGCGATCGGCTTCTTTTACCAACCTCGACCACACCCCTTGGGACGCAGATGATGCACATAAACCGCCGTTTCATTGAACTGGTGCCTGTGCTGGTAGATCTTGGTGGGAAGCCGTAGACCTTTTGTTGGACTGGTTTCCGCGCGTGGATCAGCGGGACAGTACAAACTGGGTCGCAAGACTCATCTCAGACTCGACATGAACAGGTCAAAACAACATAAGTTGGGCTTGTAAGCTAAATATGTCCCATGTCCTCACCAAGACAGATGGGCGACATTTGACTCGGCGCAACCGGTCATTTTTCCCCGAATCGGCATTACAGGGATTACCTCATGTTTCATTGGGGAGTTTTCTGCTCTTGATTTGGGGGACGTACTGGATTGGCAGGACAGACGAAGTTCACTAGATTGCACATCAGACGGCAGAATCTTGAGGAGAGCGTGAACGATTGCGGGATTCTGTGGGAGCCAACAAAGTGGCGCGTCCGGGAGTGGATTTGTTTTGGCCTTGCACCCAAGGTGAGACTGGACGTAGCGACTTCTCCGAGTCAGCTCTATAAGTACTAGCTTGCTGGCTGAACTTCGGCGGTTGTTGAGTTGCACTGCGAATCAGCTAGGGAGTCATCAGCGGCAGTCTCACGGGGTTTGATATTGGCTACTGCATGAGGATAAACGCGGGGAGAGTTTTTATTTGAGATCTGGTTTCGCTGCGTACCGATCAGAGTTCGATGTCACTCCTTATTGAGTGACGGCACGCAGAGCAGAACGTGTGGCGAAAGCCAGGAAGGAAAGACGTTGCAGCGAGACTTGACTTTCGAGGATTGGCTCGCGGCTCTGCGTCGGCGACGCTGGTTGGTCGTCATTCCTGCGATCCTGGGCGCAGTGGCTGGATATGCGCTGTCCTTGTATCTGCCCAAAAAATACACATCACATACATCAATCCTGGTTGAACAGCCCACAGTACCGGACAACTACGTGAAGCCAGTGGTCAGGGAAGACCTAGGCCAGCGCCTCGCCAGCATGCGGGAGCAGATTCTGAGTCGCACCCGCCTGCAACATCTCGTCGAACAATTCGGCCTGTACAAGAAATACGCCGAGCAGGCGACGATGAAGGCACTAGCCAAGCGGCTCGTGCACAAGACAGATGCCGAGCGAGTGCCAATGGAGGACTTGGTCGAGCAACTGCGGAAGTCCATCAAGGTGACCCCGCTGAGCCCTATGGCGGGTACACGGTCGGCAGAGCTGCCCGGATTCAACGTGGACGTCACCTTGGGGGAGGCTCGGCTTGCCCAGCAAATCTGCGCTGAAATCACATCGATGTTCATGGCACAGAATTTGCGCCTGCACCAGCAGCAGACAGAGGAGACGACACAATTCTTGGCCAAGCAACTGGAGGATGCCAAAGCCAAACTCGACGACCAGGACACTAAACTGGCCGCCTTCCAAAGTCGTTACATGGGGGAACTTCCCGAGGATGAGAAGACCAATCTCACCCTGCTGACAGGCATGACCCCGCAACTGGAAGCAGTCACCCAGAGTCTCAACCAATCCCAACAAGAAAAAGCATTTGCGGAATCGTTGTTGAGGCAGCAGCTGGCGGCCTGGAAATCGTCGGCGGACGGGGAGAATCCGCAAACACTCGAGCAACAGCTCAGCAACTTACAGACGCAGCTATCTTCGCTTGAGAGGCGTTACACGGCAAAGCATCCAGACATTGCGTCGCTCAAGGAAGACATAGCAAAATTAAAGCTAAAGATAGCCGAAGATGCGTCCACGCAGGATCAGGGGCAACTGAGCAAACGAAACGAAAGAGCCCCGGCGATCGAACCGCCACAAATCCAACAGCTTCGAGCACAGCTTCATCAGATCGAAGTGACCATTAGCCAGAAAAGACTCGAGCAGGAGCAGCTTCAGAGGCAGATCAAGGTCTACCAAGGCCGGCTCCAGCTTAGCCCAGCGATCCAGCAGCAATTTAAGTCCTTGACGCGGGACTATCAAACCGCGCTCGATTTCTACAACGATCTTCTTAAGAAGCGGAACGAGTCCCAAATGGCCACCGATCTGGAACACCGCCAGCAAGGCGAACAATTCCGCGTGCTGGATCCGCCCAGTTTGCCCGAACGGCCATCTTTCCCGAATCGGCCGCTTTTCGGTCTCGGCGGGCTAGGTGTCGGGCTGGCATTTGGAGTGGCGATCGCGCACTTTCTAGAGTTACACGATAAGTCTCTGCGAACTAAGCGGGAGGTTGAGACTTATCTCGGGGTGCCAACCTTGGCCGTAATCTCCTCGATGGCACCAACCGCCGCAAGGATCAAAATTAGAACCGGCAGGGGCACTCCAGCGAAGCGAAACGAAATCAGCTTGCGCGCCGCGTCATGGTGAAGGCGACAAAAATGTACCAAGAGTTCTTCGGTTTACGAGAAAGCCCGTTCAACGTCAATCCGGATCCCCGGTATTTATTCTTGACGCCAAGCACTCGGGAAGCGCTGGCCAACCTGACTTACGGGATGCAGGGCCGAAAAGGCATCATTCTATTGACGGGCGAGGCCGGGACGGGGAAGACTACGCTGCTCAACAAGCTGTTGGATTGGTTGCGCCACGAGCAAGCGGTCACGGCCTTCATCTTCAACACGCAGCTCAGCGTCACCGAATTCTTCGATTGTCTGACGGCTGATTTCGGGATTTCCTGCTCATCGCCCTCCAAAAGCCACGTCCTCCGAGGACTCAACCGCTGGCTGCTGGACCGATACCGTGCTGCAGAGAGGGCAGTGCTGATTGTCGATGAAGCGCAGAATCTGTCCCAGCAATTGCTCGAGGAAATCCGTCTCCTCGGCAACTTGGAGACGTCGACCGAGAAATTACTCCAGATTGTGTTATCCGGCCAGCCGGAACTCGAAGAAAAGCTCAAACACGCTCAACTACGGCAATTTCGGCAGAGGATTACGGTGCGAGCCAGGACGAAACCGCTATCGCTGGAGGAAACTCATGGCTATATCGCGGAGCGGCTGCGCACCGCGGGGGCAAACGGCAAACCAATCTTTTCACCGGAAGCTGTCGAGAGCGTGTATAACTACGCCCGCGGAATCCCCCGAGTAATCAACGTACTCTGCGAGCATGCGCTGATTAACTCCTTCGCCGACCAACAGAGGCTCGTCCCAGCCCACCTCGTCAACGAAGTGGCGCGGGAATTTGAGCTGGATAGCCTCGAACCGACCAACCAACCAACCAGTGCCGCGCGCCCGGAAGATACTCTTGCGGCTGAGTCGCCGCTCGAAGACTCAATCGTGCTATTGGAGCAGTTCCGTCAGCACGCCTCAATCACTGCGGAGCCCAGGGAAGGGAAAGAATGAGCCGCGTTTACGAAGCTCTGAAGAGGGCCGAGCAAGGGAGAGCGCCAATCGAGTCGGCCAATGATCCGAAACCAAGCGATTCTCTCTTGGCAGAAGTTGCTCACCCCGATGGAGCAGAGCGGTCAGCCATAGGAATGGTTCCCCCACTGGAACCGGGAAACGAGTCCCCAATTTCTCACCATCTCCGGCTCGATGAGCTGCGGCGGCACTGCGCAAGGCCCGGCTGGAAGCTAAACCCAGACTATGCCGTTTTCTGCAATCGGTCTCTTGCGGTCTGCGCCGAGCAGTTCCGCACTTTGCGCTCACGTCTCTACCGGCTGCGAGATAAACAGCCCGTCCGCACCCTGGTAGTCACAAGTGCAGTGCCCGGGGAAGGAAAAACGTTCGTGTCCCTTAACCTTGCTCTGGCGATCGCGCACCAACACGACCGGCGAGCCTTGCTGATTGACGGGGATCTGCGCGCGTCAAGGCTTCATGTGCGCATGGGGGCTCCCTCTGCACCAGGTCTGAGCGAATACCTTTGCGGGGAAGCCGATGAATTCTCGATTATCCAGGCCGACTCGAAAGATGATCTCTTTTTCATCCCTGCCGGAAGATCCGTATTAAACCCAGCGGAATTGCTTGCGGACAATCGGCTGAAAGTGTTGATTGATCGAATGGCCCCGGTGTTCGATTGGATCATCGTGGATGCGCCTCCTGTTCACGCAGTGTCAGACGCCGCAGTGTTGGCAGGGCTGTGCGATGGGGTGCTCGTAGTTGTTCGCGCGAAATTAACAGCCTACGACTTGGTCCAGACAACATTGCAGGAATTCCGGGGGAAAAATCTGCTGGGCGTCGTGCTGAACGGTGCCGACGAGGAGGCAACTTACGGCGCCTACTCATATTACGGCGGATACGGGATGGACAGAAAATGATGGACCGTCTGCCCATTTCATCATCGAGATGCACGTTTCACCGCGGGATTTGCTAACGTCCCGCAACCTGAGCCAGATATTTGGGACTCTGAGGGCGGTAGCTTGCCCAAATGTTCCTTCGCATTGAGGCTAGGGACTAACAGGTAGCGTTTGAAAGGCCTTCGCAAAAATGAATGTCGCGCCCACTGCAGTTAGTCTCCCCTGGCTCGCTCTGCAGACCAGGTGTAGATATGAAGGTTTCGTAGCAAAACAGCTGCGTCACAAGGGCTACCAAATTCTGCTACCCCTCTACACGTGCCGGCGCCGCTGGTCTGATCGCATCAAAGAACTCGAACTACCCCTATTCCCGGGCTACGTCTTTTGTCGGTTCAACCCGCTGGACCGACTCCCGATACTTGTGACGCCGGGGGTAATTCAGGTTATCGGAATCGGCAAAATCCCGACGCCGGTTGACGACGCGGAAATCGCCGCTATCCAGACTGCCGTTCAATCTGGGCTGCCTCGACAGCCCTGGCCGTTCCTGCAAATCGGGCAAAGGGTAAGAGTCGAATGCGGGCCGCTCTGCGGGCTCGAGGGGATCTTCGTGGATTTCAAGGGTCGTCATCGCCTCGTCTTGTCGGTGACCCTTCTCCAGCGCTCGGTGGCCGTGGAAGTGGACGGCGCGTGGGTAATCCCCATTCCCCAACAGCTTCGTGCCGATACCGATCCGGCATCCTTTCGACATGCCAATCCATAGATCAGGAAAACCACCGGAGAAGCGATTACCAAGAATCCTGGGACAGCATTGGCAACTTGAAAATCGCTTGCATTTTTGGTCGAAGAGAACTCAAGCATAGAAACCCATGTGTGGAATAGCAGGCATCATCGGTACCGAGCATGACTATCTGGCCCGCAGTGCAGACGTCCATCAAATGTGCCAGACCATCGTGCACCGCGGACCGGACGACGAAGGAATCTACGCTAAGGGTCGTGCGGCGTTGGGCATGCGCCGACTGAGTATCATCGATTTGTCTACGGGGCATCAGCCCATCCACAACGAGGATGGAACCATTTGGGTCGTCTTCAATGGGGAGATCTACAACTTCCCGGAGCTGCGTCGGGCACTGGAAGCTTGTGGCCACCGCTTCTACACCAGCACTGACACTGAGGTAATCGTTCACCTGTACGAGGAGTTTGGGTCCAAGTGCGTGCAGAGGCTGCGTGGGATGTTCGCGTTCGCACTCTGGGATGAGCGCAGAGAACGTCTGTTGCTGGCAAGAGACCGCTTCGGAAAGAAGCCGCTGCATTACGCATTGAGTGACGGACGGCTCCTGTTTGGTTCCGAAATCAAGGCGTTGTTGGCCGGCGCGTCGGAGCTTACCGAGGTTGACCCAGAGGGCTTGCTCAGTTACTTCTACTTCGGTTACATTCCCGATCCGCACACTGCCTTCACACGAATCCGCAAGTTGCCCCCTGGACACGTGCTTGAATTCGTCGGCGGCCAAATCCGTCTCAACGAGTACTGGGACCTACCCTCGCACGGAGTCTATGAGCCTCGATCCGAGGAAGAATGTTTGGAAGAACTGGAACATAGGCTTGCTGAGGCTGTCCGGATCCGGTTGCTCAGCGATGTCCCGCTCGGAGCACTGCTCAGTGGAGGGGTTGACTCCTCCACTGTAGTTGCACTCATGGCTCGCGCCAGTTCGCGGCCGGTTAAAACATTTTCGATTGGCTTCTCCAGCGAGGACTTCAACGAAGCCGAATATGCCCGCCTGGTCGCGCAACGGTTCGGCACCGAGCACCACGAACTGATCGTCGAGCCTCAGATCGAGGAAACGGTGCACTTGCTGACGCGTTCTCTGGAAGAACCGTTTGGCGATTCCTCCATCGTCCCGACGTATCATGTCTGCCGCCTGGCTCGTCAACATGTCACGGTGGCTTTGGCCGGAGATGGTGGGGATGAGCTGTTCGCTGGTTACGACCGTTACAGATCCTACCTTCAGCGTCGGAGACTTCGCTTGTTTCCCGCCGGGTCAGGTCGTTGGTACCGTGAATCCATTCATCAGTGGTTGCCAACCGAATGGCCGGGCCGCAGGTTTTTGTATAATCTCTCGCTGCCTCTCGCCGACCGTTACCTGGATGGAATTTCGATACTGCCAGCCCTTGTTCGAGAGCGCTCCCTCTTCTCTAAAGATTTCTTGGCTTGGGCAAACCGAAAGGCTTCGCCCTACGAGCGCTTCCGACGCTATCTGGAACACAGCCCTGACTCTGATCCGCTGAGCAAAGTCCAATACCTCGACGCCAAAACGTACTTACCGGGGGATATCTTAACCAAAGTGGATCGGATGAGCATGGCGTGTTCGCTAGAGGTTCGGGCTCCTTTCCTCGACCATGTTTTCGCCGAATGGGTCGCGCAGTTGTCTCCTCGGTGGAAAATGCGGGGCGGAGAGCTCAAGCACATCCTGAAAAGGATGGCCGAGCGGTTGGGCGTCCCCAGACAAGTGCTCTATCGCCGAAAGCAGGGCTTCTCCATGCCCTTAGTCCACTGGTTCCGCCAGCAACCCTCGCCAGCCTTACTGGACATCCTTCTGGAACCCAAGACCATTCAGCGAGGATATTTCAACGAGCAAGCGCTACGTCGCAGAATCTTCGAACATCGCCAAGGCTTACGCGACCGCTCTTGGGAGATTTGGCATCTTCTTATTTTCGAGCTCTGGCACCGCAATTTTCTTGAGCCTGCAACCCAAGTACAGTCCACAGCCGCTTATTCGTGCCGCCCCGCCGCCGAACGTGAGGGCGTTCAACCGCCGGTCTTTAGTCCCCCCTATCAGACCACCGTACAAGTGGCGCGCTAACTATACTCTATCGCATTGACGCAACCAAATGCTTAGCACTTTGAGCACAGATCGAGCCGCAGTTGTTAAGAATGACCCATCGTCACCGCATTGGCTGCGCAAATTCCAGACCGTTCTTTCGAGGCTAAAGGCGCCCTCTGACAACGGCGGGGCGCGTGTCTTGCATTTGGTCGATACGCTGAACGTTGGTGGCACGGAAACCCAAATGGTGCAAACTGCCCTTCGCCTGCGGTCGACGTCCCATCGTGTAACTGTAGGCTGTTTGCATGCGAAAGGTCCGTTGCTGGAGGTTTTGCAACAAGCTGATATTCCTGTAGTCGAGTTTTGCAAAAAGAAGACGCTTCTTTCAGTCAATGGCGTGTATCAGCTGATGCGTCTGGCCCTTTTTCTCCGGCAGGGACAGTTTCATGTCATCCATGCACACGACTTGTGGGCAAATTTGCTGGGAGTCCCAGCCGGTCGGTTGGCGCGAACTCCGGTCATTATTTCCAGTCGTCGCTATCTGGCAGACCTGGACTGGTATACACCTTGGAGAAACAAGATTATCCGCACCATCTACCGCCTCTCCACTCACGTCATCGTGAATTCCGCTTCCGTGCGGCAATTGCTTGTCGAACGAGACAGGCTGCCCGCAGAAAAGATTCACGTCATCTACAACGGTGTGGATGTCGATCGATTTGCGGGTGTACGGGGAGACCGAGAAGGATTGTTGGGAAGTTTCGGAAGCGGTTCCAAGCTTATCGCCGTTGTGGCTAACATGTACAGCCGGGTGAAGGGACATGCGTGCTTGATTGAAGCGGCAAGCATTGTTTGCCGGGCAGTTCCCAGCGCAAAGTTTGTCTTGATCGGTGACGGCGCGGAGCGGCCCAAATTGGAACAGCAAGTGAGACAAGCAGGGTTGGAGGAGAACTTTTTGTTTGTCGGATGTCGGCAGGACGTTCCCGAGTTGTTAGCCTGCTGCGATGTTTCGGTGCTGCCCTCAGAGGCCGAAGCAATGCCAAATTCCGTGCTGGAATCGATGGCGGCCGGGCTCCCGGTGGTGGCCACCCGCGTTGGCGGAACTCCTGAAATCATCGTAGACGGCGTGGATGGGTTGCTTGTTCCACCTCAGGATTCGCAGGCCCTCGCTCAGGCCATGCTGCACATATTACAGGACGCGGACTTCGCCAGAAGGCTCTCGCGGTCCGGGCAAGAGAAGATGCAAACGCACTTCGGTTTCGATCGTCTCATTGCTGAACTCGAACAACTTTACAGTAACTCCATGCTCGGGATGAAAGATTTCGGAAGTGTGTCGCATTCAGACGTAGTCTTTCTTGACCAACAATCTCAACCGCTGCGAGAGAAGAACTGATTATGAAGACGGTTAGCGTGTTCGGAATGGGCGACGGCGGCGCCGTGACTGCAGCCTGCCTAGCGCATAAGGGTCATCGAGTGGTGGGAAGTGGATGTGAATCCGGCGAAGGTGACTCCACTGATCTGGAAGAAGTAGTCAGGCGTGCAGAGGTTCTCGTCGTCGGAGCAAAGACATTTGATGAGGAAGCGATATTAGCGATGCTCGGCCCCAACCAGTTGGTTGTTGATCTGCGTTGTCTCCGCAGCCGTTCCGCCGCCCTCGAGGAAATGGCTTGTCATCAGATGGCATCAGCCTAGTCCTCTTCCAGATTGCGCGGTTGGTTTAAGAGCAGCAGCATGCGGCGGTGAAGGCGTTTTTCATTAAAAGATTTCTGGAGAGCGATGTGAATCGTACTGTCGAAGG
>Ga0137365_10002015_pt1 | contig 16082 bp, 13 predicted proteins | sample SagtaG_9_FD_104799 | JGI IMG/M metagenome (GOLD analysis project Ga0137365, IMG submission 104799) | Vadose zone soil microbial communities from Sagehorn Ranch, Mendocino, California, USA - Sage1_L_40_16 metaG | ecosystem: Environmental > Terrestrial > Soil > Vadose zone | place: USA...
CTCCTACCTGCGCAAGAAGATCGACGCCGGCCGTGAGCCGCTCATCCAGACCGTGCGCGGCGTCGGCTACGTCCTCAAGCCCACGGGTGGATAAGTGCGGCTGGCAGGCTGGACGCTGCGGGCGCGCCTGATCGCGGGCCTGCTCGTGCTGTTCACGCTGGCCAGCGTCGGCGTCGGGGTGGTGACCACGATCGCGTTCCGCGACTTCCAGATTCGCCAGCTCGACCAGCAGCTCTTCGGCGCCGCTCAGGCGCTTTCCGCGAATATCGAGCAGTTCGAGACGCACAACAGCGCCTCCGGGTGTCCCCGCAGCGCCGCGCGGGACGAGGGTCCGCCGCTGACGCAAGGCCAGACGCCGGGAACCTACGCGGCCCGTTTCCAGGCCGGCCAGCTCAGCTTTTCGTGTGAAGTGCACGACAACAAGGGCGAGATCACACTGGCCAACGTGCCGTTGTCGAGCGCCGATCTTGCCGCGCTGGCCAGCATCCCTGTCCACGGGCCGGGAAACCGGCAGGCATACTCCAGGTACCTGTCCGGCCTTGGTGACTACCGGCTGACGGTCTCCAGGGGCCCCGACAACGACGTGCACGTCGCTGGCCTGCCGCTGAGCGGTGTGCAGGCCTCGGTCCGCCAGCTCGAGCTGATCGAAGTGATCGTTTTCGGCGCCGCGCTGCTCGTCATGGGCCTCGCGGGCACCGGCTGGATCCGGCTATCGCTGCGCCCGCTCGGCCGGATCACCGCGACGGCGGCCGAGGTCGCCGAATTGCCGCTGGAGAGCGGCGAGGTCACGCTGCCCCACCGCGTACCCGACGCCGACCCTCGGACCGAGGTGGGCAAGCTGGGGAAGGTGTTCAACCAGATGCTCGGCCACGTGGAGTCCTCGCTCGCCACGCGCCAGGCCAGCGAGGCGCGGCTGCGGCAGTTCATCGCCGACGCCAGCCATGAGCTGCGCACCCCGCTTGCGGGCATCCGCGGCTACACCGAGCTGGCCCTTCGCGCCACCGCCGACTTCGACCCGGAAATCCGCCGGGCACTGCGCCGCATCGACTCAGAATCGGGGCGGATGAGCCGCCTGGTCGACGACCTCCTGCTGCTGGCCAGGCTCGACGCGGGGCGCCCGCTGGCGCACGAGCCTGTCGACCTCACCCGGCTGGCCATCGACGTCACGAACGACGCTCGCGTCGCGGGCCCGCAGCACCGGTGGGTACTTGACCTGCCCACTGAGCCGGTCGTGGTCACCGGTGACCTGCACCGGCTGCATCAGGTGCTCGCCAACCTGCTCACCAATGCGCGCACCCACACGCCGCTGGGCACCACCGTCACGGTGCGCCTCATCCCCGCCCGCGCCGGTGAGAATGGCGGCGGCGCGGAACTCAGTGTCAGTGACGACGGGCCTGGCATTCCTGTCACCTTGCAGGCGAGCGTGTGGGAGCGATTCGCCCGGGGCGACGGCGCGCGCTCGCGCCAGGCGGGCGGCACGGGCGGCACGGGCGGCACAGGTCTCGGGTTGGCGATCGTGCAAGCGGTCATCACCGCTCATCACGGCCGGGTGTCGCTGGCGAGCCGTCCGGGGCAGACAACGTTTCGGATCTGGCTTCCTGCCGACGGCTCCGCTGAGAGTGCGGGAGACGGGCACGCTCACGTGTGACGGCTCGTGACGCGCCTGGGGGGTGGGCCCTAATGCGCGGATTCGTATTGCTCGATCACGGTGGCAGGAATCCGGCCGCGCTCGCTCACCTCGATACCCCGGCTGCGTGCCCACTGCCGGATCTCCGCCGGCCGTTCCCTGTCGCGTGCCGCCGGTCCCCCGCCACGCCGAGCCGTCGCCGCCGCCTTGGCGCGCCGCGCGTGCTCGATGTACTTCGCCAGCGCCTGCTCGAGTTTCTTGGCGTTCGCGGGCTTCAGGTCTATCTCGTAATCCCGTCCCTCGAACCCGAACCGGTAAGTCGGGTGACTCGACTCGAACTCATCCCCGTCCAGATCGTCGGCGTACGTAACTCTAAGCTTCCGTGACATCGAGTATCTCCCCCCTCGGCCACCAGGTCCAATAAGACCAGAGGATACATCATTTTCCCAAATATGGGCAAACGAATGCTTCCGGCAGGGCAAGTTTTTACGTGGGCCGTCCCTTACGCCGCTTTCCCTCTCCGCCTACCAGTGTGCAGCTAGATACCGAAAGCAGTTCCGTGCGGCGTCGGCGGCCACGCGGCCGATGAACGACAGCGGCGGGTCGGAGTCCGGGCTCGGCCGCCGTACATTCTGGTTGAAATCTATGTCCCAGAAGTAAATGCCTGCCATATGGCGCTGGCGCACGACCGTGCACATCGCGCTGAACCACTTCGCCTGCACCGCGAAGTTCCAGTCACGTGAGTCCGTCCACGTGTGCGGGTGCGCGTATGAGCCTGGCTGCGCCGCGATACCCGTCTCCTGGACCACGATATCCTGCAGCCGGATCCCGCGTGGCCGGGAGAGCCACCGGTTCAGGCCGGTGACAAGGGCGCCCACACTCGCGCTGTCACCAAGGCGCAGCGGGAAGTACGCATCGACACCTTCCTGGCCGACCGGGCCGCCGCCAAGCTCGCCGACGGTGAAGGCGTCCCAGTTGTTCGAGAAGCTGAGGCCGCCGTGAAACCTTGTGCGCACCCAGGCGTCCAGTGGGATCCAATCCGGAGCATCGGCGAGAGATGTCAGTTCCGCGCCCACGCTGAAGCTCGTGACGCGGTGGGCGGCGGCCATGGCCAGGTAAGGCGCAAGGAATTTCTCGTAACTGGCGAACCACCCGCTCGGGTTGGCGGGGGAAATCGCGCCGCGCCACCCGCCGATGGCGTCCTGGTTCAGCAGTGGCCGCACGTTCACGGTCATTCCGCGGGATGTCGCGTCGTCGACGAGAATGGCCAGGTCCCGCGGTGTCGGTGTCGGCGTGCCCGGGTGGACGCCGCTGGCCCGCTGCCCGCGCATGTAGAAGGGGAATGAAATCGAGATAGCGTTCGCGTGCAGGCCGGCGACGTAGCTGACGATACGCCGGGATTTGGCGCGAATCGTGGCGGCGGAGTCCTCGGGGTGCCGGTACCAGAGAACGTCGATGCCCAGCTGCGGCCGGGCGGGGGCGGGGGCGGGGGGTGGCGGTGCCGGATGCCCGCCGCAGCTCGCGGCGAACAGCGAGAGCGCGATCCCGATGAGCAGCCCCCGCCTCACCGCGCCTGCCGGACACTGAGCAAACAGGAGGTGAGCGACATCAGTGTCACGGTGACAAGAACCGCACCGAGCACCCAGATGACCGCTAGCCCATCCGCGTCCCACTCCACCCGCACGTCGCTTTCCACGGCGTTTCCGGCGGTGCTCGAGAGGCCCTGCGCGTTGAGGCTGTTGCCGCTGATCACGTTCCCGGCTAGCTGAACGGTCCCTGAGCCGGTCCGGGTGAGGCGCAGGCCGACGCGGTTACCACGGATCACATTGCCCAGGATCTGGTTGGCGGGCGATTGCGACAGGACAATGCCGTCCCCGTGGTTTCCCGTGACCGTGTTGTCCCTGATCACGTTCCCGGTGGAAGCCTCGTCCATCATGATGCCGTTCGCGGCGTTGCCGCGGATGATGTTGCCCGTTACGGTGCTCGCCGTCACGTAGCTGGAGAAGATGAGCCCGTGGCGGCCGTTGCCCGTAATCGTGTTCTTCATGATCGTCAGGTCACTGCTGTGGGTGTGCGGGTCCACGCCGTAGAAGATGTTTCCCGAGATCACATTCCTCGTGAACGCGACACCGCTGACCCCGCCCGTATAGAGGCCGAAATAGTTGCCCGAGAAGGTGGAACGGGTGGCACCACCGGTCGAGCCGCTCTTCCATGCCACGCCGTAGGAGTCGTTCCAGTTCCAGCCGAGCCCGGTGAGGCGGGACCGGACGATCCACAGTCGCGAGCCCGCATCCGCGAGCACGAATGGACGGTATGAGCCCCTGTACTCCGGCCGCGATGACGAGATGACGGCGGACTTGATCAGCATGGTCGCGTGGTGGGCGCCGAGGAAGACGCCGGGGATGTCGGCCATCCACAGCCGCCGCGCATAAGGCGGCGCAACCGTCACGGTCGCGCCCGACTCGGCCACCAGCGCCGCACGCAGGTCGATGACACCGGGCCTTGGCTGGCTGATCCAGGAGGGATCGGCGATGATCTGGGCGAGGTCCGCGAGGCTCAGGGAGCGCCCAGCTGTCGGTATCCACCTGACCACCCGGCCGCCTGCGAGCAGGGCAACGTCAGCGGGCCTGACCGTGATCGCGCGAATGGCACGCCGCGCCTGCCGCGGATGGGTGGCATCGGTGTCGGGCGGGAGCCCGGCCATCGCGAGCCAAATCGGGCTCGCCTTGGCCTCGTAGTGAATCCGCACCGGCAGCTGGGGGAACGGTGCGAGCCTGCGCGCCTGTGCGACCCGCCCGAAGGTGAGCGTTGCGGCCGTGGCCGCCCCGCTCACGACGCCCAGGATCAGCAGGTGAAGGCCGAGGATTCGCAGCTTGGCGAGTATCACAGGGATCTTCCTTGGTCAGGTCGTGACGGAGGGTGACACGGCCGCTTGAGCAGTCTTGGGGATCACCTCGAAGCGCTTGGGATTGCCCTCAGCCAGCGCGATCGTGAACACGAACACCGACATCAGCGACGTGAGCGGGCACAGCGTGACCGCGACGACCGCCTGCCAGCACCGGTACGCGGCATGGGTGCGGCGCTGGCGGTGCCGCCCGAGGGCGGGGACGTGGCCCGCGCTGTTGATCCACCCGCTGACGCCGAATACGGCCAGCCACGTGACAAGAGACATCCAGAAAATAACGGTCATATGCGGGGGCGGCACATAGAGGTGCATCATGCGGAGAACTGCCGCGATGAAAGATACGATTGTCAGAGTGCACCCGAACAGATATTTTCCGGCGATGATCACCGCCTGCCACAGCGGCAGGACGTCGCGATGTGTAATCGCGTGAATATTTCCCCACAGCCATCGTTTGCGCTGCTTCTTGAAATCCGTCCACCGCCATGGCGAAGTGAGCAGAACGTATTCATGGAAGAATCCCCATTTGCATCCCATGTGGGCCGCGTTCTGCCCGAACGTCAGATCTTCCGAGGCGAACACGGGATAGTTCCAGGTCACTTGGTCCTCCGTCGCTCCGGTGATGCACAGGCCCTCACCATGGACGTGGAGCGGCTTGCCGATGAAGCCCTGGAAGAAGGCACAGTAGATCAGGCATCCACGCGTTCTCAGGTCGTCGAAATGACTGAGCCAGAAATGCTGGAAAGGAAGGGCGCCGTACTGCACACGCGGTGTCGTGACACCCTGGCAGATGTCGTAGTCGGCTCCGAAGGCCTTCTCGATGTAGCCAGCAGTCACTGATGTATCGTCATCGACAAACAGTATCTTGGTCTCTGGTCCATTCAATCCCATGCGCCGGCGCTCTCGCCTGGTGTACTCCAATGCGCGCGCCTTATATTTTGACCGTGCGGTGAACTCACCCGGCACGGTAAGCACGCGGTCCGCCCGGGGGTAGGTGTCGCTGCCGCCCGGTTCGTTGACGACCCAGATCTGATAGGGCATCGACAGCCGGTAGGAACGGATTTCGGAGATGATCTGGTTGACCCGCATCTCCTCACGGCCGGTCGTGGTGATCTGGATGATGAGCCGGCTGAACTTCCACGGAGCCCACTCGAACCTGGTCCGGTACCAGATCTGCCCGACCGCCAGCATCACAAGCTCGATGAGCGGCACGAGCCATGCGCCGAGGAACACTCCCCGCATCAGTTGCCCCCGCAAGCCCGGTTGACCTCCCGGACCGCGCTCAGCAAAGGCGCGGGCAGGCCCTTGTCCTGCGCGAAGCTGAGCCATGCACCGACGTCCTTGGGCAGGCACGTCCCGCCGTACGGCCCGTCAGCGCGCGACCCGTAGAGCGCGTCCCACATCCCCTGCGCGCTCAGCGCGGTGAACCCGAAGGCGTTCTCGGGATCCAGGCCAAGGAACCGCGCCGCCGCCCGCATCTCGTTGAAGAATGAAATCTTGGTCGCGTTGAACAGGTTGTGGACGTACTTCTGGAACTCCGCCTCCTCGTAGGCGCAGCGGTATACGGACGCGCCGAACGGCGCGTAGATGGCTTCTACTCGCCGGGTGAAATGGGGACTCGACGGATCGTGCCCGATCGTCACGACACGTGGGTAGAGAAAATCCCTTTCCGCACAGTAAGCACGCAGGTATTCAGGGTTGTAGCACACGCCAAAATCCTCGCCCGGCGTCTTCCCCGACGCCTGCTCGAGCAGCGGGATAAGGAAGTTGCGGGTCGTGCCCGGAGGGATCGTGCAGCGGAACACGACGACCGGGCGGGTCTGGCATTCCGCAATCGCCATGCCCAGCGACTTGCACGCCTGCTCGAGATAACTCAGGTCAATGCCATACGGCGCTGTCGGCGCGGTCACCGAGACGAATACGGCGTCCACGCCGTTCAGCTCGACGTCGGATGGGTAGACGGCGGAGTAGCCCTCCTCACTGAGCTGGTTGATCGTGACCTCGTCGACGTCGACGAAGGTTACCGAGTTGCCATGCTCGATGAACCCCTTTCCGGTCGCGCGCCCTACGACGCCGGAGCCGACGATCGTTATCCTCGACATCTACTTGTCCCCCCGAAGTCCATTATCCGCGCCGATGGGTGGCGCTTCCCACTAGCTCTAGCCGCTTTCCCCAATAAGCGGGATAGTCGTTCATGCTGGGAAAATTTGTCCCAAGCCGAATAGCTCACTGGATGACGCCAGACCGCACGGAGTTTAGTCAATAAGCGAGAAGCCGAGCAACACGATCATGAGCCTGGTGACCAATTTCCGGTGAACCGGGGTTTGACCTTAACGCGGCTTATGAGCAATGCACCGCTGACTGCACGCAAAAGGGCGCCGAGCTGCCCCCATGGAAGCCCGGCGCCCTGCTGGATCTACGGCTCTTGCGCCGTCAGAAGAGGAACCACCAGATGTCGTCCGTCACGTTGTCGAGGAGGCCGCCAAGGCCCGGGTAGTCGTCGCTGTAACTGCTGTGGCTGGCCGTCTGCGTCTTGTGTGCGACGGAGCTCGAGCTGGCGAATGCGGGCGCCCCCAGGCTTATCGCCGCAGCGGCCGCTGTGGCCGCAACGAGCGCACTGGCCGCGGAAAGCTTCTTCATGCTGTGCCTTTCTGGACGAGTTTGTGGTGCGGGACCCTGCGGCGCCGGGAATGGGCCCGGTAAAGCCGCGCACGCTGCGAACAAATCACCCCGTGGGTCCCGCCGTAACGCTAACACTACTATCTGTATTCATTCAACTACTGACGGTTGTAGTGCTACCCGTCAGAAGAGGAACGAGAAGACGTCATCGGTCACGCAGTCGAGCAGGCCGCCAAGGCCCGGGTGGCAGTGGCCAGATTCAGTGCCGTGGCTCTCGGTGTGGTGATGGGTGTGGTGCTGGGTGTGGTGGTGGCCATTGCCCGAACCGGAACCGCCGCCGGAGCCGCCGCCGTTCGACGACCCGCAGTTGGTGTCGTCCGAGTCGTGGTCCCCGTCGCACATGTTCGGCCTGGTGCTCGGCGTGCTGCTCGGCGACCCGCACAGGGCAGCCGTGTCGTCGGAGACGTGGTCCCCGTCGCACATGTTCGGCGTGCTGGTCGACGACGGCGTGGCGACCGGCGTCATTGTGACGTTAGGCGTCGGTGTGGCGCTTGCGCTGCCGGGGTCAGTCGCGGTCCGCAGCACATGGCCCGTAAGCGCCGGATGCATGCTTCTCGCGACGGAACCGGCGTTCCCGAATGCCGGCGCCCCCAGCCCCACCATCGCAACGGCCGCAGAGGCCGCGACGAGGATACCGGCCGCGGAGAACTTCTTCATGCTGTCCCTTTCTGAACGAATTGTGGTGAAGGACCGTGTAACGGTGAGGGACCCGTCCGGCAACCGGAATGGGCCGGGCAAGCCACGCGTGCTGCGAACCACACCCAATGGGCCCCGGCAGTTACCTTAACACTACTGAGCGTAATCACCCAACAACTCGCGGCCCGCGTCGGACTTTTCGCGCGGCCAAAGCGAACAATTCGCGCGCGACATAAAAAACAACATGAAACCAGCGCTAGCGGACACGCGCCAAGGTTTGGCGCGTGTCATCGATTCGGTGCAGAGACACTGGGCACAGCGGCGGGCCGAGACCTCGATGCGGGATTGGCCGCCGCGCTCGGCACAGGGCTGAGCGGAGGACCAAATTCGGGAATGCCCCACATTTGGTTATCGAATGCGGCGCCGTCGGAGAATTTAGTCAGGTTGCCCGTTATGACGCGTGGCCGCGGCCTGTCCTGCGGTGCGGCGCCGCCTGCCGGGTAGGTCGCGACATACGGGTGGGAGAAGTTGGTATCCGAACCGTTGATCAGCGGCACGTAGCCGATGGGCGGGCCAGCCAAGCCGGCGACGGCAGGAACATCGAAGGAGTCCAGGATCCAGACGGTCCTCGCCGACGCGCCGCACGGCTGGAGGCTGACCCGCGTCCCGGCGCGTGCGATCGTCGCGACGCCGACGCAAAGGTTGCTGCCGCGCCCGTACGGCGTGTACTCGAGCTCGAAGGCCGGCAGGCCCGCGTAGTGAAGCGCCATCGCGGGCGAGACCAGGCTGGCTCGGTCGAGGTCGTCGACGGTGCCCTGGAATGAGTAGGAGAAGTCCTGCGCCCCGTCGTGGGTACTCGCGGGGAACAGGATGATCGGCTGGCCGACCCTCGCCCGTGCCCTGAAGACATCGAGCACGAACCGCGGCCCGAACTCCTGCGTGAACGGCGCGATACACCCAGGGCCGCACGGGGGCGTGGCCGCGCCAGCGAGTGCCCCGAGGGCGGGCACCGCGAGCACGGCCAGCGCGACCGGCGCGGCCACAACAGGCAGGACCGCAACGGGCAGGACCGCGACAGGCAGGACCGCGACAGCCGCTGCGGCAACGGCGTTCCGCAGGCGCATGAGACCGGTGCCCCCTTCGCTCGTGGACACCAGTCTCGTGGTTTCGCGGCGCGATCAGCCGTAGGCCGCTGACCGGGAGTTTCATCGCGCGTCCGCACAAATGTGCCGGGCCGGGGCAGCGGCCCCGGCCCGGCTTTGTGCGAGGTGTTACTAGTGGACGGATGCGTTACGCGCTGCGGCTGCGGTGCCTGACGCGTTACGCGCTGCGGCTGCGGTGCCTGACGCGTTACGCGCTGCGGCTGCGGTGCCTGACGCGTTACGCGCCGCGGCTGCGGTGCCTGACGCGTTACGCGCCGCGGCTGCGGTGCCTGACGCGGTACGCGAAGCCGACCCCGCTGCGGCGCCAGGAGCCATTCCCGGTACCGACCCGGAGCCTGCCGCCGACGCCGACCCTGACGCGGTGCCCGCCGCCGTCCCGGACGTCGTCGCCGGAGCGTTCGAGTTGGACATCAGGTTGTCGAAGAACGGGAAGCACGACGGCGGGAAGGACTGCTGCGGGCCGCTGTAGGTCAGGCCCCACATCTGGCTGTCGAACACGGTCCCGTCCGAGTAGACGGACAGGTTGTCGGTCATCAGCTGCGGGCGCGGCCGGTCCCACGGCGCGACGCCGTTGCTCGGGTAGCTGAGCACGTACGGATGCGAGAAGTTCGCGTTCGAGCCGTTGATCAGTGGCAGGTAGCCGTCAGGCAGACCACTCAGACTCGGCGGGCAGTTCGACTCGGAGAAGTCGAGGACCCAGACGGTCTGTGCGGTCTCGCCGCAGGGCTGGAGATTGACCAGGGTCCCGTGGCGGGCGGTCGTGCCGACGCCGACACACAGGTTGGTCGGGCGGCCGTACGGCGTGTACTCCGCCTCGAACGCGAGGTTGTCGGTGCCGGCAATACTGCCGCCCCCGTAGTGGAGGCACATGCCAGGCGACATGAGCCCGACGGTGCAGAACTCGCTCACGAGGCCGGAGTCGTAGTAGGAGAAGTCCTCCGCCCCGTCGTGCGTATTGTTCTGGAACAGGATGATCGGCTGACCGACCCTCGCCTGCGCCTTGTACACGTCCCAGACGTCGTTCAGCCCGAACTCCTGGTTGAACGGGGTCAGGCAGTCGAAGATCGTGTTGGTCTGGCTGCTCGGTGGCGAGCTGAGGACACTACCGAAGTTCGGCGTACACGATGGCGTTGCCGCGCTCGCGCTCCCGGCGAATGCCAGCGAAGCGAACGGCAGGGCAGCGGCAGCCAGCGCGGCTACAGCATTCCGGATGCGCATGAGACCTGGGCCTCCTTTGTGTGCCGGGGGACGCGCGGGCTTGTAACGCGTAGTGGGCTGCCCCCGCACTCCCCCGTGCCTTCTTCCCTGGGCTCCCGGCCTGGGAATGGTCGTTACCGCTGGCCGGGACGATCACAGCCCTCTGGCATGGCTTGCCGAGGACCCACACTGGCCGGCCTAGGCACCACCTGCCTCATCCAACACGGGTGAAACGGAAGCATCGATAGCCCCAGGAGAAACCTCAGGCAGCCAGTCCGTGCGCCGACGGACCGCACCCTGCAAGCGTTAAGGATCTTGAAAGGAGTCCCGTTTAATCACTGTTCGTATTTAATCACCCACAGTGGGTGACGAATCGCGGCGGAGAGGGTGCTGGCGGCCAAGGGTGTTGGCCAGCAGGGCCCGGCAGCGGCAATGGACAGCTACCGTGAGAGTAGAGAGGCGGCGATGACAGACACGACAGGTGACGACCTGGTGGACGCGGCCCTGGATCAGCTTGCCCGCCAGGACCAGCAGGAAGCGGATGCGGCGCGAGCCGCGTTCGCGTCACTAACCTGGGGTTCGGGACCGGACTCGGTCACCTTGTACGGGTTGTGCGACTGGCTGTGGAACCGGCTTCCCGCGAAGTGGATGGGCGGCGTGGCCGAGCACATGAAGCTCGCCGCCGCCCTCGGCGCTCTTTTCGAGCTGCTCGAGATGCCCCGCTACGCGCTGGCATGCACCTGCGAAACGACCGTCAACGTGCTGGCGGCATGGGATCGCGACCGCAAGGAGGGGCTGAAGGCGATGGCGACGGCCCACGCCGCCTGCGGGGTCGCACCTCCCGACATCCCCGGGCTGCTCGCGTGGGGCCAGGTGATGGGCGCCGACGAAACGTCCGCCCTGTTCGCCACCGCGGCGCGCCTGGAGCTGACGATCGCGGCCGGCGAGTTCATGCCAGGCAGCCGTGGCTGGCGGAAGGCCGCCGAGCAGGCCGCGGCCGCTTTCCTTGTCGCTCCGCAGGGCGACCTGGCCGGCGATTCGTGGCTGCACAGGATCCACACCGAGCGCCTGGAGCACTGGGCCCGTTCGCGCGGGCGGCTCCGCGGCCCGCTCACCGCCGCCCTCACCAGCCAGCTTGCCGGGCCCGCACCCGTCCCGGATCGGGCTGAGCAGCTGCTCGCGCCGGTCAGGTGGCTGCTCGGCAAGGCTGCCGACGACGGTGGCGTGCCGCTCACGCAGACCCACACACTGGCCCGCGCGATGGTTGCCGAGGGATGCGAGCGATTCGGCTGGCCCACCCTCACCGGCAACCCGCGATCAGAGTCGGAGATTGCCGAGGCATGGACCCTGCGGACCGTGGTCCGCGAACTCGGCGCGGTGCGGCGCAGAGGACGGCGCCTGCTGCTGACGCCGGCCGGGAAGAAGCTCGCCAGTGCCAGCACGTCCACGCTCTGGTCGGCCGTCATGCCCACGGTGCTGCCCGCCTCGCGTGCGGAGGCCGCCGCGGCTGAGATCGCGCTCATGCTCCTGCTCACCGGCCGCGGCAGCGGTCACAAAGACCTCACCGCCGCGGTGGCCGATGCGATGGCCGGGGAAGGCTGGCACAGCCCGAGGAGCGGCGAGCCGATCGACGCGGCCGCCGCCGCCTGGCTCCTTGGCGAGCTTGACCGCCGCATGCGCCTGCTCGGCCTGCTCGATCAGCGCGGGGGGCTCGCCGCCGACCGCCTGTCGCGGCCTGGCCGTGCTGGGGCCCACACCGCGCTGCGGGCTCGCGCGCTGCGCCCGCGCGCCGACGCCGGCCCCGGCTGAATCACCCCGTCCGGGTGATGGCGACCGTCGGCGCCATGCATGACCTACCGGATGGTGCTGCCCCGCGATCCGAAGGCCCCGCCCAGCGGGTCGTTCTCCGGGCCGACCGACTTCTTCCAGCTCACTCCGGCCATCTGGTTCGGCCTCACCATGTGTGACAACGAGAGCTACCCGGAGGGAACGAAGGTCTGCCATCGCGACAGCGACGGCAACATCCAGGTACCGCCGCGCCCGAATCATGCCGGTGCCGCCTTCACCGAACTGCAGTTCTACCCGCCCGGCTATGCGCCCGCCATCTCGTGCGATCAGACGCACTGGTGCGCCGCGTTCAACATCGACAGCCTGCAGGCGCAGTTTGGTGCGCTGCACGGTCCCGGGAGCCCGCCGAACGCGGTGGCCAACCCCAACTGCCCGGAACCGGTCAACTTCGCGTACGTGACTCACGACGGCCGGCCGGTCGGCCCGCCAGGACCTGACACGCAGACCGCGGCGACGTTCACCCCGACACCTGACGTGCTGATGATGAACCCGGGCGACACCGTCCAGGTCGACATGCGCGACACCGCAGCTGGTTACCTCGTCGTGATCACCGACCAGACCACCCACCAACGCGGCTTCATGCTCTCCAGCGCGGCCAACGGATTCCGGCACATCCGGTGGGATCCCACCAACCTCACCTGCAACGGCGCGCCGTATTCCTTCCACGCGATGTACGACACCGCGGCCGCGCCACTGGCCAGCGGGCAGCCGACCGCGTGGACCACATGGGCGGCGCACACCGACAACGTGGCCTACGACGTCGAGACCGGCCATTTCGAGCCACCTGACGCCGCGTCGGACCCGGTCTCCAATGATGACCCACCGTGCTTCACCGGCCCGGTCGTCGCCGGCTGCCTCGGCTCTGACTCCGACTTCGACGGCTCCCCCTACCATGCGGACTGGCCCAACGGAAGCCGCTCGTTCCCGACCCCGAACTACATCTCCTCGCCGCTCAGCCTCGACCGAGCCGGCCGGCCGTCGCAGACCTACCCGGTCGCCCGCTTCGAGACCGACCTGCCGAGAATCGAGGAGGCCAACAATGGCGGCGGGCTGACCTGCGACCACCACACCGGGGCGGGCTGTACCAACCCGCCGCCTGGTGCGTTCTATCCCTGGTACCACCTGCTGCGGGTGCCTGGCGGGCTCGCCGGGCGGGGCTGTGCCTGGGCGCTCACCAATGACATGCCCGGGCAGATCAGCAACTTCGGCGGTGAGCAAGCCGGCTGGGGCCCGCTCGAGCTGACCAACTACGGCTTCGACCTGCGATACCACAACTTCGCACGGGTCATACAAAACCCCTGCCAGTAACGACCGCGCGGCCATCCGCGATCACCTTGGCTAGACCCTCGCATTACTGAGAGGCCCTCACCGTTCTAATCGAAGCGGTGAGGGCCTCTTTCGCTTGTGCGTGCTACTGGTCAAACTCGCCAGATTTTACGCCCTTCAGGAACGCACGCCATTCGGCGAGGGGGCCGCAGTTTCATGATCGCGGTGGATTTTATGCGCTATGTGTAAAAAATCCACCGCGATCATGGGGAATCTCAGCATACGAGCAAGATCTAACTCGCATGGTGAGAAACCATCGGCGCGGCCTATGCGCGCCGCCCTGATGACCGCCGTCATCTATGAATGGACCGCCGCTCGATGACCGGACAGGCCGGAGCGGCGGCCGCGCTCACCAAAATCCACCGCAGCGCCCCATTACTTGACCGGCGCTCCCAGCTAGCAACCCGTGCTAACCGGTGAAACTCGGACGTACCGGAGAGGCTCATACCATGCCTGACCAGCAACGATGCAGGTCAGCGCAGGTAACAGCTTCCATACGAATACATCACGATCATGAAAGCGTGCTGCGCCAGAATTCTGGCGGAGGACGTTAATCACCGAGTTCGGCGCGGCGACGCGCCACAAAATCCTCGAGCTCGGCGCGCACCGAATCGTCCATCGGCGGCTGCTCGTATTCCGCCAGCTTCTTCTCGCAGATCTCGCTCGCCCGCGCCGCGGCGTCCTTGGCGCCCATGCGCACCCAGCGCTCGAAATTAGAAGAGGAGGACAGCAGCGGCCGGTAGAAGCACTCGCGGAAACGCTCCATCGTGTGCGCGGCGCCGAGGAAATGCCCGCCCTGGCCAACCTCGGCATGAGCCCCGAAGGCGAGTGACGCCTCGTCGATTTCGAGCGGTGTGAATTGCGCGCGCAGCATCCGCAGCAGTTCGATGTCGATGATGAACTTCTCGTAGCAGCTGACGAGCCCGCCCTCCAGCCACCCGGCCGCGTGCATCACCCAGTTGGTCCCGGCCAGGAATGTGGGCAGCAGCGTCATGAGCGCTTCGTAACCTGCCTGCGCGTCCGGCGTCTGGCTGGAGGTGAGCCCGCCGCCGGTACGGAACGGCAGGCCGAAGTGCCTGGCAAGCTGGCCAGTGCACAGCAGGCCGACGGCGGATTCCGGGGTGCCGAAGCTCGGTGAGCCGGACTGCATGTCGATATTCGAGAGGAACGATCCGAAGATCACGGGACAGCCGGGGCGGATCAGCTGGGCCAGGGCGATGCCCGACAGCGCCTCCGCCAGCTGCTGGGCCAGAGCGGCCGGGACCGTCACCGGTGACATCGCACCCATCAGCAGGAACGGTGTGAGCACCACGGGCTGGTTCGCGCGGTTGTACTCGAACTGGGCGTCAAGCATGCGGTCGTCCCAGCGCAGCGGCGAATTGCAGTTGATCAGCGAGATCGTCGCCGGGGTGTCCTCGATTTTCTCCCGGCCGCCGAAGAGAATCTCGGTCATCCGGATGGTGTCCGCCGCGTTGGGGCCTGACACCACATTGCCCATGTAGATCTTGTCTGTCAGGGTCTGCAAAGCATAGATCATGTCGAGATGCCGCGAGTCGAGCGGAGCGTCGTTCGGCTCGCATATCACCCCCCCGGCTGAATCAAGCTCGGGGAACGTCTGGGCCAGCATGGTGAGGCGCCTGAAATCGGTCATTGTCGCGTCCCTGCGCACCTCACGCTCTCGCACGAACGGCGATCCATAGACGCCGCCGAAGACCATTTGGTCTCCCCCGATATGCACGGTATTCGCCGGGTTACGCGCTTGGACGTCGAATTCCTTCGGGGCCTTGGCGACCAGTTCGAGCACGAATTCCGGATCGAGCCGGACGACATCGCCGTCGACGATCTGGCCAGACTTCCTGAACAGCTCCACGGCTTCTGGCTTGGCGAACTGCACGCCAATCTCCGAGACGATCCGGCGCCATCCCTTATCGAGGATGCTGACCGCCTCAGGGGAAAGGATTTCGTAGCGGGGCATCGTGTTGCGGAACATCGCCACCTCGTTCCACGCGCAACCGGTGCGCGCTCAACCGTGCGCTCGCCGCAGCGTGCCGTCGCCCGGCGCGGCAGCCGCCGGCCAATCACTTGACCGTGCAATCACCCAACCGTAAGATCACATCGTAGAACAAAGTTCCGTAACATGGAACTCCGAGCCAGCTGGAGCGCAGTGGCCAGTCCTACCGGAACGCAGGCGGTCGACCGGGCAGCGCGGCTGCTGACGGAGGTCGTGCACGCACCGGAACCGGTGACGTTTACCGAACTTGCCGCGGCCACTGGCCTGGCCAAGAGCACCACGTCGCGGCTGTTGCTGGCGCTCGAGCGTGGCGGGCTGGTGGCACGTGACTCCCGCGGGCGCTTCCGGCCCGGCGAGGTGTTCGTCCGCTACGCATGGCGCGGGGGGGCCGAGGCCAGCCTGGTCGGCGTCGCGCAGCCATTCATGGACCGGCTCGGTGACGCGACATCAGAGACCGTGAACCTCGGCGTCGTCATGCGGGGCATGGTCGAGCAAATCGCCCAGGTCGATAGCAAGTTCGTCATCGGCGCGACCAACTGGCTTGGCCGCCCGGTGCCGCTGCATTGCGCGGCGCTCGGCAAGGTGCTGCTGGCCTATGGCGCCGCCGAGCTCGCGCCCGGGCGGCTCGCGCCGTGCACGGTCAAGACCATCACCAGCCGCGCCGCGCTCGCATCCAACCTCGCCGACGTGCGC
>Ga0137365_10002024_pt1 | contig 16050 bp, 8 predicted proteins | sample SagtaG_9_FD_104799 | JGI IMG/M metagenome (GOLD analysis project Ga0137365, IMG submission 104799) | Vadose zone soil microbial communities from Sagehorn Ranch, Mendocino, California, USA - Sage1_L_40_16 metaG | ecosystem: Environmental > Terrestrial > Soil > Vadose zone | place: USA: California...
AAGACCGGCTCCGTGATGACTGCTTCGATCGGTGTGCCACGCGACGTTTTGACCGAATCGATCGCGTTCACCAGCCGTGCGGTCAGGATGCTGTCGGGCGCCGGTAACGCGCCTGCCAGGGCGCGCGCGGTCGGATTCACCGTCCCGAAGTCGAGCGGCTCGGAGAGCTCGGCGCTGAACACCGTGCCTTTCCGCAGGAACTGCGGGTGGTACGGGAGGCGGTCCATCATCTTTTCTTCGAGCCGCTCCATCCGGCCCGGCTGCCGGATGGCCGACAACGCATCGCGTGCCTGCTGCTTGGCTTCGGCGACCGCGTCGGCGGCCTTTTGCTTCGCCTCGCGCTCGGCTCGACCCACCACGCCATGCTTTGCGGCTCCCTCGTCGTTGCCGCCGGGGCCGCCGGGGCCGCCGGCGACCTGTCGCTTCATGTTCGCGGCGCCGCTCTTGACGACCACCCGAATCGGTGTCCGCGTGCCGTCACTCGAGACGATAGCGTCGAACTGCAGGACCGCGCGGCGCAGCGGGGAGAAATCGCCACCCAGGATGGCGCGAACGCGTGTGCCCTTCGATGCGTTCTCCAGCTTGTCCACGTGGCCGAGCACCCGAGTGCCGGCGGGGATCACGATCCGATCGTAGGCGTACACCGGCTCGATGAGCGTTCCCGCGATCGGCTGGCCGACCCGCGTCAGCCTGATCCGCTCATCGAGGGCCACGCGCAGCGGACGGCCGGCCTGCACGACGAGCGCGACCGACTGGTCGCCGGCTTGAGCGAAGAGCGCTCGCGGGCTCCCGCCGATCGCCATGGCGATGGCGACCGCGATCGCAGCCGGACGACGTGCTCGTGTGTGCAGGGATTCGACACCGAGTCGATGAAGCCGCGCAGGGTGCATCCGAGGCACGCCGGTCTCGAATCGCGGCACCTTGGTCCCGGAAGGTGGGCGGGCTACCGGTCCGAAGCCAACAATCACAGCGGTCATCACGCGCTCCTCCATGCTGTCCTGTTCCTGCCGCCGACGCGGATGATCAACGAATCGCCTAACACAGCACGCTCCAAACGGCATCCGGCCCCGCGCCAGGACGAAGGTCTGCGCACCCGGCGAGCGCCTTCTCGGACAGTCTCAGAACGCGGTCGACCTTCTCTTCGCGATCCTCGTGCAGACGCACCACGTAACTTCCTGACCTGCTTGTGGACGAGCCAGTGCAGCCGTGCACCAGAGCACGGCGGCCGGTTGAAGCGTCCCAGTGGCGCGCGAGGAATATCCCACTGTTCAGTTGGCGCCTAGCTTAACATTTAAGATGACGAATTTGTCATCTAGAAGTTATGAGTACGTCATCCTTGGCCTCATTTCTACAAAGCGGCTCACAGCTCGGTATGGCTCACAGCTCGATTGATGAGTCCGTCGAAGTCGACTTGAAGACGGACACCGATGTGAACATCGACGAGTTGTTTCCCGCACCCGCGAGCGACGCTGGCAGTTCGAAGACTCCCCGATAGCTGAGGCGAGTGCCATGTCTTGGTCCAATGAAAGAGAGCAGAACGCCGGAGTATGGAGCGGGCTTGACCAGCTCGCGTCGCTGCCGGATTGGTTGAACGCGGCGACGGATCCCGAGCGGGTTTTGCGGGCGCTCGCGTTGGCGATTCCGGAGTTGGTATCGGGCGCGCTGACGATCTCTGCGCGGCTCAAGCGCGGTGACTGGATCGGTGTGTATACGCTGACCTTCGGCGAGACGCAGAGCAGCGGGCCGCGGGTCGTGGTGCTGCGCGGCACGATCTTACCGCCGGACCGGCTGGTACCACCAGGCTTGACGGCGGATCCGCCGGCTTTTGGGACGGTTGGGTGGCGCAGCTACCTCCCCGCATTGCGGATCGCGTTCGAAATGGAACCGCCCGATGCGGCGTTGGCGTCGCTGCCGATCCTGACTGACCCAGATCAGGCACGCGCACTGCTGGAACGGAGCATCCGCGCCGCAGCCCCGACGTACGCCGGGCTGCGGATCGAGGCGTGCGTGCCGACGATCATGCGGTACACACCGGGCAGCCGCTGCACGATTCTCTATCGCCTCAACTACCCGCCCGCACGGACTCGCGGCCACGATTGGCCCGAGATCGTCGTCGCCAAAACCTACAAGGGCGGTAAGGGCGAGCACGCGTACGTCGGGATGCGTGCGCTCTGGGAATCACCATTGCGGCACATAGGCGGCGTCAGGCTCGCCGAACCGCTCGCATTTCTGCCTGATCTCAACGTGCTCGTCCAGGGGCCCATCCGCGAGGAGGAGACGCTGCAGCAGACGATGGAGTCGGCCGCACGTGCACACACCCCCGCGGCCCGGGACGCGCTTCATGGAGTTGTTCGTCAGACCGCCGCCGGGCTGGCCGGGCTGCACCGGTCCGCCCTCGGCATCGGGCCGGTGCGGACCTGGGAGATGGCGTTAGCCGAAGTCCGTAGTGTCGCGGACGAGCTCGCCGACGCCGTGCCCTCGATCGCTGATGTTGCCGCGCGGCTCCTGGCCTGGCTTGAAGCTCGCGCCGCCGAACATCCAGCCGACTCGAGGGTGACGGCGCATGGGACATTCCGACCCGGGCAGGTTTTGATCTCGCAGGGCGAGATCGGCTTCATCGACTTCGACAACTGGTGCCAGGCCGAGCCGGCGCTGGACCTGTCGCTGTTTTTCCGCAGGACGAAAGATATCGTGCTGGGTGCTCAGAAAGGCGACGCGCCGGATGGCGAATCGTCGCGCGCCACGCTGCTCGCCATGGCCGATACCATCTGCGCAATCTTCTTGAGCGAATACGAAAGACATGCGCCGGTCTCGCGACAGCGCATCGCCCTCTGGGAGGCTTTGGATCTCTTCAAGTTGGTGCTGCACTCGTGGACCAAGGTCAAACCCGAGCGGCTGAAGAACTCGCTGTTCGCGCTTGAACGACATCTGCGCAGCCTGACACCCTGAGGCAAGACCAGGTGTGGTTGTGGCGGTTGGCGTCGATGGCGAGGTTTTACTGTCGCCATAGCCGCTGGTGGCCGCCGCAAGGACGAGGAGAACAGCGCCCGCCGAAAACGCTCGCGTTTTCCGGTGACTCATGGCAGTTCCCCAACCTTCAAGGCCTTTTCCGCGCGCGCGATCAGTTGCGCAGTCCGCGTCGCCCAGTGGCGTTCGAAAAGGCGGACTCGGCGAACCGTGATTTTGACCAGAATGAGCGCCTCGTAAAGGCGAGCGCGTCGCAAACGCGGCGCTGCGCAGACGCCGTAGCCCTCGAGAAATGCATCCTGCGCGTGCCCCGCACCCCACCACTGCAAGTCGGCCAGGAACTTGCCGAGGTCGAGCGCCGGGTCTGCCATGTAGCAAGAATCCGAGTCAATCAGCGTCAAACCCGCTGGCGTGTCGAATAGATGGTCGGCTTTGTAGTCGCCGTGCGCGAACGTGGGAGGCTCCTCTGGCAGCTGTTCGTGCAGTTCGCGCGCTCGTTCGAGGACTTCGGCAATCGTTCTGGCGCCAGTTGGCATCAGCGCATCAACGTGTTCGCTGGCGCGCGCGACTTCTTTCAGTTCCGTCGCGAAGGTGTGCAGCTGAAGCTCACTGGTGAGTTCCGCGGAGCTGGTATGCAGCGTTCGCAGCGCGGAACCGGCGAGCCACGTAAGCCGCGACGTCTCGCGCCGGGGGCCACGGAAGTGCCGAGAGAGCGGCGCGCCGACGACTTCAGGGTAGAGCACCGCCGCATCCGCCGCACTGTAGACCAGAGGCCGATAGGAGGCGACACCGTCACCGTGCTCGTCGAGCCAATCGGCAACCCGCGAGGCGACCCGGAAGGATCGCGCCGCGCTATTCGCCTCTGCATAGAGCTTGGCAAAAAAGGTGCTGCCGTTGTCAGTTCGCGCGAGCGGATTCGGTGCGTCGTACCGCAACACGTGACGTTGTCCGGGACGATAGCGAATAGGCGTGATGGCGTACGACGCCGCGGTCGATCGAGACGGCACGCGTGGAAGGATGCTTCGCACATGCCGAGGGTCGGACATCCGGACGAGCTGCGGAAAGCGCGTATCGAGTGGTGAGATCTGAATGCTCATCCGGTCCGGCGGCACATTCGCGACGAGGTGGTGGAATGGACTCATCTGCCCGCGGCGCCGTGCCTCGGTCTGCATCTCGAGCACAGGCTGCGAGTCCAACCAGCCGGCGCTGGCCTCTGGCGTCCATGTCACCGCGATCGGACGGACAGGGTTCCCGCAATCTCGCACGGGGCGTACGCGTACGTCATAGTAAGCAGTGAATTTTCGACCAGGCTTGAACTTGGCGCGCCGCAAGTGACAAGGTCCCAGCAGGTCGGCGCCGTCCAGCAACGCATCCAATTCACGACGCAAGACTGTTCGCACCCGCTTGCCAAGCAGCAACCAGCGAACGCCCTCCAATCCGGCGCGTCCCGATAGCACCTCCGCTATCTTCATTCCACGTTTCATGGCGCCGAGCCGTCGACGCATCCACTGATGCCCGGGTTCAGCGGCGCCTGGCCGATGCGAAAACTCCCTACGCCAGACACGACAGCCGCTCCTCCAGCAGAGTGAGCACGTGATTCAACCGGCTGACCTTGAGCTTTTGCCAACTGTGCAGCGCCAGGCGCACCAGACTGATGGCTTCATACAGCGGCACGCGCGCTCGTAGCTTCGCTTCGTCGACCTGACCAGCATGTAATGCCGCGACGTAAGAATCAAGAAATCGGGCACATAGCTGCTCGGCCACTGCCGCGGGCATGGGCGACGCTGGATTTTGATCTTTCCGGATCGCAAGCCGCTGGTAGGCCAGAAACTGTCCCAGGTCCAAGATCGGTTCCGCCTGGCAGACGGTATCGAAGTCCACCAGCCCACCTTCCTTGCCGTTGAAGATCAGCTGCGTGTACGTGAAATCCCCATGGCTGAAACACAACGGCAGTGCATCCGACGCGCTCCCGCCCGTCGTAATCCGGTCAAGCGACGATTGCAACTGCGCGCCGAGCTCCGGTGAGACTCGCTGAAGGGCACAGATGCCCGTGCGTAACGATGCGATCTCATCGTCGAGACGACGCGGAGCTCCGAGCCGGATTCCAGAGTCGTGCAGCGCCGCTGCGATACGGGCGCAAGCCTCGATGGATTCCTCCAACGCCAGAGTCCCAGGCGGTAGCGTCTCGTCGCCTAGCCGCCTCTTGAGCAAACGCGCCACTTGCGGCTGCCCGGGCAGCGACTCCAATACCAAGAGGTTCAGGTCCGTGCAGTAGCCGAAGGCATACGGGACATTGAACCGGTTACCGTTGCTGCCATACAGCACCCGCTCGCGAAGTGCGGCGACTATGGGGACGGTGTTCGCGCCGCAATCGTCGCGCGCGATCTTACCAAAGACGATGTGGGACTCCGTCGTCGTCGCATCCGCTCGCCTGGTCTGAATCTGGTAGCGCAGCACGCAGCGGTGTTGGCGTCCGTAGAACGCGAGCTCTGGCTGACAGTCTTCGACGGTGAGACCACCACCAAGGGCGCTGGGAAGCATCGTTCCGAACACTTGCAGCATGCGTCGGCGGTCGGTTGCGCCGACGAGCGTTGGGAGTTCGCCGTCAATCGGAAAGACAGACACGACCATCGTCAGCGGTTCGATCAGCGCGATGGGCGACGTGAGCAGCGCGATTTCTTCGCGGCCGCGCATCAATGCTGCGAGTGGCATCAAACGCTCGCGCAGGTAGGACTGACAGATCCCCAGATCTGCAAAGACGCGCGCGTTCAGCAACAGCTCGAGAACCTGCCCACTCGCGTTGTTCCTCACCTCAAGCGCGTAACGCAAGCTGCAGCCGTCTCCATTCAAGTAGGTGGCTTTGCCAGGAGTGCAGCGCTCAATCGTGCAAGGAGAATGCGGGCCAAAGAGCGCGTTCTGTAGGTACTCCCGCATCGCCTCGGCATCGAACGCGGTCGTCAGCCCTGGCAGTTCGCGCTGAAGTACTGGACTGTGGAGCGGATCACATCGGTTCCCTTCGACGGTGAAGACGGTGTCTTCTTCCGGCAGGGTGGGCTCGATTTCGCGTTGCTTCTCGCTGAACTGCTTGAGGTACAGGTTGGCGTAGAGTCCGCCCGCCGCGAGCAGCGATGCGTGTGTGCCGACCTCCTCAATCGCGCCGTCCTTGAGCACGACGATCTTGTCGGCGTCTCGCACGAGGTTCAGGTCGTGCGAAATGATGATTGTGGTCTTGTCCCGCATGAGGGCGCGCAGCGCAAGCAGCACCAGATTGACGGAATCGGCATCCAGCCCTGTCGTGGGCTCGTCAAGGATCAAGATGGGCGTATTGCGAACGAACGCGCGGGCAATGGCGAGTCGCTGGCGCTGACCACCCGAGAGATTGGCGCCGCGCTCCCCGAGGCGTGTGTCATAGCCGTCGGGCAGCCTTTCGATGAACTCCCGCGCGTTCGCCTGAACCGCCGCGGCGAGCAGTTCCTCGCGCGTCGCGTTGCTGCGACCGTAGGCGATATTCTCTGCCACGGTGCCGCTGAACAGGATGGTCTCTTGAAGCACCATGCCGATCTGCGCGCGCAACGAATCGAGAGTGAACGCGCGAACATTGTGCCCGTCGATCACTACCTCGCCCGAGCTGGGATCGTACAAGCGCGGCAGAAGTTGCGCGATGGTGCTCTTGCCTGCGCCAGTATGACCCACCAGCGCGAGCACTTCGCCGGGCGCGACATCGAAACTCACATTCTTGAGCGCCAGTCGGGGTGAATCATTCGCGCTGGCAGCCTTGGCAATCCCCTCTGTTTCAAGATCGTAGGTGAAGCTCACGTTCCGAAATTCCACATGGCCCTTCAGCGGCGGCGCTAGAATCGCGTCCGGCTCATCTTGAACGGTCGGCTTGCGATCGAGCACCTCGCCCACACGCTCCACGCTCGCGTAGATCTTGCCGATGGTGTTCCATTCTTTGATGATGCGGCGGGTCGGCTTGAACATGTCCTGCATGTACTTGATAAAGGCCACCAGCAAGCCAACGCCGAGGGCGACAGGGGACCGGAATATCAGCCAGACGCCAAGCCAGATAATCGCCCCGGTGCCGACCGCCTGGATGACGCTGACGACCCAACTGAACCGGGCCTGATGACCCGCCGCTTCAAGCGCCGCCTTCACCGCTTTCTCGTTCTGCTCCGCAAAACGCTTCTGATCAGCGAGGCCGCGACCGAAAGTCTGGACGACGCGAATCGAGGTCAGCATTTCCTGGGCGGTCGAGGCAAGCTCGCCCTCGCGCGCCCGCAGCTGCATCGACGCGGACTTGATGCGCTGCGTGAAGTAGTCAGAGACGAATGCGATGAGAGGGATGACCACCGCAGTGACGACGGCGACCTGCCAGGCATTGATCATCATGGCGGTCAAGATGAAGCCGACGAGGAGCAGGCTCCCGGCAAAATCCGACAGCGAGGCGATCACGAAATTCTCCAGGGCGGCGACGTCGCTCGTCAGGCGGGTCAGCAGATCGCCTGTGCGCTGTTGAGCGTAGAAGGTGAGCGACAGTCGTTGGAGGTGAGAATAGAGTCCGACGCGCAGGTTGAAGCCGAGTAGTCGTCCGCCTTGAGCGAGATAGATTTCGGCAAATGAGTCCGCGGCGCTGTTGACCATGGTCAGCAATACGATGCCGAGCGTGACTGCCGAGATGGTTTCAACGTCCTTGTCCAGGAGGGAGGGCAGTCCCAACCAATTCAACGGCGTCAAGAGCGGCGCGATCGCCTTCCCGTCCAGTTGGGCAAGGCGGGCAGTCATGTAGTTGATCACGTAAGCCACGACCAATGGGATCAGGACAGCCGTCGCCGCTTCGATAATCAGCATGAGACTCGCTAGTGCAAACACGCGTTTCTCATTGCCGGTGAAGCGCGCCAATAGCCGCACCACGCGGCGAAGATTGATCCGCTCCGACCACGCGTTCTCTTCTATGCGCGTGGCCGGGCGCTGTGAGCGCACGCCGCTAGTCATCACCCAGTCACCACAGCGCCTTTCCTCACGGCTTATCCGGTGGGAACGTATCCTTAATCAGGAAGACACGGCCATGGTCAGGATCGCATACCCAGATGTTGCCGCGATCGTCATCGGTCACGCAGCGGGCGTGCGCGGCGATGTCGGCGGTTCCCAGGCGGACCAGCCTGCCTGTGACGGTCGGCGATGGAGTTGTCTCGGGCGCCGAAATCGGCGCGCCCGGCGCTGGCGTGCTCGGCGTTGGCGTGACGGCGAAGATCGCGAGGAGCCCGCTCTTCCCGCTCGGCAGGTACACGTGTGCGAGCCGTGGATTATAGCCAACGGCGTCAATGCCTCCGCCGAAGTTCTCGCTCGCGATATGACGCCCATCCTTTCTGGCATCAAGCATCACGAGCTTCCCCTCATTGCAGGCGATGAACAAATACCCTCGCTCCTTGTCCATGGCCATACCGCGCGCTGCGCTACAGCCGTTACCCCATTGCGCCACGATCGAGCGGGTCGCGACGTCAATGACCGCCGTCACTCCAACCTTGGGTTCATTCGTGTACGCGTGCCCGCTCGCCTCGTCTATCAAGAGGGACTCGGGTCCGTTGGGAACTGAGATCAGTCCGTCCCGCACCGGTACCGGTGTTTCGCCAGAAGTGAGCTTGAATACTTCGATTTGCTCGAGGCTCTTCTCGGTCACCCATAATTCATTGGTCCGCGCGACATAGCGAACATAGTCGGGCGTGCTGGTGACGGCTGCGGCGCCGACGATGGTCGCCAACCGGGGGTCTATCACATGAACTTGCAGCGTGGTGCGGTCCGTGGCATACAGGAACCCATGGGCCGCAGTCACCGAGGTCGTCCCCTCGCCGTGAGCCCCCGGCAGATCCTGCCGGCCTGTACTCGATACAGCGATGCCCTTGATCTCCAGGGTGTCGGGGTCAATCAGATCGAGTGTGGCGGTGCCGCCGGCTGGAACAAGTACTTTGCCCAGGCTGGCGTCGTACTGCATATCGCCAAATTCAATTCCTCCCTCTCCACCGGGTACGGCAACCACGGTTGTGCCCAGGCTCGTCGGATTGAGGCGCCATGAGCAGGTACTCAGGGACACGACCATGAGCAATGGGATGAAGCAGAACTGCAGAGACGTGATGCGCCCAGGGCGACCCGCGATACTCAGGATGAACATCAGAGGGAGTCGCTGGTAACATCGCAAGACATAGATCTGTGGCTGCGGGCCTTTTTCAAGCATGGTAGCCCTCCATCGCCGCCAGCCCTTTTCCAAGGATCATCTGTACCTGGCGTCTTTGCTCCGCGCCCTCAGGACGAGGGGAGGGACCGCGCATCGTGCACAGCTGTTTCGCGATCTTCAGACAGGTGTACACATAAAAGTAAACAAACCGCTCATCGCGCACCCAGTCGGTATGAGAGGCGTAGGTATTCAGGAATCGGTCCTGAAGCGCCGCGAGAGACTTGTGTTCCCGGTAAGCGAGAAGATCCAGGTTCGCGCAAAAGTGAGCCAGGTCGTAATTGGGATCTCCCAAGCGCATCTCGTCGAAGTCAATCACTGTCAATCCGTCGTCGACGATGATATGGCGGTAATGGAAATCCCTATGGATCGGGACCTTCGTCTCGAGGCAAAGTGCGTCTGCGCCGTTCTCCAGGTACCCGGCGAGTTGGCTCACGACCTCAGTGTGGCCTCGAGAGCTCTTGTTGATCAGATCACGACAATCTTGGATGTCCAACGCCGTTGAACGTTGGAGTGGCTCTTCGATTGAGACACGATGCGAGTGGAGAGCGGCAAGCCACTCACCAGCAAGGTCCATCGAGGGCTTGGCGCGATCGCTCACCAGTACTTCGTCGAGGAATTGGCCGTCGACCTGGAGATAGAAGACCATGCTCAGCTCTTGGCTGTGCGCGAGCGGTTGTGGCACACCACACCGGGCGCTGTCAGCAAAGACGACGCCCCGAAGCCATGACATGTTGCTGTACACCCGCGCCGCTTGGCGGGCGTCAGCGTACAACTTACCGATCACGGCACCGCCGCCTGCAACTTGATACCGGATCACTGCGCGTTTGCTGGGAGAATGCGCCAGCAATTTGGCGCCTCTGACAGTCGCAGCGGTGCCGGACTGCCCAGACACCAGCGGTTCGAGTGTGTCAGTCATCGCCTCGACATCAAGCGCGACCTGGAGCGAGGGGAGGAGCGTGTCGGAAATCGAGAGTCGGTTGCGGGGCGAGGCGGCCGCTCCGACGAGCGCCCGCGCCGAGTCAAGCAGGTGCGGCACCAGGTGCCACTCGTCGAACGTCAAGCCGCGGAAGCGACGGCCGCATATCTTGAGCATCGCGGCAGCCTCGTAGCACGCGAGCCAATCGCGATCGAGCGTTGAACGCGCCGCCGAGTAGCCTTCGAGGAACCCGCGCCGCGCCCGCTCGATGAATGTTGAGTAGGATGGCTGGCGCATGGCCTTCCAATTCAGATAGGCCAGGAAATTGCCGACATCGCGGGCAGGATTCGCCCAGCAGAAGCTATCCAGGTCCAGCAGCACCAAGGCCTCATGCTCGATCATGAGTTGGTCGGTCCGGAACGCGCCGTGGCTCGCCACCGGTGCCGGCTCCGCTCGGTTCTCCGCCAACGCCGCAATATCGACAATCGTGCCCTCGAAGCCCGCGGTGAGCTCCGGCGAAATCCTTGCCACCGCTTTCAGGTATTCCTGCAGCTCGCACAGGTCGTCCTCGAGCCTGCGCTGCGGTCCAAGTGCCCCCACAGACGCATGCAGTCCCGCCAAACTCGCCCCTACCTGGCGCATCCACTGCTCGCGCCATGCGCTATCCACTGCAGGATCAAAGACGCGAGCGTGCAGCTCAACGCCATCGAGAACCTCCGGTTGAACCACCATGTGCAGCTCAGGGAAGTGAGCGAGCGGCGGAAGGATGCGAGGCATCGCCGGCGCAGCCTGGCTCGCCTGGAACAGTGTGGCCAGGGTTGCCGTCAGCTGACCATCATCTTGCGCGAGGACTTTTGCGAATACGGTCCGCTGGCCCGATGACGTGTGCAGATCGTAGCGGAGCACCACGCGTGAGCCGGGCTTGTAGCGGATAGGCGTCACGGCGCAGGCTTCAGGTGGACGACCGAGCACCGTGGCAAAACGCGCGCGCATGGCTTCGGCGTCGGTCGCGACCGCAAGCCATGGTATTTCCGGATCGTCGTCGAACAGCCGGGCCTTGAGTCCTGTGGGGCTGACCTCTACGACCCCGATTGTCGGGCGTGGCGGAGCACCCGGTTGCTCGATCAGCAGGTCGTAGGTGATGACGCCACACGCCGACGGCTTATATTGGGCCGAGCGCACGCGGGAAACCTGGAGGGCTCCCTGGTTGATCCAGCGTGATTGAAACAGTCGTGTCACCGCCTCTAGATCGAATGCCAATGGCAGCGCTGCCAACTTCGGGTCGAAGGCGGATAGGGAATCCGGGCTTTTGTTCACGCCGCGACCTCGACGGAAGCCGACCGTTGCCGCATCAGACACCATGACCTCGCCTGCCAGCAGGCAGGTTTCATTCAACCGATCGCGTCGCCGAGTTAGAAGCGGTACTTGACCGACGCCTGAACCGTCCTCGCTGGGTTAGCGAAGTTCGACCGCCCGAACAACGGCGAACTCAGGACGCCGATAGGGAGGCCGAGGTTCGTGGTGTTGAGCACGTTGAACGCGTCGACGTTGAACTCCAGCCGACTCTGATTCTTGTCGTTGCCGGACCAGGCCGGCCGGGGCAGCACAAAAAACTTCGTCAACCGCAGATCGAGCCTTGCGGAACCGGGACTCTGGCCGGTGTTGCGCGTGACACCAAGAGGCCGGTCAGTGCTTTCTCCATCCTCGTTGTCGTCAGCACCCGTGGTGATGTTGTAGGGCGGTCCCGACGCGAGCACCATGACGGCCCCAACCTGGAATTCGCGGGGCAGCGTCAGTGAGCTCGCCATGCTGAACTTGTGTCGAACATCGAAGTCGGCCCGGCCCCATTCGGCCGCTAGATTGAAGTTGTCGGCGGGCAAGGACAACGGAAGCCCCGTGTCGTTGTTGGTGTGTGAATACGTGTAGATGAGGGAGGTCCTCAACACCTTGGTCACCTTACTCTTCAAAGTGAAGGTCAGGGCATTGTTGTCCATCGAGGCGCTCGATTCCATCTGGTCAACGTTCAGGATGTTCGGATCGGCGCGCAGGCCAGTGCCCGGCTGTGGCGCGTTGAGATTGAGTGAGCGGTAGAGCCGGACACCGCGCACGTGCGAATATTCGACCGTGAAGAGTGTCAGCGGCCGCAGTTCGCGCTCGACGGCCACGCTTGACATGAACATGTACGGGAGGGTGAGGTTCGGATCGAGCCGCACTATGCTCGGCAGGACGGTGCGAGCGTCGTTGGTCGCAAACGGGTCGGGATAGGAGGGGTCCGTGACGATGAGCTCACGCGTCCGAATCCCGTCCGCGGCCAAAGCCTTCTGCCGAAACCGGTCCGCAAGGCGCTCGTAGAAGATCCCCGTGCCCGCCCGGTAGACGGTTTTCCGCAGGCCTGGCGCCCACGCGACCGTCAGGCGCGGCGCGACATTGTTCAGATTGCGAATCTGAGACGTCGCGTCATAGCGAGCACCCGCCATCAACGTCATGTCAGGTCGGAGCTTGATCTCGTCCTGGACAAAGAGGTCGACTTCATTGCTGGTAAACGAGAATGTCGGGGTGCCCTGGCTGATGCTGAACACGTCCGCCTGCTTCGCGGCGAACAGGTCCAGGCTTGCGAACTCGTAGGTGCCCCCGAAGTTCGACCCCTCGGTCGCGTCAACGTGTGCGACTCGCACACGTCCGCCGAATCGGACCGCGTGGGTGCGGCGCGTGTAGGACACGGTGTCCAAGATGTCCACCGTTTTAGCCTGGTCCCCGGCGTTCGTCTGGCTGGCTCCGCCTTCGAAGGCACCCACAACCGTGAACTGGGGACCAGTCGGCGGAGCGCCCGCGACGAGCCCATCCTTCTGGGCGAGAACTTTCAGCTCGTTTGTGGAAGCCGCCGACAACTTGGAATTCAACAAGAACCGGAACTGATGCTTGGTCTTGTGACTGCCGACCGCCAGCTCGGGTAGAATCAACCCGCCCGCGTCGAAGTTGCGCTCCACCTCCTCAGCGTAGTCGTAGCGGAAGCCCATTCGATCGGCGCCGCTCAACTTCAGGTCGATCCGCCCGAAGGCTATCGTCGAACCCAAGTAGGTTGGTATCGTCGCCTTGAACGGCCCGTTCAGTGTCACAGCATCCACCACACTGTTCTGGTTGTTGTTCAGGTGCTGACCACTCACCAGGAACTGCCCAAGGTCGGCACCAACCGGGCCGCTGAAGCCCAACTCGGTTAGATCCTTGTTCGAGTCGGGTTTGGTCTCAGCTAACGCATTCCGCGCCGTGAGACCCGTGTTTGTGAATGTCATGCCCACATTCGCATTGAAATGCGCACGCGACCCGTCGTCGGTGATGATCTCCAGCCGTGCCTTTCCTATCCGCCGGTACTCCGGCGAGTACGGGTTCTGTTTCAGCAAGAGATGCTTGATCGCGGCGATCGGCACGTCGAGATTGTTGACCTCCATGCCGTCGACGACGATGGTGGGGTCGGTTCCTCCCGCCACCGGTGGCAGAAAGTCAGTGATGAAGGACATGAGCTGCACCTGGTCCAACGGCAGGGGCAGGTTCGCCATCAGGTCTTTGTCGATATCGATCGTATCGGCGTTCTGGTCGGAGGCGGTGCGTCGGTCAGGAGCACGGAGGACCCCCTTGACCGTCACATCTTCGGTCACCTCGATCTTCATCTTCAGTTTGAGCGGTGATGGATTGGCCCCCACCGTCACGTTCCGCTGGAGCCGCTGAAATCCAGGCGCTTCGGCGCTGAGCACGTACTCGCCGGTGGGCAGGGCCTCGAACGCGGCACGGCCGGCGTTGTCGGTCGTGACCTCGCGCCTCTCCCCGTTCGTTTTGTGAATGAGCGTGAGCTTCACGCCGTTGATCGCGCCTGCGACTTCGTCTTCGACCGATATCCGCAAGTTGGCGGGGCCCTGGGCCGACGCCGACGAAACAAAGCACAACACAGCCGTTACAGCAGTCACGTATCGAGATAGCCTGTGCATACATTCCTCCACTCCGAAGTCGAAAGACGTCAACGGTCGCTTCATTTGGCGGCCTGAATACGTAGCTCCCAGACATCGTGAGGAACGAGGAATTTGTCTTCTGTCACGCCGCCGTACAGAACCACACTCTGACTGTCAGAATCGTAGATGCCCCGGTGACCAATCCGCGGTGCCGGGCCCTGGTTGTTCGGTGTGATATCCAGCCACACATCCGCGGTGAGCTCGAACGCCCATGCATCGGCCATCATCACGGGCCTCTTGGCAAGCTTCTCCCGCTCCCCGCCCTCGATCACGAGCCAGTTTCTCGAGGCGTCGTAGACGCTGAGGGCCTTCCGGCGCGCTGTGGGACCCGTGTTCCCCGTGTCGATCCGCCTCCAGCGTCCGGGCTTGTCACGCGCTTGGTCGAACACGTACTCCCACGTGTCCTGGAAAAGCTGCTTCTGCGCCTTGGCGTAGCCCGCGTGAATCACCATCCGATTCTTTTTGGGGTCATACGCGGCCGTGTGTTCCAACCGGCCAGGTGGATGTCCCTCTTCGACCGTGAGGTTCTGCCACTTTTCGAACGTTGGCGAACTGGGATCGAGATCGAGCGCCCAGACTTCGTAGAGATCAAGGTGGGTCCGGTCGGCACCGCCAAACACGACCATCCGTTTGCCGCGCTCGTCGAAGACGGCTGAGTGCAGTTCTCGCCTCGGGACGTCCGCACCCTTCATGTTCCGCCAACGCTGTGTTTTCAGATCGAACGACCACAGGTTGTTCGTGGTTGATCCACTGAACCCGCCGATCCCGCCGTAGATGATCATCCGCTGGCCAATCGGATCGTAGAGGGCCGAGTGATCCTCGACGGCCGGAGGTTTTGGGTCTAGCACCGTGACTTCCTGCCACACGGACTTGGCCAGGTCGAACGCCCACAGCCCGTCGACGAGGCGCCCCGCGTCCGTCTTGCCCCCGAACAGGAGGATCCGATGCTGAAGCGGGTCGTAGATCATCGCGCCGTCCTCGACGCCTTTCGGGGTTCGGGATTGTTTCCCCGAGGGCGTGCGATCGAACCACTGTGATGAAAGGCCGCCCTGCATGCCCATGCCGGCAGCGGACGGGGGAATCACGCGTTCCGAGGGATGTAGCGGTCCAAAGCCGGCCGTCACGGCACCACGTGCGACGACGATCCCGAGCAAGGCCACGCACACGTATCTCGTGTTCGTGGGATCCGCTTTCAACATGGCATCCTCCGCCCTTACCGGTTGCGATTGAACGTGGCGGCCACCAGGGCTCCAGACCGGTTGCGATACCGGAGCGACGGTTCGGCGAGCCGGGTCTGCCCGACCGTTGAGTTACATTTTGTCGATATCGACTTTCATTATTATTGTTCAGGTAGCTTAGCTCATCTGCGCTGACGTTGTCGAGAAAGGAGTTGCCGAAAATAAGACAGAAAAGACAGATGCGTCACTTGCGAAACGGTGATCTCAAGCTCTCAAACGGAGGAATTCGCAGGCATTTGAACAGCAACAAGAATGGAGTGTCGACTGAGGAGGTGGCGCTACGACGATTCCGGCCGTCCGTAGCGCCTCGCCACCCCGATCTCGATCTGGATGGCGCCGAAGGAGATGGCTGCCGGCGCTGCGCCTGGAAAACTGAACTCCAAGCTCAGGTCGCGAACGGGTTCGGTATCACGCTCACCGTGTCGCACTATCCCACAGGCGCGTCCAAATGGATTCCGCTCGTCCTCGACCGCCACCTGAACGACGCCCGGCCGTGGCTGTTGCGCGGCTGACGGTCGGCAGAGCCATGAGAATAGCCACGAAGATGCCCAGACAACACGAACGCCCTCTCACTCTCACGACTCACCTCCCGACTTGACGTATGGGATGAGGACCTCTGGAATCCGGTACATGGCGCCTCGTGGTATCAGCGCACGGCGGCGAGGTTGACTCGGGCGGGCGAGCCGCGCCGGTCCTGCC
>Ga0137365_10002026_pt1 | contig 16042 bp, 11 predicted proteins | sample SagtaG_9_FD_104799 | JGI IMG/M metagenome (GOLD analysis project Ga0137365, IMG submission 104799) | Vadose zone soil microbial communities from Sagehorn Ranch, Mendocino, California, USA - Sage1_L_40_16 metaG | ecosystem: Environmental > Terrestrial > Soil > Vadose zone | place: USA...
GCGACGTCGAACTCGGCCCGGCCTTGCTGCTTGGGACCCAGCGTTGTCACATGGCAGCCGGGTCCGATCCAGGCGGGGTCGATGACCGGCCGCGCGCTGTTGGTGGCGAGCACCACGATGTCGCGGCCGCGCGCCGCCTCTTCGGCGCTCGCCGCCTCCCGGGCGTCCAGGGAGAGCTCGTCGCGGGCCCGTCGCGCGAAGGCGGCGCGGCGTTGCCCGTCCCGGCTCCACACGGCGACGTCGCTGAGCGGCCGCACCGCCGCGACGGCCCACAGCTGAGCCCAGGCTTGAACCCCGGTGCCGATCAGTCCCGCTCGGGCCGCGCCGGGCCGGGCCAGGACGTCAACGGCGAGCCCGCCCGTGGCCCCGGTGCGGCGTGGACCGAGCTCGTTGCCAACCGCGATCGCCACGACGCGTCCGGTCTGCCAGTCGTGGGCGACCACCACCTGGGCGCCGGGCTCGGCCGCGAAAGTGTCATAGGAGCGGTAACCGAACCAGCGGCCGCGGCGCGCGCCCGTGGTGAACACCAACCGGCCGCCGCCCACGTCCGCCGACACCCGCGGAGGCGCCCGCAGGACACCCCGCTCGGCATCCACCAGCGCCTGGCGCATCGCGGCGACCGCCGCGCCGGCGTCCAGCCGAGCGCGCACGTCATCATCGCAGAAAACCAATGGCGCCACGCTCACCTGCCTGACTCCTGACTCACAGCCCGGCCACGACGCCAAGGCGGCGATCCGCGCGGCGAGCGACCGCACCGGGCGCTTCGATCCGCGACATGACCGTACCCCCGGGGCTTCCGCTTCCGGAACCCGCGCAACTGGCCGATCGGACGAACCGCCCACCGGACCACCTGGCAAGACGACGACTGGCAACAACGCCACGTGCCTTCGCGGTTCTTCGACTTCGGCTACCCGCCCCAGGGGTGGTGACGCGTACCCGCCCCAGCAGGTCGTGACGTGTACCCGCCCCAGCGGGCCGTGAGGTGTACCCCCGTACGTGCCGCGACCGCCGACGTGTCGCGATGGGAGGCCAGTCACGGGCTGCGCACGACCCATTCTGACCAGCTCAGCCGTGAAGATCTGACCGAAAGCGTTGACAAGCGTCAAAGTCTGATTGAAAGTGTCCGTATCAGACCGTTAATCACGATGGGTATCGCTCCACGTCCGTCCGGTAGGTGGGTGTGCTCGCTATGCGCGATCGCCTGGGCACCGCATCGCGGGGCGCTCGTCAGCGCCCTTGACAACCCCGGGGAGGAAGCGGTATGCGCCCACCACGTTTCTGGACCGCGCTGGTGGCGGCCCTGTCCCTGGTCATTGCGCCCATCGCGGGCTGGCCGGGAACGGCGGCCGCGCAGACGACGCAAACGGCGGCCGCGCAGACGGCGCAGCTGCACGGGTTACGCGGTGACTACTACGTCAGCGCCCCAGGGACCTACGATCAGTTCACGACGCTCAAGGCCACCGTGGTCGACCCGAACATTGACTTCAACGACCTCGAGCCGATTCTCGACAGCCTCACCGGTCAAAATGACCACAACACGATCCGCTGGACCGGCCAGATTCAGCCGCTGTACTCCGAGACATACACCTTCTACATGGTCGGGGACAACGGCTTCCGGCTGTGGGTGAACGACCAGCTGATCATCGATCATTGGGTCGATGACTGGGGCAACCCGCAAACGAGCACGCCGATCGCGCTGCAGGCGGGGCAGAAGTACGACATCAAGGTCGAGTTCTTCGAGGACTTCGGCGGCTCGAACCTGCACCTGAGCTGGTCGAGCGCGAGCCAGCCGAAGGAGATCGTCCCCAACTCCGCGCTCTACCTGCCGCCGGGCTTCACCTATCCCGGTCCGCTGTCGTCGACCGTCTCGGCCGACGGGGGCACGGTGGCGCTGGCGTTCGACAAGGCGATGCAAGATCTTCCGGCCGGGGAGATCGCGCACTTCCGGCTTCCGGTCAACGGCGCCGACTGGCCGATCTCGTCGGTGACCCTGGACCCAAGCGACGCGTCAACGATCCTGCTCAATCTGGGCGAACCCATCCCGCGCCAGGCCGGTAACAGCGTCCGGGTGAGCTACGACGGCCAAGGCGGCATCACGACGACCGACGGTTCCGCCGTTCCGGCGTTCAACACCTACGTCCTGAACAACTCGACTTACCAGATCACGACGCCGTGGGCGAAGGACGTCTCGCAAACCCGGCCGCTACCGGAGTACCCGCGCCCGCAGATGACCCGGGAACAGTGGCAGAACCTCAACGGCACGTGGCAGTACTCCGCCGCGGGCCCTGGCCAAGCCCCCCCGATCGGCAAGGGCCTTACAGAGCGCATCCTCGTGCCCTATCCCCCCGAGTCGCTGCTGTCCGGCATTCAGCGCCATGACGACTTCATGTTCTACCGGCGGACGTTCACGGTCCCGGCCGGATGGCGCGTCGGGGATGCATGCCCGCTCGCCGACTCGTGCCGGCGGCTGCTGCTGCACTTCGGCGCCGTCGACTACAAGGCGACGGTTTGGGTGAACGGCGTCCGGGTCGCCACACACACGGGTGGTTACGACTCCTTCGACGTCGACGTGACCGCTGCTCTCAAGGGCGCCGGCCCACAAGAACTCATCGTCGGCGCCGAGGATCAGACCGACAACGCGCCCTACGACGAGCCGATCGGCAAGCAGCGCAACAACCCGGGCGGCATCTGGTACACGCCCTCGTCGGGCATCTGGCGGACGGTGTGGATGGAGCCGGCTCCTGCGGCGCACATCGATCGGCTGGACATGACTCCGGACCTGGCCAGCGGCACGCTGCGGCTCACCGTACGCGCGTCCGGGGTCAACGGCGAGCAGGTCGATGCGGCCGCTTTCGACGGCGATACCAAGGTCGGCACCGTTACCGGGCAACCCAACACCGTGCTGGCGCTGCCCGTGCCGCGCGCGAAGCTGTGGAGCCCCGACCACCCGTTCCTGTACAGCCTCACCGTACGGCTCGTCGCCGGCAGCCGCCTGGTCGACTCCGTGGGCAGCTACTTCGGCATGCGCTCGGTGTCGGTTGGCAGCGCGGGCGGCCAGCCGCACATCCTGCTCAACGGCACGTTCGTCTTCAACCTGGGCACACTCGACCAGGGCTTCTGGCCCGACGGGCTCTACACCGCGCCGACAGACGATGCGCTGAAGTTCGACCTGCAGCAGGAGAAGTCGCTCGGCTTCAACACCGTACGCAAGCACATCAAGGTCGAGCCGGACCGCTGGTACTACTGGGCGGACAAGCTCGGCCTGCTCGTCTGGCAGGACATGCCGGCGACCGACCCCGGCAAGACGCCAACCGAGGCGGACAAGGCAGCGTTCGAGGACCAACTGCACACGATGATCGAGCAGCACTGGAGCCATCCGTCGATCACCGTCTGGATCCCGTTCAACGAAGGCTGGGGCGAATACGACCCCGCGCGGATCGCCGACCAAGTCAAGGCATGGGACCCGAGCCGGCTGGTGAACGAGGACAGCGGTCAAAACTGCTGCGCCTCGCTGCCGGACCCGCACCACGGCGACATCTACGACGACCACACCTACGTGGGCCCCGGCCACCCGCTGCCCACAGGCGACCGGGCGGTCGTCGACGGCGAGTTCGGTGGTCTCGGTCTCAAGGTGCCCGGCCATATGTGGTTCGGCAACGGGTTCGCGTACGAGATGGAGAACTCCGCAGGGCAGCTGACCGACCGCTACGTCCAGCTGACGACAGAGGTGCGACGCTGCGAGCTGCGGTGCGGCCTCTCCGGGTCGATCTACACCCAGCCGACCGACGTCGAGGGCGAGCTCAACGGCCTCCTGACCTACGACCGGCGCGTACTGAAGGTCGACGCCGCGCGGGTTGGCGCGGTGAACGCCTCGGTGCTGGCAGCCGCCGGTGACGTCCAGAACCCACCACCTCCGCCGCCCGGCACACCAGGTCTCACCGGTGTCGGCTACTGGCCCTTCGAACAAGTCAACGGGACGACGACACCCGACGCCTCCGGCAACGGCCACGACGCGACACTCGTCAACGGACCGACGGCCGTGATCGGCCACAGCGGCAACGCGCTCCAGTTCGACGGGACCAATCAGTACGTCGACACGGGCTCGAGCATCCTCGACACCACCGGCGATTACAGCGTGTCCGCATGGGCCGAGATCGACCACCCAGGCAACGCCTTCGAGACGGCCGTCAGTCAGGACGGCGACAGCGGGCACAGCGAGTTCTTCCTGCAGTACTCGGGCCAGGACCACGTGTTCGCCTTCAGCTACGCCGGCGGGCGGGCGCTCGCGCCGGCCCCGCCGCAAGCGGGAGTGTGGTACCACCTCGTCGGCGTGCGTGACGTGGAAAACAATCAGATGCGGCTCTACGTCAACGGCACGCTCGCCGGCACGACGACCTACTGCCCCGGCGACCCAGCCAGCGGCCACACCGTCATCGGCCGGGCACAGTACAACAACAGCCTGGTTGACTTCTGGGGCGGCAAGATCGACCAGGTACACGTCTACGATCGAGCCCTGTCCGCAGATGAGGTTGCCTCGCTCCACGCGTCGGGCGCGTAGTCTCGCGGGCGCCTGCGGGCTCGCAGGACCGCGTCGTGGACGGTGACCTGGCGGCCTTCGGGGTCGCTGGCGAGACGCGGCCTGGCGTCGGCGACCAGGACCTCCCACCGGTCCGGGTCCAGGGAGTCCGCGATCTCCTCGGCGGTGAAAAACAGGTCGGGCATCGGCGGGCGGGGCACCGTGGTCTGCAGGTCGGAGGGGTGGTGGCCGACGATGAGCAGGGTTCCGGCGTGGGCTACCGCAGTGGTCAGCCGGTCGAACAGGGTTTGGCGCGGGGCCGTCGGCAGCTGCAGGAACTGGGCGGAGACAAGGTCGAAATGCCCCTCCGCTGGTGCCCAGGTGGTGAGGTCGGCGTGTACCCAGCGGATCCGCCCGGCCACGTCCGCGCCGCGGGCTTCGGCCTGCGCGGCGCCGCGCTGCAGCGCGGTGGCGGCGAAATCCACCGCCGTGACCTGCCAGCCTCGCGAGGCAAGCCAGAGTGCGTCGGCCCCCTCGCCGCTGCCGGCGTCGAGCGCTGCGCCCGGGGTCAGGCCGGTGGTCTCAGCCACCAGATGAGGGTTTGGGCGCTCGCTCCAGACCGCGGCGCGGGAGCGGTAGCGCTCCTCCCAGGCCTGCTCGCCGAACATGCTCACAGCGCTCCCTTGCGTCGAGGCGATCGTTGTGGTCGAGGTGCTTTCCCGGTGTCGCGGTCTCACCCACCGTGGCTTCGGTTCGCTGGGCGCCATCATGCCACCCACGCCGCCCGGGCCCGCCGCAGCTAGATCGAAAACCCCAATACCCTTCCCGAACGGCTGCGCGAACGGATCGCCGCCAACGCCGCCGCCGGACAGGACGTGCGATCGCCCATGTTCGCAGGAGGCTGGGGGGCGGACATTTCGTCGTCGTCCATCGTTGGGCTCGCTCGCACGTTGTCATCGCCGATCCAGCCGTGGGAATTCGGCAGGTATCCCGGCGGGCATTCTGTCGAGGTTGGACCGGATACCTATTAGCCATTCTGACTGCTTCGACTCCGCCCGGGGCCGGCCTCGGGCCTCATCACGTGGCCTGAAGGGCTAGGGGATCATCGTCCCTTTGTGGCCAACTGCCCGTCCGACAGTGCGGCCAGGTCCACCTCGTCGAGGGCGGTGACCACGATGTCGGCCCCGGCGGCGGACAGGAGGTCCTCGTCATGGGCCCGCGCGATGCCGATCGCGGCCATGCCGCCGGCCTTTGCCGCTTCGACCCCCGCGGCGGCGTCCTCCATGACGATCGCGGTCTCAGGCGCGGCCCCGAGCTCATGGGCCGCCGTGAGGAACATCTCGGGGTGGGGCTTGCCGTGGGCGAAGTCCCGGCCCGAAACGTCGGCGTCGAAGAAGTCAAGCAGCGTCAGGCCCGGCCGCACCGACGGCGAGGAGATGCCGTGCTCCCGCGCGAAGGTGTCGAGCCGGATCTGGCGCAGGAACAGCTTCGCGTTCTTGGACGACGACGCGGCCGCCGCCCGGATCCCGGCGTCCTTGACGGCGATGATGAACCGCAGCGCGTCGGGATAGGCGGTGAAGTCGCCAGCCTCGATGAGCCGGACCACCATCACCTGCTTGCGCGCCGCGTACTCCCCTACGCGAGCGTCGACATCGGGCACCCCGAAGTACTCCAGGGCCGCCCGCGCGCCGCTCATCCGGGGCTTGCCCGACAACTGCTCCTGGTAGACGTGGGGCGTAAACGCCCCGGGCGACCAGGTCGTCTCGTCACGTATGTCGCTCCACTCCCCCTCCATCAGCTCGCGCAGCGATTCACGCCACGCCTTCTCGTGCGGCGAGTCGACGAGCACACCGTCGACGTCGAAGATCGCTCCCTGGAACGGTGTCGGCACGGGTCCTCCTGTCAGCCCCGGAGCTGCTGCCCGGGGCTCGGGTCCGATTGGGATTCGAAGGTGTACCGGTCCCCGGCACGTAGCTCGCGCACCTCGTCGCGGACGCCAACCCTGACCGGCGGGCTCACGCCCTCCCGGTGGGCTGCCACCGTGACCCGGCCGCCGGCGAACGTCACCAGGATCGGGGTCCGCTGAAACTGCATCGAGAACGACAACCCGTCGAGCTGGCCGGTAAGCCCGGGGTCGAAGTACAGGACACCGTCGCGGATGTGCGTGCCCGCGTAGCTGCGCTGGACGAGGTCGAGCGTCCCGGACATGACGCCCATGTGAATCCCCTCCTTCGTGGTCCCACCCTGGACGTCGCCGACGTCGCTTTCCAGGGCAACGAGGAACCGCTGCCACGAGCTCTCCGGGTCCAGCGCCGCCAAGACCCCCGCGTGCGCGATGAAGCTGAGCGTCGAGCCGTGTGAGGTGCGCCGATCGTAGTAGTCGATGTTCTTGCGCGCCGTGTCCGAGCCGTAGCCGTAGCCCAGCCGCCCGAACAGCCGCCGCAGCTCGTCGCGGGAGAACAGAAAGAACAGCATCACCGTGTCGGCCTGCTTGGCCAGCTTGTAGCGGTCCGGCTCGTCGCCCTCGGCGCGCAGTATCCGATCGAGCCGCTGGATGTTGCCGTATTTCGCGCGGTAGGCGTCCCAGTCGAGCTCCTGGAGCTGCTCGTAGCCCTCGAACTGGCTGATGATGCCGTCGCCGTGGAACGGGACGAACATCCGGCGGCTCATATTCTCCCACGTGCGCAGCTCCTCATCATCAAGGCCGAGCTTGTCGCGCAGCGCCGCGGCTCGCGTCGCCGGCAGCAGCGGGAGAACGTCATGCGTCACGCCGCACAGCCAGGCCACCATGACGTTGGTGTAGGCGTTGTTGCGCAGACCGCCCACCTCGGCGCCCGGGTACTTCTCGTGGAACTCGTCCGGGCCCATCACCCCGTGGATCTCGTAGCGGTCCCGGTCGGGGTTGAAGTGCGCGATGGAGGCCCAGAAGCGCGCGATCTCCAGCATCATCTCCGCGCCGTAGTCGCGCATGAACGCCAGGTCCTGGGTGGCTTGGAAGTAGTGCCAGATGTTGTAGAAGATCGCCGCGTTGACGTGACGCTGATTGTGGCTCAGGTCGGGCTCCCAGCGGCCCGACAGCGGGTTGAGGTGGATGCTCTGGGTCTCCTCCGTGCCCTCGCTGCCGCTCTGCCAGGGGAACATCGCGCCGCGGAACCCCGCCTCCCGGGCCGCGGCGCGCGCCTCGCCAAGGCGACGATAACGGTACAGCAGCAACTCCCGTGTCACCTCCGGCATGCGGAAGTTCAGGAACGGATAGACGTACAGCTCGTCCCAGAACACGTGACCCCGGTAGGCCTCGCCGTTGAGGCCGCGGGCGGGTACCCCTGCGTCCCGGTCCGCCGTGTTGCGGCAGCAGACCTGGAGGATGTGGCAGATGTGCAGCCGCAGCAGGAGCTGCACCCGGTCGTCGCCGGGCACGCGCACGTCGCACCCTTGCCACAGCTCGTCCCAAGCCGAGGCGTGGCGCTCGAACGCCTCGCCGAAGTCGGCATACCGCAGCGCCGACTTCCCCGCCTTCACCAGCGTGTCGCTGATCGCGCGATCACGCGAGGTGTAGAACGCCACCATCTTCTCCACCCGCACCGCGGCCCCCTGCCCGACGTCGAACGCAACGACCTGCTGGATGTAGTCCTCCATCTGGTAGAGACTGCGGCCAACGGCAAGCGGCCCGCGGCCGTCGAACACGCGGGTGCGCGCCGCCTGACTGATGTACAGGTTCGATTGCCGCGTCTGGACCTTCAGCGCGATCACCTCGGACCCGAACGTCCTCGGGCCCGCCGGATCCAGGTGCCGACCCTCGAGCTGCCCGTAGCGTGCCACGCCGTTGTTGGCGACGCGCCCGTCGAGCGCGGAGACAACCTCGACGCGGCCCGACCAGTTCTCCGGCGTGAGCGTCCACTCGATGCCGCCGTGGTGCACGTCGGCCATGCTCACAAACCGCCGACTGCGCAGCGCCGTCTCACGGCCGGCGCGGTCGCGGAAGCGCAACTCGCGGATGACCATCGCGTTGCGGATGTCGAACTCGTGGCGGTAGCCGAGCAACTCCACATCACCGAGCCGGAACGCGTCCTCGCCCTCGATGCGCAGCTTGAGCACAAGCCAGTTCGGCAGGTTCACCAGGTCCTCGTTAAGCACGGGACGGCCGCCGAGGATCGTCGTCTCGCGGTTGTAGACACCATGCGCATACGTGCCTGGGTAGTGCACGCCGTCAGCGTCCTCCCACTCCGCAGCGCCCCGCGCGCACAGGAAACCGTTGCCCGTCGAGGTCAGCGCCTCACGCAGCCCCTCCCCCGCCGGATCGAAGCCCTCATACGCAAACGCGAAACCGTTCACCGGCACCTCCTCAGGCCGCGAGACGACCACCCAGCCCGAGACTGAGCAATGATCAGACCCTGTGGATGGCCCTCGGCGGGGTGACGTGAGCGGGCGCACCTTCCCGAGGAAGATCTTCAAGCCGAACTGCTCAGGACCGGTGTTGGCGCGCCGGTTCGGGAAGGTACGCCCATGCTCAAGGTAGTCCACGACGAGACCGAGGCCGACGCGACGACCGCGCCGGCGGCGAGCTCGTCGCTGCAGGATGAGATCGTCCGCGAGAACGGCGAACTCGTCGAACGACCTGACGAGTCAGGAGATGAAGCTCAAGTCGCGTGACACGCTGATCCACTCGTGTTGACTATTTCTCGCCGATGAGTCATGAGTGGCGGCACGGGATCGCTCACCGGGCCGATCAGGCAGTCATGCCCGCCGGCCCAGCCGAGGTGCCGCTGGTCTGCCGGGTCATCTGACTCCGACCGAGAAAATTATCCTCAGAGTTGGTAGATAAGGGGCTGCGAGATGTGCCTGTCATACCAGAATTGCGCTTCGCGCCGCGACTCACACGGCCGGGGCGCCCAGGCCGCGCAGTTGGAATCCGCGCAGCTGAGTCTGGTCTTCCCGTCCGGCGTCCTGCTTTCGACCGCGATATGCTCGGGCCGGAGGCGGAGGTAAGCGTCACTGATTGGCCGCATAAGAGTTTCCACTCCCTCCAAAGCAGGCGAGCACCCGGCCCAGAAGATCGGGTGTTTGGTGTTCAGCGTGCCGCGCGCGGGGATCATCATGGGTCCCGCGAGGTTGCAAGCCGGTAGCAGGACGACGATGTCCGGGCCTTGCCGCCATGACGCGGTGCCGGGGTCCGCTAGGGGCTAGGAGGCGAAGCCGACCGCGCGGGATACTCACCACATGGTTGACGACATCGCGCGGGAACGGGCCATCTATCAAGCGCTCAAGGCGGCCGACGAAGTCGCTGCGGCCCTTCAGGCACACCTCATCGAAGAGCACAACGCTGATCTGGAGCGCGCCGCCGCGCAAAGCACCTTCACCAACTCGCTCAAGCTCCTGCGGCAGGCTCGCGCGCGTCTCGGCCAAGGACTGCGAGCCCTCGAGGCCGACAACATCGCCCAGTCTGATGAGATCTCTCTGCGCAACCCATGACCTCAGCAAGCGCGCGGCCTGGCTGGCGCAAGACGGGCGGCCGCGGTAGGGCGCGCTCGGCCGCGTAGGGGAGCAGGCGCTCGGCTTCCGTGCCACACCCGGACGGCCGTTTTGCAACACCGGCCGGGCTAGGTGCCGACCCACGCGGCCGGGCCGACGTCCGCGGCCGCCCGAGTCCTCTCACTGCCCCGTGCCGACACCGGCGCGGAAAAACTGACCGGTGGTGTCGATCCGGCCGCTGCCCAATCGAAGCACATGTAGAGGACACGTCAGCGGGCCGTCCGGGCCGCGGCGCGGTGGCGCCGCGCCGGACGGCGCTCAAGAAGCGAGGAAGCCAGAAAGAGGACATGACAATGACTCAGCGGAGCACAAAAGCGATGCGGAACGCCTCCGCGAGCCGGCTCGCAGCCGGGGCGAGGCGGAGATCACCGATCCGGTGGAGATCGTCGCGGTGCGGCCGGGCAGTCGCGGCGGTTGCCGCGCTGGCCATTGCAGTGATCGGCCCGCTTGCTGCGAGCGGCGCTACCGCGAGGGCGAGTTCGGCCATCCAGCCGTTGCGGGCCTGCGGCGATCTTGTCGGAGACTACGGCATCCCTGGCGCGGCGACCCACGTCACGGCGGCGACCGTCGTGCCTGCCGCGAACGGCCAACCTGAGTATTGCGACGTGCAGGGCTATGTGGAGCCCGCGGTTCATTTCCAGCTGAAACTGCCGACCACCACGTTCAACGGGCGTTATGTGCAGTACGGCTGCGCCGGGCTGTGCGGGACGATCTTCCCGACGACCTTTCCCGCCTGCGGCGGCACCCCGGGCGGGGATTTCGCGGTGGCCGCCACCGATGATGGGCACGTCGGTAAGGGCGGCGGGTTTCTCGCCATCCTCGACGGTAGCTGGGCAGCGAACGACCAGGCGGCACGCGACGACTACTTCTACCGCGCTCCGCACGTGGTATCGCTCGCGTCCAAGCGGATCATCGCGGCGTACTATGGGTCGCCCCCGGCACGCTCGTACTTCGACGGCTGCTCGACTGGCGGCCGGGAGGGGCTGCTGCTGGCCCAGCGGTACCCACACGATTTCAATGGCATTGTCGCCGGCGCCCCGGCCGCCTTCATGGGCCCGCTAAACGGCGTGTACTTCACCTGGATGGTGCGGGTGAACACCGACGCGCGCGGTGCGCCGATCCTGGCCAGCGCGAAACTACCCGCGCTGCACGACGCCGTCATGGCGGCTTGTGATCGGCTAGACGGGCTCGCCGACGGCCAGATCGACGACCCGCAGGGGTGCACGTTCGACCCGGCAAGCATCCAGTGCCCGGCCGGCGTCGACGACGCGAGCTGCCTGACACCGGCGCAGGTCGACGTGGTGCAAAAGGTGTACAGCGGCCCAGCCGACGCCAGCGGCCACCGGCTGTACCCGGGCGGAGCGCCGCGCGGGTCCGAACTCAGCTGGGACGGCTTTCTCGTCCCCAATCCGCAGTTTGGCTCCATCGCGCCCCTGCCCGACAATTACCTGAAATACCTCGGATACCCGATCGGCGCGCCCGCTTCCTCAGTCGCCGACTTCAAGTTCACACTGGGCGAGTTCAACCGGCTCACGCCGGAGAGCCTAAAGGGAAACGCGCTGAGTCTGGACCTGCGGAACTTCCAGCGCGCAGGCGGCAAGCTCATCATCTGGCAGGGATGGGCCGACGGGAACATATCGGTGTTCGGAACGCTCGACTACTACCAGCGGCTCTGGCAGGCGAACGGCGGCCTGGCGGAAACCCAGCAATGGGCCCGGCTGTTCATGGTGCCCACCCTCTATCACTGCGGCCTTGGCGGCTACAAACTGAACACCTTCGACCCGTTCCCCGAGCTCGTCGACTGGGTCGAGCACCGCCACGCGCCCGACCGGGTGATCGCCAGCGACCAGGACTCGCACGGAACCGTCCTCCGCACCCGGCCGGTATTCCCCTACCCTCAGCGGGCGGCCTACACCGGCGCCGGCAGCATCGATGACGCGCGGAACTTCGCGCCCGCCGCGCCGCTTGTCCCGCCGCACGACGTGATCCGCTGGGCCGGCGCCTACCTCTACAGCATTCCCGGACCGGTGGCACCGTCATGACGCTCGCCTTCACGGCGCGGGGTCGGTGACGGTGGTGACCTAACAGCGATCATCCCGACGTTCCATGATGCGCATGGACAAGCACCGTCGGCGCCCGCGGCAGCCGTTATGAAAAAATTCAGCCGAACGGCTGCCGCAGGGTGTCACAGGCCTGCCGTGGCGAGGGGTTAGCTGTTCATGTCGGTGCGGCGCCGTCTTGGCGTGCGGCCGCGGCGGCTGCCAGCAGGAGGGTGAGTTCGTCGACGAGGTAGCCGGTCAGGGCGTCGATGTCAGGTACCAGCTCGCGGCACGCGATGAGTCCGAAGTGCAGACCGCCGCGATAGCCGTGCACGGTGATGTTGAGGCCCTGCCCATCGAGCACCACCGATACCGGGTAGTAGGCCAGCAGCTTCGCGCCGCCGAGGAATGCCTGCACATCGGGACCTGGCACGTTGGAGACAACGAGGTTGAAAGGCGGCAGCCGGTGCAGCAATCCCGTAGCGAAGGCGACGCGGGCGGCGCGCGCGGCCAGCGCTGGCGGGGCGAAGTCGGTGATGTTCTCGACGAGCCCGGGCGGGATCGCGGCGTGCTGGGCCTTGGCGATCCTGGTCGCCTCATGGGCTACCGCTAGGCGCTCCGGCGGGGTCGGCAGATGTGTGGGCAGCGCGGCGAGCATCGCCGACACCTTGTTGCCCATCGTGCCCTTGGCCTGCTCATCGCGTACCGACACCGGAATCATCACGACCAGCGGCGTGGCGGGGAGCGCGTCGTGCTCGACCAGCCAGCGCCGGAGCGCGCCGGCGCACATCGCCAGCACCACGTCGTTGACCGAGACCCCGAACGCGTTCTTGACCGTTTTGACGTCGCCGAGGGCGACGGAGCGGAAGGCCCACCGCCGGTGCGGCGTGACGGGACGGTTGAACGGCGTCGCCGGCGGCCGCGCCGGCGCGGTCGGGATGACCGATCCGTCGCGCTCGCCCATGCCGAGCATCCGGCCCAGCATGGGGCCCGCGACGGACCCGATTGCCGGCATGAACCTGATGAGGTCCCGGGCGAGGCGAACGGTATCGAGCGGGCGCACCGCGGCCGCCCGCGCGGCGCCGGCCAGCATCCGGACCGGGCCAGGCGGCCGCTGCGGCCGGAAGACCGGGATAGACGCCGGCGGGCGGCCCTCGGGCGTCAGATCCAAAAGCAGCGTCAGCACCTCCGCGCCGGAGACGCCGTCGATCGCCGCGTGATGGATCTTGGTGTAGACGGCCTGGCGCTTCCTGGCCAGACCGGAGATCAGGTACGTCTCCCACAGCGGGCGGGTTCGGTCCAGGGGCCGGGAGTGCAGCCGGCTGACCTGCTCGGCCAGCTGCGCGTCCGAGCCGGGCCGCGGCAGGGCGACCTCGCGGACGTGGAACTCGAGGTCGAAATCCTTATCGTCGACCCAGTACGGCTGGTCGAGCCCGAACGGCACCTCAAGCAGCCGCTGGCGCAGGACCGGGACCAGGCCGACCCTCCCGGCGAACAGGTCGCGCAGCACGGCTAGGTCCAGCCGCTGCGGCGCTTGCCTGGGGTCCAGCAAGCAGACCCCGCCAACGTGACCGGCCGAGGTCCGCGTCTCCAGCGACAGGAACGCGGCATCCAGACCCGACAGTTGCCTCATCGCACCGCTCCCAGAACAGCGGCAGCGCCCGGCAGCCCGGTCATCGCTGGTCGGGGTAGAGCAGCCGCAGCGCCCGGGGCGGTGTGAACGGCGCCCACTCCCCGGCGGGCAGCGCCAGCCGGTCCGCGACCACCCACAGCGTCGCCGCGTCGTGGCCGAAACCCAGGTGGCTGCACCTGACTTCGATGTTCTGCCGCCGTGGCCCCGGCGGGTCGATGCAGCCGCGCCAGTCGACGATACCGTCACGGCGGGAGTAGACGGCCGTCGACGGCACCGGCGCCGGTGCGCTGAACTCGGCGGCCGAGATATCGAAATACGCCGCGTGCTCGTGAGCGTGCCGCTCGAACGCCCAGTGGGCACGACTCTGGCGCCGGTCACGGATCGCGAACGGGCTACCGAGCGTGATGACCTGGCGCACCAGCTCAGGCCGCCGGCGAGCCAGCTCGCGGGCGTAGATCCCGCCCAGGCTCCAGCCGATCACCGAGGCCGGGCCGCCGGCCCGCCGGGCCAGCCTCTCCAGCGCCTGGGGCAGACCTGCCATGACGTCCGCCGTCGGTCCCACGTTGCGGCCCAGGCCCCATCCCTGTGGCTGATAGCCCAGGCGCAGCAGGAATCCGCGCAAGACAGTGGTCGACGTATCGCCGGCAAGAAGCCCAGGCAGCACCAGAATCGGATGCCCGTCACCGCGCGGCGCCCGGGCCAGCCACGGCACGGCAAGCCCGGCCCCTGCCAGATCCAGCGCAGTGCGAGCCGGCTCGGTTAGCAGCCACCGCACCGGAGGCGGCCCGGCACGCCCCGCCCGCGCACGCGTCGCCGCTGAGCTCGCCGACGTGCCAGTCGCCATGTGCGTCACCATCGTGCCAGCCAGCGGATCCGGCCGACCGCTCTCGCCCCGGGTGGACGGCTGGCTGATGTCTGAGACTCGTTGCCAACGCTCGGGGTGAGCCGCCGAACCCTCGGGCTCGGCAAAAATAGGTCACCCTAATCCGTGGAGCTTACTATTTGCCTAATTCAAGCGAAAGCGGCCTGGTTGGCCATCGCCAGCCGCCTCAACCGCAAGCGCGCCGGTGCCCGGCGGGGATCTGGCTGTTGGCGTGAGCGATCTCGGCGGTGGCGGGGGCGTTTATGTTTCCTCGTCCGGCTGGCCGTTCTCGCCGGGCGCCACCTGAATGGTCCGTTCGTCGGTGCCGCGCACGACGGTCAGCTCGATTGTGTGGCCGCGTCCTGGCTGGAGCGCGTCGAACAGGTCGTCGATGGTGCGGACTGGCTGGCCCGCGGCGGCTACGATCAGGTCACCTTGTGCGAGCCCGGCGCGCGCGGCCGGGCTGGCTTCGGTTACGTCACGGATGAGCAGGCCCTCGGTGTCGGGGAGGCCGACGGCGCGGCGGAGCCGCTTGGCCACGACGCGGGGGGCGATCTCGATGCCGAGGCGCGGCGGCGCCGTGGATTGGCCGCGGGCGAGCGCGTCGACCCGGCCGCGTAGCGCCTCGTCGGCGGGTATGGCCAGGTAGAAGCCCTCGCCGAGGCGGTTAGTGTTGATCCCGAGCAGGTGCCCTGCGGCGTCTAGTACGGGGCCGCCGGAGGAACCGGGCAGCAGCGGGGCGGTGTGCTCGATGCTGCCGGTGATGCGGCGGCCGCGGGGACCGCGGAAGGTCCGCTCGATGCCGGAGACGAACCCGAATGTCACCCGCAGCCCACGCCCGCCCGGGTTGGCCAGGGCGAAGACCGGCGTGCCGATCCCGGTGACCGCGCCGGTGGCCCAGGGCAGCGCCGGAGCCCCCGCCGTGTCGGCCTGGACGACCGCGAGGTCGCCGTCGATGTCGTGCCCGGCCAGGTTCCCCTCGGCCGTGCGCCCGTCGGTGAAGGTGACCGCCACCTGCGCGCCGCGCACGTTGTGCGCGTTGGTCAGCACCCGCCCCTCACCCAGCACGATGCCCGAGCCGAGGCCCCAGCGCTGCCCGACGCCCACCACCGAGGCGCCAGCGCTCTGCGCCAACTGCGCGATGCTTGCCTGTATCTCCTCCAAGACCGCCATCCCTGCCGCACCTCCAGTCAGTAGTAACTTGCAAACTACTACTAACTACCCCGGTGTCAATACGGCAGCTACCATCTGCGCATGGCCGAACCGGACAACGCCTCGTCACCGCTGGCCCAGGCGCTGGCCAGGGTCGGCGACCGGTGGACGCTGCAGGTGGTCCAGGGGCTGCTGACCGGGCCGCGCCGGTTCAACGATCTCCTCGAGCTCATCCCCGGCATCGCGGCCAACATCCTGTCCGAGCGCCTCAAACGGCTCGAAAAGGAAACGCTGCTCCTGGCCCGGCCCTA
>Ga0137365_10002029_pt1 | contig 16023 bp, 9 predicted proteins | sample SagtaG_9_FD_104799 | JGI IMG/M metagenome (GOLD analysis project Ga0137365, IMG submission 104799) | Vadose zone soil microbial communities from Sagehorn Ranch, Mendocino, California, USA - Sage1_L_40_16 metaG | ecosystem: Environmental > Terrestrial > Soil > Vadose zone | place: USA: California...
GGCATGATGACCGCAAGGGTCATCACAACCCCGGCATGATGACCGCAAGGGTCATCACAACCCCGGCATGATGACCGCAAGGGTCATCACAACCCCGGCATGATGACCGCAAGGGTCATCACTACTATACTACGCCTTCTACTCGTCTTTCGTGTATGATAGTGATGTTTTTTGGGGTTATTGTATGTTTTTGGGCGCGTGTGTTCGATACACAAGAGACGGCCCGGCCGCATGATGACCGCAAGGGTCATCACTACTATACTACGCCTTTTGCCTGTATTTCGTGTATGATAGTGATGTTTTTTGCGGTTATTGTATGTTTTCGGGCGCGTGTGTTCGATACACAAGAGAACGCTACAATTATACTGATGCCTATTAGTACCCTCTCGTGGCCAATTACTTGATTTTATGTGGGAAATGGGTTATTTTCATCATGAGTGGAAGGGATAATTGGATGGCGTATGGGAGAATATGATATTTTTGTTCTCCTCTTGATACTTTATGCTTTGTTCAACTCTGCGTCGACAGAAAACGAGGAGCAGCTAACAGATGAGTGATCGTAGCGGACAGAAATTGGGACATTATCTCCTGCAGCGTCGATTGGGTCAGGGTGGTTTTGCCGAGGTGTATCTGGGAGAACATATTCATCTGAAGACGTTGGCTGCGATCAAGGTATTGCACCAGGTGCAGTTGGCAAGTGATGAAGAACAGAAGTTCCAACGAGAAGCACGTACAATTGCCAAACTCAACCACGCACACATTATACGGGTGCTGGACTTTGGTATACAGGAGAGTACCAGTACAGTTCTGAAAAACGCTGTCATTTCTGCCAGAGCTTTTCATTTGTACGGAGACCGTACTGGCGGGACTGCCACCGCCTCTATCCCATGCCACCGAAGTGGAGTTTGGGACTACGTGTATTCGCACTTGCTTGCTCACTCTGGTGTTTCTCTCATTTGGGGAAGTTCTGCTTGACTGCTATGGGTCAGGAACGAGTGCTCGTTCCGCGGCATGCCGTCTGGCTTTTCACCATCTCCACACCAAAGTCAACGAGACTTGTGAGAAAGGGTTGAAACACGATGCAAATTGAAAGTTTTGATACGGTACTGCTTTTACCCAAGTGACCGTTTTAACTTGGAACCTGCAAACAGTATTGAGTTTTCAATGTGCTACGAGGGTATTCTATCACAGACAAGGGAAAACGGAAAGGAAAGCTGAACCATGAATGATATGAGTTGTCATCATTTGATATCATTTCAAGGAAACGTTTCTTACACCTTTCCTGGTGATGGATTATGCGCCCAAAGGGACGTTACGCCAGCGTTACCCGACAGGGACAATCCTGCCACCTGTGGATATCTTGCACTATGTTAAACAAGTAGCCAGTGCTTTGCAGTTTGCACATGACCGTAAGCTGATTCATCGTGATGTCAAACCAGAGAACATGTTGCTGGATGAAAAGGACAGCATTCGGCTCAGTGATTCTGGAACGTTCCCTATCGTCGCAACACCTTTTTTACTGGGCGCGAAGAGGTGATTGCTCAATTGCATGAAAGCCTCGGTTCAGGCAAAGTGGCGAGCCAGACGCAGGCGATTAGTGGTCTGGGGGGTATTGGGAAGACCCAGGTTGCGGTTGAGTATGCCCATCGTTATCACAATGCGTATCAGGTGATCTTATGGGTGCGGGGTGATACGCGGGAGAAGATGCTCTCAGACATTGCGGCTCTGAGTTTTGTGCTGAATCTGAAAGAGCAATACGAGCAGGAGCAGCATCGTATGATCGAGGCGGTGCGTAATTGGTTGAGGAGAAATGCACATTGGCTGCTGATTATCGACAACATTGAAGATCTGACACTGATGCGGACGTCTCTCCCTTCGGCGGTACGAGGCTCTATTCTGTTGACAACACGCACACAAACAACTGGTAACATCGCTCATCGTGTCGATCTAGAGAAGATGACGCTGGAGGAGGGGGCATTATTGCTGCTGCGTCGCACGAAAATGGTGGGACAGGACGCTTGCCTGCAAGATGCTTCACCTCTAGATAGCCAGCGAGCAAAAGCTATTGCTGAAGCACTTGATGGATTGCCGCTCGCGCTTGATCAGGCAGGGGCATATATCGAAGAATCTGGATGTAGCCTTGCGGACTATCTGCGTCTCTATCAGGCAGGACGGATGAGACTGCTAAATAGGCGTGGCAGCTTTGATACTGACCATCCGGCATCGGTGACAGCGACGTTTGTTCATTCCTTTGAGAAGATCGAGAAGAGTAGCCCTGCCACTGTAGAACTCCTGCACTTCTGTGCCTTCCTGCATCCTGATGCTATTCCTGAAGAAGTCATTGTGCGGGGAGCGGCTGAACTTGGTCCAGTATTGCAGCCAGTGGCAAGTGATCCTTTTGCCTTAGATGCGGCAATCGTGACGCTACGTAGGTTTTCCCTCATGCGGCGTGAGCCAGAGACGAACATGCTCTCGCTCCATCGTCTGGTGCAGGCGGTGTTGCAGGACAGGATGTGTGAGCAGACAAGGCAAACATGGGCTGAGCGTACGGTGAGAGCGATCAATCTGGCTTTGCCGGATGTAAATAATTACTCTATGTGGCAGCGTTGTCAGCAGTGTATGCCACATGCGCAGAGATGTGTTGATCTGATAGAGGAATGGAAGATGGTATCGCCAGAGGCAGAGCGGCTGCTTGAACAAACAGGAGTGTATTTACGGATACAAGCAGAGTATAAGCAAGCCTCTGTACTCTTTCAAAGAGCGTCAGAGATGCGTACTTTACTAGGCGGAGTGGAACAAGCAGAACCGGTTAGCTCGCTCATAAATCGTTTCTGGTACTACTATTACCAGGGAGAGTATGCTCAGGCAGAGCCTCTCATACGGAAGGTATTGGTACGTTTGCAACAGACGTCGGAGGCTGATCAACAGTATGTCGCCTCATGTCTGGCTGCATTTGCATACCTTTCCTATCAGCAAGGGAAATATAGCCGTGCTGAAGAGTATTTTCTTCAGGCTCTGACCATCTATGAGAAGCAGGTTGGATTACAGCATTTCTCGGTGGTCTGTACCTTCAGTGGATTGGGAAACGTCTATCTTGCTCTGGCGAAATATGATCGGGCGGAAGGGTTTTTCTGGGATGCGCTGAACATTTGGCAACAGATGCCGGAACCCCAGCATCCATCGAAGTGTCTGATACTACTGGAAGTGGAAGCAGTGCGAGCGAGCAGAACCCCTGTTACAGAGAGCATTAGCGATTCGTGAAAAGGTACTGGGGTCGGATCATCCGGAAGTGGCTCAAGTTCTCAAGACATACGCCAGTTTGCTGCTGGTACTCAATCGCAAAGCTGAAGCGGCAGAGGCCACTATGCGTGCCAAAACTATTCTAGCGAAACATGCTCCGGTGATTGATAGGGATGTATAGGGCGTCGTTAGCATGTCATGTGGTATCATGTTGTTGGAATTTTTCCCATTCTTTCCAAAGTAGAAGAGCGGGAATCAAGTCAGGAAGCAGAGGAAGAGTCAAACTTCTGCTCTGCTTCCTCACCAGACATTTGGAGAGAAGACTTGCCGTGAGCGGACTTGAGTGCTGTCCGGCGTGTCATCCTGAGCGAAGGATCTCTGCGTGCGTCGAGCCAGATCCTTCGCTTCGCTCAGGATGACACGCCTTCTCTCCAAATGTCTGCTTCCTCATCAAGACACTTGACATAATCTAGTACAAAGGAGCCAATGTTGAACATGACTCTTGCCCCTGATGCTGCGGTAGATTTACATATGCATACGACCTATAGCGATGGTCGTTGGCCTGCTGAACGGTTGATTAACTATCTTGTTGATGAGCACTATGAACTGGTGTCGGTTACCGATCATGACCGGGTGGATATGGTTGCGAGTATTGTGGCTCTGGCTGCCGAGAAGGGATTAGCGGTGCTGCCGGGTGTAGAGATGAGTACGGATTGGAAAGGTAAGATGGGCCATATGCTTTGCTACGGTTTTGATGCGGAACAGAACTATCTGACTGAGGTTACCGAAGGTGTGGTACGCAAGCAGTTAGAAAATACGCATGTGGTGCATGATGAACTGGTCAAGCGAGGATACACTTTTCCACGCGAGGAAGAGGTATTAGCTGAGAATGGTGGCAAGTTGCGTCGTCCTGTTGACAATGCTCTGCTCTTGCGTGAGCACGGTCATGTATCTGATTGGCGTACCGCCATGCGTATGATCCATGAGGCCGGTTTTTATTCTGTGCATGCTGATATGGCTGAGGCGGTAGAGGCTGCTCATCGGAGCGGTGCAGTGTGCCTGATCGCTCATCCTGGTCGGCGTGAGGGTGGCTTTACTTTCTATGCTCCTGCTCTGCTTGATCAACTGCGGGCCGATGTAGCGATTGATGGGATCGAGGTGTATCATCCCTATCACGATGCTCAGATTATTGAAGCTTACCTGGAGTATGTAGATAAGCATAACCTCTTGATGAGTACGGGTTCTGATTCTCATTGCATGCCTGGGCGAATGCCGATGAAGTATCGGGCTGAGATCAGCCGGAATTTGTTGGAGCGTGTGGGGATACACATCCAGTGAAGAAGCAAATCAGCAGAAATGGTAAGAGCCGAAGAGAAGGGGCAAGCGACTGCCTGGCCAGGCAGTCGCTTGCCCCTTCTCTTCGGCTCTGTCTCGATTATTTTAGATACCAATCGTTTGTTGTAATGCCTTCTGGGTAATCTACTGTTTTGAGGACAACACCGCCAGGGTTGGGAAAATCGCGAATAGGCATGCCTTGTTCGGCGAGAAGTAAGCCATCGTGCCAGATGGGAGCGGCTCCGTCAACGCCGGTGACATTGACCATGGGTGAGTTGTCGTTGTTGCCGGCCCAGACGCCCATGACATAATCGGTAGTGTAGCCGACTGTCCAGTTATCTGCGAAGTTCTGCGAAGTTCCCGTTTTAGTGGCTGCGGGACGTACTGTGCCGCGATTGCCCTCATAGCACTGGAGCTTCGAGTTTGAGTAGAGTTGCAGCACGTTACAATCGTAAAACTCGTAGAGACGTGACTTATTATCACTGAGGACGTTGGTGATCAGGAATGCGGCTTGCTTGCTGATGACACGATGCCCGATTGGTGCAAAATGATAGATGACCCGTCCCTGTACGTCTATGATGGTATCAACTGTATGAGGAGGGATGCGGACGCCACCATTGGCGAAGACCCCATAGGCGGAGGTCTGGTCGAGCAGATGCACGCCTAGTGTACCCAGCACCATGGTATAGTTGGGTGTGCCTGTATAGCTGTTAATGCCCATAGTTTGGGCGGTATGCAACGATTGATCAACGCCTGTTTTCATGAGAAGTTTCACGGCTGGTACATTAAAGGAGTTTTGCAGGGCGTAACGGTAGGAGATCAGGCCGTGGAAGCGTTGATCATAGTTTTGCGGTGAATAAGATGGTAGCCCACAACAGAGCTGTATGGTGACGGGGGTGTCATATACGGGCATACCAGGGCTGACGCCTTGCTCAAAGGCGGTAGCATAGATGAACGGCTTAAACGAGGATCCCGGCTGACGATAGCCATCGGCGGCTACGTCGAAATCGCCGTATTGTGGATTATTGGGATCGATATTGCCGAGCAGTGTGCGGATGGCCCCATTGTGATAGTCAATCAAGACTACAGCCGCATCCGACATATGATGTGCTGCTGCCATTTCGGCAATATGCTGCTGAGCAATTTTCAGTATCTTGTTTTGGAGAGGTAAATCAAGGGTGGTTGAGACGATCAAGCCTGAGCGGGAAAGATCAGTGGTCTTGACGTGCAGGATGTTTGTTAGTTCATTGAGAGTATACGCGGCGAAATGGGGAGCTAGCCTGTTGTTGAGGGTGCCGCGACGTAGAAAATGTGGCTGTTGTACCTCAATAATGGCCTCGCGTTCCTGTGCAGGCGTAATATAGCCCTGGGTGCGCATATCGTTGAGGACTTCCTGTACGCGTAAAAAGGCACTGTGTGGATACAAAAAAGGATCACGACCGATGGGGGCACTGGGGATGCCGGCCAACATGGCGGACTGGGCGATGTCGAGTTGTGAAGTGGCTGTAGCTGTTGGCGTATCGTGTAAGCCAAAGTAGGTAAAGGCGGCAGCCTCGGCACCGTATGCCTGTTCACCATAGTAAGTCGTATTGAGATACATGGAGAGAATCTCTTGCTTGGTAAACTGCCGCGTCACCTGTGGTGCTAAAATCAGTTCTTGCAACTTACGAATGGCTGTGTCTTGATTGCCGACAATGGCATTTTTAATCACCTGTTGCGTAATGGTACTGCCGCCGGAGACAATGGCACCATGCTGGGCGTTTGCCAGAGTGGCGCGTACAATACCGGAAATATCATAGCCTGGATTTGTCCAAAAATACTGATCTTCGGTAGCAATCTCGGCGTGAATTAAGTTAGGTGAAATCTTTGAGAGAGGGACGGTTGTCTGTAAGCCCTGGTCAGTCATTTGATAAATGAGAGTGCCGTTCTTATCATACATTTTTAAATTATCCTTGGGCAGAATATCGGCCAAGGTGGTGACTTTCTGAGAAAAGCGTTGTTGGGTTGCGGCGACGACGGCAGTGAAAGTGACTAGCAGGGTAGCGAGGACAAGCACAGTAATCAATGCGCCGAAAGCTAGTGGCAACATGGCCCAGCCGGTGCTAACGCGATCAGTAGCAGCATATTGCTCATTGCTACGGCGGAGATGCTTACGTTTGATATGACGCCGTGTGCGAAGCCCTTTGGGGAAGTCACTGCGATGAGGAACGGGATAATAGACGCCGCGCATACTTTGTGGACGTTCATCAAGTCTCTGGGCTGCGGCGGCACGACTATGAGTTGGAAGTTTTGCCGGTAAACCTGGATGCGGAGAATCGTTTTGCATATTTTCCCTTCTTTAATTACAATACCACCTCACCTATAGAGGAAAGATATAAAAACATGAGGATAGTTACTATAATAGACGTTCCACGCCAACTACTCTATTCGCAGACGTAAATGGAGTGTTGTTGAGTATATGTACTTATGGCTAGGCAACAATAGGTCATTCTAAAAGAAATATACCCCAAATCTTGTATAAAGACAATGCTTTCACCACCAATCAGAGCTGAAGGGACTGTTATCACCGGCTGGTGGGTTGAAGGCGAAGCTGTAACTATTTGGGCAGTAGGGATGAGCTGTTACTTGGGTTGGAGGATTGCCCTGCTCTGTAGTGGGGGTAGGCGTCACCGTTACGGTAGTGGTGGGATTGCCTTCGACGGTTGGCTCGACGGTTGGCAGCGGAGTTGGAGTAGGCTGGAAGGAGACGGGAACAGTGCCGGGCAGGAACCAATCGGTGGTCTTGACGCCATCGGCATACGTAACGGTGGCTTGTTCGAGGCCACCTGGATTGGTAAAGTCACGGATAGGATGACCCTGCTCGGCTACGAGCATGGAGTCGTGCCAGATGGGTGCAGCACCCATGACACCTGTCACATCATACATGGGTGAATTGTCGTCATTGCCAGCCCAGACGCCCATGACATAGTCAGTGGTATAGCCAACCGTCCAGTTATCACGGAAATTTTGCGTGGTGCCAGTTTTGGCTGCTGCCGGACGCACGGTACCGCGGTTGCTGTTCCAACAATCATCTTGTGAGTTCGAGTAGAGTTGTAGCACGTTACAATCGTAAAATTCTGGGATGCGGGAGGCGTTGTCGCTGAGGACGCTGGTCATCATATAGGCCAGTTGCGGGCTGATGACCTGTTTACCAGGGTTGCGTTGATGCTGGTAGAGAATTGTGTTGGTGGTGCTGGAGACGACCTTTGTGATAGCGTAGTATGGGACATGTACGCCGCCATCGGCAAAGGTTCCCATGGCTGATGTATGGTCGATCAAGCGTACCGAGAGGCCACCTAAGACCAGAGAGTAACCAGGTGTGCCTTGATATGAAGTAATGCCCATCTCTTCGGCAGTCTGCATGGCCTGATCGATGCCGACATGACTCAAGACGCGCACGGCTGGTACGTTAAGCGAGTTTTGTAGCGCACAGCGGAGGGTCATATGTCCATGAAATTGCAGGTCGTAGTTGCTAGGTGAATAAGTAGGAGGGTAACTATCGGGGGTATCAATGGTGGTAAAGGTGTCATCAATGGCCTGAGCGGGTGAGACTCCCTGTTTGAAGGCCGTGACATAGACATATGGCTTGAACGACGAGCCTGGTTGACGATAGCCCTGAGTGGCTACGTCAAACTGTCCGTCGATGCTTGCATCATTGTAGTCGAGGCTACCGAGCAATGAAATGATTGCGCCAGTATGGAAGTCGAGTAGGACTTCGGCGGCGTTGGTGATATTGTGAGCATCGCGTAGTTCAGCGATGTGCTGTTGGGCAATCTTCTGTATCTTGTCCTGTAAATTGATATCCAGTGTGGTGTAGACGCGCATGCCGGAGCGGGACAACTGGCTCTGATCCTTCAGGTGGAACATCTGGACCAGTTGTAACAGGACGAAATTACTGAAGTGGGGCGCACGATTGATAAAGCTGGATGTGTGCTTAAAGAAATGTGGCTCCTGTGCTTCTCTGATAGCATCAAGGGCATCGACCCTGGTGATGTATCTTTGGGTGACCATCAGGTTGAGAACTGTCTCAAAACGCTGAAAAGCAGCTTGGGGATGTGCCAGTGGATCATAGATTGAAGGATTGCTGGGAATGCCTGCTAGTATGGCAGCTTGTGCCAGATCAAGCTGCATGGCGGCAGATTGGTGAGGCGTATCTTGCAACCCAAAGTAGATGGTTGCGGCAGCATCGATACCATAGGCTTGATGTCCATAATAAATGCTGTTCAGGTACATCTGCAAGATATCGTGTTTGGTGTAGAGGCTATTGAGTTGTGGCGTCAGGACGATCTCTTCTAGCTTGCGAGTAAGGGATGTCTGGTTACCTACAATCAAATTTTTAATCAGCTGTTGGGTGATGGTGCTACCACCTTCGACAATTCTGCCACTACGTACATCGTCCAGGGCGGCGCGAAGGATACGCAGAATGTCAACGCCCTCGTTTGTCCAGAAGTTTTTGTCTTCGGTAGCAATAGTGGCATTCTGCAAAATGGGTGCTATCTGATCAAGGGAGACGCTGGTATGTAGGCCCTGATCGGTCATTTGCATGAGCAGTATGCCTTTGCTGTCATACATCTTAAGGTTATCCTGTGGGAGCAGGTCATAGAGTGTGACCACTTGATGTGTGTATTTTGTCTGCGTATCTGTATAGAATTGATAGGCGATGACTGTTCCTGCTGTTCCCAGGGAGAGTAAGACGACCAGAATGGACATGACCACGCTGCCAATGGTGAGCCAGAGTTTACGCCGCGCCCGATACTCATGGGCGCGTGCCTGGCGTATGTGTTTGCGTGAGAAGTGGCGTAACCGTCGGCGGTGTCTAAAGCGTGCGTGAGGGTCTGGTGGAGATAGCTTGCGTGGTGGTGTAGGGATTTTTCCTACTTCTGGAAGAGCGGGTGAAGTTCTTGCACTAGATGGAGGTACAGGTGTAGCGGGCAGTGCAGGGAAAGGCATTGTCTTGTCTACTGAGGGGATAGATTGAATATTGTTGGTGAGCGTAGGATATTCTGGTTCCTCATCCTGGCTTGAGCGGCGAACGATACGTGCATGGCGCATGCGTCGGTGTGCCAGATATCGGAAAACTCGTTGTTGACGTGGTGTCAGTTGTATGTTGGGAGTAGTTGGCTCGTCGGAGGGGTGGCGTTTGTGCGGGCCTGCCGGGGTCATTTTTTCATCGTCGTTGTCAGCTACTATGATAGGTGCTGGTTGTTCAATATGTGAAGAAGCGGCATATCTTTCGCTCGTATAATCGTTGCCATGATTGGAGATCGGGGAGTTTGCATCCACGGCAATACCCTCTCTTTTTTGCTTTGCTTACGCTTCTCTAGGTTGAACGTACTCGTAAAAGAGTATACACCAAAGACTCTGCTCTATAATATAATACGTTATGCTGGGCTATTTGTTCCATATGAAAAAGACAGGTCAAAACCTCGTGAAAACACGAGGTTTTGACCTGTCTGTGAATGTTTTCTATGCCTTTAGTGACGGTTGCACTGCCTCGATGAGAGCGGGGAGGACCTCATTGGTGAGGGCCTGTATCTGTCGTAGGCTCTCAGCCCACGGTACATCCTGAGTGTCACGGAAGCCGCTGTTGCCGCGCACTTCTGCCAGTTGAATGACGCTGTCATCGACGATATTACGGAAATAGAGGAAAGCGCGCACGGCATCAACCAGTGAAACCTGGGAATTATAGGTAATCGAGCCATATTCATGTCCAAGCTGAATAGCTTCTTGCCGCAACTCTTCAGAGAAGATATTGGTGGTGAGAGTATGTAGCAGCAGTTCCAGCATGCGGTGCCCTAGCTTGCGATATGCCTCACGTGCAGCCTCATCAAAGTGTTGATACCAGGGGAGCTTGTTTAGCGTGCCATCAGTAAAGGCGAAGCGCACGCGACCAAGCACACTTTGGACGAGCAACTGTGCGGCAGGATGAGGTTTTTTTTCGGTTTCCTGATGCAAACGTGCTTCGATATCAGAGCGTCGGAAACGGCGGTGTCCCCCATTGGTGCGACGTGAGGGCAGTTCATTGCGGTCTGCCCATAAACGTACGGTTGCTGGGTGGATACCCAGCATTTCGGCTACCTGTCGTAAGCTTAACCATTCATCTTCTGTATGAAATGATGACATAATGCTTTAACTACCTTTCGTTCACCTCTTTTCTGATGCATTTATTTTAGCTTATAGTACATTACATGTGGTAGGACTAAACATAAGATAAAAGTCTAACAAATATTCTACGAAAATTCTATGAGATTCCTCACAAGCTCACAATATATCACGTAAAGGGAACTATTCACGACTCGCTGTTGCTTGCAATGATGTGTCCATACTTGTGAGAGTTGTCAACCCTGCGACTATAAGACTACAAGTGGCAGAGTTGACGGCTCGCACAAAATTCTTGCTGCGGTAGGCAGCAAGGCGTAAAGCTAGAAAGTTTTGGTACTTTCTAAGGTTTAGAGTTGAGCAGCTTACCGTTTATCCATGGGATCCTCATCATCCTGTGGCGGCGTATCGGGTGGGACCTCTATACGCACACGATAGCCGGGTGTGGGATTGCTTGGTGGTGCTGGCTCCTGTTGAGCGGGAGTCATGAGATCGTTGGAGATAGCACGCACAAGGCGTTCGATGCGGTCCCAACGGGCGGGATAGCGGTCGGCATAGAATTTTTCCTGACCCATACCATCATAGGCATAGAAGGTGTAATCCTGGTTGCCATAGCGGTAATTGACTTTGGTGTACGGAATGCGTACCAGTTCCAATACTTGTAATGTGGCACGCGACTCTGTTTGTGAAGCGGTTGCACGGTTACCAGCGGCGGCAGTTGCCTTGGTTTCTGAGGGAGTGCTTTCGGCCTCAGCCAGTTCCACAGTGGCACGCCATACATCCATGGGTACACCATTTGGTGCGACGTTGAGATAGAGGGGCTCATTGACCTCGGCATTGTAGATCAGTTCACCACCAGCACTGACGAGATAGCGTTCTGGAATGGCACTCTCGCCCACGATTTTCGTTTGTACATGCATATCGAAATGTCGCGCAATATCGCGATGACGTACTACACGTCCGGTACCGCCGCAGTTGGGGCAGAAGGTAGATTTTGCTCCCTGGCAAGTCTCACAGATACGTTTGCCATTGCCACAGCTACAATCAACTTCACCGTTGACACAATCGGGGCAAGGGACGGTTTTGCCCTTGTTGGCCGGGTCGGTATCTACCGGATTAGGGATGGGTACGCCCTGCTGGCGAATACCATCAAAGACATCGGAGACTCTTTCGCTCATTGAACTGGCGATGTTATCGGCCTGTTTCTTGAAAAAAGGCTTCTTTTCTGTCTGCACCCAGTCGGCGACGTAGCCACGTCCACGGCAGGTGTTACAACGTTTCTTAGTACGTCCTTTGCATTCGGGACAGACATACCAGCCGCGTCCAGCGCAGGTAGTACACAAGGCGCGTCCTGTTCCATTGCAGTTCGTACAGGCCACTACTTCGTCCAGTCCTTCCAGGCGTGTACGGCTTGGTGGTGCTTTCAAACCTGTTACGGGGGGCAGCTCGTAGTCCCACACTGGGAGCAGTGGCTGTGGTTTTGCTAATGGTTTGCCAGTATATGGCTCTGTGACCGTCTCCATCGTGCGTGTTTCCAAGCGCGTTTGTACGGTTATTTCCCATACTTCGTCAACGCTCCATGATACCAGGTTCATATAGGTACCTAGTTCGCGAGCGATGCGCCAGTTCTCGTTGCTCCACATATTGGCAAGCTGGCGAATGCGTTGCTCTTCCTCGCTGCTGGCCTGCTGCGGTGTGATTGGGGTTTGTGTCTTCTGCCAGTATTCGCTCGCTCGATCAACCACGCGCCGGATACGTTGTTGAGCCTCGTTCGCTCCCTGTACGACCGTGCGCTTGATCTCTTCCAGGCGTTTATCTATATCACCAACATCGTCCTGATTCGGCTGATCGGCGCCGTTGGCGGGTTGGGGATTCTCTTTCCACTCGTCGCCCATGACTTTATTCCTCCATCATAGGGACACGTATTATGGTGTCCTGTATGTTCAAACATATTTGCCAGGTTATTTTAATATACGATGGATAGGGGGATGGGTTGTAGGAGGATGTCTACAGCAACGCCACAATCTCCTCCTGAGCAGGCACACCTGTTACCTCAAGATCATGCTCATGTACAATGATGTTAACTTCACTGCGGATGCCGAACTTGGGCAGGTAAATGCCGGGTTCTACGGAGCAGCAGGTGTTGGGAAGCAAGACACGTTGATCTTGCGTCTCGAAGTTATCGAGATTGGCACTGTTCCCATGGACAATGGTACCGATGCTATGGCCGGTACGATGTACAAAGTAATCGCCGTAACCTGCATTGACAATCACACTGCGGGTTACATCGTCTACCTGGCAACCTTGAACCTGCTCTCCGGCGGCTAATTGCTGGCGTACAAAAGCAATGCCTGTATCCCTGGCACGCCGGACAAGCTCGAATACTGTGCGTTGATGGGTGGGGATCTCTTCACGAGTGCCGGCGAAGGCCATCCAGGTGTAATCGGCGAAGATAGCATCAGGTTCGGGGAGATGCGCCCAGAAGTCGAAGAGGATCAGGTCGCCGCGCTCAATGGGGCTATTCTGTTCGGCGGTTGGTGCATAGTGGGGATTACTACAGTTGGCGTTGACTGCTACATGAGGTAGATCGGGAAAGACGACGCCTGCCTCTTGCAGGAGCATCGAAAAGCGTTGCTGCACACTGTGCTCACTGAGGGGAGTGTCTGTGCGTAGGGCCTTGCTCAGTTCTTCAAAGAGCCTATCTTTAGCTGCAATGATACGCCGTCCGGCTTCGCGATGCGTCTCTACCTGGAAATCGCTCAATTGAGCCATGAAACGTTGGGCTATATTTGCTGAGCTAACTACTTCTACATCACACGAGCGAACCAACTCGACGGTACCGGCGTCCACGCGTGAGGTATAGGGAATAGCGTTCATGGGTGAATATTCCATGGCTACACGCATGCCAGGCTGTAATATGTCCTTCAGGTGCGCGTGCATTTCCTGCCATGTACGAAAAACGCGTCGTTGGCCTGGGTGTGAGTGTAGCACATGTGGCTCTACCGCGCTCACGAGTGCTGTTGGTGTTCCCTGGGTAGGCACAAAATAAAACCAGCGACGTGTATAGAATTCTTGCTCTGGTAATGACAAGATCTGATAGGCAAGGGGATTGGATTTGCGAAAATCATAAAAGAGCCAGCCATTTAGCTGCTCCAGAGCGAGTGCCTGCTGAATACGTTCAAGGTCCATAAAACAAATCTCCTCTAAAAGAAGTATAAAAGAAGTATATATGCTGTTATTGTATCATGATTAGCAGGAGTAGGCAGTTCTCATGCAGGAACCGGGTGTGCGTAGGATTTTTGCATTGAGTGCGAGGTGGGGCGAACATGGCAGAGGCTCGTGCAGCTACCCCTGCCATAAAAATCCTCAAGGTTCTCTCAAGGTAACTATTTTTATACCTATCACTTCTTATTTTCTGGTATACTAATCTTACAAGCATAGATAGTGTGGTACCATTGGTTTAACTGATCAATATAAAATTTCTTTATCACTATATACTCTCGATTTGCCTTTGTATTTTGAGCGGAAGTAGGCTGCAATTATGCATGATGACGAGCCGACTATCAAGTTTCTTCCACCATGCCAAACGGATACTGGTACTGATGCTGATGCATCTGACGAGACGACTCTTAAAATACCACCACACATGCGGCGAAGTATGCTCGCTTTACAGAACGGGCAGACGACTGCTGATGCATCTGACGAGACGACTCTTAAAATACCACCAGATATGCGACGAAGTATGCTCGTTTTACAGAACGGGCAGACAGCTATTGAATCCGAAACTTCCCTGGGGACACCTTTAGAGAGCAATCCGTTCTCATCTCCACTGGCCGATGCTGAGGCCAGGGAGCAACAGCAGCCTGTCCCTGAGTTGCCAGTACTTGAATATGAGGATGTGTGGAGTAGTCCTGAGTCTGTCCAGCCACTTGTTATTCCTGTACGCAAGCCCAAAAAAGGCTGGCCAGTATGGGTGCGGGTTACCGTGACGATCTTTTTGTTGTTCTTAGTGATCGTCGGTGGTACGCTGGCCTATGGTTACTATTACTTTGATACGAACGTACAGATGCCCCTGGCAAAATTTGTTCATCCGGTTAGCCGCAGCAAGCTTGAGCCGACGACCGCTGCAAGTCCTATACCTTCGGACAGCAATGTGAGCGGGCGTGTGTGGAATATCTTGCTTCTGGGTAGCGATAATGATGGCAAATACTCATTTCCTGCTCTTTTGACGCAGGTAATGATGATTGTGCATGTTGATACCATCGACAATAGTGTATCTATGGTCTCTATCCCGCGTGACTCCTGGGTGCATGTGCCCGAGGTCAATACGATGCATAAAATCGATCAGGCCTTCTTCGTAGGAGCGAGTCAACATAATAGTTTCGATGATGGTGTGCGTCTGGCTCGTTTAACCATCGAGGAAGACTATGGCATTACTATTGATCGCTATGCCTGGGTTGGTCTGGATGGCTTTGCGAAAGTCATTGATACGCTTGGCGGTCTGGATATTGATGTGCTTCATCCCATTGTTGACGATATTTACCCTGATGATACTGGTCCCAATGCTAATCAACCAAATGCCTATAAACGTCTGTATATTGCGCCGGGTCCTCAGCATCTCACTGGCTTAGAAGCTCTGGAATACGTGCGTTCACGCCATGCTGATCTGATGGGTGATGTTGGTCGTACCCAACGACAGCAACAGGTATTGCAGGCTCTGAAACAAAAGCTCAATCTGACAAGTGTCCTGAGCAATCTCCCACAACTTATCAACGATCTTACGGGTAGCGCCTATACCGATCTCAGTGAAAAGGAAATTATCGGCTTTGGCGTCTTTGGACGTGGCCTCGATAGCCAGAATATTCAGCGTATCACGCTTGGCCCAGGCCAGGGAGAGCAAGATTATGGCGATTTTGGTACTATTTACGATCCCTCGGCTGGTAGTGAACAAGATGTTGTCATTCCTCACTGCGAGAATATTCAGCCTCTTATGAATCGTATCTTTAATCTATGTGATGTGCAGAGCTGTAATGTAGGTGTATGATACGGTGGTATCGTAGATGTCCAAGATAGGTTTTGTAGGGCGACCACAAGAGTAGGGCGACCACGAGGGTCGCCCCTACATTTTGTGTGTGTTACAATAATTCTGGAAAGAATTTCTATCCCGAAGGAGTCATTTTGATCGAACAGCGACGAGATAATGCCTGTTACCTGCAATTTAGTCATTATCTCCAATTTCCTGAGATTACGCATGGCATTTTTACACGTCTGGGTGGCTACAGTCCGGACCCGTTTCAGGGACTGAATACC
>Ga0137365_10002036_pt1 | contig 15999 bp, 8 predicted proteins | sample SagtaG_9_FD_104799 | JGI IMG/M metagenome (GOLD analysis project Ga0137365, IMG submission 104799) | Vadose zone soil microbial communities from Sagehorn Ranch, Mendocino, California, USA - Sage1_L_40_16 metaG | ecosystem: Environmental > Terrestrial > Soil > Vadose zone | place: USA: California...
CGAAGTCAGGGCAGGCGCGCTGACATTGCTGCAAACCCGGCCCTTTGGTGTGCGCGAAGTCACGAACCCGCTGCCGGCGACAGGTGCCGCCGGCCCGGAAGTGCTCGAGGATGCCCGCGCGAACGCCCCGCTCACTGTTCTCACGCTCGAGCGCGTCGTGTCGCTCCAGGACTACGAGGATTTCGCGCGTGCTTTCGCGGGAATCGGAAAGGCACAGGCGATCGCCCTTTGGAAGGGAGAGCACCGACTCGTGTACATCACGGTGGCGGCCGCCACCGGCAAGCCGGTGGAACGAGGTTCGGCGCTCTATCACAGTCTCGTTGAGTCAATCGATGCGTTTCACGATCCGGCCGCCCTGGTCGAGGTGGGCAGTTACGCGCTCGCGACCTTCAGTCTCGAAGCGCGGGTGCTCGTCGACCCCCGCTATGTCGCCGAGGACGTGGTTACCGGCGTGCGTGACGCCTTGCTCGCGGGATTCGGATTTGCGAACCGACGCTTCGGCCAACCGGCGACGGCCGCGGATGTGCTCGCGATCATGCAAGCGGTGCCGGGAGTGCTCGCGACAGACCTGAACCAGCTGACGGTCGATGCCAAACCGGAGCCGCGGGCCGTGTCATCGTCGCCGTCCCGCCAGACAGCGCCAGCGACGGGAGCCGCGCCTACCGGTCCGCTTGACTGGAGCAGAGTCCCGACGTTGGGAGGCACCCAAGGCTCGACGCCTCCCACACAAGTCTTGCCTGCCCGGCCCGCTCGCCAAACGAACGGGGACGTGGAGCCGGCCGAGTTGCTGCTGATCAATCCCCAGGGGATCACGCTGACGGTGGTGACATGAGCACCGAGCGCCTGTACCAGTTGCTGCCGGCCGTGTATCGGGTCCGCGATGTGGCGCAAGGAGAATCACTGCGAGCCTTGCTCCAGGTGATCGAGGAACAGTTGCAGATCGTCGAAGCCGACATCTCCGGTTTGTACGACAACTGGTTCATCGAGACCTGTGACGAATGGATCGTGCCCTACATCGGCGACGTGCTGGGCGTGCGCGGCTTGCATCCAGTGACCGCGCCGACGCACAGCGAGCGCGCGCGGGTGGCAAACACGCTCGGTTACCGGCGCCGCAAAGGCACCGCCACGATGCTCGAGCAATTGGCGCGGGACGTAACGGGCTGGCCCGCGCATGTGGTCGAGTTTTTCGAGCACCTGTCCACGACGCAGCACTTCAATCACGGGCGTCTTGGAAAGGGTGGCACCCTCGATCTGGGCGATGCAAACCGGTTGGAGCTGCTGGGCGGGCCGTTCGAAACCGCCGCCCATACCGCCGATGTGCGGCATATCGATAATGCGCGGGGGAGATACAACATCCCCAACGTCGGCGTGTTTCTCTGGCGGTTGCAGAGCTACCCGGTGACCCAAGGCACCGCCCACAGCGTGATCGAACCACCGGCGGCACCGGATGGTCGTTTCACGTTCAATCCCATTGGACTCGACGCGTCACTGTTCAGCATCGGCAGGACAGAACGAGACATCACGCACCTCGCGGAAGAAGTCGACATCCCCTTGCCGCTGCGGCGTCGACCGCTACGCGACGAGCTCGAGGGCCGGCGGACCGCGGTCGTCGCAGGACACAGCCCCGCGCCCACCTATTTTGGGGACCGACCAGCGCCGGTGCTCGAAGTCTTTCTGGATGCGGCGCCCGATCCTTTACTTCCCGAGCAGATCATCATCTGTGATCTCAGTGATTGGCGGCAGCCAGCGAGCGTGGAATACACGCTCCCGAACGGCGACAAGTTTCGCACGCGAGTGGCCGTGGACCCGGTGCTCGGGCGCATCATCGCGCTCGCCGGTGCACCATCACCGACGACGATGGAAGTGAGCTACGCCTCTGGGTTCCCCGGCGATCTCGGCGGCGGTCCCTACGATCGCCAAGCGTTCGTCGAGAGCTGGCTCGAATCTGTGGAGCGGACCGTCGACTGGCAGATTGGTGTCACCGTGAACGCGGGAGCCGATCCGGATCTGGTGACGTCACTCTCCAGCGCCGTCAACGCCTGGAATAACCTGCCAGCCGGAATGACCGGGGTCATCGCGCTCCTCGATAGTCGCTCGTATCGCGAAGACGTGCCGACCATTGAGATAAAGGAAGGCAGTCAGCTGCTCGTCATAGCGGCCGACTGGCCGGAGGACGTGCCGCGCGAACTGTTTGCTCCCGCGCATACGCGCGGTCGGCTCACAGCCACTGGGATTCGCCCGCATATTTGGGGCCCGCGACCATGGCCCGGCATCAGCGTGCACGGTGCCGCGCCCTCAACAAGCAGCGATCCCGGTGGTCTCGTGATTGATGGATTGCTCATCGAGGGCTCACTCACTGTGACCCCGGGAAATCTCGAGAGGTTGGAGCTCTGGAACTCGACGCTCGAGCCAGGCAAGGGCGGATTGACGGTCACTGAGGCCCCAACAACCGATCTGGGTACCCAAAACGAGCGGCTCACGGTGACGATCAAACGTTCCATCACCGGACCCGTGATGATTGCGCCAAGCGTTCGTCTGGTCAGAATTCTGGACAGCATTGTGGACGCGCCTCTGCCCACACGCGCGGTCTGGGGTTCAGCGACAGAGATCAGCGGGAGTACAATTCTCGGTTGGACCGACGTCCAAACACTCGAAGCTAGCAATACCATCTTCCGCTACCGCGTGTCCGTGGAGCGGAGACAGTCCGGTTGTGTGCGCTTCAGCTACCTCCCTCGCAATTCGCTCGTGCCACGGCGGTATCGCTGTCAGCCCGCCACCGAAGCGGCGGCTCGACGCGTCGTCCCACGATTCACCTCGATCACGTACGGGGACCCCGGTTATGGCCAACTCGCTCAATCGTGCCCCCGCGAAATCCTGACCGGCGCGGACGACGAGGATCACATCGGCGCGTTCCACTTCCTGCAGGAAGGTCAGCGACTCGCAAACCTGCGCGCCAGCCTCGACGAGTATCTCCGCTTTGGCCTGGAAGCGGGCGTTTTGGTGGAAACGTGAGGAAAGCTCCATGAAAGGCGACTTCACCCGGTCAACGTTCCGGCCCGCGCGCCATTATAGCGGCGTGCGTCAGCAGCAGGGCCGAGTCCAACTCGACGCGGACTGGAACGAGCAGGTCGACATCGATGCGCATCGGGACACGGCGACGACCGCAGACCTCGTCAGAGGATGCGGCACGCCATGGAAGGGCGATGGGTTCAAGGTCAGCGTCACTCCTGGCGGTTTTGATCTCGCCATTGCGCCGGGCCATTTCTATGTGGACGGGGTGATCTGCGAGTACGAAGCGACACCGATAGACGTGAGCTCCCCGCCGTCCTCATCGACGACGACGTCGACGATCAAACTCACCAAGACGATCGAAGATGATGTCAACCTGGAGAAAGAGCAGTGGGTCGAGGTTGCCGATGCGGGCTCACCGCCGGGGTCCTCTCTCTTCCGGATCACTGAGATCACCTTCGGAGCAGACAGCCGAACCATCAAGGTAGTAGGGGCCGTTCCCGCGACGGCACGCACGGTACGCCGGATCGTCACGTACGAGACACAGCCCGACTATCCGCTGCCAACACCCAAGCCTACGCTCCCTGACGGAACCTATCTCGCGTACCTCGACATTTGGCAGCTGCATCTCACCGCCGTAAACCGGCCTGCCATCCGCGAGGTAGCACTCGGTGGCCCGGACACGGCAACGCGGACCAAGACGGCTTGGCAGGTCAAGCTTCTGCCAGCGAACGCCGCTGCCCATTGTAGCGACCTGCGGAATTGGACTCCTCAGGCAAGTACGGGACGGTTGCGCGCAAAAGCTGAGGTGCCAACGGTGCCACCGAACGAATGCACGGTGCCTCCGAATGCTGGTTATGTGCGGCTCGAGAATCAGCTCTATCGCGTCGAGGTGCATACCGTCGACGCCTCCGGCGGTGTCACGGAATACAAGTGGTCGCGGGAGAATGGCAGTGTGGTGGCGACGCTCGTCGATTCGAGCGCCACAAGCCGCACAGTGACCGTCGACCAGCCAGGCAAGGATTCCGTACTGCGCTTCGAGTCAGGGCGGTGGATCGAAATCGTTGAAGAGGAAAAGATGTTGCGAGGGGAGCCCGGACCCTTGTTTCAGGTGCAGAACGTCGACGGGACCGTCATCACGGTGAACCCACTCCCGGCGCCTGCACCCCCAAACAGGGCCGACCTCTCGAACAGCCGCGTCGTCGTGGTGCGACGGTGGGAGCACTACGAAGGGAGCCCGACCTACAACTGGACGGCGCTCGAGGACGGCGTGTCGATCCAGTTCGAAGCCGGGAAAGTCTATCGGCCTGGCGATTACTGGTTGATTCCTGCACGCACTTTCACAGGCAACGTGGAGTGGCCGAGTGACGGTGCGGGCTCACTCTACGAACCGCCCGAAGGGATCCAGCACCGCTTCTGCCCACTCGCCCTCATTGATTGGAATGGCTATTCGGGTTGGACGGATGTTCGAGACTGTCGCGATCGCTTCCCGAGCGTGACGGACCTGACGGCCCTCCTTTACGTCAGCGGGGACGGGCAGGAGGTAATGCCCGATCTCACCCCGCCTCCCCCCGCTCGAGTGCTGTTGGAGAAGCCGCTCATCGTCGCGGTCACGAACGGTCAGTGGCCGGTGGAGGGCGCGGCAGTCCAGTTCAAAGTACAGACACCGGGCGCCGGATTCGTGCAGGAGCACGAACCCAGTGCCTGTCCAGCTAGCGGCAGCTCGCCGGTCGTCGTGCATACGGACGCCGATGGCTTGGCGCGGTGTTATTGGTGTCTGGACGCGACGGCATACTCACCCGGTGGTCCGGTGCGCGAACAGCAAGTAATGGCGACGCTGCTCAAGGACGACGACATCACGCCCGCCCCCAATCCACCGATCCTCTTCAACGCGAGCCTCAGCGTTGCGAATGAGGTGGCGTACGACCCGAGAGCCGTGTGTGGCGGTCACCCAACCATGGACGGAAACGGTGCCGTTGTCAAAACGGTTCAACAGGCCATCGATCGCCTGACTTGGTTGAGCAGCCTGTCCTACGTGAGCGGGGACGCGCAGGAAGTGATTCCCGATCTGACCTCGTCTTCGCTAATCCCCGCGCGAGAACCGTTGCGCGTCTTGGTGAGAAACGCGTGCGGCGTGCTGGCCGACGCACAGGTGACGTTCACAATCCCGTATGGTGATAGCAACGGTCAATTGCAGGGAACTGCACAGTCCGTTACGGTATCGACCGAATCAGACGGCATTGCGACCTGCACGTGGATGCTGGACCCACGGGTCTTGGTTCAGCATGTCGTCGCCACTCTTGATACCTTGCCGGGTGACAATCAGATCGGCTCCCCGGATTCATATACGTTTACCGCTCATCTCAGCGTCGCTGGACAGGTCGCGTATGATCCGGCGAGATGCAGCAACCTGGCCGGGGTAAAGACGGTTCAAGATGCCATCGATCAGCTTTGTCGCACCGCGACAACCGATCCCGGAATCAGGGTGAAGGAAGTACTCACCATCAATCCCCGGGGCGCGCTGCAGAATGACGCCAGGCTATTGACGACAGTGCTCGCGAACGGCATCAGGATCGTCTGTGAGGTGCCCGTTGAAGACACTGTGGGCGAGCGGCGACCGACATGTTCGGTCGCAGTAGATCTCCCATACCCACTGACAGATGCGGATCGCGCCTTGTGGGGTGAGCCGCGCATCGGATTGACGGCCGTGACGCTGGAGGCCCAGTGCACTGTGCAGGACAATGCGATCATCTGGGAGCCCTCCGCGGCCGCCAGAACCTGGCTTACCACCAAACTCTTCGACGTTCTTACCAAACGACGGTTTGAGGGGGCCGTACTCGGACGACTCACACTCAACGGAAACTTCGTGTGGGCTGCCGACCGGGTCTCCACGTATCTCGATGGTGAGGTATTCGGCTTTCGTCGTATCAGGGGGGTCGGGGCCGTGGATGTGCGCTTCCCAAGCGGAGACGGACGGCGCGGGGGGAAACTCGAGATGTGGTTCTGGCTCGTGCCTGCACCCCTCTTGGTGAATCTCGTGCTCACGCCCGATATCGTGGTCCGCGGGGATCCGGGGCTCGGACCGGTGTCTTTTGCAAGCCCGGTCCTAGAGGACGTTCCAGTGAGGCTCGCGGTTGCACCGGACACCCCCGACAATCCAGTGCGTGTGGAGGCGGGGGTGCTGGTGAGACAGGGTAGTGCAAGCCAAGCATTCTCCATCCGCACGGTGCCGGTGTTCGCGGAAACCGTCGTAACCGTCGCCGCCATTGCCGGGGAGGTCACGGTAACCGCCACACTCACACTCAGACCTCGTGGTGGACCAGGGGTGCCCGTTGTTGTCACGGAGAACCCAGTCGGTCCAGGCACGGTCGTGCCCAGCTGAGTGAATCAAAGCGGGTCCCTAACCCAGCTTGTCTTTTACCGCCGCCACGATCGCCGCCGCCTTCGCTTGCGCCTCTATCCGATTCTTCAGCCCAAACAACGACTCCAACGCGTCGTGCCAGAACGGCGCACCGAGACTGACCAGCAGCGTCGATAACAGGATCCCAATCCACCACTTGATGTCGTCCCACCGCTGCCCGCCCGGCGCGCCGAGCACGAATCCCGTCTGGCCGGCCCTGATCGCCTCGAGTCTCGCGTTGATCGTGTCGGTGACCACCTTGAGCGAATCGGCGCGCGCCTTCTTTCCCGCCGCGGTCGTGTCGCCGCCCGTCTGCGTCGTGTCCGCAAGCCGACGCTGGAGCTGGGACAAGGTATCGAGCTGCGTGGCCGCGCCGGTCACCGCCGTCCGATAGGAGGGGTCTTCCCGCGCCCGCTTCAACACCGCGAAGGCGTCGGCGTTGAACCCAATCACCACGATCGCCGCCGACAGAATCGCGTACCCCCGCATCCGCCGCCGATAGCGATCGTCCACCGCATCCCACGACAACGGAAACCAATCAATCACTCTCTTCGCGACCTCCTTCAACCGATCGTCCGACTTGGTGCCCACCGTCGGCTCGAGGCTCGAGCCCGCGACCGGCGTCGCGGTCTCGATCAGGCTCGCGAGCTTCTCGGCGCTCAGCGAATCGAGCCGCAACGCCGTCTTGCGCACGCCGTTTTGGCCCAGCCCCTGGAGTCGCTCGACCACCGTCTTGAAGATCGCGTCGCCATCGCTCTCGAGGAGCTTGCTCGCCTTCGCGGCCTCGAGCACCAGGCCCCGGAGTGCGCGCACGGCCGTCTGACTCTTCACCGCGAACATGATCTTGATGACTTCCTGCAGGCTCTGCGCGGCGAGCGCGAGCACGAGCATGACGGCAACGAATGCGATGAGGACTTCGAGTAGCGACGCCATAGTCCACTCCTATTTGGCTTGGTGCGTCTCCACACGACCGCAGGCGTGGTAGATCGATTCGAGCTGCTTCGCGGTGTGTTCCTCGAGCTTCAGCCCGGCGAGCTGCACCGAACTGAACGGACAATCGACGTCAGGCCGGAACCAACACTTGTTCGGACCGTGATCCCGGGGGACCAACTGCTCCGCGTCGACCGGGGGCAGGCGGTCGAGACTGATGCCCCACGCGCTCGCCCACTCCTTTGTCTTAGGGTCTTTCGGCAGCGCGCCGAGCTCCGCCAGGGTGGTGGCGCAGCCGTGCGCGATGCTCGCGGCCTGCTTGGCCCGGCGGAACCCCAGCATGGGATGGAACGCGAACGTCCCGCAAAGCCACTTGGGTCGCACCGTGACCACTTCGAGATCGAGCGGTGTCCACGCCGGGGAGCCGCCGTGCGCGACCGTGTATTCGTGGATCGCGCGCAGATCACGCTGCGTCGCCGCGTACACTGCCAACTTCTGGTTGTACCCGAGCTGCCGCGTGCGCCGGAACAGCGCGGGCCAATTGCCCTGCAACGCGGCGATCTGCGGTGCACGCAATTGGGTCAGCTCGGTCTCGAGTGACGCCGAGAAGAGCAGGTGCGGTCCCTTCGCGGGACGAGGTTCGATTTTTCCGCCGACCGCGGCGCGATGGAGAAACTCCGCGACGGCGTCGAGTGGCAGATTATCGATCACGCCGCCATCGATGAATTGGTCTTCGTCCTTCGTCGCCGGCATGAGCTCCCACGATTCACGCGGCCGGAACACCCCGGGGAATGCGCTGCTGGCCAGCAGGCTGTCGAGCAACGTGAGCTTGGTATGCGCCCAGATCTGGTCGTCGCCAAGAATCTCGAGGCGGCCCTGGGTGAGGTTCGTCGTGGTCGCCAGCAGGCAGAGGCCGTCCTTGAGAAAGACGTCGAACGGCACCTGGGTGGGTTCCGCATCTCCCGCCAGGCCTGCTATCACGTGCTCCCGAATCAGCAGGGCGAGCGGCTCGGCGCCCAAGGCTTCGGTCTCGATGCCGCTGCGATCCAGCCACTCCTGGAGATAGCGGCGCACGAGGTTGTAGATCTGGTCGGTGCGACGGTCACGGATCGCTTCGACCAGGTCCTTGACTTCGAAGGGGCTGATGTAGAACAGGCGCTCGAGTCCCGCGAGCACGACGCGCAATTCCTGCTCGAACTGACCGCGACCGGGACGGTCGTAGCGGCGAAAGCCGCTGTCCGCCTGACGCAACGACAGTCGCGTCGCGGCGGCACGCAACGTGAGATTGCGGACGAAATCCGCCAGCCGGTCGGTCAGGATGAGGCGATCGAGAGCGAGGTAGGTCGCCGCCAGTTCAGCGATGCGTTGCTGCCGTTTGTGTTTGTCGCTGTCCTCGAGCAGCACCCGCGCCACCATCGCGGCGGTGATCGAGCCGACCGAGGCTCCGGCGACGACATCGGGTCGGAGCTGCACCTCACTGAGCGCGTTGAGGACACCGATCTGATAGACGCCGCGGAACACGCCGCCACTGAACAACAAGTTGATCAGCGGCCGCTGTGTACCGAGCTCCGCACCGCGGTCGAGTGGCCACTTCCATCCCGGAGCGTCCGCCGCCGGCGTCCGCGCGAACTCACCGGTCTTCTTCGTTACGTCGAAGTCCGCTTCGCCGACCAACTCCTTCTGCTCTTCGCTCGGCCAGCGCGGCTGGTGAAAGTGCTGCGGCGGCACCCGCAGCGACCCCGGATTCAGATAGGTCCGCCGACCTTCGAGCGTCGCCTCGCGGCGGATCGCACAGACGCGACACACCTCCGACAGGCCGGGCCCGTGGTCGTCGCCGGCTTCGCTTCCCGGCAGGCCCGCGTCGGCAATCTTGAGATGCTTCTGCACCGCCAGTCGGCAGGGAAGCACCGGCCGCTCGTCTCTTTCTGCTTTGTCCGGCACCGCCGCTCCCTTTTCCGCTCGGACTTCCTCGATCGCCGGCTGGATCATCACCTCCAGCGCCGCCCGGCAGCCGTCTGCAACGGTTTCCGTGATCAGGTCGCGACGCCGCTCGGTGGATTCCGCCTCGAAAATGCGCTGCGTGAGCTCAAGCGGACGATCAGGCTCGATCGCATGCACCCAGGCGCGCACGTACTGCTTGGGGGCAGGCTCCGCGGAATCGGGATCCGGTGCGGGATACAGAATGCGGTCGCCGGGAATCGACTTCGTATACAGCTCGGTGAGACGGCGTTCCAGTGTGGCATCGCGGTAGCGCTGCAGCTGCATGGCGCGCTGCGCGATGACGACCAACTCCGACTCGTGCGGCTCGGGAGCGCCGGTGAGTCCGCGACCACTCACCGGGAGCGCCGCAACGTTGTAGATGTGCAACACCGTTGCCTGCGGCTCGAGCCGCTCTCGCAGGAAATCCAGCAGCGCGCGCGTCGGCTCGTTCGAAATGTTCGTCCCGTCGACACACAGCGTGCCATCGATCGGGACGGGCGGAAACAGCGGCACCATCGCCATCGCCGCCAGGAGGCCGTCGACCACGCGCACGGCCGGATCGAGAAAGTGCAGCTGTCCCGTCGATACGTCCGCGACCGTCAGGCCGACCCTCGGCAGCCTGTAATCCTGCAGCGCTTTGCCGGCGATGTTCTGTCGCGCCGGCGAATCGTCATCGCTGAGCGCCCGCTCGACGGCGTCCTGAATCTGCGTCCCACCGTAGTACCGCGGGTCGAACAGGCGCACAAAGAGCTGCCGCAGTGGATAGGAGCTGAACAAGGAATCGTGCAGCTCGTACCGTTCCAACAGCCGCGCCCAAAACGGCCGCGCGGGCGGCTGTGCGAAGTAGCGGCGCCACACGATGAATCCGGCGCACAGTGCCAGCAGCACCAGATACGCCGGGAACCACCATTGCTCCACCGCCGCCTGCCACCATTGCTGCACCGCCGCCTGCCACGCTGCTGCCGTCGCCCGCAGCTCGAACTTGTGCACGGCCAGCCACAGCAACAGCCACAGAGCCAGCACGGGGATGGCGAGCAACACAGTCCAGCGAATCACCAACACGACAAACGTGGCGAAGTAGGGGACCGCACGGGCGAGCCCGACGAACAGCGCTCGCCAGCGACCATGCGCCGGCCGGTGCTGTATCAGTCCCAATACCGCCAACGCGACGGCCAGATAACTGAACGCCGTGACGAGCCCTCGATGGCCGACGAGCCCCGGAATCAGCAGCGCCAACGCGTGCGCCACCGCCGCCGGCGCCAAGACCACGACCGCCGAGATCGCAAGCCACAACGCGGCGAGCCCGATGAGCGATGCCGCGTACGAGAAGAACTTGCGGGCGCGCGGGATGACGTCTCCGTGGAAGATGATCTCCGCCGCGCTCGCTCCTCTTTCCTCAGGCCGTTTGAAGCCGAGCAGCACGGCAACCAGATCGGGAACGAGTGGCGCCAGCCGAAACAGATTGCTGCCCAGCACGACCCAACCCTGGATGCATTGGTCGATGACCATGGCGCGCCAGGCGCCGCGCGCGCGAATTTCCCCCGCGGCCTGGAACCCCAGCAGCACCCGCACGGCGCGGGCAAACGTCCCAATGGACATCCGCATGTCCAGCAGCTGGTTGTAGAGGTTGATCATGCCGGCGCGCGACCGGACCGCCTCCAGTCGCCCATTGCGCTCGACTTGCTGTTGAATCGGCAGCCGCAGCGGCTCCAGCGGCCGTTGCGCCTCGACCTGAAACGGATCGGGCAGGAGCGCGTCGATGATCTCGCCCGGCGCGCGCCGGTAGGCATCGAGGATCTGGCGAAAGCGAATGATCTGCGCGTGCAGACGTTTGTCGGGAACGGTCTCGCCCGCCTGCAGGACCTCCGCCAGCGCGACCGCATTGATGGCGCCCGCGGAGATTCCGACGACGACGTCCGGTCGTACCGCACGCGTCACCAGCAACGCGTGCACCACGCCGAGCTGCATCACCGTTTCGACCATGCCGCCCGAGAATACGATGGCGCGGACCGGCGTATCCGGTTTGCCGATGTCGCGGGGCACAGGCATGCCTTAAGAGGTAGCTCGCCCGCAGCGCGCACTAGGGCGTTTTTGCGGCAGGAAGGGAGGATTTTGCGGCGACCGGGCGCGATCTAGATCGCGATCTGAATCTCGCCTGAACCGAAGGATCTATTCCGGCGCTTCACAGCGCGCCGGACATTCGCCGCATCCTTCGCTGGGGTTGGCACCATGGCTCAGCGCTACGTGATCGCGCGTGGCGATACGATGGGCAAGATCGCCAAGCGGTTCTACGGAGACGCCGCACTCTTCGAGCTGCTGGGCCGCTACAACGGCATTCGCGATCCGAACCTCGTTGCCGTGGGCCAAACACTGGAAATTCCTTCGCGCCGGGAGCTCGATGGCCCAGCGCCGCCGCCGGCGCCGCCCCCCGCGGCCCCAGCCCGCGTGCCGACGCCCGCACCCGCTCCCGCACCCGCACCGGCCGTTCCGCCGACGCTTGCGGTCCCCAACGGTCTCGACCAAGTGCTGGCGACGTTCGGGAATATCTACGAGTACGTCCGCGATGACGGCACGCTGGATCCGCGGTGGGAAACCGAAATGTTGACCCGGGCCCCGCTGCCGTTCCCGATTCCGTTCTCCTGGGAGCCCACCACCGTCGTCACACGGCTCCAGTGCCACGTGAAGCTGAAGGACATCTTCCCGGCCGTGTTCACGGCTATCCGCGACAAGGGACTGCAGTCGCAAGTACAAGCCTTCGGCGGGTGCTACAACTTCCGCCCCAAACGGACGATCGACAAACTCTCCGCCCACTGCTGGGGTATCGCGATCGACCTCAACACGAGAACCAACGCCCAGGGCACGGCGGGCGACATGTCACCAGACGTGGTCGCGGTATTTCGCACGGCCGGCTTCAAATGGGGAGGCGATTGGTCCGGCAAGAGCAAAGACCCGATGCATTTTCAATACTGCACGGGCTATTGAGGGGGGGTCATGCTGATCCTGCCCGACACCACAGCTGGTTCGCGCAAACTCCTCGACGACGCGATCGCGGACCCCTTTCGAATCACGATGCTCGTGCTGGGAGATGGTCATGGGGAAGACGTGATCGCCTCCAAAGCCGACGTGCGCGCTCAGGCCTTGGCCTCGACACGCCGTGTCGTGTGGATCAGAGATCCCAATCTGCTCACTAGCGCGGAACGAAAAAAGTACATGAAGGACGACGCGGTCGCGTGCGTCCTGAACCTGCGGGATGAGCCGGTCGTCTGGCTGTCGCGATCTGACGACATCGACCTTCCAGAGCTCGAAATCGCTTTCCAGGAAGGACAGGCAGGATAATCGATGCCCGTCACGGCAAATCGATGGTGGACGATTGTCGGGAGCGCGCTGAGCATTGCCTGTCGACCGCCGGCGACAGTATCCAGCCCTCCCACGCCCGCCGCGGAGCCGGCTCTAGTCGTCACGGAAATAGACGAGCGCGGCAGCAAACACCAGGACTGCCGCTGTGTGCGTGCGTTCGTGGACATCAACAGCTGGGTGCAGATAACACCGCAACTCGGGAACCTCGTCCCGACCGGCAGCCCTGACACGCCCGAGCTGGCGGCTGCCCGCTCGGCACTCCGTGCGCTGGCAGATTCCCTGCGCGAAGTGACGGAGCTCCTGCAGCCCCTCGCGCACGACCTGCCGGTCATCGTGCAACGAATCACAGCGGCCGCACAGGCACTCGACCGCAACCCCGCGGACTCGCAAGCCGGCGCCGAGCTCGCGTCGGCCATTCGCGCGCACGGGACTCTGTTACTACCGGTTACGAAGTACTTGAACAAGATCGACCGGCCCGGTCTCATCCGCGCATTGGCACAGCCCGACCCAGGATATCAGGCTGTCGCCGCGTTGCTGCGCACCCATATCGAACGGCTCGAGCAGGCATTGGCGACCGCGACGGCGGATTATCAGCGCGCGTCAGGCGGCCGGGGATTGCGGGTGCAACTCTGGGCCATTCACTACAGCGCGCGGCGGGCCGCCGCCCAAATTCACGTTGAGGGATACGACAACCTCCCGGCAGGGGACCCCAATCCGGTTCCCAAACTCGGGTTCGCCCGCACGCCCGCGGAACAGGCGGATCTCAATAACGGGATGGATGCCGCGAGGCAGGTCGCCGACATCATTCCGCGGTTTACGGACATCACGACCAACGCGGCGCGGTCGCTCGACTCTCTGTTTCGTTCCGCGCGCGATGCAGCACGCGGATTTGGCGGCTTTCTCGACTCCTTCCCAGCCCGCGCCACCCTTATGGCCTTCGCGGACACGGTTCAGCAGCAAGTGCCCGCGCTGGCGAGGAGATTGCGCGGCGTGGCCGATTCGCTGGCACTGGTGATCGACAGCCTGCGAAATCAGCAGGCCACCATTCTCCGCGGACTGCAGGGGAGCACGGATCCCGCGATGGCGGTCGATGTCCTGACGCGAGGATTGACTCAGGGCGAGGACGCAGTCCGGAGATTCGCAGCGATCGGGCCGCAAGGCCTCGCGATCGCGATGCAGATCATCGATAGCGCCGCGCGCGCGACCCAGCAGCGCCTGAACGCGGAGCTGCTCGGTTTCATCAATGCATTTAGCCGAGACAGCATTTCCAGGTGGAAGGCCGCCATTCCCAGTTTGCACAATATCGATCGGCATTACCAGGAATTGCGGAAGCGGGTCGAGCCTTTCGTGAAGGTGCTCCAACTAACCGGCGTGGCCAGAATTGTCGGTGGAACTGAATCGGTGGATCCCACCGGACTCGTGACGCGAACCGCTGAGGACCTGGGACCAGGAATGCTGGATCTCACCCGCATCGAACCGTTGGACGGGGACGTCGTCCTCCTGACGCTTCGCGTCTCCGATGGATCGGCTAGTCGGGTTCTGGCCGAACCAACATCCGCGTTACGAATACGAAGTTACGGCTTGCATCGTCGCTGGAGTGGCGGCCTTGCGTTTACCCGCGAATCGCGGACCGACGGCATCCTACCAGGCGTCTCCGCGTCGTGGATCATTCACTATCGGTCGTTCGCGAAAATGCAACCCGACGGCTCGCAGCGCGACGGTAAGACCTGGCCACTCGACTTCGGAGTTGGGCTGACGTCCGTCGTAATTACGCGCAATAGCGAGGTGCAGCTGGGGTTCGGACCGGTGATCAGCCTGTTCGACGATGCGCTCGTAGTGGGCGCAGGCTACAATCTTCAACGCCAACGCGGGTATCTAATGCTCAGCACACCTTTGCTGGATCTGGTGAATCGCCTTTCCGGTCCTGGAGAAACGCGTTAAGACCTCACCAAGCGTGTTTGGTTGTTCATGAGGCCACGCTAGATTTCCCCCCATGCACGACGCCCTCTACTTCTCCGACCACCATCTCCAGGTCCGCGAGATGGTGCGAGACTTCGCCCGCAACGTCGTCAAACCCACCGCCCGCCAACACGATCTCGACAGCCGGTTCCCGTGGGACAACGTCAAGCAGATGGCGGAGCTCGGCCTCTTCGGGATTCCGTGGCCGGAGGAGCTGGGTGGGTCGGGGATGGATTATCTGTCGTACATCACGGTCATTCACGAGCTCGCCAAGGTCGACGCGAGTCACGCGATCACCGTCAGCGCCCATACCACCCTCGGCACGTCGCCGATCATGGATTTCGGCACCGACGAGCAGAAGCAGCGATTCGTGCCGTTCCTCGCGACGGGGAGGGTGCTCGGCGGCTTTGGTCTCACCGAGCCGGGAGCCGGCTCCGACGCCGGCGGCACGAAGACGACCGCCGTCGATCGCGGCGACCACTACGTCCTCAACGGCTCGAAGATTTTCATCACCCACGCCGGCGTCGGTGAAATCTTTTGCATCACGGCACGGACCGATCCCCATGCCAAGCGGACCCACGGGATCACGGCCTTTGTCGTCACGAAGGACAGCTGCGATCTCGAAGAGGCCAAGCGCGTCGGGACAGGACACGCGCCCGACCTCCCGAAGAACCGTGGCGTCCTCTCAGGCAAGAAAGAAGACAAGCTGGGCTGGCGCGCGTCCGACACGCGCGAGTTGATCTTCCAGGATGCGGTCGTCCCGAAGGAGAACGTGCTCGGCCCCGTGAACAACGGCTTCCGCCAGTTTCTGCACACGCTCGATGGAGGCCGGATCGGCATCGCCGCGCTGGCGTTGGGCCTCGCCGAGGGTGCGCTCGAGGAGTCTCTGGCGTATACGTCGACCCGCAAACAGTTCGGCAGGCCCATCGCGAGCTTCCAGGGGGTGCACTTCGCCCTGGCCGACATGGCGACCGAGATCGAAGCCGCCAAGCAGCTCGTCTACCACGCCGCGTGGCTCAAGCAGCATGGGCATCCGTTCAAGAAGGAGGCGGCGATGGCCAAACTGTACGCCTCCGAGCTCTGCATGCGAGTCACGACTAAGGCAGTTCAGCTGCATGGCGGATACGGCTACACGACCGAGTACCCGGTCGAGCGGATGATGCGGGACGCCAAGATCTGCGAGATCGGGGAGGGAACGAGCGAAATCCAGCGCGTCGTGATCGCGCGACAGTTACTGGGCGGTCTGATAGATTGACCTAAATTCCCGCTCGTCTTAGGTTACTCCATGCATTGGTCTCTGGCGACTCTCAGCCGCCTTTCCAATCGAATCATCTCCCTGCCCGTGCCGCACGCACCAGACGCGC
>Ga0137365_10002048_pt1 | contig 15978 bp, 14 predicted proteins | sample SagtaG_9_FD_104799 | JGI IMG/M metagenome (GOLD analysis project Ga0137365, IMG submission 104799) | Vadose zone soil microbial communities from Sagehorn Ranch, Mendocino, California, USA - Sage1_L_40_16 metaG | ecosystem: Environmental > Terrestrial > Soil > Vadose zone | place: USA...
GGGCTGATCCGCGTCTTCCTGGAGGCGGGCGCGGCCTGGACGACGGCGACCTGCGGGGCCTGCCTGGGAGGCCACCAGGGCGTGGTCGGCGAGGGGGAGGTCTGCCTCTCCACCTCGAACCGCAACTTCCCGGGCCGGATGGGCGACCCCAAGGCGCTGGTCTACCTGTCCAACCCGGCGGTGGCCGCGGCCAGCGCGGTGACCGGCGAGATCACCCATCCGCGCGACGTGATGGGCCGGGAGCCGGTGGCCGTATGACCACGGCGACCGTTCTCCGAGGCCGGGCCTGGCGGTTCGGCGACAACGTGGACACCGACCAGATCATCCCGGCCAAGTACGCCATCCACTCCCTGGACGAGCAGAGGCTGGGCCAGCACGCCATGGAGGGGGTGCCCGGCAGCGAGGGCGGCTGGTCCCAGAGGATAGCCAGGGGCGACATCATGGTCGCCGGCTCCAACTTCGGCTGCGGCTCGTCCCGGGAGATCGCGCCGGTGGCGATCAGGGGCGCCGGGATCTCGTGCGTGATCGCGGACTCGTTCGCCAGGATCTTCTTCCGGAACTCGATCAACCTCGGCTACCCGATCCTGCAGTCGCCGGAGGCGGCGGAGGCGATCGAGGAGGGCGACGAGCTGGAGGTGGACCTGCAGGAGGGGGTCATCCGGAACTTCACCAGGGGTGACGAGTACCGGGCCGAGCCCTTCCCCGAGTTCATGACGGAGCTGATGAACATGGGCGGCCTGGTGCCCTGGGTGCGGAAGCGACTGGAGGAGCGCGCGGCTGGACGGACAGAAGCCGGTTGACCTGCAGGAGCCCCTGGCCGACCTGGCCCGGCCGCCGTCGCGGTTCGACCACGACCTGAGGTTCCCGGCGCCGGAGCGCATCCGCGTATACGACGACACGCTCCGGGACGGGGAGCAGATGCCGGGCGTCGCGATGTCGCCCCGCGACAAGTACGAGCTGGCGCGTGCGCTCAGCGACATCGGCGTCCACATCATGGACGTCGGCTTCCCGGCCGTCTCCGAGAGCGAGCGGGAGACCCTGCGGCTGGTCCTCGAGGGCCGGCGCCGCGGCGAGCTCCGGCGCGACCTCGAGGTGCTCTGCATGATGCGCAGCAACCCGGCGGACATCGACGCCACGATGCGGGTCGTAGACGAGCTGGGCTACCCGCGGGACGAGGTCAGCTACTTCATCTTCACGTCGGCGTCGGACCTGCACGTGAAGTACAAGCTGGGCAGGACCCTGCTGGCCAGGGAGGGCATCCCGGCCAGCGAGTGGCTGGAGCTCCCGGTCGCGTTCTACCGCGACGCCAACGTGCGGATGATGTGCGACGCGATCCGCTACGCCAGGGACCAGGGGGCCCGGCTGATCGAGTTCGGCGGCGAGGACGGCTCCCGCGCCGACCCGGGGTACGTCGCGCGCCTGCACGCGGAGGGGTTGGCCGCCGGCGGCGCCCGGCCCTCGACCCCGGACACCGTCGGCTGCTACTCACCCTACGCCGTCCGCGACTACATTTCGACGATCAAGGCGGCGTCGCCCCACGTGCCGCTCGTCGTCCACTTCCACAACGACCTCGGGCTGGGCGCGTGGAACACGGTCGTCGCCCTGGGGAGCGGGGCGGAGGTCTTCACCACCAGCGTCAACGGGATCGGGGAGCGCACGGGCAACGCGCCCATGCACCAGGTGCTCCTCCAGCTCCGCTACCTGTTCGGGATCGTGATCCCGGGCTTCCGCTACGAGAGGCTGCGCGACCTCGCCCGCCTGATGGAGCGGCTGAGCGGGATCCCGGTGTCGCCGACGGAGCCCGGCATCGGCCTCAACGTGTTCAGCCACGAGTCCGGCATCCACACCGCCGGCATGCTGATCCACCCCGAGATCTACCAGTTCATCCCGCCCGAGGACATGGGCGCCGAGGTCCGCTACGTGTACGGCAAGCACTCGGGCGCGATGGTGATCGAGCACGCGCTGCGGCAGGCCGGCATCGGGCCGGAGCCCGGGCTGGTGGCACGCGTGATGGAGGAGGTCAAGCGGCTGCGCGAGGAGCGCGCCGAGCGGTCCGACTTCGCCGGGTTCCAGCGGGCCTACTACGCCCACCTGGAGGGCATGGGCGTGACCGCCGAGGAGGTGGCCGCGATCGCCAGGGCGCTGCGTGATGACGGCGGCGTCTGAGCCGTCACGCGAGCCCGGGAGCGCGCCGGCGGCGGCCGAGCCGGCCGAGCCGTCCCGCGACGAGTACCTCCACGTCCACCGCCTCATGTGCGCGACGAAGGCACTGGACGACCGCATGCACGTGCTGGTCCGGCAGGGGCGCGCCCCGTTCGTCGGCTCGGCCAGGGGTCACGAGGGGATCCAGGTCGCCGCCACCGCGGCCCTGCGCCCCGACGACTGGCTCGTGCCGCACTACCGCGGCCTGGGCAACGCCGTCGCCCGCGGCCTGACCGCGCGGGAGTGGATGCTGGCCGTCTTCGCGCGCGCGGGCGACCCGCTCTCGGGGGGCCGCAACATCCCCGGCGGCTGCTTCTCCCATCCCCGGCTGCGCATCGCGCCCGTCTCGCAGGTGGTGGCCAGCTGGATCCCGAAGGCTGCCGGCATCGCCTACGCCAGCAAGCTGCGCGGCGACGGCGCGGTCACGCTATGCACCTTCGGCGACGGCGCGACGTCCAAGGGCGACTTCCACGAGGGCCTGAACTTCGCCGCGGTCCACCGCCTGCCGGTCGTGTTCGTCTGTGAGAACAACGGCTACGCGATCTCCGTCCCGCTCAGGCTGCAGACCGCCAACCCGGCGATCGCCGATCGCGCCGCCGGCTACGGGATGCGCGGGGTGGCCGTGGACGGCACCGACGTGCCGGCCTGCTACGCCGCCGCCCGCGAGGCGGTGGCGCGGGCCAGGGCGGGCGAGGGGCCGACGCTGATCGAGGCACGCATCTGGCGCATCAACGCGCACACGTCGGAGGACAACCAGGCCAGGTACCGCCCGGCCGAGGAGATGGCCGAGGCGGCCCGCCACGATCCGATCGTCCGCTTCCAGGAGTGGCTCACGGGCCGCGGCTGGCTGGACCCCGAGGAGGCGCGGAGCGTCCAGGACCGGCTGGACCGCGAGGCCAGCGAGGCGGCCGACTGGGCAGAGCGCCAGCCCTGGCCTAGGCCCGAGGACCTGGAGACGCACGTCTTCGCGTGACCCGCCCTCGCGGGGAGGTGGCCCGAAGGGCCGGAAGGCTCAGCGACCCGGGGCTACCACGCGCAGGGCATCGACTTGATGCCGTGGATGAAGTAGCTCCGCAGCATGGCCGGAGGACCGGTGATCTCCAGGTCGGGGAGCCGGTGCCGGATCTCCTCGAACATCACCGAGATCTCCCTCCTGGCCAGGCTGGCGCCCAGGCAGAAGTGCGGCCCGCCGGCCCCGAACCCGAGGTGGGCGTTCGGGTAGCGCCGGACGTCGAAGCGGTACGGGTCCTGGAAGCGCTCCTCGTCGCGGTTCGCCGAGTTGTACCAGTAGACGACCTTCTCGCCGGCCCGGATGGGCACGCCCCCGATCTCGGTGTCCCTCGTCGCCGTGCGCCGGAAGTGGATGACGGGCGTCGCCCAGCGGACGATCTCCTCGACCGCGTCGCGGGCGCCGCGGGGGAAGTCGTCCCACCACACCCGTCGCTGCTCGGGGAAGTCGGTCAGCGCCTTCATGCCGTGGCTGATCGCGTTGCGGGTGGTCTCGTTGCCGGCCACCACGAGCAGGATGAAGAACGAGCCGAACTCGGACGTGGTCAGCCGCTCCCCGTCCACCTCGGCCTGCATCAGGGCGCTGGTGATGTCGTCGTGGGCGCTGCGGCGCCGGTCCTGACCGAGGGCGTGCGCGTACTCGTACATCTCGCTGCTCGCCGTCATCAGGCTCTCGAACGAGCCGCCGTAGTCCGGGTCGCCGGCGCCCAGGATGGTGTTGGTCCAGGCGAAGATGCGCCCCTGGTCCGCGGCGGGGATGCCCATCATCTCGCAGATCACCCGCAGCGGCAGCGGCGCGGCGAACGCCTCCACGAAGTCGCACTCGCGCTCCGGGTGCCGCTCCAGGACCTCGTCCACCAGTAGCCTGGCCCTGTCGCGCACCTGCTGCTCCACCTGCGCCACCATCCGCGGCGTGAAGCCCTTCTGGACGAGGCCGCGCAGGCGGGCGTGGCGCGGGTCGTCCATGTTGATCATCGAGCCGAAGAACTCGTTGATCTCCTGCGGCATGTCCGCGATGTTGGATCCCCTGCCGCTGCAGAACAGGTCGGGCCGGCGGCTGGCCTCGACGACGTCGTCGTACCTGGTCAGCGCCAAGTAGCCGGGCCCGGTGGGGAACCCGGGCGCCTCGACCTCGGCGAAGAAGCGGACCGGCGCTTCGCGGCGCAGCGTCGCGAACGCCGCGTCGCGGCGCTCCCGGTCCGCGTACCAGAAATCGAGCGAGGAGAGGTCGATCTCCTCCAGCGGCACGGATGCTTCCGCGGGCATACGAGCAAGGGTATGCGGGGACGGCCGCCGTGGCCGCCCCCGCCGCCGTCAGCCTGTGCGGCTGATCCGCCAGATGACGCCCGTGTGCGGGATCTGGACCAGCGGGGCGTCCGCCGGGTTGGTGAACTGGGTCGCGGGATCGCTCTGGCCGAAGTCCCGGACCGCGCCGTAGTCCACCAGGTACATCGCGCCGTCCGGTCCGAACCAGACGCCGATCGGGCGGTTGATGCCCCGGAGCCCGTCCGGGAACGCCTCCTCGCCGCCGATGTCCCGGCTGCCCAGGTCGTTCGGGTTCTCCTTGCATGCCGGCGCGCCGTCCGGGTAGTGGGCCTGGTGGGCGACCGGACAGTTGAACGCGAACTTCTGCAGCGTCAGCTGCAGCGGCTGGCCCGCCTGGCTGAAGTTGACCAGCTGGACGTCGTGGCCCTCGCCGGGATCGCCGTTCTCCGGCGAGAAGCCGAAGTCGCCCTCGCGCGCCACGAGCGCCGCGCCGCGCCGGACGACGCCGTGCACGAACGAGTTGGGCGCGAAGTCGGGCTGCACGACCGCCACGTCGGCCGGCTCGAGCGCCAGGGGCCCGTTCGGCTGCTGGGGCGGGAACTGTAGGACGTGCCTGACTGGCGTGTGCGCGGCCTTGACCACGGGCACGCAGGCGGGGAAGCTGCCCGGCACGGACGGCGGCGAGCACTCGTCGTCGCCCGGTCCGCCCTGCGGGTTGAAGACCGCCTGCGTCGAGTCGAGGTCGCCGAAGCGGTCCGGCCAGCCGTGGTAGTCGGGCGAGCCGTCCGCGTTCATCTGGCCGAGCTGCAGGCGGTCGGGCGCGTTGTTGGTCGGCCGCGCGCCGCGCTCGTCCTCCCCGTTCTCGGTCACGAACAGGCCGCCCTGCAGGGCGTGGTCGTGTGGCGCGAACCGGAGGCCGAAGGGGTTCCGGTATCCCCACGAGAACGGCTGGATGGTCTGCTCCGGGTGCGCGGCCTCGATCTGGGCGCGGAGGATGGCTCCGGTGCACATGCCGCGCTGGGTCGCGTCCTCGAACGCCGGCACCGCGGCGCCCGGGCGCTGCACGCCGTGGTTGGAGTAGCCGCTGGTCAGGTGGCCGTCTCCGGAGGGGAAGAGGTTGCTGCTGAGCGTGATGTCCTGGCAGGCGATGTCGTGCTGGTTGCCTCCGCCGCCGTTGTCGTGCCCGGTCACCCCGGAGTTGGTGGCCGAGCCCTGCGACCAGTAGAGCCAGCCGTTGCGAGCCACGAGCTCCTCGGTCGGATGGTCGCCGGTCGGCAGTCCCGTGATGAACGGCGCGAGCTTGCCGGTGGCCAGGTCGGCCTGCATGATCCGCGAGGTGTTGTTGGCCGATCCCGGCGCGCCCCGCACGCCCTGGTTGGAGTCCGTCGCGAAGAGACGGCCCTGGTTGCCGTTTGCGAAGGTGAGACCGATCGCAGGCCCGTCGGGCTGGTAGCCGGTGTTCTTCGCCGGGTCGGTGGAGGTGGGCTTGAAGAGCGGGCCGCGCACGGCACGACCCTGCTGGTCGAGGACGAGCATGTCGGGCGTGAACGGGTTGCCCGCCGACAGCTTGCCGCCCCAGACCGGGTTCTCGTTGTTGTTGCACCGTCCCGGCAGGCCCGTGCCCGACTCCACGGCCAGGACCTGGAAGTCGTCGCGGCCGCCGTTCCGCAGGAACGCGATGCTGGTCGGGAAGTTCAGGTTCGTGGCAAAGGCCTCGATCTTGTAGCCCCGCGGCAGGACCACGTCCTCGCCCTGCCCGGGATCGAACGCGACGTCCTCGCCAGGACAGGCGGCGTTGCCGCGCGTGGTCCCGTCCTGATCCAGGACGGCCTGCAGGCCCGTGGCCAGCGATGGCCCGACGAGCCCCTGCGCGCCGGGTGAGCCGCTGGGCATGAGCGCGAACACGACGGCCAGGGCGCCGGTGAGCGCGATCGCTCGCAGTCGGGTGATCCTCATCTACTCCCCCTCTCACGCGCCGATACCGTGCGCGAGATCACGTATGGGCAGCCTGCGGAGCCTCCGCTCCGCGTGTCCCCGGGTGCTCAACCCGACCTCCGAGCGGCCTTCACCCTCCTCTCGATTCGCTGGCCAGTCCCGGTGTCGTTGTACGCCCGGATGCACACGTTGTCAATCGATGCCGGTGCCGTCCGCCGGTGTGGGACGGCAGCCGGCATCGGCCGGGGGTCACTCCCTGGTGAGCTTCTCCATGGCCTGGTCCACGTCGATCTCGCCCTTGGCCAGCTGCTCCAGCAGCTCCACCCTGGGGCCGGGCGCCGACCGCTCTGGCGCCAGGTCGAGCCGGGAGAGGAGGGCGTCGAACCGGGCGCGTGCCGTGGGGTAGCTGACGCCGAGGTGGCGCTCCAGCTCCTTCATGTTGCCTCGCGAGGCGAGGAACACCCTGAGGACCTGGCGGTCGTCGGCGCTCAGGGAGCAGAACTCGCAGGACTCGAACTCGCCCGACAGCTCGGTCCCGCAGGACTGGCAGCTGAGTCGGGTGAGCGAGAGGCGGTCGCCGCAGACCGGGCAGTCGCGCGGAGCCGATCGCGTGGTCCTGGGTGCCATCACTCCGCCGTCACCCGCACCGAGCCCATCGTGCCGTCGATGTCGAGCGTCCCCTCGCCGGCGCCGATGACCCAGGGCGTCCGGCTGTCCTCGGTGTCGAAGACGACCTTGCCGAGGGTGGTGCGGGCCGAGACCCGGACGCTGGAGCCGCGCTCCAGGCGCAGGCGCACGCCGCCGGCGTCGCACCGGATCCGCGACGCGCCGTGGTCCAGCCGGCCGTGGGCGTTCACGCTGCCCGCCTGCACGGTCAGGTCCAGCGGCGAGCGGAAGTCCGCGATGTCGGTGCTGCCGGCCTGCACGGTCGCCCGGATGGGACCGTGCACGCCGCGGATGTGCAGCCGGCCCGCCTGTGCCTCGACCTCCAGCGGCAGGTCGGGATTGACGCGCACCGACAGCGGCGCCACGTCGCCGAACGGGAAGGGGTGGCGGTGGCGGTGCCGGCGTCGCTGACGTCCTCGCCAGTTGAAGTAGAAGCCGGGCATCTCGAAGCCGTCGTCCTGGCCCTCGATGACCAGGGTGTCGCCATCCCGGCGGGCGACGTGCGGTCCGTCGGCCACCGCCTCCTGCACGCTCGGGTCGCCGATGATCTGGGCGGTGCCGATCGTCCGCACCACCCGGATGGTCTTCGCCCGCGACCCCGGGGGCGGCGGCGTCGAGCCCGGCTCCGTCTTCGGCGGCTGCCCCCAGTCGGCCGCCCAGTCGCGCGGGTCCTCGGCGGTGGTCGGGCCCGCTCCGGCGGTCTTCGACTCCATCTCCTCGAGCAGCGCGGCGGCCTCGGCGGGGCTCAGCTCGCCCCTGGCCACGCGTTCCAGCACTGCCCGGCGCTCGTCTTCCATGAGGAAATTAGAAACCATGACTTGTCAGATTGTCAAGGTCGCCGCCAAAAGTATCATGCGCCGAGAATAGGATCGGTGATTCGAATAGGCCTGGTCGCTGACACCCACTGCCCCGAGTTCCTGCCCGAGCTGCCCCGGGACCTGCTGGAGGGGCTGCGCGGCGTGCACCTCATCCTCCACGCCGGCGACGTCGGCGGCGAGGCCACGCTCGACCGCCTGGGCCAGATCGCGCCGGTCGAAGCGGTGCGCGGCGATCACGACGCCTCGATGCGGCTGCCGCCGTCGCGAGAGGTGGCGGCGGGCGGCCGCCGGATCGTCGTCGTGCACGGCAACCGCTCCCGGCTGCTGGAGGAGCCGGTGACGCTGATGGGCACCCTGAGCCTGGGCCTCGCGTGGCCCGACGTCGGCCTGGCCGGGCACCTCAGGCGGCGGTTCCCCCGCGCCGACGTGATCGTCCACGGGCACACGCACCGGGCCCGGGCCGGGCTCCTCGACGGCGCGCTGGTCGTCAACCCGGGCGCGGTCTACATGGTCACGAACGACGAGGCCCGGCGCCGGCTCGGCCGCGGCCCCGGCTGGTTCGAATGGTGCTGGCTGCAGGTGATCCGGCACCGGCGAGACACGCCGGTGCCGTCCTTCGGACTGCTCGAGATCGGCGAGGACGTGCGGCTCCGCATCCTGCCGATCCGGTCCTGACCGGCCGCGGCCTCGGCCGGGAGGGGTCCCGGAAGGGCCCGGCGTCGCGGGTAGGCCCGGCTTCGCCGGGCCGGATGAGTGGGTTGGCTCGCCGCCGAACGTCGCCCGCCGGGAGGGGTTCCGGAAGGGGAACCCTGGTTCCCCTTGCCTTTTTCACCACAGCCCCCATGCCCGCCGGCAACACGAAGGGATGAAAGGAACCCGGACGCAGCGCGTAGGCCCGGGTCTCCCGGGCCGTATGAGTTGTTTTCCGGCCACCCACACGTGGCGCCGAGGGAGGGGTTCCGGAAGGGGAACCCTGGTTCCCCTTGCCTTTTTCACCACAGCCCCCATGCCCGCCGGCAGCACGAAGGGATGAAAGGAACCCGGACGCAGCGCGTAGGCCCGGGTCTCCCGGGCCGTATGAGTTGTTTTCCGGCCACCCACACGTGGCGCCGAGGGAGGGGTTCCGGAAGGGGAGGCCTGCCTCCCCTTGCCCTTTTCAGCTCAGCGGTTGGCGAACCGTCCTCCCAGGCTCCGGACGCTGTCCCGCCAGCTGGCCCGGGCGGCGGCGACCGTGCCGGACGACGCTCCCCGAGCCGCGGCGAGCTGCTCGCGAAGCCGGGCGTTCTCGTCCCGCAGGTTCGCGATGAGCCCGCGGTGCTCGTCGATCGCCCGCGAGTGGCCGAACAGCCGCATGCGGTAGCCGAGGTCGGTGGCGCTCATCTGGAGGATGAGCAGGACCGAGACGACGGCGGCCGCTGCCGCGGTGGGCACCCAGGTCGGCAGGTCCCAGCTGTACCCGAGAAGGGTGAAAGTCTGAGTGCCTCCGTTCTGGACTGCGAACACTCCCAAGAGGACATAGACAACCAACAGTGCTATCACATACATGGCGATCATCAGCTTAGGCGAGCGGGCAGGGGAAGGCAAGTCCGCCCGGGCGTTAAGAGGGCGGCCGATGTTGGTATGAACAGCAACGCCGATGCCGAAGACGAGGGATTACTACGAGGTCCTGGGCGTGTCCAGGGGTGCCAGCCAGGGCGAGATCCAGGGCGCGTTCCGGAAGCTGGCGCGCAAGCTGCACCCGGACGTCAACCCGGGCGACGGGGAGTCCGAGCGTCGCTTCAAGGAGGTCTCCGAGGCGCACGGCGTGCTCTCGGACCCGGAGAAGCGCAAGCTCTACGACCGGTTCGGCGCCGACTGGCAGGCGGCGGCCGCGGCCGGCGTGGACCCGGACCGGGGGCCCGGCCCCTTCGGCCCGAGGGCCCGTGGCGCCCAGTACCAGACGACGATCGACCCCGACATCCTGGAGGACCTGCTCGGCGGGGCCGCGGGCCCGCGGGCCGGGTTCGGCGACATCTTCGGCTCCATCTTCGGGAGCCGGGGCCAGGCCAGGCCGACGGTCGAGGCCGAGGGCACCATCGAGATCACGCTGGCCGAGGCGTTCCGCGGGGCGTCCCGCCAGGTCGAGCTGCCGGACGGCCGGAGGCTGGAGTTCAAGGTGCCGGCCGGGGTGCAGGACGGCACCGTCCTGCGCGTGCCCGGGCTGCGCGCGCGCGTCCACGTCCTCCCCGACCCGCTCTTCGAGCGCGAGGGCAAGATCCTCCGCGTTCCCGTCGGCGTGCCCCTCAAGACCGCCCTGCTGGGCGGCGAGGTGGACGTGCCGACGCTGCGGGGGACGGTGGTCAAGCTCAACGTGCCGCCCGAGACGCAGAACGGCACCCGGCTCCGGCTCCGGGGCCTGGGCATGCCGGACCCCAAGGGCGGCGAGCCCGGCGACCTGTACGCGGAGGTCAGGGTCCGCCTGCCGCTGCCGATCGACGAGGCCACCAGGCGCTGGGCCGAGAGCCTGTAGCGGGCGAAGGCCTCCCCGGGCGGCGCGACCCGGGCGGGTAAGCTTCGCCAGCAGTGAACGCGCGCCGCCTGCTCCTGCCGCTGGTCTTCGTCTCCGGGATGGCGTCGCTGGGAGTGGAGTTCGGCGCGTCGCGGCTGCTGGCCCCCTACTTCGGCACCAGCCTGTACGTGTGGGGCGTGCTGATCGGCCTGGTCCTGATCTCCCTGAGCATCGGCTACGTCCTGGGCGGGCGGCTCGCCGACCGCCGGCCCAGCGCCGACCTGCTGTTCCAGCTCACCGCGTGGGCGGGGCTGTGGATCGGCCTGATCCCGCTGGTCGCCTACCCGATCCTGCTCGAGTCCCAGCAGGGCTTCGCCTCGCTCTCGGTCGGCCTCGTGCTCGGCACGCTGCTGGCGGTGGTCATGCTCTTCGCCGTCCCCGTCGTCCTGCTCGGCTGCGTCTCGCCGTTCGCCATCCGCCTGCTGCTCAGGGACGTCGGCACCGGAGGCAACACGGCCGGCGCCGTGTACGGGCTCAGCACCGCCGGCAGCATCCTGGGCACCTTCCTGCCCGTCTTCTGGATGATCCCGACCTTCGGCACCCGGCCGACCCTGATCATCTTCAGCGTCGCCCTGCTCGCGCTCTCCGTCGGCGGCCTCTGGCCGAGGACGCTGACCGGCCTCTGGCCCAGGCGATGGGTCTTCGCCGCGTTCCTGGTGATCGTGCTGCTCGGCGCGCTCCTCCTGCCCCACGGCATCAAGCCGCCGGCCGTGGGCACGCTGCTCTACGAGAAGGAGTCGGCGTACCACTACATCCAGGTGGTGCAGGACGGCGGCCGGACGGAGCTGGTCCTGAACGAGGGGCAGGCGATCCACTCGATCTACGACCCGCGGTCGCTGGTCACGGGCGGTCCCTGGGACTACTTCATGCTCGGCAGCTACTTCCGGCCGGCCCAGCCCGAGGAGCCCAGGCCGTCACGGGTGGCGATCCTGGGCCTGGCCGGCGGCACCGCGGCCCGGCAGATCACGGCCGCCTACGGCCAGTCGGTTGACATCACGGGGGTGGAGATCGACCCCGACATCCTGGACGTGGCGCGGCGCTACTTCCACCTGGACGAGCCCAACGTGCACGAGGTGCTCCAGGACGCGCGCTACTGGCTGGCGACGGAGAGGGACCGCTACGACGTGATCGCCATGGACGCGTACCGGCAGCCGTACATCCCGTTCCACCTGACGACCAGGGAGTTCTTCCAGCTGGCCAGGGACCGCCTGGCCCCCGCCGGCGCGGTGGTCGTCAACGCCGGCCGAACCGCGACCGACTACCGGCTGGTGGACGCCCTGGCCAGCACGATGGCCGCCGTCTTCCCGAGCGTGTACCTGGTGGACGTGGCCAGCTTCAGCAACACGATGATCTTCGCCACCATGGAGCCGACCACCCTGAGCGACGTCGAGCACAACCTGGCGCTGGCGTCGGAGCCGCTGGTGAGGCAGGTGGCGGCGACCGCCACCGGGGAGGGGCGCCTGCGCCCGTCGGCATATCGCTCGCAGGTGTTCACCGACGACCTCGCGCCGGTCGAACGGCTGATCGACCAGATCATCTTCGGCTACGCGACCAGCGCCCGGTAGCGGGGGGCATTCCACCGCCAACTCCACGGAATCTTCCATCGGGCGCTACGATGGCCATAGCTGGGAGGAGCCGATTTGCCTGGAGTGGAGGTGCCAAACGATGGCTGAGCGGCCGGATTACGAAGTGGATCCCGAGCGCCGCCTCTGGGTCCCGTGGACGCGCCGGAAGTTCCTGACGGCGACCGGCCTGGCCGCGGCGGGCCTGGCCGCGGGACCGCTGCTGGAGGCGTGCGGCGGCAGCCAGAGCACGCCCGGACCGGCGGCGGCCAGCGAGCCCAAGGCGAGGCAGGGTGCCTCCATCCGTCTCCTGCAGTGGGTGCACTTCGTGCCCGCGGCGGACACCGAGTTCGTGCGCCAGTGCAACGAGTTCGGCCAGAAGTACGGGGTCACGGTCGCCGTCGAGCGCATCACGGCGGACCAGCTGCAGACCAAGACGGCCGCCGCGGTGACGGCCGGCAGCGGGCCTGACATCATCCAGATGCAGTACGGCTGGCCCCACCTCTACTCCGCGCAGCTCGAGGACGTGGGCAACGAGGTGGGCCTGCTGAAGCAGCGGCTCGGCGCCGTGGCGCAGGTCAACGACGCCTTCAGCAAGGTCGAGGGCACCTACCGGGCCATCCCGTTCACCGTCGTCCCCAACGCGTGGAGCTATCGGACCGACTACTTCCAGAAGGCCGGCATCTCGGCCTTCCCGAAGACCTGGGACGAGTTCACGCAGGCCTGCTCCAAGCTCAAGGCCGCCGGCGTCCCCCCGATGTCGCAGACCGACGGCCACGCCTATGGCGACTCCCTCACCATGTGGAACCCCGTGCTGTGGAGCTTCGGCGCGAAGGAGGTCAACGCCGACGGCAAGACCGTCGCGATCAACTCCAAGGAGACCCGGGACGCGATCAAGTGGGCGCAGGGCGCGGTCAAGGCCGGCCTCGTCGTCCATCCCGAGTGGCTCGACCCGGACAACAACCAGGCCTACCACGCCGACCGCGTCAGCGCCACGCTGAACGGGGCCAGCATCTACATCCGCGAGAAGGTCGAGTTCCACAAGTTCGACAAGGTCACCGACAACGCCGTGGTGCCCGCCGGCCCAAAGGGCACGTTCACGATGAACCTGATCTTCAACCACGCCGTGATGAAGTACTCGCCCGAGAAGGAGACGGCCAAGGCCCTGATCCTCTACCTGATGGACAAGGACAACTACTTCAAGTACACCAAAGTCGCCGGCGGCTACAACGCGGGGCCCTTCGCCGCGTTCGACAACGACCCGGTCTTCACGGCGCCCGACGCGGACCCCAAGATGAAGCCCTTCCAGCAGGTGGTGAAGCCGGGCAAGTGGCCCGGCTGGCCGGCTCCCCCCAGCAAGCAGTCGGCGCAGGCCCAGACCCAGTACGTCGTGGCCGACATGTTCGCCAAGTCGCTGCAGGACGGTGGGAACGGCGACATGGAGGCGGCGGTCAAGGAGGCGGAGGCCAGGCTCAAGTCGATCTTCGAGCGGCCGAGCTAGGGAGCGCTCAGCGATGGCCACCCTTACCGGGCGCGCTGAACGGGAGAGGCATGCGAGGCACCTGCACAGCCGGCTGCTCGCCGGCGAGCGCCGGATGGGCTACCTGCTGCTGACGCCGACCCTGCTGGTGCTGGGCGTCTTCCTCCTCTATCCGTTCCTGTTCGGGCTGTGGCTCTCGGTCACCAACGCCGAGCTGACCGACATCGGCCACTTCATCGGCCTGGGGAACTTCAAGTTCGAGTTCACCGTGGACCGGCCGTTCCTCCAGGCCCTCTCGAACACCTTCCTCTACACCGTCGTGACCACGGTCTTCAAGCTCGGGCTCGGCATGGGGATGGCCCTGCTGCTGAACCAGGCGTTCCCGCTGCAGCGCTTCGTCAGGGCGGCGGTCCTGCTGCCGTGGATCATCCCCACCGTGCTCTCGACGCTGGCCTGGAAGTGGATGTTCGACCCCACCTTCAGCGTCGTGAACTGGGCGGCCGTCCACCTCCACCTCGTCGCCTATCCCGGTCCCAACTGGTTCGGCAGCACCAACTGGGCGCTCGCCGCGCTGATGGTCGTCAACACCTGGCGCGGCTTCCCGTTCTACGGCGTCTCGATCCTGGCCGGGCTGCAGACGATCCCGCACGACCTCTACGAGGCGGCCAGGGTGGACGGCGCCGGCCGCTGGCACCAGTTCACCCACATCACGCTGCCCATGCTGCGGCCCGTGCTGCTCGTGGTGCTGCTCCTCAGCACCATCCTGACGTTCGCGGACTTCCAGGTGCCCTTCGTGCTGACCAACGGCGCGCCGTACAACAGCACCCACGTGCTGGCGACCTGGGCCTACCAGTGGGGGGTGCCGGGCGGCGCCATCGGCCTGGGCGCGGCGATCTCGCTGGTGCTGTTCCCGCTGCTGGCGGTCCTGGTCGCGGCGACCCTGCTCATTCTCAGGAGGCCGGAGTAGCCATGGCCGCGATCGCACGCCGGCGAAGCGAGGCTCCTCTGATGGAGAGGGCGCTGGGGCGCTGGATCCGGATCTACATCCCGATCCTGGTCCTGCTCGTCATCACGCTCTTCCCCTTCTACTGGATGGCGGTGACCACGTTCAAGTCGCCGTCGGAGCTGTTCGACTTCAACCAGACGCCGCTCTTCGTCCGTCAGCCGACCCTGGAGCACTGGCGGGAGCTGTTCCTCCACACCAACTTCCCCCGCTGGACGCTGAACACGACCATCGTCGCGATCGTCTCCACGGCCATCTCCCTGTTCTGCAGCATCCTCGCCGGCTACTCGCTGGCGAGGCTTCGCTACCGCGGCGCCAACGCCACCGGCTGGGCGATCTTCATCACCTACCTGGTCCCGCCCACGCTGCTGTTCCTGCCGCTGACGTTCGTCATCCGCAGCCTGCACCTCTTCAACAACCTGCTGTCCCTCATCCTGACGTACCCGACCTTCCTCATCCCCTTCTGCACCTGGCTGCTCATCGGCTACTTCAGGAGCATCCCTCGCGAGCTCGAGGAGTCGGCGATGGTGGACGGCGCCACCCGCCTGCAGGCGATGACCCGGATCGTCATCCCCCTGGCGCTGCCCGGCATCCTCTCGGCCGGCATGTTCGCCTTCACGCTGAGCTGGAACGAGTTCCTGTACGCGCTGATCTTCCTGAACGACAGCACGGCCAAGACCATCCCGGTCGGCGTCACCCAGGAGTTCATCCACGGCGACGACTTCTTCTGGGGCCAGCTCATGGCCGGCGCCCTGATGGGCTCGGTGCCGGTCGCCCTGCTCTACTCCTTCTTCGTGGACTACTTCGTGAGCGGCCTGACCGCCGGGGCGGTGAAGGGCTGACCCGGACCGGCCGGCGCCGCGGGCGCACCTCCTGACGGTGGCGGCGGAGTCCTGCGACCGGGCGGTGGCCGCCCGGTTCCTGCGCGACCTCGCCCGTCACCCGGCCGCCACCGGCCCCGAGCCGGGAATGGTCGGTGCCGCCGCCGCGATCGAGGGCACCTCGCCCGCGACCGTCCTCGGATCGGGCTGGCGCCGGCTCGAGGGGGTGCTGGTGCTGGGGGCCGGACCCGCGCCCGGAGGGGAGCGGCCCGCGCTCGCCGCGGCGACCAACCTGCGAGCGCTGCGTGAGCTCCTGCTCGCCCTCCCGCGCGGTGAGCTGCTGCGTCTCCGGCTCGGCCTCGCCTGGCACCTCGGTCCCGTCGCCGAGATGCTCGACGGCAGCCTGGCGCCGGGGGCGGAGGGCTGCTTCGTCGGCGTCAAGCGGGGCGGCGGGGCGGCGCCGGCAGGCCCCCCGGGCGCGGCCGGCGGGGACCCGCCGCTGAGCAGGAGGGACACGATCGTGGACCTGCTGCGCGAGCTGGCGCAGCCCCGCGGCCGCGCCGAGCACGGCCGGTTCGTGGCCGAGGGCCCGACGCTGGTGCGGCGGGCGATCGACGGCGGTCTCCCGGTGGAGGCGGTCGCCCACACGGCCGGCCTCCTCCGGGCCCC
>Ga0137365_10002074_pt1 | contig 15894 bp, 17 predicted proteins | sample SagtaG_9_FD_104799 | JGI IMG/M metagenome (GOLD analysis project Ga0137365, IMG submission 104799) | Vadose zone soil microbial communities from Sagehorn Ranch, Mendocino, California, USA - Sage1_L_40_16 metaG | ecosystem: Environmental > Terrestrial > Soil > Vadose zone | place: USA...
GCGAACGCCTTTCGTTATCCGAATGTAAAGCTCGCCATCGGTTTCGACCCGCACCCGAAACGCGTGTTGTCGATCTTGCGCTTTTTCCGACGGGATAGCTGTGAATTGGACGGGCTTGGCTTGGTCAAGCACATCGTCCGGAACGTCGGTCGCGCTCTGCCATTTCAAATTTTCATCCTTTGATTCTTCGCTCGTCTCCTCGGACTCGTCCGAATCGCTGCTCGTCTTCCTTTCAACGCTGGAGTCGTTCTCGTCGGCATCTTCTGTGTCGGAGGACGTTTCTGATTCGTCTTTGGCTTCCGGCTTTCGTTTTGGCAAAAGCCAAACCTTGACCACCTTCGCCAAATCACGCGTGCTGATGTCCGCTGTCGTACTTAAAATCAGGACCTGTTCCGGTTCGCCGTTCTTGTTCCGGGCGATGTTTCCCTCGACCGAACTGATCTGAAACGCGGTCGCGAGCGATGGAATTTTTACTTTTTGCTCGATCGTGTCGTGAGTTTGCGCGCTGCCCTGTGTCGTCCGCACGCCTTTGCTCAACTCGAGCTTCATGAAATCTTCGTTTTCCGGAAGCGTGACGGGCGAGCTTCGTAAATATGCCAGCCGATGGTGCAACCCATAAGTGATCGTGAAGTGCGGCCGCTGTTCTGAAGGTGGGAAAACCGCCGATTCGCCGACCATGAGCAATTGAATGTGTCGATCCAACTCACCGGGTTCGACCGCATGGGTCAGTTGGAGGGTCGCCGTCACCTGGCGCAGTTTGGGATTCGCCGGGTCTTGATAAAGCTCGAGTTGCGAAATCGCTATTGCGAATGGCGGCGTCTGCGTTTCATAAGTCAGCCGCTCCATCAAAACTTGCGGCGGGAAAAATGTTTTATCGAAAGCGATCCGATATTTTTGATCGGCCGGCCAATCCTCCGTGGGACGAAAGACCAGTTCCTTGTCCGAGTTCCACGACCACGCCCCGCCGATTTGCGGCTCGAGCCGGACGCCTTGGAGCGAAGGCTTCTTCAAATCTTCCAGGCGCGCCGCCGGTTCGCTGAACCGAACGATCAGCGGTGGATATTTCAATTCATTCTCAAGTTTTGTGACCGGGATTGACGCAACGGACGCGGAGACGCGATGCGGCTTGGGTCGATGTTGATACCAATTCCAGGTCCACGCCGTTCCGCATGAGAGGAGAAAGATCGCAATCAGTGCGGACGCGGTGATTCGGGGATTGGCCTGGCTGAAACGCGTCCAGGCTGCGCGGCTTTGAGAGAACCACGCCGGCGGGCTCCAGGAGACGCGACCGAAGACCGCGAACCAAATTTTCGCCATGATTCTACCTAGGAGAACAAACGGGCCAATGATTAGATCAGGGAGTTTCGAAAGGAAGGCGGGCGTTTTCATGGTGTGAATTCGCCAGTCGAATGCAAATCTTTCAGTAAATCGATAGTAATTGTGCCGACCGGCACGATTGCGCTAAGACAGGTCGGGATGAAAAACGCCGGCCTTGTCGCCACCCGTCGCAGTCTGGTCGATAGGCTGGTTGATTGGGACGACCGAAAGCATTGGCAGGAATTCTTCGATACTTACTGGAAGCTGATTTATTCGGCCGCGCGCAAGTCCGGGCTGACCGACGCAGAAGCGCAGGAAGTCGTGCAGGAAACTGTGATTACCGTGGCGAAGAAGATCGACAAACTGAAATACGATCCTGCGATCGGCTCCTTCAAGGGCTGGCTCTTGCAGATCACCCGCTGGCGGATCGTTGATCAGTTTCGCAAACGCGAACCGGGTAATGCGAAGCGTCCGCGCGTCGGAGACGATCGTCTGACAGCGACGATCGAGCGCGTACCGGATTCGCGCGTTGTCGATCTTGATGCGGTCTGGGAAGCAGAATGGAAGGAGAATTTGTTTGCGGCGGCGATCGCGCGCGCAAAAAAGAAAGTCGACCCGAAACAATTTCAGATTTTCGACTGTTACGTGCGCAAGGAGTGGCCGGCCCAAAAAGTGGCGGATCAATTACGAGTCAGCATCGGGCAGGTCTATCTCGCGCGACATCGGGTCTCGGCGGTCTTGAAAAAAGAGATCAAAGCGCTGGAGAAGAGCGGTCGCTAGGATCGACATCTCCATCTGGAGAGCGCACGGCTTTCAAGCCGGTGTTATCGCCGTTCTTCGTGCTTAAAGCCGTTTAAACGGCTTCTGTCGGCGCGGTGGTTGCGTGTCACCGGTCTGAAGGCCGGTGTTAATCAAAGGTAAGACTGCGAAACGCGTGCGCTCCCAGAATTGCCTCGCGGTCGTCGCTTGTGTAAAATCGCGACCATTCCAGACGAAGTTCCCGCTCAAATTCCAATCATTCCCGATCACGAACTGCTGCGCGTGATCGGGCGCGGCGCTTATGGCGAGATTTGGCTGGGGCGGACGGTCACCGGCGCATTACGCGCAGTAAAAATTGTTTATCGCAGCACATTTGAGAGCGAGCGCGCGTTCCTGCGTGAGTTTGAGGGGATGTCCGCTTTTGAGCCGATCTCCCGCGGGCACGCCGGCTTCATTGACATCCTCCATGTAGGCCGGACCAACGAATATCTCTATTACAGCATGGAGCTGGCGGACGACCATTTGGCCGGTCGCGAGATCGACGTGGTCAATTATGAGCCGCGCACATTAAAGAGCGATCTTGGCCGACAAAAACGGTTGTCGGCCGACGAATCCATACACCTGGGTATTTCGTTAAGCGAAGCACTGGAAGCGTTGCACACGCGCGGACTGACGCATCGCGACATCAAACCGTCGAACATCATTTTCACCGAAGGCGTGCCGAAACTCGCCGACATCGGATTAGTGGCGGCGAGCGGACAGCAATCGTTCGTCGGCACGGAAGGTTATGTGCCGCCGGAAGGTCCGGGCACGCCGCAGGCCGACATTTACAGCCTCGGCAAACTTCTCTACGAAACCTGCACCGGAAAAGATCGGCTCGATTTTCCGGAGATCGATTCGCAGTTGAGCCAGCGACCCGACCGCGAGCAGTTGCTGCAACTCAACAACGTCCTGGTCAAAGCGTGTGCGAACGATCCGAAAAGGCGTTACGAATCGGCCGCGGAAATGCGTCGCGATCTTCGAGCGCTTGAGCGGGGCGAGCAGCCGGGAAAATCGCGCGCGAAAATGTTGCTGGCGACGATGTCGATCCTGGCGATCGCGATCGGCGTGGTCTGGTTTTGGTTCGCGCGCGCGTCCCCCGACGGCGGGTTTGATCTGCAGTTGCAAACGACGATCCGGACCGAACCGCCCGGGGCGCTGGTGGTTTTGGGCGATCATGCGCAGAAAAGCCCGTCGACGTTCGAAGACCTGGAGCCGCGCAAATATAGCCTGCGCATCATGAATCCGGGTTATGAACCAGTCGAATCCGCGATCGATCTTACCGCGAAGCGCCCAGTCAATCCGCCGGTATTTCACCTCGTTCGTAGCAAAGGCGCGCTCGAAATTCAATCCGAGCCTCCGGGTGCGCAATTCTCCATTCGGAGCGAGGACGGTCAGATTTCACGCAACGGCACAACGCCGCAATCGATTGTCGATCTTCCAACGGGGAAATATTCGCTGATTGCGCATCGCGGCGATTGGGAGATGCGCGACGAAGTTGAAGTGACGCGTGGAGAAACCGCGCACAAGTCGTTCGCCTTCGTCAGCGCGACAGCGAATATTACGAGCGAGCCGAGCGGCGCCGAGATTTCTGTAGATGGAAAATCGCGCGGCCGCACACCGCTGCCGCTTGAGTTACCGGTTCGTTCGCACGAATTGGTGGCCCATCTCGATGGCTGGCCTAACGAACAGCAAAAGATCGACATCGACCCACAACACGAAAACGCGGTCCATTTTGTTTTTGCCAACGGCAGCGTGAAGATCACGAGCGCGCCCGGTGGCGCAACGGTCACGGCCAACGGCAAAGAGCTCGGTCAAACACCGCTTGTGATTGAGGAAGTTAAACCGGGAGACGTGACTTATGAGCTGCGGCTTGCTGGATACAAGTCGACTTCGGTTAATGGCAAAGTCGAACCGCAACAACAGGCGTTTCTGGCGGCGCGGTTGGAAAAAAGTGTTGGCCCCGAACCGGGACAGCCATTCACCAATTCGCTTGGGATGAAGTTTATTCCTGCTGCCGACACTCGAATCTCTGTTTGGGAAACGCGGGTGCAGGATTACGAAGCGTTCTGCCGCGCAAGCGGGCGGCATTATCAACCGCCGGACTTTGCGCAGGCGTCCACTCATCCAGTTGTAAAGGTAAACTGGTTCGATGCGATGGCGTTCTGCAAGTGGCTCACCGAAAAAGAGCGCGATGAAAATTTAATCGAAGATCGGCAGTCATATCGCCTGCCCACTGATCGCGAATGGAGCCTGGCGGTTGGATTGGCGAATGAGAGTGGCGCGACGCCGCAAGCGCGCGATGGCAAAATCAAAAATGAATTTCCGTGGGGGAAACAATGGCCACCACCAACCGGTGCGGGGAACTATTCCGCAGGCGCGGGACAGCGCCGCGGAATGACGATGCCGGCCGGCAGCTTCAAACCGAATTCGTTAGGCCTGTATGATCTCGGGGGCAACGTTTGGGAATGGTGCGCGGACACTTACAAAGGCGGCAGCAGCGGAACCGGGCGCGATTGGGGAGTTTTGCGCGGCGGTTCCTGGGCGACGACCAATCGCCTGGAAATGCAGTCGTCTTATCGCAATGTCGTCGATCGGAATGAGCGCGACGTGATTTACGGATTCCGCTGCGTGCTTGCGCCGGAGAGCACGGATAGTCGCTGAGATTCGGCTATGTCGATTTCAGGCGATCGTGCAAGCGATCGAGAAACGCTATTTGCGCAGGATTGATTTTGCGTCGCGCGATTTCTTCCGGAAAAAATTCGGCGTGATCGATCTCGGGAAATTCTTTCAGTTTTCCCGAGCGCGGCGGCCATTCAATTTGGAACGTGTTCGAGCTAAGTTTGAATGATTCAGGCAAATCGCCTTCAATCGCCCAAGCGTGAACGGTTTTACCGCCTTTTTGTTTGATTGAACCGAGCGGGATCCAATTTCCGGAGGGTTTAACTCCGAGCTCTTCTTCGAATTCAATCTGAGCTCGCGTGAGCAGATCCTCACCGGGACTGGCTTCGCCTTTTGGAATTGTCCACACGCCGTCGTCTTTGTTTCGAAAGAACGGACCGCCGGGGTGAGCGAGTAAAAATTCGAGGATGTTCGCCACGGCGAATCCGTCCTTTGGCGGATCGATCTCGCCACCGGATGAGTCCGTCCGAATAGCGGACTTACGCCGGAACATCAGCAGGCCGGCGCTGACACGTCTGCGCTTTTGCTTTTGCGGCGGCGGCGAATCTTCCACGCCATCTTTCAACGGCAGACTCGCCGCCGTTGCAAGTCAGCGAATAATGCCGAGCGATCCGAGTGTTGCCGGGTCAATGCCGGAAGTGATCGGCAGAAGACGATCTCGTTGGTAACGCGCGATCGCGGCGCGGGTAAGCGGGCCCATTCTACCGTCGATTGTGTAGCTGTAATAACCGAGCTGCTGTAACTGAGCTTGAACACTGGCAACGATTTGCTCCGGCGAAAGGCCGTCGTAACCGTAGATCGGTTCGTTGTACTCATAATAAGAGTAGGGATCGTAACCCCAGGCCGGATACCACCAGCCGTCATACCAGCCCCACCAACCGAAATCGAAAAAGATGATCGCGGCGCAACGATTCCTCCACCAATTGGAGCCGTGGTGATGATTGCAATTATTGAGATGGTTCAATCGCGCTTGTGAAACGCTGGCAACATTGCCGTTCCAATTGCGGAGATGCGCAGACGTTTGCGGATCGAGGTGAGTTTTGCCGCCGGTGTTGAGACCGGAAAGACGTTGTAAATTCCCGGAGCGTTGAAGGGCATAGGCATTGTTGAAGGTGTTGCCGCCCGAATGAGTTGGATGACGCTGAGTCGAGACTCCAACTGCGGGATAATTAAATGTGCGAGTGCCGTTTCGATAACTCAGAGTCGGTCGGTACTGCATTCCGCCGGAGTAATGCGGGATCCCGTTGAAATGCGGGGCCACCGTTGTTGTTGCCGAGCCGTGATGCGGGACCGGGGCACCCGAGTTCGACGACGTGTTTCCATTGCCCTTGGCGGATGCGCCGCCAGCCAAGCCGAATGCCACAATCGCCGCGACCGCAAGAGATGGTTGCATAAACACAAGCCTCACCGATGAAACCATTCTACTCTCTTTTGGTTGCGCTTTCCTATCTCGATTTTAAGCGGACAGCGTGGTTGTGCCAGATCTTGCGAATTATTTCTTTAGTTTCGCACGTAAGCAACAAGGGCTTTGATCTCGTCGTCAGTCAGTCTCTCGCCGAACGCGATCATCTTCGTCATACCGTCTTTGTTCACGCCATCTTTGATTGCCGCCGCCGCTTGGGCGTCGGTGAAAGATGATTGAATCTGGGCGCTGGTGAGATCCTTCGCGTTCAATGCTTTTCCCATGCTCGTCTTTGCGCTTCCATCGGGCCGTGACATTGGACGCAGTTATTGGTCCAGTTCGTCTTTGGATCTGCGCCTTGCGCGGCCAACAGCTTGAGCGAACAAAAACTCAATGTGATTGGGACGATTATTTTCATCGTCAGCTTGCGTAAAGATTGTTAGCCTTCCCGCTTGCGACCAATCTCTTCGAGCAATTCGATCTGGATCTGCTGAATCTCGAAGAGCCGATTGTATTGTTTGCGCAGCAAGTGGTCGATTTTTTCGTGCAGGTGCCGGATTTCCAACTCGGCTTTCAGGTTGATCTTGTAATCGTTTTCCGCGCGTAAGCGATCCCGCGCCTCAGCCCGGTTTTGACTCATCATGATGATCGGCGCCTGGATCGCCGCCAAACAGGAAAGAATTAGGTTGAGAAGGATGAACGGATACGGATCGAAGCCGCGGTTCAGCAGGAAAATGGCGTTCAGGATAATCCAGCCAAAGAGCACGGCGCCGAAAAGGATGATGAATCGCCAGCTGCCGCCAAATGAGGCGATCCGATCGGATAGCCGCTGGCCAAAGGTCAGCTTTGTCTCGAATTGTTTACTGATGTCGCTCGAAAGAATTTCGTGCTGGTGGAGGCTTTCGATCACTTCCTGGTCGAGCGCGGACAGCTCGCCGATCTCGTCCTGCAACACGTCTCTGACGTAATCCTTTCGGAATTGGCCGAGATCGTCGAAGCAGATGAAGCTTTTCTCGTCAAAATTGGGCACGCGCTTTTTGATGAACTCTAAAAGCGACGGCCGGATGAATTCGGCGACTTGGCCTTCGTGCGGTGATTTTGATGTCTTGCAGACCTCACAGATAAGACTGGCGGGCTTGGGTTCGCTCATCGGATTACGCTTGTTGAATTAATACTGTTGCAGGGGGCCTTGTCGATTCCGTCTTGAACGCATGATTGTCGATCCTAAGGTAGCCCGATGGAAGAAGCGGAAGTTCCACTCGAACATTTACACGAACAGGTCCATCACAGCGCCGAACATAGTGGTGAAAACTGGATTTCGTGGGTGGCGTTGAGTACCGCCATCCTCGCCGTCCTGGCCGCGATCGCGGGGCTTCTTTCCGGTAAACACGCCAATGAAGCGATGATGAGCCAGATCGAGGCGTCCGATCAATGGGGTTATTACCAGGCCAAGAGCATCAAAGCTTCCGTACTCGATGCAAAAATTGCGCTCTCGAGCGCGCCTAACGAATCCGACCCCGCTAAGCGCGATCGTTACGAGAAAGAGCAAGAGGAGATCAAAACCGAGGCTGAGCATAAACAAGGGGAGGCGAAATCCAATTTTCATCAACACGAAGTTTTCGCGCGCAGCGTTACCATGTTCCAAATCGCAATTGCAATTGCGGCCATTTCGGCGCTAACAAAGAAACGCAGCTTCTGGATGGTCGGTCTTCTCTTCGGCATTGCCGGCTGCGTGTTTCTCGTACTCGCTTTCGGTCACTGAAAATGCGCGTGCTCGCCATTGACGCTTCCTTGCGCAACACGGGCGTGGCAGTTGTCGATGCAAACAACGGAAAAATGCGCGCGCTTTACTTTGGAACGATTCACAACGCGCAATCGCTCCGCTCCTCGTTGTGTCTGGTGGCGATTCGCGATCGGTTGATCGAATTGATTCGCGAACACGAGCCGGATTGCTGCGCACTCGAATCCGTTATCTACGTGCAGAGTTACAAGACGGCGATTCTGCTCGGTGCGGCGCGCGGCGCGGCCATTCTCGCCGCCGCCGAAAATGGATTGCCGGTTTTTGAATATCCGCCGACGCGAATCAAACAAGCGACGGTTGGTCGCGGTGGCGCCGGAAAAAATCAGGTCGCGTTCATGGTGCGCGCGCTTCTTGGTTTAACGGAAACGCCGGATGCTGATGCAGCCGACGCGCTGGCAATTGGTCTGACACACGTGCGCGCGCAAGAAACGGCGCGGGTGGGAATTCCCGGCGCGACGCGGATATGAGCGATCTTCGAATCAGCTGGCTTGGTCGAATCAATTTCGCCGACGCGCTTGCGCTTCAGGAGGACCTTGTTGCGAGAAAGCGCGAAGAGCCCACTGCCGCAGACGAGATCCTTCTGCTCGAACACGAACCGGTTTACACGATCGGGCGCACGCCGGACAAATCGAGTTTGCTAGGCGCGGCGCATTTGCCGCATCCGCTTTTCGCGATCAATCGCGGCGGCCAGGCGACCTATCACGGCCCGGGGCAACTCATTGGCTACCCAATTGTCGATCTTCGCCGCTGCGGGCAGGATTTGCATCGCTACTTGCGCTGGCTCGAGCAAACGTTGATCGAATTCCTCGTCGGCTACGAAATTATCGGGAGGCAGCGCGAAGGTCTCACCGGTGTTTGGGTCGGCACTCGCAAGATCGCTTCCATCGGTGTCGGCGTGCGTCATTGGATCACGATGCACGGATTCGCTTTGAATGTTTGCGGCGATCTCTCGCCGTTTGCGCACATCGTCCCGTGCGGAATCAACGATGTGGCGATGACGTCGATGGAGCGCGAGCTCGGCCACTCGATTTCTGTGATTGATGTTGCCGCTGTATTTGAGAACCTCGGCCGGCGGCGCATTGACGATCTCCATCGATCTTGCCCCAGCCTCACCAACCATGATTCCTCTAGAAGATAACTTCGCCGACATCATCGGAAAGGCGCAGCGCGGCCTCGGTTTGTCCGATACGCAGCTGGCGGAAAAGGCACGCGTGAATTCTCAAACCGTGCGCAAATTGCGCGAAGGCGAATTCGACGAGCTGACGGTCTTGCGCATCGCGCCGGTGCTGGGCCTGGCCGCGCGGGCGTTGTGCGAATTGGCGACCGGAAGATGGCAGCCTCCGAAGATCGGAGAGATCGATGGCCTGGCGCAGTTCGCCACGCGTTATCACGACATGGCAGTGAATTCGTATCTGGTGTGGGACCGGTCGAGCCGGGAAGCGGCCGCGTTCGACACCGGCGCCGATTGCGCCGGCATGCTAAAGCTGGCGACGAAAGAAAATTTGAGCATCGAACTCATTTTGCTCACACACGCTCATTCGGATCATGTGGCTGACTTGCCACGGCTACGCGAAGAAACGGGAGCCGAAGTTTTCGCGCCGGAACGCGAACCGGTTCCGGGCGCGGAAAAGATCGACGAAGGAAAACGATTTCGCGTTGGCAAGATCGACATCGAAGCGCGACTGACTTGGGGACATTCACCGGGCGGAATGACTTTTGTCGCAACTGGCCTCGCGCGGCCGGTTGCCATCGTTGGCGACTCGCTTTTTGCCGGCTCGATGGGTGGCGGGACCGTTTCCTACAACGACGCAGTTCGAAATAATCTCGAGAAAATTCTGACGTTGCCTGACGAGACAATCATTTGTCCCGGCCATGGCCCGATGACCACTGTGAGAGAGGAGAAGAGGCATAATCCCTTCTTCGCGGACAAAGTTTAATGTTTGAGGTTTCGGGTTTGATGTAGTCTCGCGATGTGAGCAAGGCGGAGCTATTCGCGCGCACAAAATCATTCAGTTTAAGAATTTTGAAATTAGTGGATCAGTTGCCGCGAACGACGTCGGGGCGCGCAATTGGGAATCAGCTTGTTCGAAGCGGTACCTCTATTGGCGCTAATTATCGAGCGGCTTGTCGCTCCCGTTCGCGCGCTGAATTTGCAGCGAAGCTCGGAGTCGTGGCAAAAGAGGCCGACGAAACAGTCTACTGGTTGGAACTTGTCTGCGACGGTAATCTTATTCCCGCAAATAAGCTGACTGAGCTCCTTCGAGAAGCTGACGAACTGACGGCGATTTTCACTGTGGGACGTCGCACCTCGAGTAAAAATCAAACCTCAAACACCAAACCTCGAACATGAATATTGGGCTTGTCGGCGTCGGTCGAATGGGCGCTAACATGGCACGCCGTTTGAAAGATCGATCCGCCTCAGGCGGATACGTCACGGCGGTTTACGATTCTAATCGCAAGGTTGCCACTGAACTGGCGGCGGAGCTGGGTTGCGCGGCGGCGCAGGATTTGTCGGAAGTGACGGCCGAGTCGGACATGATCTTTACGGTTGTGACAGATGACAACGCGATGCGCGAAATTTTTTCTGGAACCGGCGACAATCTGCTGAAGAACGCGCGCGGAAAGCTTTTTATCAACTGCGCCACCATTTCGCCACAGGTGCACGTCGATGTTGAAAAGCTGGCAAAAGAAGCCGGCGCGGAAACTTTGGAGGCATGCATGGCGTCGAGCATCACCCAGGCGCGTGAAGGAAAACTTTATCTGATGTGCGGCGGAAACGAAAAAGCTTTCCACCAAGCCGAGCCGATTCTGAAAGAGCTCGCGGCAACCGTCCGTTTCATAGGCAAAGCGGGTGAAGCGGCCAAAGTGAAAGCGTTAGTCAACATGGTGATGAACATTAATACCGCCGGCTTGGCTGAAGGGCTCGCGCTCGGCGCTGCGCTGGGACTCGATTTGGAAATGTTGAGAAATGTTTTTTCGCAAACCGGCGCAAGCTCACGCGTGCTCGAAACCGACGGCGAAGATATGCAAAACCGCGAGCACAGTTGTTTCTTCTCCGCCGCGCACGCCGCGAAAGACAGCGGCATCGCGCTCGAGCTCGCGCGCAATCTTGGTCTCGATCTCCCCCTGGCCCGCGCGACGAAAAAGCAATACGACCGCATGATCGCGGAAAGTCTGGGCGAGCTCGACAAATCAGGGATCGCCGAGCTCACCTTTAAAGATCGATCCGCGCGCCAGAAGGCAGCCGATTGAAACAATCAGCTGGATCGCCCAGCTCCTTCTTTCAGCGCTCAAGCGAAATTCAACGCCAAAATGAGAAGGAGCTGCCCGGCTAATCCGGGTTTGGCGACGTAAACATTCCGGCGACCGCGTGTGAGTTGCGCGTGACGCGCGAACGCGGGACGTTGTTCGGCTAAATGAAAACGGTCTGGCGCGTCTTTGGTTATTTGAAGCGTTATCCGGCGCTGGCACTCGGCACGCTCGGGTGCGCAATCACCGGGACGTTGATGGTGATTGTTTTTCCGGGCGTGACGAAATGGATCATCGACGACGTGGTGCGCCAGCATCATTCGGAAAAATTGATGCCGCTGGTTTTGCTCGCGTTCGTCGCGTTTCTGCTTCAGCACGGGTTTAACACGCTGCGGATCATTTTAAACAACACCTTCGAGCAGCGCGTGATCTTTGATTTGCGGAGCGACTTGTATTCGCACATTCAATTATTGCCGCTGCGCTGGTTCGATAATCGCGCGACCGGCGATTTGATGACGCGAGTGATTGAAGACGTGAATTCAGTCGAGCGCGTGCTGATCGACGGAATAGAGCAAGGCGTGGTCGCGATTCTACAAGTCGTGATCGTCCTGAGCGTGATGTTTTATTTCAACGCCAAGCTCGCGTTGCTTGCGCTGATTCCGTTCCCATTTTTGATCGCGGGCGCGTTGATTTACACGTTGACGGCGCATCGGCGTTATCGTCTGCAGCGTCGCGCGGCATCGGCGATGAACGCGCTCTTGCACGATAATCTTTCCGGGATTCGCCAGATCAAAAGTTTCGCGCGCGAGAGAGAAGAACACGCGCGGTTCAATCGCGTGAGCGGTCAATTGCGGCACGCCACTCTCGTGGTGATGCGGGTCTGGGCGATTTACTCGCCGTCGATGTCGATGTTTGAGGCAGTCGGCGCGGTGATCGTGCTCGCGTTTGGAAGTTATGCTGTGCTCAGCGGCACGATGCAGCTCGGCGATCTGGTCGCGTTTCTGATGCTGACGGCGTTTCTTTACGATCCGATCAGCCGGCTTCATCAATTGAATCAACTTGTCCAAGCCGGCCGTGCAGCAGGTGAACGTGTGTTTGAAATTCTGGATGAACCGATTGAACCCGGTTGGATCGACAATTACACACCAGTGCGCGTAGCGGGCGACATTCGCTACGAAAACGTCAATTTCGGTTATGCCGAAGGTTTGCCGGCACTGAAGAATATTTCGCTGCACGCACATCCGGGCGAAACGATTGCGCTGGTCGGCGCGACCGGTGCCGGCAAATCAACCCTGGCGAGTTTGCTTCCGCGGTTCTACGAACTGAAACAAGGCGATGGCCAGATTTTCGTCGACGGTAAAGAGATTCGCGAATACGGCATCCGCGCGCTGCGGGAGAACATCGGCCTGGTCACCCAGGAAAGTTTTCTTTTCAACGGCTCAATTCGCGAAAACCTCTTGATGGGTAAACCGAGTGCGACGGACGCGGAGTTGTGGCGCGCGGTCGGAGCGGCCAATGCGCGCGAGTTTATCGAGCGCCTGCCAGATAAATTGGAAAGCGTGGTCGGCGAGCGCGGTGTGAAATTGAGCGTGGGGGAAAAACAACGGCTCTCGATCGCGCGCGCATTGCTGAAGGATCCGCCGATTTTGATTCTGGATGAAGCGACCGCCAGCGTCGACACCGCGACCGAGCGTTTGATTCAGGAAGCGCTCGAACATTTGATGGCAAACCGAACGTCAATTGTGATCGCGCATCGGCTTTCGACGATTGTGTGGGCCGATCAGATCCTTGTTCTCGATCACAGCCGGATCATCGAGCGAGGCACGCATGAGGAGCTGATCGTGCGCGGCGGAAAATACGCGCGGTTGTGCGAGCAGAGTTTGCTCGAGTCGCCGCGCGAAATCGTCGACACGGCATCGAATCTGGAGGAAGCGCCGGTGACTTCACCGGATGAACAGATGTCGATCTAAACGGTCGGACTGTTGCGTTGGAGGAGCGTGCTGTATTTCTCTTCCAACTTTTCGTAACGCTGCTCGGCTTCGGCTAGAGCGCGGCGTTCTTCGCGCAATGTTTGTTCGAGATCGCGGACGCGTTCTTGAAGGCGAATTGAAATGCCGGCTACCGCGGGCTCGCTCGCAGCTTCGGCTGCGCCCGCCTTCGAGCCGGTCGCGTTTGTCTTAAAGAGCGCAGGCATTTCACGAATCTGCCGTCGAGATCCGTTCGCACGAATTGATAACGAAAGTGTCGGCGTTGATATCGCCGAGCCGAATGAATTCCTGAATCGCGCCGACGGTGGTTGGTCCATAATAATGTTCGCTCGTCAATTCGACCAACCAGTCCATGCCGAGTTGCACCACCATCGGCGCTTTCAACCACGTTTCTTGATCAGTCGACGTCTTGCGGCGCCACTTAAGCGGACGAAGCCCAACCCGCAAGTTGATCGAACGAAATCGGGCCGAAGACGGAGCCGCCCTGGTGTTTGCGCAAAAACCAGAGATGACCGGCGGCCTGCCTCCATCAGTTATTCGCCTGAGGAAGACGGCGATGGAATTGGCGATGGGGGGATTAAGAGCGTCTGGCCGGCCTGCAACTTCAAAGGATTGTCGATGTGATTGAATTTTTGGAGTTCGCTTACGCTGATGTTGTGCATCTTCGCGATGGAGGTGAGCGTCTCGCCGCGGGCGACGATGTGGCTGTTGCCGTTACCGGCTTTCGCGGATGATTCGGCCGGTGCGGCGCTGGATGTCGATGTTGCCGATGTGGAAGTTGAAGGTGCGCCCTCGCCAATTATAACGCCAGGGCGTTGACTGGACAGCTGCGACTGGAGCTTGAGAATTTGCTGCGAAAGCATGTCGATCTTTGCATTTTGCTCGTCGATCTTTTTGGTCAGCTCCTGAAGTTGCGCGGTTTGATTCGCAGCAGCTTGAGTCGCAGAGGTCTTCGGGGTAGGCGCGAATGTCTGGGCGAAACTGTTCGAACTCGCGAGAGCGACGAAAACAAACGCGGCAAGGGCTGGTCCGAACAGCGATTTCATCGAACTTCGATTTTGGCATCAGCCGCTCCCACTGGCAAGCGAGGCCAGCTAGAGGCGTCAGCTTGCCTTCTTATCATTTCTCCTTAAATTTTTTGCCATGCCGGAGCGTGTGCACAAGCCGTTTGATCCCGCTCCGTGGGGTCCGAAGCAGGGGGACGAAGGTGGTCCGCGCTCGCCCGATATTTCCCGGCCGGACACGAAAGATTTACTGAAAAAAATGCGGAAGGTGGACCCGAACCAGTCGAAGCGCTACCGCCAGCGCACCGGTCAATAATGGACAAGCCGCCTTTGGCGCTCGACCCGAACTTTTCGGGAGCGAGTGACGATTTCCCTGCGGTCTTGCGCCGTAAAGGTTTGCTGCAAGTCGCGCCTGAGCCAACTGTCGCGGCTGGAAATCATCCATTCGTTCCGACGGAATCGACGACTATCCTCGCTTTTAAATTTGCGGGTGGCGTGCTGGTGTCGGGTGACCGTCGCGCGACCGCGGGCAACACCGTCGTTTACGATCGCGCCGACAAAGTGCTCGAGATCGATCGGCACTCGATCATGGCGATCGCCGGCGTGCCGGCCACGGCCTGGGAAATGGCGCGCGTGCTCGAACATTCGTTTCAATATTTTCGACGAACCCAATTGCAGGAAATGAGCGTCGACGGGAAAGTGCGCGCCCTTTCCAAATTGTTGCGCGATAACTTTGGTTTCGTGATGCAAGGCGTTGGCGTGGTCGTGCCAATCTTCGCGACTTACGATGGAAATTCAAAACCGGACGCGCGTCTTTATTTTTACGACGCGATGGGCGCGCAATTCGAAGTGACCGATTACGCGGCGACCGGTTCCGGTTCGCCGGCGGTACGCGGCATCCTCTATTACGAAAACAACTGGGGCGACAAGAAGCTGCAGGAATTGAACGAGGACGAAGCGATTGCAATCGCGTTGCGAGCGCTCGACACGGCGGCGGAAGCGGACACTTCCACTGGAGGGGTCGATCGGGGTGGGAAAATTTTCCCACTTATCAAAATTGTGTCGCGCACCGGCATTACCACTCTGCCGGAAGAAAAGATCGCGGCGGTGTTCAGACAAAACGTGGCATGATCGAAGAACCGTATCGTTGGGTGGAAGCGATCGCGAACCGGCGCGAGTACATCGAAACGCAACTGGCGGCCGGCAGTCCGATCGCGGCAGTCGGATATCGCGATGGAATTCTTTTTGTGACTCTTGGCCGTGCGCGGCAAAAGATTTTTGAGATTTACGATCGCATAGCGATGGGCGCGATCGGTCATCCGGGCGATATTGAGCGATTGCGGATGGCGGCAATTGAACTGGCCAGTACCGAGGGTTTCACGCGATCGGCCGCGGATGTCTCGTTGCGCCGGCTAGCGCATTATTCGCTCAGTCCGGTGATGAAGAGCGCGTTCGAACAGGTTTATGGTCCGCCCTATCTGGCGCGGCTTCTTTTCGCCGAAATCGGTTCGAGCCCAAAAGAAGATTTATTTTTGCGGATCGATTACGATGGCGCGATCGCGGCTGATGGTTTAACGGCGCAGCCGCGACAGCGGTTCGCGGTCTTGAGCGGAACGCGCCAGTCGGCAGAGCTAATGGAAAAGTTTTTGCAGA
>Ga0137365_10002083_pt1 | contig 15858 bp, 14 predicted proteins | sample SagtaG_9_FD_104799 | JGI IMG/M metagenome (GOLD analysis project Ga0137365, IMG submission 104799) | Vadose zone soil microbial communities from Sagehorn Ranch, Mendocino, California, USA - Sage1_L_40_16 metaG | ecosystem: Environmental > Terrestrial > Soil > Vadose zone | place: USA...
GTTCGGCACGTGAATCCCATGATATCCGAGGATTTTTTTCGAGATGCCCTTGTGCTTGCAAAGGACGAGCCCGATCGCGCCGCAGCCGGTAAAAGGCACGCCTTGCATTTCGAGAAGCGAAACGATGTTCTGGTCGAATCCGGGGTTGTTCTTGAACTGTTCGACCAGGTTGAAAAGAACGTCCGGCGCGAAACTTTCCAGCTTTTGCCGAACCAGATCGAGGTCGTCGAAGATGGCGAGATGCTCCGCGGTGTGGCCAAGTGTGCCGAGCGCGTCCATGACGTTCGCCTCGGTTTTCCAATCCTCCGTCTTCATCTCCGCGCTCAAGTCCTCGTCGATCTTGGTCGGACGGGCGCCGTCGAAAAGGACGAGGACTTTGAGTTTCTTTTTCACGCTATTTGGTGCGCTTGAACTTGCCGGTGAAGAGATAATTCATCACCAGCGTGGTGATGAAAGAGGCGACTCGAAAATCCTGCTGCGGATCGTCGTTGAGCACATGGAGCTCGAGCTGGTCGCAGCGATCGATCAGTCGCGCCAGGAGTTTGTTCACCCGGAACTTTTTCTCATTCGTCCACTGGCAAACCGAGTTCAACAGCCGCCGGCGCGTCCGGCGCAGATAAGAACTCGCATTAATCCGTCCCGGCCCTGCCGGCGCGGCGAAGAGTTGGCGCAGATCGGCGTCGTAAAAATCCGGATAGGTATCTTCATAGAGCCTCCGTTTGCGCGCGTAATAGGTCCTGAGCTTGAGGTTTAGAAAGTTGTACTCGGCCACGCGATACTTCGGCGTGTGCACTGGCGCCTTCCCCGCCAGCTCTTGCATCAATTCATCGACATATTCCAGTTTTTGCAGCGCCTTCCAGCCCGCGTAACGCTTGCGCCAGTCCAGCTCCGGCGTGAGCCAGATCGCAAACGTCTCCGCGAAATCTTCGTCCGGATGACTCTGCGCATACCAGTCGTCGAGATGCATCACATAACCGCGGCTGAACGGGCGCGGCCGATAAAAACTCGGCGTCTCTTCGTCCGACGTTTGCCCGAACATCTGTTGCCACTTTTTCTTGCGCTGAAGTTGATAAGCATAGCTGTAAGCGTGCGCCGCTTCGTGTCGCATCAGTTTCATGAACCACTCGCGCGTCTCACCCTCGACCTCGAGCATCATCGTTCGCTCCAGCGCGCGCAGCCGATCGTGGACGAGAAAAAACGGAACGAAGATCGCCGGGATACCGATCGGCACGAACCACTCATCGCCGACGTGCGTCGGCGGATGAAACGTCAGTCCCTTTGCCGAAAGCTCGTCGTAAAGCTGCTTAATGAGCGGTTCGAGCGTCGTGCCTTCGAGCTTGAGCCCCAGCTTCGAGATACGCCGTTCGAGAAGTTCCTCGTCGCTCAGTGACGCCCAATCGGCAGCTTCCATCTCGCGCACGGTATCACCGAGAAAAGCCGTGTCACGCGAAGCCTCAACGATGCCGGATCGTCCGCGAATTCTCTAACTCACGCCGTAGAGAAATCGATTTGCTTGTTTGGCTGTAGATCTATTTACTAGGCGTCTAGTCGCGCCCCCTAACGAAACATGCAATACAAGCGATTTATCGTTCGAGATTACCGCGCAATCGCGGGCCCGTTGGAGATCGATGTGTCGAAGAATCCGTTAATTCCGATCATTGGAATAAATGAGTCCATCCTTAACGCGATACTCGCATTCGATAAATACGCCGATTCACTTAACAACGGAAGACAGCTCGGAGACACCCATAACCTCTATGGCACCAAACAAACGACCCCCATCATAACGGCGGAAATCTCCTTACAAACAAAAGATTTTGTCGACGCCCTCAACGAGATGGCCAGTGAGAATGTCGGAGTTGCTGCAGATGTAGAAAGGTATCGACGAAAGCGTAACCAATTTCCGCACAGCTTGCAGATTTTTCGTAATCTGACGACCAAGAAATATGGCCTCCTAGCTAAAGGCTTTCGCGATCTCGAGTTGAACGATTTATTAGGGACTAAGCTTGTCGCGAATCTTCCGTACATTTTATATTTCGACGACTTTCGGGATTCGATTGAAGAGACAGTCGATATTGTCGGAGACGAGGATAGTGCTGAGGGTTGGCTATCGATTCTTCAGCAACTCTTTAAGAAGACCGACCCGAATTTTTCAGTATTTGATCTCGAAACCCTTGAAGAGCGCCGGTTGCCAGTTCGCTGTTGAACGTTTGTTCTGCGCTGTCGCGTCCTTGATCGAACGGATCAAGAGCAAACGCGAATCGATCGTAAAGAACTGCTAGATGAGGAATCTGCTCCCGAAGGAAATCCTCTAGCCGTGCATTTCCTGGAGTCTCTGGCATTTGTTGCGAAGGTCCAGGACACGGTCGTAAAAGAATTCAGAACCACACTGCGGGTGTTCCTCGCAGAGTTTACCGAGGCGCGTCGCAAATGCGTCGCAAGCCTTCGTCATCGCCTGCCACCAGGCGGCAATTTTCTCCAGATCGTCTTCTTTACGAACGCACAACGCGACCGTTCGATAAACTCCAAGCAATTGTTGCTCTAAATTGCTGGCTTCAGCGTAAAATGGCGCACAGAGATCCGCCGGTATCTCACTCAGCCTGCGATTTGCCTCTTCGAGTGTGGCTCGCGACAATTCCATGACGTCTGAAGTATCAAAACAAGCGCTCATTTATACACAACAGTAATACGGAACTCCCGTATGCCGCAAGACCTATGCCCACGAACCAAGTTCGGACAAGAGGGGCGCAGCTAATCCTCAACCACCTCGACGCCTTCAGAAGCGGTGCGCTGAGCGTAGAGATCGCTTAGTCGCTTGGTCATTGGGCCGACATGGCCGTCGCCGATAAGGCGGTTGTCCAGCTGGGTGATGCCGGCCAGCTCGCCCATTGTTCCGGTGCAGAACATTTCGTCGGCGCCATAAACATCGACCGGTGATAAATCGGTTTCGACGCAGCGGATCTTCTCCGCGGCGGCGATTTCGATCACAGTTGCGCGGGTGATTCCTTCCGGACACGCCACTACGCGGCTGGTGGCTAGATCGCCCTTGCGCACGATGAACACGTTTGTGGCGTTTGTCTCCGCGATGCATCCGTGCGTGTCGAGCATGAGCGCGTCGTCCGCCCCGGCGTTGTTCGCTTCGATCTTGGCCAGAATCGAATTGAGCCAATTCGCGTGATGAATCCGAGCATCCAGAACTTCCGGTGGCGGCCGTCGCACCGATGCCGTGATCAATTTCAATCCATCTTTGGAGTAAACCGGCGCCTTGTGTTCGGCGAGAATGATCAAGGTCGCTCCGCTTTGGTTCAGCCGCGGATCCATCCCTGAAGTAATTTTCACACCGCGCGTGAGCGTGAGCCGAATGTGAACGCCGTCACGCATTTTATTCGCCGCCAGCGTTCGTTTGAGTTCTTCTATAATGTTTTCGCGTGGCGGAAGATCGACAATCGCCAACGCGCGCGCTGAACGCTCCAGTCGATCGAGATGCTCGTGCAATTTGAAGATGCGCCCATTATAAAGCCGCAGCCCTTCCCAAACGGCATCGCCGCCTTGGACCGAAGAATCGAACGGACTGATCCCGGCCTCGTCACGATGCACCAGCCGCCCGTTAATGTTGACGATCAGGTCGCGGTTCTTCTTATTAAATTGCTGCAGCATTCTAAATCAGCTCGCACAAAGTCCACCAAGGACACAAAGAGATTCTAATCCTAAAAGACGTTGCGACCGTTGTGTCCTCGGTGCGACGACGTCAGTGCAGTCGGTATTCATATAATCGTTCGTAGCATTCACGGCATTGCTTGTAGATTTCGCAGAGACGATCCGGGACAGTTCCTTCTCTCGGTTTGCACGGCTGGAATGATGTCGATCTTGCTACTTCGTCGTACCAGTACTTTGCCCAAACGCCATCGGTCTCGCGAAAACCGGGCGGCCAGGAGAGCATTGCTTCATCGAATTCGACGCCGGTTGCGTCGCAAAGGAGCCGCAAGATTCGCTTCGGATCTTGCAGGACATCTCTTGCATCGATCACAATCGGCGGTTCGCAGACGTCGCCGCGCGGCGTCCCTGCCACAAAATCGAAAATCTTTTGCTGCTGGACAAATCCGAGGTCCTCCAGCGTCGGCTCGGGATTCTTTTTGATGTAGGAAAGAATTACTTCGCGCGGATCGCGAATGAGAAAGCAGTTCGTAAGATCGACAATCCATTGTCGATCGATCTCGGGCAGCAAATGATGCGTCATCTGTTTCTGGAAATAGACGCGTTTGCCTCCTGGAACAGGGCCGGTCAATTGCTCGACGATTTTTCGCCAGTCGGTTTCGCCGTTGGCGATCACTTCCTCCGCGCCGGGATGTTTTTTCCCGGTCGCTTTCAAATAAAATGCGTAGAAGGGCTCATCGACTACGATCGTGTCCGGCCGATTCCCCCACGCGCGCATCATCGCGGTGGAGATATTCCGCGGTCCGGACCACATGGCGACGCGAATCACCTTCGTTGGCTGGCGCTGCGTTCCTTGGACGCCACCGTTTTCCGGCCCCACTCGCCGCCGTAATTCGACGCGACGCAGATCCGGCCGGTTATTGCACCTTGCTCAGTGCATCCGACACCATGGAGAGATGCTGCTTGAGTGTGGGAAGCGTTTTGGCAGCCCAGGCCTTGACTTCGGAGTCATTGCCCGACGCTGCTTCTTTCTCGAACGCCTTGACGGTCTGTTGATGGTCTTGTTCCGTCAGAGTCAGATACTGCTTGTCAAACTTCGGTCCCCCGCTCAATCCCCGTTGGGCTTTGATATTTTCGGTCGAAATCGCAAGACCCTTTTTCTTGGCGAGATCGACGACTTCCAGGTTGGTTTTGGAGTGTTCGGCGATCATGCGCGCGGCGATTTTCCTGGTTACATCGCTTTGCGCCTTTCCCTCGGCCAGCTTGCCAGTTTCTACTTCCCACCCGCCGCTGCTGGCAGCGCTGACCAGAAAATCCTTATCCTTTGCGCTCAAAGTCGAGACCTTCGCGGCGGCGGCGGTGGCACTTGGTGACGGTGCCGCCTTCGACTTTTGCAAATAAGGATTGTCGGGCGTGTAAGCAGGCTGCTGAGCGGAGAGCGTCGCGACCACGCACAAACTGCCGGCCCCAACCGCTGCCATCGCAATTCTTAAAATGAGTGAGGATTTTGATTTCATCAGATTATTTCCTTTCGGATTTGTAATGTCAGCACCGTAGCTCCGCCATGTAAAGTTCGAAAGCGGAGCCGTTCCTGCGCGTAGCCGATTGCGCGCGCCGAACGGCCGCGGGGCGAGGCAGCTCCGAATTTAAAGAGAAACTAATCTCCGAGGTTTGTCCGAGCCACAACTGGTTGCCTTGACTCAAACCCCGTCCAGACCAGAGCGAAATATGAATCGATTATATGCGATTGCGCTTCTTTCGCTCCTGGTCCAGGCCGCTTCGGCGCGCGAGCAATCAGTGCTGGTGCGCGTGACCGTTTATTGGAGCACCGGTATTTCGAACTGCGATCGCGCGCAGGGCACCGGCGTCCGATTGTGCACCGGACATTGCGCGGTCGATCCGAAAAGAATTCCCTACGGCAGCAGAGTGTTCTTCCCGGACGGTCCCTGCGTGGCGGTCGATAGCGGGCCGGCCGTGATTAACCGCCAAGCGGCGCGTTTGACGGGACGAAACTTGCGCGAACGAGACGCAATCGTGATCGATCGTTTTTTTGAAACCAAACAACAGGCGCTCTCCTGGGAAAAAGCGCATCCTCATTTTATGATGGTTCGAATTGCCGACTCTCGTCAAGAACGCCAAGAACCTCTGGAGGAAGTTGGAAAGGGTTGCTTAAATAAACTCGTCGCCTCAGCCGATCAGGGAGGATTTCCGGGTTGCCGTTAACGCGCCGTCACGTTCGTCTGAGCCCTGCGATCTCACAGCGGCAATATCGCCTTCGCCCAATTTTGTTCTGCGCGTTGCCCGGCGCAGAGCGTAAGTTTACGACTTCACGTAAACGCCGAGTAAGGGCCGCCGCGATGGAATTTTTGAACGAAAATCGCTGACGAAGCCGTCTTTGGTCCGAAGTTCCACGTGACCAGCTTTGCGGCGGCTCGCGCCGTAGACCAGCACAGAGCCCACTGGCGCCTTGAAGGGATCACGCACTGGGAGTTTTTTGAATCCGTAATTTCTGACCAACTCCTGGCCAGCGTCTTTTGCGAATACACTCGTCGGCCGCGAACTTACCACCCGGGCAGCGACCAGAGCCTCTTTCACGTAATGCCAGCACCGCGCGTGCGAGTGTGCGCGCGCCCGTTCCTCCGCAATGGTGGCGGCCCGGCTTAGCTTCGGATCGATCCTCGGATCAATCTTCCCGATTGGATAAACGATCTTCCCCGGCTGATATCTCGTGACGATCTCAGCCGATTTTTCCTTTCCGGAAGCGTCCCGGAAAAAGAAGGTCCTGAAAAAGGAAGGTCGCGCCGAATCATTTTTTTGATCGGCCCCTTCGGATTGGGCCGCGAAAACCGCGATGCAACCAGCGAAAACAAGGGTACGGAAAAGACTTTTTGGCATGAGGAACGCCCCCTATCGAGCATATCCCCTGCCGCCCCAACGGGTTTTTGGGAGAAAGTGACTCGGATTTGGCGAGCGGCGTTGCCCCCAGACACGGCCTCTAGAGCTTCAGCGTTTCCTGCTCGGCAGCGGGAACCATTGACCCAAACTTCTTCACCAACTCATCGAGCTTCGCGACGTAATAATCCACGTTTTCATCGCGATTTTGCGGATCGAAATTTGAAGCTAACTTGGCGTTCTCGTAGGCGGCGAGTTTCTTGCCCGAACCGGTGATGTAATAGCTGATCTGTTCGCCGGGACGATAATTTCGACCGCTGGCCAGGGCGAGCTCGTAGGCGGCGGCACGGTTGCGCGCTGAGCCAGCGATCTTTTGCCGGTATTTCTCGAGCGAATCCTGGAGTGTGTCGGTCTTCATCAACATGTCGATCTTCCATTCCCGATTGCGGATTTTCTTCTCGAATTTCTCGCGAAGATCGACAATCGCCTCCGCTTTTCCCCGCATCAGGAGTTTGATCATTTCCTCGAGGAAAACGCGCTGAAATTTTTCGAGCCCGCGTGACTTAAGCGCACCGCCTTTGATGATAATGTCGCCATCATGCATCAGAAGCGCGTAATTTTTCGCCTTATAGCTGAACATGGCGTCGAATTGCTCGTCGAACTCGACTTCGATGCCGGGCGGCAATTCTTTGGCTAAACCTTTGCGCAGCTCATCGATGTCGATCTTGTCCGGTGGAACAAAGTAAATTCCGTCGGTATCGACCTCGATCACTTGCGCGCCCTGCCCGTTCAGCCAATCGATCATTTTTTTCAACAGATCACGACCGATCTGGGTCACGCGTGCCGCGGCATCGAAGTCGGCGAAGTGTCCCTGGGCAAAACCTAAGTAGCCGTAGAAACTGTTGATCAGAATTTTGAACGTATTTTGCAGCGCGTGAAAATGCCGCTGCTTCGCCGGATCTCTTTCGGCGCGCATGTTCGCCTTCGCTTCCAACCGGAACGTGCGCAGATCGGTCAGCAAATGGCGAAAGATTTGCAGTTTGTCGGTCACCGGAAAGCAATCGAACTGCAACATGATCGACGGATAAAGCGACGCCACGTCGCAGTGCCAGACGTTGCGCGCGACCCCGGTAAAAAAGATGTCGGTGTAGCCGCCTTCGAAGCCACGCACCATCGGCATTTCCGGAATGGAATGGCGTTGACGAAAATATTCGCGCTGAAAAAGCGCGTTGATCCGGGTAGCGTTGCCGCGCACGATTACGTCCTGGTAGTTGTAGGGGAAAATCTGCGCTTGGATAAAATAGCTTGGGCTGAGCAGTTCCGCGACCGCGCGCGTCTCGCGGACCGCGCACGACGCGCGCTGACGAAGTCGTTCGTCGCCATCGACGTAGGCGCGCTGCAACTCCTTGCCGGTAAGCGCGGAAAGTTCTTCGCTATCGCAAAAACCAAAGTGCCGTGCAACGTCGGCGCGTTCGAAGCCGGACAGCGTGCGCATTCCAACGTCGTAAAATTGCGCAAGCAAAAATGTGTCGACGAAATGACGGCCATCGACCGCGAACTTCGGGTAATCGATCGTTTTCTCCGCGATTTGCAGCCGGGACGGGCGCGAGCGCAAGAATCCGCCGCTTCGTCCCCAATCGAGTTTTGTTTTCGTTTTCCCGGCGCGCGCGACCAGATACGGCAAATCGAAACGGAACAAGTTGTGACCTTCGATCACATCCGGATCGCGCTCCTTGATCAGGCCGGCGAGTTTTTTGAGCGCGCTTCTCTCCGATTCCTCGACATTTTTCGGATCGACCATGAGCAACTCTTCCCAGCCGGAATTATCCGAGAGCGCGATGCTCATGAGGTGATCATTGGATTCATCTGAAAATGAGAGCACTTCGACTTGCATCCGCTTCAGTTCTTCGAACGGCAAATCTTTGAACAGCGTGCGACCCGTCGCCGTGAGATAATGTTGAACCGGATCGGTGAAGGCGAAAAAATCGCGTCCGGCATTTTTAAGACCGTTGCGCAGGGCGATCAGTTCCTTCCAACTGTCAACCGTTACCCGCCAACCGTACTTGAGGTCTCCTTCCAGTTTTTCCGTTTCGATGCCAAGATCGACAACATCCGAGTCACACCACACGAACGGATGGAACGGCTCCACGTCGACTATGGTCGCCCCATCCTTTTCGCGGCGATAAACCTTGACCGTCCCGGTTTCGCCCAACTCGATTGCAACGATTCGCGGCATCGAGTCGGCGCCAAAGAGGATCGTGTTCTTTTCGAATTCCATCGCAGATCAAGAGAATCGGAAAAATGAATTAGGAAAGCAGGAAAAGAGAGAAGAACCTCGGGGCCAATTCATTTTTCCTGCGTTCCTGTTTTCCTGATTCAGAAAATCCGATATAACTGCCGGATGAAGATTTTATTATTGTCGATCCTATCCTTGTCGATCTTATCCGCCGGTCCGGCTTTCGCAGAGCAAACGCCGCAAAGCATCGCCGATGCGGAGCTGCCATCGCTGCTCACGATTTACAAAGATCTCCATATCCATCCGGAATTGTCGACACATGAAGAGCGTTCGGCCGCGTTGGTTGCGAAGGAACTAAAAGCAGCGGGCTGCGAAGTGACCGAGCACGTCGGTAAATATGAAAAGCCCGGGGCGACTTGCTTCGGCGTCATCGGGGTAATGAAGAATGGCGCCGGGCCGACCGTGCTGGTACGGACCGATTTGGATGCGTTGCCGGTGCACGAGGAAACCGGCGTGCCCTATGCGAGCACGGTCACAACCAAAAACGACGAAGGTAAAGATGTGCCGGTGATGCACGCCTGCGGACACGACATTCACATGTCGACGTTCATCGGGACTGCCCGCGCGCTCGCGAAATTGAAAGATCGATGGCAGGGCACGATTATTTTCGTCGGCCAACCGGCGGAGGAAACCGTGGGCGGCGCTCGAGCATTACTAAAAGACGGCCTCTACACCCGCTGGCCGAAGCCAAATTACGCGCTTGCCTTGCATGACGACGCCGAAATTGAGACCGGCAAGATCGGCGTGGCCGAAGGTTACGTTTATGCCAATGTCGATTCGGTCGATGTCACCGTGCGCGGCGCGGGCGGACACGGCGCCTACCCGCACAAAACGAAGGACCCGATTGTTCTTTCCGCCGAAATCATCAACGCCTGGCAGACGATCGCCTCCCGCGAGAACAATCCACTCGACCCGCTCGTCATCACCGTTGGTTCGATCCACGGTGGGACAAAACACAACATCATCCCGGACGAAGTGAAAATGCAGCTGACCGTCCGCACCTATAAGAAAGAAGTCCGCGACAGGGTGATCGCGGCGATCGAGCGCATCGCGAAAGGTTGTGCAATGGCCGCAGGCCTTCCGGCCGACAAAATGCCGGAAGTTCATGTGCGCGAGGATGAATTTTCGCCAGCCACTTACAATAATCCGGAGCTGACCAAACGTGTCACCGCCGCGCTGAAAGCCGCCTTGGGCAACGATAACATTGTGCCGAAAGATCCGACGATGGGCGCGGAAGACTTCTGCGAATACAGCCTGCCGGATCATTCCGTTCCGGCGTTCATGTTTAATGTCGGTGCGGTTGACCCGGCCAAGGTGGCAGAGTCGAAGAAAACCGGCACGCCGCTGCCGAGTTTGCATTCGAGCAAGTTTGCACCCGTTCCAGAACCGACCATCCGCACCGCACTTATCGGAATGACGAGCGCGGTGCTCGACTTGATGAAGAAGTGATCGCGCGTCGCGCGATCACTTCACTCGAATATTTTTGCGCAGGAAGGTCGGGACATCGAGGTCCTGACCTTCCACAATCGTTGGCTCGCTTTTTTCGAAGCGGCCGCGCGTGACCGGTTCGAATTGCAAAACTTCCTGCTTGGCTTGCACAAATTTTTCTGCCGGAGGCTGTGGCTCTTTCACCAGGAGCGGTTTTTTCTTTGGCACAATCAAGCGCGGCACGGAAGCCGGCGTTTTGATTTCCGGTGCCGGTTCGACCGGCGGTGTTTCAATCGGAGGCGGTTGTGCAAACGAAATTAAATTTTCTGACATAGGACCGGTTTCCACGCTTGCCGGTTCCGGCTCGCCACCGGACGAGTCCGTGTCGCCGCGGCAATCGGACAAGATATCGACCTTGGGCGTCGGTTGCGGAGGTTGCTCCCAAATTGGCGGGAGCGGGGCGGGAATTGGTTCGCGCGTGGCGGATATTGTTTGCGATGCACCTTCGATATCCGCGGCCAACGAGCTGATAATCGTAACGCTCAAGCGGTTTCCCATCCTGCCATCTACCGCCGTGCCGAAAAGAATCTGGGTGTTGTCGTTCACGTGACGCCCAAGTTCCTGCATTAAAATTTCCACTTCCGATAACGTCATGGCCGGTCCGCCCGCGACTTGCACGAGCACATGCGCCGCGTCCGCGAGCATTTTGCCCTTGCCCATGAGCGGGTTTTTCAGCGCTTGTTTAAGCGCGTCATGCGCGCGGTTGTCGGAATCGGATTCACCGAAACCGAACAGGCAACGGCCATTGTCGCTCCGCAACGCTCTGAGCAAATCATCGAAGCCGATGCGAACGAGGCCCGGGCGCTGAATCAAGTTTACAATCGAGCGCACGCTTTGACTGATGGTGATATCAGCCACGGCGAAGGCCTGATGAATGCCAGCCTTTGGCGCGACCATATCGCCCATCCGGTCGTTCTCGAAACAAATAACAGCGTGCGCCATTTCGTTCAGTCGGGCGAGTGCCTCCCGCGCTTGCGTGCTGCGGCGCTTGCCTTCGAACGAAAATGGAATCGTGGCGAAAGCGATGACGAGCGAGCCGGCTTCGCGCGCGAGTTGCGCGACCAAAGGCGCCGCGCCCGAACCAGTCCCGCCGCCGAGGCCGGCGCAGATGAAAATCAGGCGCGCATCGACCAGGGCCTGGCGGATTTCATCGGCTGATTCTACCGCCGCCTGGTAACCAAGTTCCGGATCGCCGCCCGCGCCGAGGCCGCGCGTGACCGAGCGGCCGAGCTGCACTTTGCGCGCCGCGACCGAGCTGGCGAGCGATTGCACGTCGGTATTGATCGCAATGAGATCGCTTTTCTCCATGCCGTCGAGGACGACGCGATCGAGCGCATTCGAGCCGGCGCCGCCGATGCCCACGACTTTGATCGGAATAATTTCGTCTGTCCGTTCCGGGAGTGTGTAGTTATGGCCGAGTTGGATCATTTTATCACCTTGTCGATCTTGTAATTGTTGATCTTGTTCATCGCATGCCGCTGAAAATCTTGCCAAAAATCCCGCGAATGCCTCTCCGCGGCCGGTCTGATTGCACTGCTTGAGCGTACTTGATCAGCCCGATTCCAGTGGAAAATTGCGGGTTTTCGAAGGCGGAGGTAAGGCCGGACATGGTTTGCGCGTGGGCGACGTGGGCCGGCATTTCGAAAACTTCACTCGCGAGATGGTCGACGCCGTTGAGCAGACTGCATCCGCCAGTGATGAAAATGCCGGCGCCGATATAGTTGACGAACGATTCCTCATCGAGCTGGCGCTTGAGCAGTTCGAAACTCTCGCGCAAACGCAAATGAATGATGGTGTTGAGCGTTTCGCGCTCGATCTCCTTGCCCGCGAAACCGGAATCGTCTTTCAACAAGATCGTTTCGCCGGGGAGACAATTGCCGAGAATGACGCTGCCTTCTTCGATCTTTAATTTCTCCGCGCGAGCCATCGGGATGCGCAATCCCATCGAGATGTCGTTGGTGATGTGATCGCCGCCGACAGCGAAAACACCGCTTTGCTTCACCGCTCCATCGACATAAAGAATGTAATCGGTCGTGCCGCCGCCGATATCGACGACAAGCGCTCCCAAATTTTTTTGGTGCTGAGTAAGCACCACCTGGGCGGAAGCAAGCGCGCCGAAAACCACATCTTCGACATCGAGCGGTAATTCCTTCACACACCGGATAGTGTTTTGGATGCGGGTCCGGACTACGTAGACGATGTGAAAATCGGCCTCCAGTTTTTGCCCGAGCATCCCGACCGGATTGAGCACGCCGTCCTGCCCGTCGACATGGTAATGCTGGATGATCGAATGAAGAAAGGCGTTCTGCGCCGGTATGCTCACCTCGCGGGCATTGATTTTTACGTCTTCGATGTCCTGCTCGTCGATCTCATCCCGTTCTTCCGGCAAAATTACGCAGCCGCGGTTATTAAAACTTTGAATGTGCGAGCCGGCGACGGCGACATAAACGCTGCGAATCATGACGTCGCTCTTTTGCTCGGCATCGACGACCGCTTCGTGCACGCATTTCATCGCCGTTTCAAAATCGACAATCTCGCCCTTACGCACGCCGCGAGACGGCGCCTGGCCGACACCAAGAATCTTGATCGTGCCATCGGGCCGGCTTTCCCCGACGACGACGCAGATTTTCGACGTCCCGATTTCGAGGCCGACCATCAAATCACTGCTCGCCATGTCGCCTCCCCTTCTCTTCCACCGGAATCGCGCGCTTGATCGACAAGGGCGACGGACGCGAGTGAACTTTCCCGGCAGATGACAATGTCGATCTTGCGGGCGCCTGGACCGGAAGCGCCTTTAAAATACGCGGCTCGGCGTCGGGATCGATCGTGTCGTTGATGACTGCGGCCGGCGGCTTCGCAAAAGTGACCGGAATGTTTCGCTGCACGAGCAGGTTCACTGTGGCGAGGTCGCGTTTCGAGTCCTCAGAATAAATCAGGAATTGCGCGAGACGCTGCACCTGGGCATCGAGATGATCGAAACCAAATGTGACGCGAGTATGGTTTTTGTCCGTCACCAGCAGGCAATAACCTTTCGAAACATCAATCTCGCGAATTTGGAAACCAGTCTGCATAAAGCTTCGCGTGCTCAGGCTCAAAAGTTCGAGCGCTGCTTTGGCTTCGAACGATTCGACGATCTTGCCGGCCTCAAGCGACTCGCTCGCGCATCCTAAAATGAGCGGCAATCCCAGATATTCCGGCAACAACTTCTTCTCTTTCATCAAAACTCCACGCCCGTCCACTAGAAAAGCGGCGTCAGAAGCAAAGGGGTCGGCGATTTGTTTTTCATCCGTGATCCAGGCCACCGGTTTTCGTTCGACCACGTGAATGTCGATTTCGCCTGGCAACTTGCGCTCGATCTGCACCTCGTCGATCTGCGGGAGCTGCTGCAGCCGGTCGTGCACACGTCCCAAGTTCACGCTAAAAATATTTTCACCCTCGCGCAGATCGGCCACTTTGAGCACTTGCTCACGTTGAAGCGTGCCGTCCGTCTGCACTTCAATCTTGCTCAATTGGTAATCCGGATTCTCAAAGAAAAATCGCCTCGCACCTTCGCGCGCGCCAAAATAAACGGCGGCGCTCAGTCCGATGACGAGTGCAATTTGCGAAACAAAAACCAATACGCGCCGATTTCGCTGCTGTGTCGCGGTGCGCGAGCGCACCTTCACGTCGAGCAAATGTTGCTGGCGGCGCTGGCGCGGATTCGAGACCCGCCGGTTGCGGGCGCGAGGACGGTTCCGCCGTTTCATCGGGCACCTTTCTTCGTTCGGGCGAGAGAGAGTTCGATGATACGCAGGCAAAGATCGACATAATTGATTCCAGCGGCCGCGGCCGCTTCCGGCAGCAAACTCGCCTCGGTCATCCCCGGAATCGTGTTCACTTCCAGCACGAACGGCTCGTTTTTTTTGGATAAAATCACATCGACGCGCGAATAAACTCGCAAGCCAAGCGCACGATGTGCGCGTAAAGCCAGCTTTTGAATCTGCTTCGTCTTCGCTCGGTCGATTTTCGCCGGGCAGACGTGCTCCGCCCCGCCCCCGGCCTGCGGATTGAGAAACGGATATTTATTTGTGAAATCGTAGAAACCGCCTTTTGGAATGATTTCAAGAATCGGCAGTGCCTGGTCTCCGAGAATTCCAATGGTCAGCTCTCGGCCAGGAATAAACTTCTCCGCCAGCAGCTGGTGATCGTATTTTGCTGCGTCCACAATCGCGTGCTGGAGCTGGTCCGACTCTTTCACAATGTAAACGCCAACGGTGGACCCCTGTCGTGGCGGCTTGATGACTATCGGCAGCGCCATGCGCGGATGCCGATAAACATCCACTGTTTCCCACTCCGGCGTGTTCACACCGTGCTCATGGAATTTTTCTTTCGAACGAATCTTGTCGAACGCGAGCCGGCTTTCCTCGACCCCTTCGCCGGTATAAGAAATGCCGCGAGCTTCCAGGATTTTTTGTACCTGGCCGTCCTCGCCAAACGTTCCGTGGATCGCGACGAAGGCAAGATCGACGTCGCGCGGGAGCTGGAAGTTTTCGTCGCGAACATCGACCTCCGCGACTTTGGCGCCCAACGAGCGCAACGCCTTTGCAATTCCGCGGCCCGTCGCCAGCGAAACGTCGCGCTCGGAACCCGGCCCGCCCATCAACACTGCAATATTTCTTGGTAAATCCTTCATCCCGGTTCTCCTACAATTTGCACTTCAGTTTCCAATTCGATGCCGCGCTTCTCCCGCGCTGCGCCTTTGATCTTCTCAATGAGCTCCAGCATCTCCGCCGCGGTCGCGCCGCCATCGTTGACGATGAAATTTCCGTGCACTTCCGACACGCGCGCTTTGCCGACACGGGCATTTTTCAAACCAAGTTCGTCCACCAGTTTTCCGGCCGGAATGCTGTCTGTATTCTTGAAAATGCAGCCGGCGCTCTTCGCGATCGGTTGTGAAGTGCGGCGCTTGTCCTGCGATTCGCCCAGGCGTCGCTCGATTTCATCCCGCATCGCGGCATGACCGCGAAAAGTGGCCGAGACTGCGAAATTCTTTTCTAGCAACGGAAAATTTCGATAACGCACGTCGAGTTCGTCCCGGTTCTTCGTATACGGATTTCCCTCCGCATCGAGATAGCGGACGCGCACGACGTTCTCGAAAGTTTGCGCGCCCATCGCGCCCGCGTTCATCCGCAGTCCCCCGCCGACCGCTCCCGGAATTCCCTCCATCCATTCCAATCCGCCAATTCCAGCGGTTCTTCCCGCGTAGGCTATTTCCTTCAGTTTCGCGCCGACGCCCGCGGTGATTTTGTCACCATCAATGTCGATCTTATCGAAATCGCCGCCGCACGGATGGACAACGACGCCGCCAATACCGCCGTCGCGCACGAGCAGATTCGACCCGCGGCCAATAACGAAAAGGGCAAGATTTTCCCGACGGCAAAAGCGGATCAACTCCGCGAAAGCTTTTTCAGTGCGCGGCTCGACCCAAAATTGGGCCGGGCCACCGACGCGCAGTGTCGTGTGTTTCGAGAGCGGCTCATAAAGGCGGA
>Ga0137365_10002084_pt1 | contig 15857 bp, 17 predicted proteins | sample SagtaG_9_FD_104799 | JGI IMG/M metagenome (GOLD analysis project Ga0137365, IMG submission 104799) | Vadose zone soil microbial communities from Sagehorn Ranch, Mendocino, California, USA - Sage1_L_40_16 metaG | ecosystem: Environmental > Terrestrial > Soil > Vadose zone | place: USA...
AGGTCGTGGCCATCGACCCCGTGCCGGCCCGCCGCCAGTGGGCCACCACCTTCGGTGCGACCGAGGCGGTCGCTCCCGAAGAGGCAGGAGACGTCGTCGCGCGGCTCACCGATGGGCTCGGCGCCGACGTGGCCATCGAGGCGGTCGGCATCCCCGAGACCTTCCAGCAGTGCACCACGCTGATCCGCCCCGGCGGGCGGGTCGCCAACGTCGGCGTCCACGGCAAGCCGGCCACGCTGCACCTGGAGTCGCTGTGGATCCGCGACGTGACCATCACCACCGGGCTGGTGGACACCTTCTCCACCCCGACCCTGCTGCGGTCGGTCACCACCGGCCAGCTCGACCCGACCAGGTTCACCACCCACCGCTACCCGCTCTCGGCCGCGATGGAGGCCTACGACACCTTCGCCAGAGCCGGCGACACCAACGCCCTCAAGGTCCTGATGACCGGCAAGGACGCACCCGCCGAGCGCTGACGGGCAACGCAAGGACGCCGCGGGCAAGGTTCCGGAGCCTCGCCCGCGGCGAGCATGGCTGAGCAGGCGGAGCAGGAGGACTGCCATGCGTCGCAGAGTCGAGGACGTGATGACCACCGACCCGATCGTGGTCGGCGAGCACACGGCAGGACGAGCTCGACACCACGGAGGCGACCCCGGCGTACACGGAACGGTGACGGGCTGGGCTGGGCGCCCGGCGCCGCCGTCCTAGCAGTCGGCGGTTTCCAGTCGCGCCCCGGGCCTCGGGGACGGGATCTGCTCCTCCACGTCCTCGTGCGCCGGAGCGGCTGTCCGGTCGCGCAGCGCCACCACGGCCAGGACGGCGAGCCCGACGGCGACCAGCGCGGCGATCGCCGAGGTGAGGTGCATCCCCTGAACGAACGCCTCGCGGGCGGTCTGGAGGACGGCCGCTCCGAGCCGGTCGGGCAGCTCCCCGGCGACGGCCACGGCGCCGCCGAGCGTGTCGCGCGCGATCGCCGCCGCGGCGGCCGGCATCTCGGCCGGGAGGCGGTCCGCCAGCTCGCTCCGGTAGATCGCCACGCCGATGCTGCCCAGGAAGGCGATGCCGAGGGCGCCGCCGAGCTCGGCGCCGGTCTCCGAGATCCCCGAGGCGGCCCCGGCCCGCTCCGGCGGGGCGGACCCGACGATCAGCTCGGTGGTCAGGCCGAACACCGGCGCCAGGCCCAGCGAGATCAGCACCGAGCCGGCGACCAGGGGGGCGAGCTGGCCGGCCGCGGCCACCTGGGTGAGCGCCACCAGCCCGGCGGCCGAGAGCGCGAAGCCGCCGCCGATGACGAACGCGGGGCGGACCCGCTGCACGATCCGCGGAGCGAGCTGGGACCCGACGATGAACCCGAAGGCCGACGGCAACGACCACATGCCCGCCTGGAGCGGTGAGAGCCCGGCCACCAACTGGAGGTACTGCGCCACGAAGAGGAAGTACCCGACCGCGACGAAGATCGCGAGGAAGTTGATGCTCAGTGCCGCGTTGAACGCGGCGATCCTGAACAGCCGCACGTCGATCATCGGATCGGCCAGCCGGCGCTGCCGGCGCACGAACAGGACGCCGACCGCCAACCCGGCCAGCATGGATGCCACGGCGACCGATCCGAGGCCGTCCTGGGCGATCTCCTTGAGACCGTAGGTCACCGCCAGCACGGCCACCACGGACATGGCGGCGCTGGTCAGGTCGAGGCGGCCAGCGTCGGGATCCCGGTACTCGGGCAGGACACGCGGCCCGAGGACCAGCAGCAGCGCCATCACCGGCAGCGCCAGCAGGAAGACCGAGCCCCACCAGAAGTGCTCGAGCATCGCCCCGCCGAGCACCGGACCGATCGCGCTGCCGGCCGAGAAGCTCCCGATCCAGACGCCGATGGCCTTCGAGCGCTGCCTGGGGTCCTTGAACATGTGGAAGATCAGCGACAGCGTCGACGGCGCCAGGGTCGCCCCCGCGATCCCGAGCAGCGCCCGGCTCACGATCAGCATCTCGGCGCTGACCGAGAAGGCCGCGAGCAGCGAGACCGCGCCGAAGGCGGCGGCACCGATGAGCAGCAGCCTGCGGCGGCCGATCCGGTCGCCCAGGGTGCCCATGGTGATCAGCGAGCCCGCCACGAAGAACCCGTAGACGTCGATGATCCACAGCAGTTGGGCGCTGCTGGGTTCCAGGTCGGCGCTGATGGCCGGCACGGCCAGGTGCAGGACGGTCAGGTCCATCACGTAGAGCAGGCACGCGAGCGCCAGTACCGCCAGCCCAATCCACTCGCGCCGTCCCGCCCTGGGGGTGTCAGCAGTCACGTTGTCGGGTCTCCTCGTGGTCGCGTTGCGTCTGCGAAGGTAGCTCGTACCTGTGACCACGAATCGGCCCGAAACTCATCGGTAGGGTCGGAAACTGATCGATCCCGCCCCGGATCACCTGCCGTCGATCATGCCTGGCGTGACCAGCCCGTGCTCGTAGGCATACACCACGGCGTGGACCCGGTCCCGGACGCCGAGCTTGTCCAGCGCGTGGGCGACGTGGGTCTTGACGGTGGTCTCGGCGACCAGCAGCGCCCTGGCGATCTCGGTATTGGAGCGGCCGCGGACCACCAGGTCGAGGACCTCGCGCTCGCGGGCGGTGAGCCGGGCGAGCGCCGCCGGCTCCGCGGTCCCCTCGATCGGTGGCGGCGTTGACGGCACCGATGGTAGGCGGCGGCGAGCCCGGTGTCGTCAGCCGGGCGACGATCTTCGTCTCGTCGATTCGACGACCCCGCCGACGGGTCAGCCGCGGCGCATCAGGCCCGACTCGCGGGTGAGGCGCTGGGCGATGACCACCGGGATGACGGTGAGGCCGAGCACGATCAGGACGACCACGTTGACCTCGGGGAGCTGCTGCCCGAGCCGGATGGCGCCGAAGATCCACAGCGGCAGCGTGTTCTGGGCGCCGGCGGTGAAGGTCGTCACGATCACCTCGTCGAAGGAGAGCGCGAAGGCCAGCAGGGCGCCGGACACCAGTGCGGTGGAGATCAGCGGGAGCGTGATGTACCGGAACGTCTGCCAGCCGCGGGCGCCGAGGTCCATGGACGCCTCGACGAGCGAGGAGGCGGTCCGGCGCAGCCGTGCCAGCACGTTGTTGTAGACGATCACGATGCAGAAGGTGGCGTGGCCGACCACGATCGTCCACAGCGACAGGTTGAGACCGTTGAAGGCGAAGAAGGCGTTGAGCGCCATGCCGGTGATGATCCCTGGCAGCGCCAGCGGCAGCACCACCACGAACGAGACGACCTCGCGCCCGAAGAAGCGGAAGCGGTGCACGGCGAAGGCGGCCGCGGAGCCGAGCAGGATCGCGACCGCCGTCGCCGCCAGCCCGGCCTTGACCGACAGCAGCAGCGAGGCGCGCACCTCGGGGTTCCGCCAGGTGAGCGAGAACCACTTGAGCGAGAACCCCGGGATCGGCCAGCTCTGGATGTTGGACGGGTTGAAGGCGTAGAGGAGGATGATGACGATCGGAACGAACAGGAACGCCAGCACCAGGGCGACCCAGATCCGCAGCGCGACGCGTGTCGCCCGCGTCTCCATCACAGCGCCTCGAGCGCGCCGAGCCGGCGGGCCAGCAGCAGGTACAGGGCCATGATCGCGACCGGGACGGTGGCGAACGCCGCCGCGAACGGGATGTTGTTGGCCACCCCGACGCTCTGGTAGACGACGTTGCCGATGAAGTCGGAGCCGGCGCCACCCACCAGGATCGGGGTCACGTAGTCGCCGAGCGTCAGCGAGAAGGTGAAGATCGAGCCGGCGATCACGCCGGGCAGGGCGAGCGGCATGATCACCCGCCTGGTCGTCCGCCAGCCGCGCGCGCCGAGGTCGGCGGACGCCTCCACGTACGAGTGCGGGACCCGCTCCAGCGCGGCGTAGGTCGGGATGATCATGAACGGCAGCCAGATGTACGAGAACACGATCCACATCGCCCAGTTCGAGTAGCCGATGCCGAGCGACGGCAGGCCGATCTTGTCGACCGCCCAGTTGAGCGCGCCGTTGCTGGCGAAGATCAGCAGCCAGGCGTAGACGCGGGCCAGATAGCTCGCCCACAGCGGCAGCAGCACGGCCACGAACAGGGCCGAGCGCACGCGACTCGATGCGACCCGCGCCATGTAGTAGGCGAACGGGAACGCGACGACCGCGTCGGTGACGGTCACCGCGGCCGCCATGCCGACGGTCCGCAGGGCGATCCTGCGGTAGGTGGCGCTCTCGATCAGGGTCTTGAAGTTGTCGAGGCTCCAGACCCGTTCGATGTCGGTGGTGAACGGGTTGATGCGCCAGAAGGCGGTGACCAGCAGCACCGCCAGCGACGCCAGGTAGATGAGCACGAACCAGGCCAGCGGCGCCGACAGCAGGCCGACCGCCCGCAGCCAGGGGCGGCGCCACAGCAGCGACGAGAACCCCGCGCTCGCCGCTCCGGCTCCGGCCGCCCGTGGGCGATCGGCCTGCGTCTGGGCAGTCGCCAAGGTCAGCCCTTGATCTCCTGCCAGGCCTGCTGCCACTGCGTGTAGGGCACGCACTCCGACTTGCCGTTGCCGCAGTCGGCCAGCGGCGTCTTCCAGAAGCTGATGGAGTCGAAGTACGAGGCCGGCGCGTTGGCGTGGTACTGCGCACAGGAGCCCTTGGCCTGCTTGTCCATCTCGGCGCAGGCCTTGGTGTTGGCCGGCGTCTCACCGAAGAAGATCGCCTGCTGCGCCTGCACGGTCGGCGTGGTGACGTACTTCATCCACTGGTAGGCGCAGTTGGGGTGCGGGGCCTTGGAAGCCAGCATCCAGGTGTCGGCCCACCCGGTGGCGCCCTCGGAGGGGATCGCGTCGCTGACCTTCACGCCGTCGGCCTTGAGGGTGTTGGTCTGGTACGGCCACGCCGCGCCCACCACCGCGTCGCCGTTCTTGAACATGGTGATCTCCTGCGACGCGAGCGCCCAGTACTTCTTGATCAGCGGGCGCTGCTGCTTGAGCAGGTTGACGGCCGCGTCGAACTGCGGCTGGGTGAGCTCGTAGGGGTCGGTGATGCCCAGGCTCTGGTCCTTCTTGGACAGGTACAGGGCCGCGTCGGCGATCTGGATCGGGTTGTCCGGGACGGTGATCTGGCCCTTGTACTGCGAGCTGTAGATCACCTCCCAGCTCTGCGGCGCGGCGACCTTCTCGTGGTTGTAGAGCAGGACGTTGGGTCCCCACTCGTACGACACCCCGTAGTGGACGCCGTTGATGGTGTTGAACGGCGGCGACTTGAGCTGCGGGATGAAGTCGTTCCACGAGGGGATCAGGCCGATGTTGATCGGCTGCACGTCCTTGCCGAAGATCAGCCGGAGGTCGGCATCGCCGGAGGCCGACACCAGGTCGTACTGGCCGCCGCCGCCGTTGCGCATGAGCGCGACCATCTCGTCGGACGAGCCGGCGTACTTGGCGCTCACCTTACAGCCGGTCTGCTGCTCGAACGGCTTGGTCCAGTCCGGTTGCGCGTACCCCTCCCACGCGACCAGGTTGAGCTGGCCCTCGCCGGGCCCGATGCTGGTTGGCAGGTTCGGCTTGGTCGTCCCCCCGCCAGAGGTGCTGGTCGAGGAACCGCCGCCGCAGCCGCTCGCGACCAGCGCGAGCGCCGCGCCGAGCACCAGGAGTTCCACTGCGCGGGTGAAGCGCCCTCGCTGCCTGGTCATGCTTCCTCCTCCAAGTCGGTGCGGCCACTGCCGCGATGCTCGATCGGGAACGCCTGCTCCGGCTGCCATGCCAGCCGCACGCGACGACCGCGGGCCTGGAGTGCCTGCTCGGCGTTGTCGAGGTTCTGCCGCACCACCACCAGTTGGCCGGCGGCTTCGAGGTCGACCACATAGCGGGTCACCGCGCCGAGGTAGATGACCTCGCGGACCACGCCGCTCTCGACGTGCGCACCGGGCTCGGACTGCTCGGTGTCGTCCAGGATGCGGATCTTCTCCGGGCGGACGGTGACGTGCCTGCCGTCCCGCTCGATCAGGTTGGAGACGCCGATGAACCCGGCGACGAAGTCGCTGGCGGGTCGCTCGTAGACCTCGACCGGCGTGCCGACCTGCTCGACGCGCCCATCCCGCAGGATCGCGACCCGGTCGCTCATGGTGAGCGCCTCCTCCTGGTCGTGGGTGACGTAGAGGAAGGTGATGCCCACCTGCTCCTGGATGCGCTTCAGCTCGAGCTGCATCTCCTGGCGGAGTTTCAGGTCGAGCGCGCCGAGCGGCTCGTCGAGCAGCAGCACCTCGGGCTGGTTGACGATCGCGCGCGCCAGGGCGACCCGCTGCCGCTGGCCGCCGGAGAGCTGCGTCGGCTTGCGGTCGCCAAGGCCACCGAGCCGCACCGTGGCCAGGACCTGCGCGACCCGCTCATGCCGCTCCGCCCTCGGCACCCGCTTGACGCGCAGCCCGTACTCGATGTTGTCGGCCACCGTCATGTGCGGGAACAGGGCATAGTCCTGGAAGACGGTGTTGACGTCACGCGCGTACGGCGGCCGGAGGGTGACGTCGTCGCCACGCAGCTCGACGTATCCCTCGTCGGGCCGCTCGAACCCCGCGATCAGCCGCAGTAGGGTGGTCTTCCCCGACCCGGACGGGCCGAGCAGGGTGAAGAACTCCCCCTCGGCGATGGTGAGGTCGACCCCGTCCACCGCGTCGACCTTGCCGTAGCGCTTGCGGATCGATACCAGACGGACAGCCGGGGGCGCCTGCGTCCCAACAGTTCCCACCGTACCTGCCGACTCGGGCGCCCTCGTCGACACCCCACCCCCCTCGGTCGCTGAGATGTTGCCGAGATCGTAGCTTTATCCAGCGAGCGAGTCAGGTGCCGGTTTTACCGATGCGCCCCGTGGTGGGGGCGGCGTCCGCGGCTCGGCGACCTCCTCGCCTCCCAGGACGCCAGCCGGGCCCGGTGATGATCGCCGGGCCCGGCGGCATTGTCGGCTAGGCGCTGTGCTCCATCTCGGGGCGGTACTCGCCCAGCCGGGCGGCGCCGTTCAGCCGGGCCCGGTGCGCGAACGCCCGCTGCGCCGCCGGGCCATTGCCCGGCTCGCCCTTCCAAGCCTCCAGCACCGGCGCCTGCAACGCCCGCCCGAACGAGAAGCTGAGCTGCCACGGCTGCCCGCCGAGCCGGTTCATCGCGTTCAGGTGCGCGGTCGCCAACTCGTCGCTCTGGCCCCCGGACAGGAACACGATGCCCGGCACCGCGGCCGGGACCGTCTCCCGCAGGCAGCCGAGCGTCTCCGCCGCGACCTCGTCCACCCCCGCCTGCTCCGGGCACTCGCTGCCGGCCACCACCATGTTCGGCTTCAGCAGCATCCCCTCCAACCGGACCCGATGCCGCCGCAACGCCTCGAACACCGCGACCAGGGTCGCCACCGTCACCTCCCGGCAGCGCGCGATCGTGTGGTCGCCATCCATCAACACCTCCGGCTCGACGATCGGGACCAGCCCCGCCTCCTGCGACAGCGCGGCGAACCGGGCCAGCGCCTCCGCGTTGGCCGCGATACAGCCGTCGCTCGGCAGGTCCGCGCCGATGGTGATCACCGCGCGCCACTTGGTGAACCGCGCCCCGAGCTCGACATACTCGGCCAGCCGAGCGGCGAGGCCGTCGAGGCCCTCGGTGATCTTCTCCCCCGGGAAGCCCGCAAGGGCCACCGTGCCCTTGTCCACCTTGATGCCCGGGATGATGCCCTGACGGGCGAGCACCTCCGGGAAAGCGGTCCCGTCGTCGGCGTGCTGGCGGATCGTCTCGTCGAACAGGATCACCCCGCTGATGAACTGCTCCGCCCCCTGGGTGGTGAACAGCAGCTCCCGGTAGGCACGGCGGTTCTGCTCGGTCGAGTCGACCTGGATCGACGCCAGCCGCCTGCCGATCGTGCCGGTGCTCTCGTCGGCGGCGAGGATTCCCTTGCCCGGCGCGACCAGCGCCTGGGCGGTGGCATCGAGATTGTCGTGGCTCATCACAGGTTCCCTCCTGCTCTCTGGCGATCCCTTCCGATTATGACGCCGCCTCCTGTCGCGTCGAGTTCCCGGACGCCCGGACCGCCGCGAGCACGACCAGCAGCATCCCCGCCACGAGCAGCACCGCGCCGGCGACCAGCAGGCCGGTGGCGGCTCGCAGCAGCCACGGCAGGGTAGCTCCGATGTCGGCCCGCAGGTCGAGCCGGCGGCTGGCATCGGCGTTCATCGCCACCAGCGACCACGACCCGGATCGGACACTGCTCGTAGCCTGGGCATGGGTAGGCTGCTGCTCAATCTGAGGCGCGGTGCCGAGCTGCTCGCACGCGACGGTCGTTGGGTGGAGGCGGGGACAACGAGATTCCCAGGCAAGTACCTCAGCATCACCTCGTTCAGGCGGGACGGGATGGGCGTGGCGACGCCGGTCTGGTTCGTGGAGGAGAACGGGCGGCTGCTGGTCCAGACCGATGCCGACTCCTACAAGGTCAGGCGCATCCGCCGGGACCCGCGGGTCACGATCGCCCCGTGCACCGCCACCGGCAGGCTGCTCGGCGATCCCGTGCCGGCCCGTGCCGAGCTGCTCCCCGGCGACGAGCTCCACCGGGTAGAAGGGCTGATGGCGCGCAAGTACCGGATCGAGCTGATCGTCATCAGGCCGATCCGCAGGGCGCAGGTCGCGCTGCGGATCGGCCGGCCGCGTCGCGCGTCGGTCATCCTGGCGATCACGCCGACGGCCGAACCGCTCAGCGGCTGACCAGCGTCGAGCCGGCGCGCTCGACCCGGGTCCTGATGCCCGCGTAGGCCAATCGCCGGAGGTCTCGACGGGTCGCGGGCCCGTTGGGGGGTGCCGGCCACATCGGCGGCTCCCCCAAGTCGCGGCACCAGTCAGCTGTTGAGCTGCTTGTCGAGGAAACTCACGATTCAATGCTACGTTCCTCAAATTCGGCAGATGAGGGTTCGGCGCCTGCGATGTGGTAGGCGCCGCCTCAATCAGCAGCTCCTTGGGACCGAAGAACTACCTGTGGGTACCTGCTGGCGTGACCGCTTGTGGTGCTCGATGTGGCCGCGGGTCGGAAGGGACGGCAGGGACCGGACCGCGCGGCTGGTCGCTGCCGCCTTGGTCTAGATGCCCTTCGTGAGCGGATGGAAAGATTCAACCGCGAATTCGGTGAGTGGGCGCACCAGCGGGATTCCAGGCTCATACCGACCACAGGGTCGGGTTTCCTTCCAAGTGGACGTCACTACCCGGGCAGCTACGACGAGGCGTAGCCGCGAAACCTCTTCATCATCAACGCATATTTCGCGCCCGCGACAACCCGATAATGGTTGCGCCCTGGTGGCGTCCTGCCCGTCGGCCATCGAGTACGCATCATTCTTGAGCCAACCACCTCGTAGGCTGCAACCCTATGGAGGATCGGCGGACAGGGTCGCAAGGCACTGTCGATGGCCTGCTACCCCACGAGGCTGTTGATGGTGATGGCGATGAAGAACACGAGCACGATCTCGCTGACGAGCCACGAATTGGTGTTCATCCAGTCGCGCGCCTTGGGCAGGAAGGCCTGCCCCCGTTTGCCGAATACGAGCAGGAGGAGCGCCGGCAGTGCCAGGAACAGCAGCGTGAGCAGCAGGAAAGGGAGGAGCTGCCACCACGGATCGCCGTGACTTGACAGGTAGGAACCGACGGCGAGTGAGGTGAGGATGTCGGTTGGGAACAGTCCCAGGAGGAGGAGGCCGAGCCTGAACGAGAATTTCGGGTTCGCCGTCTGCAGCTTGCCCATCCACTTCGGCGGCTCCGATGTCTTCCTGGTGAGGAAGACGTGGACCATGGCCGCCAGGAGCAGGACGAGGACGAGGATGTTGACGACGTTATTCGAGCCACCCTTACGGGGAGCGCCGCTGCTTGCGAGGTAGGCGATCGAGACGATGAGGGTGATGGAGAGGGCGGCGCCGCCGAGATATGCGGCGGTGTTCCGCTGCCACTTCTCGCTCGTGGCGAGGAAGATGGCGCTGAGGATCTGAGGGCCGGCGATCATCACGAACGCCAGCGGGAGGATTGTCAGAAGGTTCACGATCGGGATCTTTCGGTGGAACTGTCAGGACCTACCTCCGCTACGGATGCTCGCGACTGGCGGGTTCGGGAACAGCGGCCCTTGCCGATCTTCACCGGGACGCCTCGTTCCCCGAGTCCTTCGTCGGCACTTGTGCAGGATGACGCTAGGACTTGAGCCGGGAGCAGGCATCACCCATTGGGGGTGATTGAGGGTGTCCGCGATACTCTTCATGGGGGACACGGTGAAGCTACGGACAGGGGCGGGCTGCGGCTCCGGTCGGCCGACCTGGCCGCCGCCGAGGCGGTCGACGTCGGCCTTGCGGCTGCCGCTCGATCAACCTGACGATACGCGACCGTCGGCGAGCACGAGGCGGGCAGCCCAGCGCGGCGGCGACCACCGGCGGCCTCGGATGACATACCCCGGATGCTCGAAGGGTCAGATCGTGCGCGTCCTCTTCGCGTACTCCTTCGGAGACCCCGCCGCCAAGGGCGTGCGGTCGAAGCTGCAACTGGACCTGTCGGATCACGGAACGCGCGTCAAGGTCGCGACACCGTCGCCCGACCTGGTCGTGCCGAGCGGGGACTTCAGCGGCATCCTCATGGGCTCACCGATACTGCCGGCGTAAACCCTGGCATGGCACGGGGCCGGGGAGGCCGCCACCGCCGGCCCGATGGCGGCGGTGGTCGGCTTGCGGGCGGCTCAGCCGGGCACCCCACGGCGTCGGTCCTGCGTTGCAGGCGACCGGCGGATCCGGCCGGTCAGCACTGCCACCAGCAGCAGCGCTCCGCCAGTGACCAGAAGCGCCAATGGGACGGTGGCGCCGCGCCCGAACCATGTCAGCGTGGCGTCGAACAGAAACACGAACAGGCCAACCGCGCCCACGCTGAGCAGCACGGTTCGCCGCGCGGCCGCCCCGGCCCCGACGAGCGCGGCCGCGCTGAGCAGGCCGAGCGCAAGCCCCCAGCTCCGCAGCTCGCCCCCCCGCACGGTCTCCGCGCCCAGAAGCATCGCCAGCGCCCCCAGCACCTCGGCGGTGCGCGCGGGGATGAGGAGGCGCCGCGACCCAAGCAGCAGCCAGGCCACGCCCACCGCCCAAACCGCGCCACCGCCCCAGCTCGGGCTGGCCGGCGCGACGACCTCGACCACCGCGGTCACCGTCGCGAGCAGCGACACCAACACGGCCACCTGCTGCAGGCTGCTCACCCGCAGACGCCAAAACAGCACCCCGGCAGCGGTGGCAGCCAGCCCTGCGATGACGTGCTGGAGGCCATGCGACTGATGCAGCACCTGGTCCGCAACGACCTCGGCGAACCCGGCGACGGCCGCGACGGCCAGGAACCACAGCACCGCGCCTAGCCGGCGGACCGACGCCGCCCGCTGCCCGTTGGCCCACCAGCCACCGGCCGCCAGCACGGTCACGGTCACCAGCAGCAGCGTGCTGCGCGCCAACAAGCCCAGGTGCGCCCATGCCTGTCCGGCGGCCAGCAGCCCGGCGGTCACGGCGCACACGGCCCCGACGTAGCCCAAGGCCTCGCCCAGCCGCCGACGCCCCGCCCAGGCGTCCGCCGCGCCACCACCGGCGCCACCCTCTTCGGGCCGGCCGGCCGCATCGGCCAGGATCGCCGCCGCCTGCTCGGGGCTGATCAGGCGCTTGGCCTGCCAGCGCTCCAGCTGTTGTCGAAGCTCGTCCATCGTGCCAGCGCCTCCCCAAGCTGTGGGGCAACGCCGTCGATCGACGGCGCTCGGCTCAGTGTCGCGGCCGGGTGCGGACGCGCCCAGACGAGTTCGTGCTCATCTACCGGGTGTGGGACGCCCAAGTTCGCCTGGGTAGTTCCGGCAACCCTTCCGGGCACCGGGCGCAGCGTCCCGTCGGCGTCCGTGGCAGCATCGCTTCGAGGTCGTTGCCTGGCCGAGGAGGTGCCCGTAGCACACACCGGCCCTTGGCCCACCCCGACCGGCTGGCCGGAGCGCGAGGCCGCGGCGGCGCCGGCCCACACACCCGCGCGGACGGGGCCGCGGGCGCCTGCACCAATGGCTGGCAGGAGCTAGCCCGCCTTGGCGGGCCAGGCCAGAAGTGGACAACGAATCAACTCGAGGGCGCAGCCCTCACCGCTTTGGGGGGGTTGCGGGAGGCGCTGGCGCCCCCGCAGTCAGGACTCGACCGAGCCCAGCTCCCTGGCCAGCAGGTTGGCGTCCCCGCGGGTTGGCAGCGGGAAGCTGAGCCTGAGGACCGGCGAGCCATCGACCGTCGTCACGTGGTACGTCTTGTAGAGCAGGCTCCGCGCTGGCTTCGCCCGCAGCTCGGCGCGGGGAAGCTCAGCGGCCAGCTCGCGTCGCGGCCGGCCCCGAGCGGGGGTCTCCTCGAAGAACAGTAGGCGGCGATCGGTCAGCACCAGGTAGAACCGCCTCGCGGCGAGGAACGCGCCGCCCATGCCGCCAGTGAGGACGACCGATCCCACCATCGTCGCCGCCTGCCTGGCGGCGGTGGCCTTAGCGGACTCCCTGTGCACCGCGGCGAAGCTGGCCAGGACCACCCGCTCGCCGTTCTGGAGCAGCGGCGTAGCGACCTCGATGGCTCGTTTGGTCATCTTCTCGTTCATCCGTCCCGCTCCTTCCGCAATCGCGCAACCGTGCTATCTGCCTGTTCATCGTGCCCGCCGTGTGCTGTTCTCTACCGCCGTCGCGTCACAAGCCGCGCTTCGACGTACTTAGGGCCGGTTTGCAATGGTGCCCCGCACACGGCGAGCCTGCCCGATCGCCGTGCTCCCCGACGACCGAGGGATCCAGTGCCAGGACCCTATGGGGGCTCGGGGGAGCTGCCTCCGGCTCCCCCCGAATGCAACCAGGCCCTAGCTACTACCCGTCGAAGAAGGCGCTGGCCTCGATCGTCGGGCGGGTACGCGCGCTGACCAACAGATCATCACACCCCGCTCTTGCGGTCCTGCTACGCCAGCTCAACCCAGTGTTGCAGGGCTGGTGCACCTACTTCCGCTACGGGGTGTCCAAAGCCACCTTCGGCTACCTCGACCAGTACACCTGGCACCGGGTAGTCCGCTGGCTGCGCAAACGACACCCCCGCACGAAGATGGCCGTCCTCATCCGCCGCTACCTACCTGGGTGGCAACCGACCGAGGACGGGGTGACGCTGTTCGACCCGCAGAAGGTGACGGTCAGCCGCTACCGCTATCGGGCCAGCAACATCCCCGCACCCTGGGCAAGGGCAACACCAGGATCAGCCGCATAACCAGCGGCACGGACTCGTGGAGAGCCCGGTGCTCGGAGACGGGCCCGCCGGGTTCGGAGGGCGGGCTGGAGAAACGTAGCGTGAGCAATCACGACAACGCGCTTCAGCTCGACCCTACTCATCGGCCGAGACCACATACTCGTCGTCGGCGAGCGGCTGGCCCTGCCACTGGCGCGCGTACAGGTCCAGCACCCTTGCGGCCTTGGGCTCAAAGTCAGGGTCGCGGGGGAAGATCCAGCTGCGATAGGTCCACGGGCGGAGGGCGTCGCTGGCCAGCCAGCGCCAGATGGTGGTCCCGGAGATCTCGGCGACCAGGCCGCGGGCCAGCAGCTCGGCGCGGATGTCGGGCACAAACAGCCGCGACAGCGGCAGGCCAAGCCGGCTGGGCAGCTCACAGGCGATCGCTTTGACCTGGATGGTGACCTCAGGGGGGAAAGACGGCGGGTCGTCCTCGCCGGGGGCGTTCCTCCAGGCCGGCCAGGCGCTGCTGATAGAAGCGTTTGCGCCACTTGGAAACGACCTCGCGGCGGGTGTCCAGCCGTGCGGCGATCTGGTCGTTGTCAAGGCCAGCCGCGGCCATGAGCACGATCTTGGCGCGGACGACCTCTCCATATGGCAATGTATAGCGACGGGCCTGTGCTTGCAGGATCTCGTGCTCCTGCTGGCTGAGTTCGATCGTGTATGGGCTTTTCCGGGGCACAGCCTCCTCCTCTGTTGGGAAACCGTACCCGAGAAGATCGATCAACTTACGTTATTGTACTTGTGACCCAGTACGAAGCCGCCCGGGCAGGGCGGCGGGGAGCTTTGCACGCCAACTTCAGCCGCCTAGGCTCCGGCACCGCAGGCGCATCGGCGTGAACGAGGCGGGAGCCGGATGAGCATCACAGGCATGTATGTGCGGGTCGCACCCGGCGACCTGGAGCGGCTCAACCGTGATCCGGAAGCGTTCTACTGGGCGTCTACGGCGTCGATGACACCCGGCTGGGAGAATCATCCGTCGACCGAACCCTGGATCTCGATCGAGAAGGCCTGGGCCGCGCTCGGTTACCTGCTGGACAAGGCGACGGACGGCACTGTCGACGTCGTCTTTGGTGGGACCCCGATCGGTGAGGACTGGGGTTTCGGGCCGCCGCGCTATCTGACCCCTGACGAGGTCCGGCAGGCAGCTGACATGTTGAGCCGGACCCCGGTCGACCGCCTAGCTGCGCACTATGACGCCTGGCAACTGGCGGACGCGAAGATCTATCCCGGGGTTTGGGACGACAACGATCTTCGTGGGCTTCAGATCGACTACGAGACGCTGGTGGAGTTCTTCGCCGCCGCCGCGAAATCCGGTGACGGCATGGTGCTTGCGCTCATGTGATGGCCCGAGTGCGTCGCTACGATCACAGGGCCTTGACGGTCGGCTGACTATCGTTTGCACTGCCGAGCGGAATACGTGACCGAACTTCCGTACCAGAGCACTTAACGGTGGTTTGTTGACTTGAGTAACGGCTGGGTGTACAGCAGGGTCTCCGCCGCCTGTGCCCGGAGGTGCGCACCGTGACCAAGCGCCTTGCCTGCCCACCCGCCCCCGGCCCGCTGGAGGGCTACGCCGCCCAGTTCGACGCCCTGTTCGCCAGGCTCGCGCAGCGCCGCGGCCTGCGCGCCTACCTGCAAGGGCTGCTGCTACCAAGAGACCGCAACAAGACCATGACCTGTCTGGTCGGCGCCGAGCCCGTCGTTGGCGCCCAGCACGCGGCCGTCCAGGGCCTGCAGTGGTTTGTGTCGGAGTCGACCTGGGACCACGAGCGGGTCAACCAGCGCCGGGTCGAGCTGCTGCAGGCCGACCCGGCCACCGCGCCGCACGACCGGGGCGGTGCTGGTGCTGGACGACACCGGCGACCGCAAGGCCGGCCGCCACACCGCCCATGTGGCCCGCCAGTACCTGGGCTCGCTCGGCAAGACCGACAACGGCATCGTGGCGGTGACCAGCCTGTGGGCCGACGAGCGCGTCTACTGGCCCGTGGACGTGGTCCCCTACACCCCGGCGTCCCGGCTTGCCAAGGGCAAGCGCGACCCGGGGTTTCGGACCAAGCCGCAGCTGGCCGCCGACCTCGTGCAGGCGGCCCGCCAGGCCGGGATCGGGTTCCGCGCGGTGGTCGCCGACTGCTTCTACGGTGACAACACCGGCTTCACCGAGGCGCTGGGTCGCGCTGGCGTGGCCTTCGTGCTTCAGGTCAAGCCCCGCAGGGGCATGTGGGCGCCGGCCGACCAGGTGCACACCCCGCAGGAAGCCGCTCGGCAGCTGGCGTGGTCTGGTCCCGAGCAGCCCGGCGACTGGACCCCGATCCCCCGGCGGTTCCGCGACGGCCACACCCAGACCTGGTGGGCGGCCGACGCGCGGCTGCCCGCGGCCGGCTGGGGGCCGCACCGGCGCATCCGGCTGGTGGTGGCCACCACCGACCCGGCCACGCTGCCGAAGCTGACCACCTGGTACCTGGTCACCAACCTGGCTCACCCCAAGCGCCGGCGGGCACGACCGGCCCTCGCGCCGGCCGACCTGGCCGAGGTGGTACGCCTGTACGGGCTGCGCAACTGGGTCGAGCAGGGCTACAAGCAGGTCAAGG
>Ga0137365_10002094_pt1 | contig 15813 bp, 16 predicted proteins | sample SagtaG_9_FD_104799 | JGI IMG/M metagenome (GOLD analysis project Ga0137365, IMG submission 104799) | Vadose zone soil microbial communities from Sagehorn Ranch, Mendocino, California, USA - Sage1_L_40_16 metaG | ecosystem: Environmental > Terrestrial > Soil > Vadose zone | place: USA...
CGGAGCGCCCGGAACGAGCGAAGCGACAGCGGGCCACCGAGGCTGTCGAGCACGACGTCCACACCCTCGCCGCCCGTCAGCTCCCGCACCCGAGCCACGAAGTCCTCGTTCCGATAGTCGATCGCGACAGCACCGAGCCGCTCGACCGCCGCGCGGTCCCGAGCCGAAGCCGTCCCGAACAGGCGAAGCTCCGCGAGCGCTCCGAGCTCGAGAGCCGCGGTGCCCACCCGGCCGGCCGCGCCGTGCACGAGCACCGTCTCCCCGCGCTTCGCCCTCGCCGTGCGGTGCAGCACCTGGTAAGCGGTCATGTAGGTGAACACGAGGCTCAGGACCTCCGCCGGGTCAAGGTCCTCGGGGACCTCGACCGCGCTCGCCTCAGGCAAGCAGACGCGGTCCGCGTCGGCGCCCCACACCGTCAGCGCGCCGATGCGGTCTCCCTCGCGCAGCCTTGAGCAGCCCGGCCCGACCTCCTCGACGACGCCGACAAGCTCGTAGCCGGGCGTGAACGGCGGCTTCGGCCCCCCGGGGATATACGTGCCGGCGCGCAGCTGGGAATCGGTGAACGACACGCCAGCCACCAGCACCCTGACGCGCACCTCGCCCGGACCCGGTCGCGGATCGTCCTCCTCCACCACCCTCAAGACCTCGGGACCGCCGTAATGATCGACGACGACACGCTTCATCGTCTTCTCCCCTCTTCTCGCCCGGCGACGGGACGCCCGGTCGGGGACCCTTGGATCGTGAGGCCGAGGTCTTCCGACCAACAGGGCCAAAGGTCGGTATCGGTCGTGACCTACGGCCCTGGGAGATCGTCGTGCCAATCCTGATCTATGACTTTCGGCTCGTTGCGCCGGCCGAGAACAGCTCTGGCCATGGCCGGTTTATCCGCCAGGGATGGGCATATGCGCGTAGCGCCTTGAGCTGGTATCGAGCGCCCTGACCTTTCCAGGCGCTCAGTTCGTCAGGTCCCGGCGCGCTCCACCCGAGTCGTTCGACCTGAGCCAGGCCCAGCGATCTGTGCTCTTGGGCGTCACGCCCCAGCACGCTGTTCGCCGCCGCGATGTCCCAGGGTGAGTTCGCACTGCAGCCGCCGCTGCCAGGTTTCCGTGACGGCCTTGCGGAACGCGACTGCCGATCCCCTCGCGATCACGCCGAACGCGATGAGGGTGACCGGCAGCCACAACGTCGAGGCGACCGCGGCGAACGCGGCCGGGAAACACGTCCACAGCACGACAAGCACGAAGATCACCCAGACGTCGTTGGCCTCCCAGACCGGCGTGGTGGCACTTGTTGTCCAGCGCGCGCAGCACCTGGGGCCCCGCCGAACGATCACGCCGCATCATCGTCGTCACGCCGGGCTCTGTGGGTAGTGTGGCCAGAACCAGCCCTCAGCAACAGCCCACTTCCTATCCGGGGCGGCTTATGAAGTTCCAGCAACCAGGCCCGATCTCTGGTTTCAACCTCGAGTACCCGATGTCGCTGGGCGTCTTCGACAGCTACCAGCAGGCGCAGCGCATCGTCGACTACCTTTCTGACAACGACTTCGAGGTCGGAAACCTGGCCATCGTCGGGACGGATCTGAAGTCGGTCGAGCGCGTCACCGGACGCTTGACCCGAGGCAAGGTGGCGATCGCTGGGGCGAGCTCCGGTTTGTGGATCGGGCTGTTCGTCGGTATCGCTTTTTCGATTTTCAGCACGAAAGGGCAGATCGGCTTCCTGATCACGACTCCCTTGCTGGGCGCCGTCTTCGGACTCATCTGGAGCCAACTCGGGTTCACCGCCCTGACCCGCGGAGGAACCCGCGATTTCGCCTCCGTCAGCCAGCTTGTCGCGACCAAGTACGAAGTGCTGGTCGAGCACCGGTTCGCCGAACGCGCTCGTGAACTGCTGGCACGCATGCCCAGCACGTGATCACACGCCGGACACTCAGTCCTCTTTTGGGACCGTGGACCGCGACAACGGCGCAGTGCGTGCAGCGCACCCTCCGTCCGAGTAGAGGGCCGAGAGCGACTCGTACATGCGGGTTCTGACAGCGAAAGGATCGACCGGGTCGCGTGCTCAGCCTGCTCGGGCAAAACGGTGCGGGCAAGCCGATATCGGATTGTGACACTTCTAGGGTCGCTAGGCTCGGGACGAGCGCGCCTGTTCTCTCGGAAGATGGAAAAAGACCCTCGCCCCCACTGATGGCGCGCTGAGCACGCCCGGCTGCTCCGCTCCTCCCTCGCCCGAGATCCGACACCTGCCTGCTCGTGCCCTTCCTCGCCGCACCCAAGTGACATCGACCTGAGCGTCCCCCGAGGGGAAGGTCTTCTCCCTGCTTGGGCCCAACAGGGCTGGTAAGACGACTGCGGTCAGGATCCTGGCCACGCTGCCACAGCCGGATAGCGGGCAAACGCGCGTGTGCGGACACGACGTCGAACGCGAGGCGCATCAGGTGCTGATCGGCCTCACCGGCCAGTACGCCTCCGTGCCCTGCCCGGACCTGCGTTAGGGACCAGCCTGCACCCGCCCGGTGTCCGATGCTGGTGTTCAATCGCTGGCAGGTCAACCACGGCCGAAGCCGGTCTGTTTGCACAGCTGGTACACCAACGATATGCCTCAGTAGCCGCACCCCGGGCACGCCTGCCCCGGGACGGGACGCCGCTTCACAGGGTGCGCTGAGAAGGCATGCACAAGGCGGCGGGACCCATGTGCGGACGGCCTGCCCGGCCGGTGCGTGACTGGATGCGGGCCGTGCGGTCCGCTGGCGCGCCGTCGCCACGACTCACCTTTTGATCCCGAACGGCTGCGCAGGCTGGCACCGCATACGCCACGTGCAACCAGCAGAAGCGTAGCGGGCCAGCTAACACGGCGCAGCGGCACGGCATGTGGCACCATATGGCCCGCGTCCTCGGTCACGTTAGGGCTCCGGTGCTCCGAACCTGCGATGCAGGGGCCGCGATACTCAGCTCCGCGATGATCGGCACCACTGGCAGGATGGCCGCCATGTCGAACACCAAGTGCGCAAAGCCAGGCCCGCACTCCGCTACCGGGCGAGCCGTCCACACGATCAAGGTCACCCTGCGGGACTCCCGGCCTCCAATCTGGCGCTGCCTGGAGGTGCCGTCGAGCAGCACTCTTCAGCAATTGCACACCATCATCCAGGTGGCGTTCGGCTGGGAGGACTACCACATATGGGTCTTCGAGACGCCGTGGGAACGGTATGGCATGACCGATCGCGAACTGGAGATCCGCAGCGCGGCGGCCAAGCGCCTAGGCCAGGTCGCCCCACGCCCGGGTGACAAGCTGCGCTACACCTACGACTTCGGCGACGACTGGGAACACGACATCGTCGTCCAAGCCGTCAACGACGCGGAGCCCGCCATCGCCTACCCTCGTTGCCTGGCCGGCCGTAGGGCCTGCCCGCCGGAAGACTGCGGTGGCATCTGGGGATACGGCTACCTCCTGGAGATCCTCGCTGACCCGGCACATGAGGAACACAAAGAACGCCTGGAATGGCTGGGCCTGGACTCGGCAGATGAATTCGACCCGGCAGCCTTCGATCTGGCCGAGGTCAATTCCGCGCTGTCCGGCTCCGCCACAGTTCTGGTCAAGGGCTGACCTATCGCCAGTGACGCCGAATGGCTCGCACAGAAAGCACGGGTTGCGCGGCCGAGCTCAGTCCGTGGGCTCGGCAGCGTCATAAAGGTCCATATAGCCCTGGACCGCCGCCCATAGATGATGCTCGGGATAACGGCCCAGGCCACGATGTTCCCGGTGCCAGTCGCGGTCCCAGTAGGAAGCATGGACAGCACACAGGTGGCCGAACGCCGCCGCCAGTTCGCGCGCCCGTTGCTCCCACTGGGCCTCCGGAGGAGGCATGACACGGGGAAGATCACCGAGCCGGCGCTCCGCCAGCGCTCGCAGCACGCCTTCATCCGTCGCCGGTCACGCTCCCATTCCAAGCGGGAATTCCGTGACCCCTGGTGAATGGCCGTGGGGAAATGGTTCGGCTCGGACCTGCGCCACTCCCAGCTTTGCCTGCCATCAGGTTAGACCAGAGCCGGTCGCCGGTCTGAAGTTGCGAGATCAGGGTGCGGTCAGTAGTGGTAGCGAGCGGCAATGATGATGATCTCTTTGTCCGTGACGAGGTAGACGAGGCGGTGCTCCTCGTCGATCCGCCGCGACCAGGCTCCAGGCAAGTGATATTTGAGCGGCTCGGGCTTACCGATGCCGGTGAAGGGGTCCCGGCGTATGTCCTCGATGAGCTTGTTGATCCGGGTAAGCGTTTTGCGGTCGGTCCTGAGCCAGGATGTGTAGTCTTCCCAAGCCTGGTCCTCGAATACCAGCCTCACGTCTCGCCGCTCCGCGGGTCCGCAGCGTCGGGGTCGATGAGCCGGTGTTCAGCGAGGTTGACACCGTTCAGGGCGTTTTCATACGCCTTGAGCAGGCGGCGGGCATTTGCAGGCGAGCGTAGCAGGTAGGCGCCTTCTCGCAGGGCGGAGAAGTCCTCGGCCGAAACCAGCACCGCGTTGCCGTGCTTGGAGACGATCTCGATAGCGTCGTGGTCCTCGTTGACCTTCTTAATGAGTGGGAAGAGGTTCTTGCGCGCCTCGCTCGCGGTGATGGACATACCCGGGAAGCCTCCTGAAGTAGTACCAGATAGTGTACCACTCATGCGAGGCGCCGAAAGGCGTCCTCCGTTCGGGCGTCGCGTTGGCCAGGCAGCTGGGAGACCTTGACACGTCGCAGCTGCCGAAGAAGATATGAGCACGGCGAAGGAGCTGACGAGTGCCGGGGAAAGCGCAAGCAGCGGGTCTGCCGCATCTGTAAGAAACGCCCGCGTTTCGGGCCGGGCTACCGTTTGCGTTTGCGGCGGCGCCGACTGCCCTTCGACTCGAAATCGGCTTCGGCCCCGGCCGCACCCTCGCCCGGCTTGCCGCCGCCGGCGCCGGCGTCACTGGCGTGGACACCTCACCGGCAATGATCGCCGCGGCCGCCCGCCGCAACGCCGGTCCCATCGCCGCCGGGCGCATGCACCTGCACCACGGCGACGCCACCACCCTGCCGGTACCCGGGCACAGCCTCGACGCCGTCATCGCCGTGCGCACCATGTACTTCTGGCGCGACCCCGCAGCCACCATCGCCGAGGCCGCGCGGGCGCTGCGCCCCGGCGGCCGACTCGTCCTCGCCTTCCGCGCCGGGGAACACCCCCCGCCCGCGCGGTTCGACCCGCGTACCTACCACGTACCCACCACCGGGAAAGCCACCGAATGGCTGCACGCCGCCGGGTTCACCAACGTCCGCGCCCAGAGGCGTCCAGATACCGCGGCCACGGTCGTCTGGCTGACCGGCACCACCACATCACCGCGATGACCGGGTCCGGGGCAGGGGCTCGCCCCGCGGTGGCGCCGCCCACAGGCGAGCTACGAGCTTGGTCGGGTGTGGTGGCGATGCGCCTTTGCTGAAGCTGCCGAACGTCGCCATGATGATGTCGTGGGCTTCGTTGGCCGCCTCGATCGGCCCGCACCTGGCGATGTCCCACCGCTCAATCCGCCCAAGCCCACCGAATAGGGGCGCCGTCGCTTGCCGCAAGGCCCGCGCTGGGAGAAGACGGTGCTGCCATGGCGAGCGCGAGCCCGAGCGGGGGACGGCCGGCACGGTTGCCGGTGAGCTTGAGCCGGGTCCACCGGGCAGGCGGTCACATTTTCCGGTCCGTCGGGGTCATATAGATGGTGCCCCAACAACCTAGCCGTGATGCGGAAGGTCTCCAGCTTCGAGCGCTCCACCCCCTAACCGAAAGGAGCCGACCGACGTGTCCGCATATCTTGCCCCGATCGATAGGCCGAAAGGCTTGATGCTGAAACTCCTCTACTGGTTCATGCGTCGGCAATTCGGCACGGTACCGGGCTGGTTGACTGTGTTCAGCGCCCGGATGCCGCTCGCGTACACCAACTGGATGGGAAAGGTCTACAAGCTCAACAAGAAGCTCAAGCTCTCATCGGATACGGTGGCGCTGGTCCGCGCCCGCGTCGACAGCATCAACATGTGCACGTGGTGCATGGACGCCGGCAGGTGGTACGCGATCAACAAGGTGCCGCACAACCTGCCGAAGCTCGACGCGATCAACGAGTACCAGAAAAGTGCGCTGTTCAGCGACAAGGAACGCGCAGCGCTCGATTTCGCCACCGAGCTGACCGAGCAAAAGCACGTGAGCGCCAACACGTTCGAGTCGCTATCGCGCCACTACTCAGAGCGCGAGATCTGCGAGATCAACTGGCTCGTCTCCACCAATCACCTCTTCAACATCAACAACATCGGGCTGGGCATCGGCTCAGACGGGTTGTGCGAGATCAACCGCAGGCCCCACACCGTCTCCTCCAGACCATGATCGGGAGGACAACGCGTGGCCAAGTGGGCGCTCATACGGGACGCTCCCGACCAGCCGCCCTGTCTGACCTGCGGCGTCGCCCTAGAGGGTTCGACAAGTGAGACCGTTGACTGTGCAGTTCGGCGACCCGGGCTAGCTCACACAGGAGGCCGACCTCCGCCCGGATCGATGATCTGGCCGGCCATCTGCTCCACCAGAGCCAGAGCCGCCGGCAGGTGTCCGGCGGCTCTGGCTGGTGAGAGCATCAACGCTGTCGCTTAGGTGGCCACGATTCCCTCCTGGCTAGCGCCGTCAGGAACGGTCTGGCTCTGGATCAACGTAAGTGAGCCGTCGGAGCCGACGTGGTAGGCATTCACGGAGGACGATTGGCCACCTTGGTCATAGAGGAATTCTCCGTGCGCAGCGCTCGCCATGTCGGTGGGTCCTGAGATTCCAGTCGCCGCTGCCGCGTTCACCAGCGTTACGGTGCCGCTGCTGTTGATGCTGTACTGGCTGATGGTCCCGCTGCCGGTGTTGGCGACGTAGCCGAAACCGCGGGCAGCGATGATCCAACACGCCGCGACCTGGCCGTCTGTCACCGGGGGGCCGACCGCTGACAACTTGCCGTTCGGGTTGATGCTGAAAGTACCAAGTGAGCTGTCACCAGCGTTGACGAGCGCGAGCCGACCGGCCGCGTCGAAGATGAAGGCGAACGGTGCGCCTGCCACTGGGTTGCTGGCCGGGTGGCCGGACAGCAGGCCGGCGTGGTTGACCGAGAAGACATCGACCGTGCCGTTGTTCTTCGTGGTCACCACGAGCTGTGTACCTGCAGGGGTGAATCCCACCTGCGCCGGGGAGGACAGGAAGAACGGCGGGTTGGCGTTCGACAGCCCAAGTGAGCGTGTCGAGCCGGGGATGGGCCTAAGCCTGCCGTCGTTGATCTGATAGCCGCTCACGTTGCCGGCCAGGCCCGCATCCAGGACATATGCCAGGCTTCCTCGCACGGCGATGCTGACGGGGAAAGGCCCACCCGACGATATGACCTGGCGAAGGTGGAGCCTGTCACCCCGGACGGCGAACACAGACACGGTGTTACTTCCTGCGTTGACCGCCAACAGCAGCCCGGCCGCAGAGTCGTAGAAAAGCGAGCTTTGTGAGGCGAGCGGATCGGATGCGGAGCCGCTGGTCCTGCCGCCGTTGCCACCCGTCGGGTAAGTGGCGGCAAAGGCCAGCGCGCCGCCGGCATGTCGCCGAAACGCGACAATGGAATTACCGCCGGGATCGTTGGTCTGCACAAAGACGGCCTCGTTCGCCGCAGCCGAGGTTGTCTGCGCAGCCTCAGCGCCCCCGGCCACTCCGCCTAGCAGGGCCGCTGCCGCGACAGCCACGACACCCGCCCGTCGTATGGACGGTCGTCTCATCGATGCCTCCTTTGGCTGTAAGAACGCACAACCACGCTGTGCTGTCTGACCATCGACGATGGTAGGCACGCCTGACCGCGCCGGGGGCAGCTGCGACGCGGGCTGTAAGGAGTCGGTAAGAAAACGGGTTGACGGCTGCGGCCTCCTGAGCGGCGTCGTGGGCTTTGATGCTACTTCTTGACGCCCATGATGAGCCCGTGCTCATAGGGCAGGCCCGGGTACGATTTGACGTCGCCGAATCCCGCCCGCCGCAGCCAGGTCTCGAAATCCTTCCTCGGATATGCCATTCCGTTGCCGGTGGCCAAGACGTTCATGTAGAGCGACAGGCGCGCGGCGTAGACGCCGCCCTGCTCGTCGTCTGAGGCGTTGAATCCGTAGATGAACACCTTGCCGCCAGCCGGAAGAGCGTCGAATGCCTTCGACAGCAAAAAGACGATCTGCTCGGCCGAGAATATTTCCAGCACATGGCTGAACAGGATGGCGTCGGCACCGCGCGGGAAGTCGTCGTCGAACATGTTGCCGCCGTAGAAGGCGACCCTGTCGGTTCCAGGCGCGAGAGTCGTGCGGCCGGCGAGGTCCTTGACGGACGGCTGGTCGAAAACCGTGACCTTCGCCGCCGGGTGACGCTCGGCAAAGCGCATCGCCGTCGTCCCGTCGCCGCCGCCGATGTCAAGAAGGTGCCTGACCGAAGCGAGTTCGGCGTTGCCGAGCAATCCTTCCATCGTCGCCATGGTGAAGGATGCCATCGACGCGTGGAAAACCGCCTCAAGTTCCGGGTCCCTGCCCAGGCGCTGGTACAGCGTCGGTTCGGTGCCCTCGTATTCCGAGAGCGCCGTGTTCGTGCCCGTGCGCAGGGCGGATGCGGTGTAAGGGAAACCGGGGTACTGAACCTGCTGCCAGCCGATGAGCGTCTGCCGCCAGCTATCCGGGCCATCTTCTCCGAACAGATCTTCGGCAGCGGCCGAATTCGAGTATTTACCGTCGTGCCGTTCAATTAGCTCGGTCGCGCACAAGGCGAGCATTAGCACGCGCAGTTTATGTGGCCGGATCTTGGTAAAATGCTCGAGGTTCTCGAAAGTTGACTTGGGGTTGCGGGAAAGATAGCCAAATACATCCAGCTCGAGGCCGGCAACCAGGGCATTGAAAAGGGCCGGGCCGTTTACGATCAGGTGGAAACGCTCGTAAACCCGGTCGGCATCTGCTGGAGAACTCACTGGTGCGGTAATCCCTTTCGCGGAAGATGGAAATTATGATCGGTGTGTCTTTGCTCGGCCGCTCGGCGCGAGCCTGAATCTTCGGCTGGGCACGGTCTTGCCCGCACCCCGCCAATCGCCCACGACTGCGGCGATTCACTCCAATGAAATGGCCCGAGCCGGGCACCGCGTCGCCGCCTCCCGTACCGCGTCGTGCGCCTGGGCCGGCGGCAGGGGCTGCAGCAGCACGACGACGCCGTCGTCCTCGTCTTGATCGAACACTTCCGGGGCCGTGAGCGCGCACTGGCCGGAGGAGACGCACGCGCCGGAATCGACCCTGACCCGCATGGATGCTCCTAACTGTCCTGCTGACCACTAACTGTCCTGCTGACCACGTCGACTACCACACGACGGGCAGCCGGTGCACGCCGTAGCGCGCGGTATCGGTGCACATCGGGATCTCGCTGGGCGGTGCGGCGAGGCGCAGCGTGGGGAATTCCCGAAGCAGAGCCGCGTATCCGCACTGCATCTCGACCCGGGCCAGGTGCTGCCCGGTGCACTGGTGAATGCCGTAGCCGAACGCGAGATGCCTGTTGGAAACCCTGTCGAAGTCCAGCTTGTCTGGCTCACCGAAACGGCTCGGATCACGGTTTGCGGCCGGCAGCGAGACGGTCACACTCTCGCCGGACTTGATGAGGTGCCCCGCCAGCTCCACGTCCTGAAGAGGGGTGCGGAAAACACCGAAGTGAAAGATCGTAAGATACCGCAGCAACTCCTCGACAGCGTTTTTCATGAGGCCGGGATCCGCGCGGAGCTGCGCTATCTTGTCTGGGTTGGAAAGCAACACGAACGTTCCCAGCCCCAGCATGTTCGCGATGGTCTCATGACCGGCGGTAAGCAGCAGGACGCCCAGGCCGGCCAGTTCGTCCTCGCTGAGCGGCCCGGCCGTCGCCAGGTTGCCCAGCAGGTCATTGGTGGGATTGGCACGCTTTTCTCTGATCAGCCTGCGCAAGAGGTCGGTGAGTGCCTGCATGGCCGCTCCTCCTTCCGCCGCGGTGACCTGGAGGCTGAACAGCGTCGCGCTATTGCGCTGGAACTCCTCACGATCGGCGTAGGGCACGCCCAGCAGCTCGCTGATTGTCAGCGAGGGAACCGGCAGCGCGAATTCCGCCACGAGATCGACGGGGGGGCCAGTCTTCCTGATCGCGGCAAGGTGCTCGCCGACGATCTGCTCGATCCGAGCCCTGAGCTCGTTCATCCTGCGTACAGTGAAATAACCGCCAAGCACCCGCCGGTAAATTGTGTGGTCTGGCGGGTCCATATCGACAAACCACCCGGGCAGCGCAGGCTTACCGAAAAATGGCGCGGCGCCGGGGCGCCGGACCGGCATCCGCCGAAATTCGGAGCGCGCGCTGAAGCGGGCATCGGACAGCACCGCACAGGCAAGCTCGTAGCTCGTTACCAGCCAGCCGACATGGCCGTCTGGATAGACCAGGCGGCGTACGGGCTCTTCTTCGCGAAACCGACCCAGCTCGGTCGGGGGGTCGAACGGCTTGGTCCGCACCGTCGGCAGCGCGACCGGCGCATATTCGGCGACGGGCTCAGCCTGGTTCATATTCCCTCCTGTAGAACGAAGCCGACCTGGGTGAGCACGCTCGACCTTGGCAATGATCTTGTACGGAGGCCATACCCCACGCCCGCGTCATCGGCCACCGGGCACTTTCCAGCGCATACCGTCGCGCGAGGAGCACAGGCCGTCCGCGAACAGTGGCGCGTCCTCGCTGGCGTCGCCGAGCATCGCATGGAGCTGGATGTTCGCACCCTCGCTGCGGACGCGCTCCACGATCGGGATCCGGTGCACAGGGACGAAGCCGGCCCGGCCGGTGTCACCGTTGCCGCGCACGGCGTCCCCGAGCGCCCTGGTGGATGAGGCGACCTGGTCCAGGACGTCACCCGGCTTGGTGAGGGCGGATTCACCAGACGCGATACCGCTCACTAGCTCGACGAAGGCCTCCAGCTCGGAAAGCTCACAATTGGTGATCTTCTTGGCCGCCCAATAGTAGGACTCGCGGTCGACATGCATGCCATAGAAGGCCGCGAGGAACTCATAGAAAATCGCATACTCATTGCGGTAGCGGCGGTCGAACTCGCGGAACGCGGTCGGTTCGTCTATGATTCCCGCCAGCACGCTGTTGATGGACCTGGCCGCGAGCAAGCCACTATACGTGGCAAGATGGACACCGGAGGAGAAGACCGGGTCAACGAAACATGCGGCGTCCCCGACCAGCACTATTCCTGGCTCCCAGAACTTGTCCTTGCAGTAGGAGTAATCCTTGCGGGTACGGACCTCGCCATAAATGCCCTCGGTAACCCGTCGGGCGTCCGCGAGGAAGTCAGCGATTATCGGGCACTTACCGATGAACTTGCGAAGCGCTTCTGCCGGGTCGCCCTGGATCAGGTGCGCGGATTTATGATGCACAACCGCGCCCACGCTGGTAAGCGTCGGGCTCAGGGGTATGTACCAGATCCAGCCGTCACTGAATGCAACTGAAAAGACATTGCCGGAATCCGGCCCGGGTAGCCGCTTACCATTCTCAAAGTAACCGAAGACCGCCAGGTTCCGGAATAGTTCCGAGTAGCGCCGCTCGCCGCCGGCACGTTTGTGAATGCGGCTGCGGTTACCTGAGGCGTCCACCACGAAACGGGCGGACGCGTGCCGTTCCACCCCGTCAGGGTCGACGTACCGAGCCGCCGACGCCCGCTCGTCGCCGATCACCCCGGTGACCGTGCAGCCTTCCCGCACTTCCACGCCGACCCGCCGGGCGTTATCCAGCAGGATCTGGTCGAACTTCATCCGTTCGACCTGGTACGCGTAGGAGGTGGGACCCGCGAGCCGGCGGGACACGGCAAAGTTGAAATTCCAGGGATCGGGGCTAGCGCCCCACTTGAACGTTCCGCCATGCTTGACGGTGAATCCGGCGCGCTTGACCTCACCGGCCACCCCGAGCAACTCGCAGATTCCATGGATGGTCGATGGCAGCAGCGACTCGCCGATCTGATAGCGAGGAAAATTCTCCTTTTCAAGCAACAGCACACGATGGCCCTGGCTGGCGACCAGCGCCGCCGCTGTCGAGCCGGCGGGCCCACCACCGGCCACGACGATGTCGTAATCTTCGGTCGGTGGCTGCGTCACGGCTTCTCCTCGCACGCAGATCGGGCGTTATGAACCAAGTCCGCCAGCTCAGGAATGGTCGGAGCGTCGAAGACCATCCAGGTCGACAGTTCGACGGCAAAACGCTCCCCGAGCTTCTTCACCGCGCGCACCGCCAGCAGCGAGTTCCCGCCGATCTCGAAGAAGTCGTCGGTGCTCGAAACATGATCGATCTCAAGAAGCTCGCGCCAGACCTCCGCGACGGCGGCCTCCTCTTCCATTCGGGGCACGAACTCGGCACCGTCAGGCCGCCGGGTTTCCGCCGAAGCGAGCGCGGCACGATCGAGCTTGCCGTTGGGTGTCACCGGAAGCCGCCGCAGAACCTGATACGAGGCCGGAAGCATGTAGGCCGGCAGATGCCGGGCGGCGTGCGCCGCGACATCCGCGATGACCGGCTCACCATCGCCGTCGCTCGCGGCGCCGTCGCTGGCGGGCCCGTCGGCGGAGGCGAGCTGAAGGTACGCGACGAGATGGTGGTTCTCGGGAAGGCTTCCGGCCCGGACCACGGATGCCGCCGCCACCGCGGGATGACGGGCGAGGACTGATTCGATCTCGCCCACCTCGATCCGGTACCCCCGGATCTTCACCTGGCCGTCGCTTCGCCCGCGCAGTTCCAGCCGACCATCAGGCCGGATGAGCGCCAGGTCGCCGGTCCGGTACAAACGTTCCCTGACCGGCGAATCGCTGACGAACCGCTCAGCGGTGAGCTCTGGCCGGTTGAGGTACCCCCGGGCAAGCCCGACGCCACTCAGGCACAGTTCGCCGGTGACGCCGGGCGGCACCGGCCGCAGTTCGTCGTCGAGCACCCGAACGCGCATATTGGCGATCGGGTCACCAAGCGGCAGAGCGCTATAGTCCAGGGCCGATTCCAGCGGCGTGGAGACGCAATACAGCGTCGCCTCCGTCGGCCCGTAGGTGTGCCAGAAGGTCTTGCTGCGGTCGATGAGCCGCTGTGCCAAGGCTGGGCTCATCACATCGCCGCCGGTGAGCGTGACCAGCCGCGGGTCTCCCTGCCAGCCGCTGTCGAGCAGCATCTGCCAGATGGCCGGCGTCGCCTGCATGAAGTCGGCCGCCGAGCGCTCCAGCAGTTCGCGAAGCGCCTGGCCGTTCCGCGACTGATCCTCCGTGGTGATCACGACCTCACCGCCCGAAACGAGCGGTGTGAACAGTTCGAAGAGCGAGATGTCAAAGGCCAGCCGGCTGACAGCGATCCAGCGCGCGCCCGGCGGGTACGCGAGCCGGCTGCGCGTCGCTCGCAGCGTGTTCGCAAGCGAGTGGTGGTTGACCGCGACGCCCTTAGGCGTACCGGTCGACCCTGACGTGTACAAGACATACGCGAGCCCGTCCGGCCGCGGGTGCGCCGCCGCTGGCACGCTGGTCTCGGCGGGGGCCACGCCACCGCGCTGGCGCATGTCCTCGATCGACAAGACCTGCCACGGCCCCGGGATGAGGCTGGGCTCAGAATGATCCTGGATCACGACGGGCGCGCCCGCGTCGTCCAAGATCACCGTGTTCCGCGCCGTCGGCGACGACGGGTCAAGCGGCACGATGGCAAGACCGGCGCGCATGACGCCGAGGATGACTCCGGGCACGTCGGCACTTCGGCGCAGCGCGAGCCCCACCCGGGTCTCGGGCGCGAGCCCAAGTTCGCCCAGACACGCGGCCACCTGGTCGCTGAGCTGCGCGACGTCGGCGTAGCTGCGCGCCTGCGGCCCCTGGCGGGCCGCGACCGCGCCGGGCGTGCGCGTCACCCATTCGCCGACGAGATCGACAAGCGTCCGCGCGTCCAGTTCGCCGACGCTTCGCGTGAGCCCGGCGGTGCGCAACTGCTCGGCGTCGGTCTCGGACAGCACTGGCAGGTCACCTATCGGGGTCTCTGGGCGCGCTAAGGCGGCAGCCAGCAGGACCGGGTAGCGCTCGGCTACCCGCGAGACCGTGTCCTCGCGGAAGACCGCACTGTTGAAATCCCAGGCCGCTGACATGCCGCCCGGCCCGTTGAGGATAGTGAGACCAAGATCGGGACTGGCGACCGGCGCCCCGGCCGCAGTCGGCGCCCCCGCTGCGGCCGCGTCCACGGCCGCGGCATTGAGGTTCGGCGAGCAGGAGAACGTCACCTGGCACTCCGGCGTCGCGCCCCCAGGTACCCGTGGTACCCCGCCGTGTGCTCGTGCCGCCGCGCAGGCATGTGACTCGGCGTTGACCACGTCTGCGAACGTCTGCCCGCGCTCGAGCGGGTTGGCGCACAGCAGGATTTCGGCGCGGTCGCCACAGTCGCACCGTGCCAGGACCGGCAGCCGGGCTTGCCCGGTATGACGCCACAGAAGCACCCGAAACGCCGCGAGCAGCACCTCGAACCGGCTTGCCGCGCCGCGCATCGCGAGCGCATCGACCGCGGCGGGCAGCGGCAGGGTTACCCGCGCGATCGCCGGCCGGGCCGCTTCCCCGTTCACGGCTTGCCGCGCCGCCGTCCCGGTTCCTAGCGGCTGATGGTCGTGCGGCAGTTCAAGTACGAGGTCGCTCGCGTCCCATAATGCGCGCCAGAAGGCTTCCCGTTGATCGTGGGATACGGAGTCGTGCGGTATGGGTTGGCCACCCGATGCTGCACCGGTCGTCACAGCGGTGCCATGCCGTGCCGCCTCGGTGTTCAGCCTCGCGCCTGCCGTCATGTCGTGCTGTCCTCCTGCGGGTAGTCGGCCGGAAGGGCGCGATTTCGTCCTTTGCGACTATCACAGACGATCACAAAGGTGCGGGCCGACCGCCGTTGCCGCGAGTCTGTTCCAGCAGGTCGACAAGCGTGGCCGACACTAGGTCGGCCCGCTCGAGGATGAACATATGACCACCATCGAAAAGGTGGAGAGTGGGCGGAGCGGCCGCCAGCGCCGACCATTTCCGCAGCACCTGCTCGGGGACCAGCCGGTCCTGCCTGCTCCCGAACAGCACAAGTGGCACAGACGTCGGCGTGCCTGCCGTCTGGCCGCGTTGTTCAACGAGCCGCAGGTCAGCCTGGAGAACGGGGCCGTAGATCTCAGCTAGCTGCGGATATGTCGCGAGTTCGGGCGCGGCTAACCCATCTCGCACGGCCGCCGCGAGAAATTCGGGCAAGGGGAGATGCGCGATGGGGGGCCGGCCAAGCCCGGTCGATGGGGCGCGCCCGGCAGAGATGACGGCGAGCGCCGGCCGACGGGCGCCACCTTCCAGCGCCAAGGTCAGCTCGTAGGCTAGCTCCGCCCCCATACTGTGACCGAACAGCACCAGGCGGCGCTGGGTGAAGGACTCAAGCTCGGCCGTGATGCCCGCGATCACCTCCTCGTAGCTGACGGCATAGGGCTCGCGCGCTCGGCGACCGCGTCCGGGCAGTTCGACGCCGACGAATACGTGACCGGCAGGAAGCCGCCTGGCCCAGCCGCGGAAACTCGCCGCCGAACCGCCCGCGAACGGGAAGAAGAGGACGAGCGTGTCGTCCGGCTGCGGCGGGCGTGCGGGCCACAGCCATTGATGGGGCTGCGGCGCGCCGGGCCGCAGCTCCGGGCTTACCGCGAATCCTGGTTGAGCCACCCTGCATCTTCTCCCCCGCCCGTAGCGCACGGCAGTCCCGCCAGTAGCACACGGCACTACAGCACACCGCTTACAGCACACGGC
>Ga0137365_10002111_pt1 | contig 15752 bp, 17 predicted proteins | sample SagtaG_9_FD_104799 | JGI IMG/M metagenome (GOLD analysis project Ga0137365, IMG submission 104799) | Vadose zone soil microbial communities from Sagehorn Ranch, Mendocino, California, USA - Sage1_L_40_16 metaG | ecosystem: Environmental > Terrestrial > Soil > Vadose zone | place: USA...
CGGTTATCGGCGTCTGGACCGCCGCCTATCGGCGCAAAGCGATCATCCGTGGGGAGGACGACGACGTCGAGAGCGGCCCCTGGATCCAGGTCTCGCGACTCGGCAATCCACTCTTCAACGAGGTCATAGTGCCAATGAGCAAGAAGGACCAGTGGAACGAGCTGCCGCCGAGCTCGGACAGCATGTTCCTTCAATACGTGCAGCATCCCGAGCTGGCGAAACTGCTCCCAGTTCTCTACCCCGGCGTCTTTCCCAACCTCGCCGCCGCAGCGGGTTCGCGCGATGACCTCACGGCCATCCTGCTGACGGGCATTCCTTCGGGGATCATCTCCGGATTTCAGAACTTCACCGGCACAACTCTCGCGGACATGCTTCGCCTGAATATGGCGATCGCCCCATCGTCTAGCCCAAGCATCTTGGGCCTAGTCGGTGGAGACGCCGCGGGTTTTCCGAATGGTAGGCGCGTGGCCGACGATGTCGTGACGATCGAGCTGCGCGCCATCGCTGGCGTGACCTACCCGCTGGTCAATCCCGGCTTCACACCGGATGGTGCCGCTGGCGTGATCTACGACGTCGAGGACCCCTCGACCAACACCCCGCCGGTCTCCTACCTCAGCAGCTTCCCGTATCTGAACCACCCGGAGAGCGGGTTCGACGTTCCGTCCTGATCGCTGATAGGGCGCTGGACTCGGAAGGGTTCAGCGCCAATCCAGCTCGGTCACTTCACTGCTGACGATTCGGACCTCAGCCGGCTCGCGCAGCGTCCTGTTCCACAAGCGGTACTCGCCCTCAGCGAGCGATCCGAAGACGGCCGCATTGACGTAGCCTGCAGCGATCTTGCGCCGCAAGACATCGGTATGCGTGCGATCCGCGTCATCGCCCTTAGGGCTGATCTCTATCTCCTCACCGCGCAGGTCATCGTTCGTGTAGATCACCAGTGCTCCGGCTCCCGGTCCGACGTCCACCATCACGCCCTGCTCGAAGCTCCGCTCCTCGTAGTGCTCTGTCACCGGAGCGAGCTTACGCAACGCCGGTTAGGAGCTCAAGCGCCAGCAAGAAGCTGACCGTCGGGCAGCCTGGATTGTTGACCAGCGCACCAGCTCTGTGTTCTCTAGCGCAAGGCGGATTCGACGCGATGCGGAGCTCGCATCCACGACACACAATGTTGGGTGCCGAGGCACATGGGCCCTCAGGTGAACCAATCTCCGATCAGCGGCGCACCAGTCGCCCTGGGTCCGCGCGGTGGTCGACTCCGGTTCACACGTTTCGACGCCGACTAGAATTGCCTCGTCGAGGTGGTCGTCCGCCGAAGGTGGTTCGCTGATCATGGGGAGCTGGCGAGAATGCGACGTTTGTCGTTGATTCGGTTCGCGTTACCGGCGGCGGCTTTGCTCACTTTGCTTATTGGCGCCGACGCTGTTCAGGCCGGCGGCCCGCCCGCCTATGAACAAGCATTTGTACTCGGTAAGACCGTCACGATAAATGCGATTGAAGTGCCTCAGGTGGCGAACGACAGAGCCCTCGCGGACTTCTATCAGGTCGTCTATCCGATCGACTGGGCGGCGCGCGGTCTGAACCCACAGTGTCAGCCTTGCGACCACGACGGCCAGGGGATCGATTTCATCGACTTCCACGACCACGTCCTCGACTCGATGCCCAGCTCGCCTGGGCATGGTGAGTTCTCGCCGCTGTGGAAGGTATTTGTGATCATCCCAGCGTATGACTTCATCACCGGCCCGTCGACTACTCACTCCAACCTGGACGTCAGCAATGCGGTGGCAGCAGCGTTGCCGGTCAGGTCCGTAACGGCCGTTGATGCTTTGCTGGCCAGGCGCTTGCCTGATGGAGCCCCCGTGGCTATTGAGGTCGACATTCACCACTACTTTGTTTGCGCGGTCGTGGGCAAAGGGGCAGGGCGCTAGTCATACGCCGAGCGCGATAGCGGGCGTCCATTTGAGAGCGAGATCGCCAGGCTTCGGCATGGAAATGAGCCGTTACTCGATTGGCTCCACGCGGTAGCGACCCATTTCTTCAATTACCCGGACGCCAGCCCCCTTGGCGATTGGCTGGACGATCTGACCTGTCAGTCCAAGCACGGCGGCCTCGGTGGTCGGTGAGTGACCGACGACCAGAGCACGACCGCCCTCTGGGAGCGATTCAAGCGTCTCCCTCAGCACCCCACCCAGCAGCGCACTTTCCTTTTCGACCAACTCCGGATCGACTTGGCGAAACGCTTCCAGGTCTTTGCCTCTGGCCTGGCGCGTAGCGCCGAACCAGCGCTCCTCGACGGTGGAACGAAAACCGCTGTTCACGATCACCCCTCCGGCCACCATGCGACCCATGCCCGCCAGGAAGCACGCCAGCGTCTGGGTTGCTCGTTGTGCGCCGGACGAGATCATCGTGTCGTAGCCGCTTTCAAGTCGCCTGCCGATGTCCAGCGCAGCGCGCACCCCATCCGGAGTGAGCACGTCCCCGTCGGCATCCGTGTGCCTCCTGAGGTCGACGGTCCTGGCCATCACCAAGTATGTTTGCAGGCCGCCGATTACCGGTGGCGGCGAACTCTTCATGTGCCTGCCTTCGAGAACGTGCTCGATTCGCTAGAGCATGCGACCGCTTGGTCATGGCGCCAGCTTTCGACCCAGCAAGATGGCCCCAATTGGCTGGCCAACTGAGCTGGTCTCTCGCGCGCGCGGACCGACTGCCTCCTGGGCTTTCCTAACAGCCATTGGCGCCGGAGTCGTAATGGCGTCAGAGAGCCAAATCTCCGCGCGCGCGATTTCCATCCGTCGAGGCGCTCCTCCGGCAAACAGCAGGCGACGAGGCCTTGACAGCCGATCGTGAATGGTTCATAACTTTGGAGTTCTTCTCAGTTGGTGATTGTGATTTTCATCAGATGAAAACGAACGCTTATCGCACGCGGTCGGTGGAACGAGTTCTTGCCGTTCTCGATTCGTTCATCGAGGGCGGTCCCAACCTGACCTTGACGCAGGTCTGTGAAGCCACCGGCCTGACACCGAGTACCACATACCGGCTGTTGGCCAACCTCGTGGCCTGGGACTATTTGGAGCCCGATCGCGAAGGCAATTCATACCGACTCGGGTTGACGGTGATTCGCATGGCGGGTGTCGCGTTGGGTCAACTGGATGTTCGCGTCAAAGCGGCGCCGCTGATGGATGAGCTGCGCAACCGAACCCGCGAGACGGTTCATCTGGCCGCGCTGTACGGAAGGCACATCATCTACCTCGAGAAGCTCGAAGGCCTTCACGCGATTGGGCTGATGAGCTCACGCGTCGGGCGCACAGCGCCGGCTCATTGCACCGCCCTGGGCCGAGTCCTGCTGGCATTCAATCCGGAGGCGACCGAGGAGATACTCAAGGGGACGCTTGAAGCGCCGACTGCTCGCACCGTCGTCGATCCCAAGACCTTGCGAGCACTGTTGGCTCAAGTGAATGAGCAGGGCTATGCCTTGGATCTGGGCGAGCACGAGCCGGAGGTTCGCTGCGTCGCGGCACCGGTCCGCAATCACGCGGGAGCGGTAATTGCGGCGATGAGCGTTTCTGGACCTGCACAAAGGATTGAGCCGATGCTGACCGAGGGTCTCGTGACCGAGGTCGTGAATGTTGCGCGGGCCATCTCGGGCTTGCTCGGCTATTTGGGCTCGGGTAGGACTCGAGAAACAGTGGGGCTTGGGACCGTCTAATCAGTTCATGTGGGGGAGTTTGAAGAATGTTGAGCATTGAGACACTTGTTGAGGGCGTGACTACCGGCCGGGTCAGCCGCCGGGGTTTTCTGCAAGGGGCGGTTGCGCTCGGGCTTTCTGCGTCAGGCGCTGTCGCTCTTTTGGAAGCGTGCACGTCTGGGACCCAGGGCACCTCTGCAGCCGACCTGACCTTCGTTGTTTGGTCGTATGGCGTTGAGACCATCAAGGACAACATCAAGAAGCTGGAGGCAAAGGTCTCGGGCCTCCACGTTAACTTCCAGGACTTCGCGTGGACCAATTACCACGACACCATGGTCGCCCGATTCGCCGCGAAGACGCCAACCGACGTCTGCTATGGCTCAGACCATTGGCTTTCCGAATGGGCGGCGGCGGGCTGGCTTTCGCCGCTTGAGCAGAAGTACCCCAACCTCAACGCTTACACGAGCGACTATTTCCCCTATGTCATCCAGGGCATGACGTATCAGGGCAAGAATTACGGAATCCCGTATTACGCAGACACGTGGGCATTTCTGTACAACGAGGATCACCTCAAGAAGGCGGGGATCTCCCAGCCCCCAACCACGTGGGCGGAACTCACGCAGCAATCCCTCCAGGTCAAGGCGAAAGGCATCGCCAACTATCCCGTCATCCTGTTGTTCGCACAGGACGACCCCGGCTCGATCGAAGTCTGGACGTCGATGGTCTTTTCACTCAACGACGGCCACCTTTTCGATGACAGCCTGAACCCATTGTTCGATCGTTCTGGCTCGGCTGCGGCGAAGACCATCGACTGGGTCGCGAGCGCCCTCAATACATCGAAGATCCTTGATCCAGCCTCTCTGACATCGCAGGAGATTCCGGTCGTGAAGGCAATGGAATCGGGCGCACACACGTTCACGATCCTGGAGACCTACAACCAGGCGGAGCTAAACAAGAGTGGTTCGGGTCCCTTCTCGGGCAAATTCAAGATGGCGCCGATGCCTGGTGACACGCACAACACGGTCGGCTATGTGCGCTTTTACGCTGTCACGGATCAACTCAGCAAGAGGGATGCGAGCGTCATCAAGTTTGGCGACGACTTCTTGCAGTATTTCGGCGGAAAACCCGACGGTGCGATCAGCCCGGTTGTGAAGCGCTGGGCTGTTGAAAACGGTTTGGGTTTCGGTTGGAAGTCGCTTTGGGACGACGCAGATGTGCGCAAAGCATTCAGCACCTGGGGCAACCCAGACATGTTGCGGCAAAATCAGCAGCTGGCCCGCTCCAAGGAAGGTCTGACCAAGTACTACCCCTCGTGGGACGTCTTCACGCGAGCAGAGCTCCAGAAGGCTTATCTCAAGCAGGTGAGCACGACGACAGCGCTGACCGCGATGGCTGACAAGTGGAAGAGCTTAAAGCAAGGCTGATCGTCTTTTAAGGATTGCGCGTGCTTCAGTCGGGGGCTGGTGAATCGCGGCGCCCCGCGAGCCGCCGGCAACGCGTGGGAGGCCGGGAGTCAGGTTACGCCTACCTGACTCTCCTCCCCGTGCTCCTCATCATGGCGGCCTTCAGTCTCTACCCGATCGGCTACTCGATATACCTCAGCCTGCACAAAGAGGTTCTGACTGATCCGCTGAATCATCCGTTTGTCGGTTTCCAAAACTTCAGCAATGCGCTCCACAGCTATTACTTGACTTCGTCGCTTGTTTCCACCGGTGCATTCATGGTCATGGCCGTGCCGGCGGTGATGGTCTTTGGGCTGTTGGCAGCGCTGCTTCTCAATGAGGCCTTCGCCGGCGCAAGGATCCTTCGGGTCGCGATCTTGCTGCCGTGGGCAATGCCGGCCGTCGTCAGCGGCATCGTCTGGCGCTGGATGCTAAACGGGGACTACGGGATTCTGAATTCGGCGCTCTTCCAACTCGGAATCATCCACGACTACATCCCATGGTTGAGCCAGCCAGCGCTGGCCAGGATGGGCCTGGCGCTTGCTCACGTCTGGCGCGAGGGTCCCCTGGCAGCCATCTTCCTCTTGGCCGGTCTGCAGACCATCCCGTCCGACCTCTACAGCGCTGCAGCGGTCGACGGTGCGGGGCGGGTGGCCGCGTTTCGACGTATCACCCTGCCGCTGCTCAGGCCCACGATCGTCATTGTCCTGATCTACGAAACGATCGTTGCAGCGACAACATTCGACCTGGTTTACGTGATGACTGGTGGGGGCCCGGCTGACGCTACCTCGCTGATCAGCTGGTATGCGTACGCCGAGGTCTTCAAATTCTTGGATCTCGGCACTGGAGCTGCCTTGGCGTTCCTCATCGCGTTGCTTCTGCTCGGCGTAATCCTTCTATACCTGCGTGTGCTGCGCTCGGACGAACACCGTTGACCAGCTATATCACGGGACGCGCTTTTCGGCGGCAAGCTGGTCTATGGGCGGCAACGCTGGTGATGCTTCTGTTCATCTTGGGACCGATACTCTGGATGCTCGACTCCAGCTTCCAGGGCGAGAGCGAGCTCCTGACGCGTCCAAGCCACGTCCTGCCTCAGGAGCCCACGGTCGCAAACTTCGCATACATCTTCACGGGAGCGATTCCGCAAGGCCTGAATGTCAGAGGGACGCTTCGCAGCCGGATCTCGCAGGAGGCGCGTGAGATCCCTGCCGCATTGATGAACAGCGCGATCATTGCGCTCGCCGTAGCCCTCGTGAACGTTGCGTTCGGGGCTCTCGCGGCCTACACGTTCGCACGCATCAAGTTCAGAGGGAAATCTCTCGTTTTCAACTTTCTGTTGGGCAGCCGGCTGCTGCCCGCCATCGCCGTGGCGATCCCCTACTACGCGATTGTCAGCGCTCTTGGCCTGCTCGATTCATACGTCGGACTGATTCTCGTCTACCTGACATTCTCACTACCCTTCACGATCTGGTTTCTGCGTGACTACATCATGTCGTTACCAATTGACATCGAGGAAGCAGCTCAGATCGACGGATGCGGGCGCCTGCAGCTGTTCCGCAGGATTGTCATACCGCTGGCTGCGCCAGGCCTGGCTGCGGCAGGCGCCTTCGCCTTCATGTCGTCATACAACGAGTTCCTTTTTGCCTTGCTTCTGACCCAGACCATCAACTCGCAAACGCTACCCGTGGTCCTTTCGTCGGTCGCCACAAACCCTGACGCGAGCTTGGCGTTGATCGCGACCAGCGTGGTACTCGCGATGGGACCTCCGCTGATCTTCGCCATCGCGTTTCAGCGCTTCCTGACCAGGGGCCTCGTGGCCGCCCTGGGAAAGGGCTGAAGCTGATCACTATCGGAGGTGAGGACGTTGATAGACACCCAAGTCAGGCCACGACAGGTGCTGCTGTTCATTGGTGGAAAGTGGACGGCTGCCTCCGACGGGAAAACATTCGAACAGGTCAGCCCGGCGACGGGCAAGGTGATAGGTGTCGTCGCAGACGGCACTCGTGACGACGGGCGCGCAGCCGTCGATGCGGCAAACCGAGCCCGCTACTCCGGACCTCGTCTCTCCATTCCTGAGCGTGCAGCTTTATGCCACCGGATAGCCGAGATCATCGTCGCTCGCCAGCCAACTCTTGCCCCAGAGCTCTCAATCGAGCAAGGCAAGCCGCTCCACGAAGCACGTGATGAGATCAACTTTGCAGCGCAACTCTTCCGAGATGCCGCGGAATACATCTCAAAGCTGGAGACCAGCTTGCTGCCATCCGCGGATTCCGGCAAGCGAATTTTTACCCTGCGGCAGCCGCACGGAGTCGTCGGTGTCCTGACCCCATGGAACTATCCGATCGGAATCCCCAGCGAGTACCTCTCGGCTGCGTTGGCTGCGGGCAATGTTGTCGTTTGGAAGCCGGCACCGACAACCTCGATGATCGCGGCTCGACTGGTCGAGTGCCTTCTGGAGGCTGGTCTGCCAGACGGCGCGGTGAATTTGGTACATGGAGGAGCGGTTCCTGGTCAGGAGATCGTCGCCAACCCCGGCACGCAAGCGGTTGGGTTCACCGGCAGCACCATTACCGGAAACTTGATCGCGAAGCATGCCGGGGCAAAGCCTCTATTGCTGGAACTGGGGGGAAACGGACCGACGATCATCCTCGACGATGCCAACTTGAAGGCTGCAATTTCTGGGACCGCCATTGGCTGCTTCACCAATGCCGGACAAATATGTCAGAGCAGCGAACGCATTCTTGTGATGGAACGCGTCCACGACCAGGTCTTGGATGGGCTCCTAACGAGCGCGTCGCGAGTGAGGCTTGGCCACCCCTTGCACCAAGGCACGACCATGGGACCGCTCAACAATGAAGGTGTAGCCGTAAAGATGGATAGCCACATCAGTGATGCGGTCGATCACGGCGCGGACGTCATTTTTGGAGGCAGTCGCGCACAGGCCCAGCCGACAGATTTGTACTATCAGCCCACAGTTGTGGATCATGTGAGCCGTGACTCGCTGGTCAATCGCGAGGAGACGTTCGGACCCATCGCCCCGGTTATCGTCGTCCGTGACGTTGAGGACGCCATTGCGGTCGCGAACAGCTGCACCTTGGGTCTGTGTGCATCGGTGTACACGTCGAACATGAACGCCGCGTTTCGCTGCGCAGAAAGGCTCGAGTGTGGGGTGGTGAACGTAAATGAGTCGGCGGCTTATTGGGATGGGCGCACACCATTTGGGGGTTGGTCTGGCAAGGGCAGCGGGGTCGGGCGTCTCGGCGGAATGGAATCTATGCGGTTCATGACTCAGATCAAAAGCGTGGTGCTCGACGTCCACGATCCAGATGGACATTGACCGCGCCGGAAGGTCGGCAGAGACCGGGCGATCCGTCGCGGGATGCGATTGTGCGCCTGGTCGAAATGACACGGTCGGAGGCGGCTAAGGCTGCTCCAGAAAGCCTTCTGATCATTCCGCTGGGCGCGACGGAACAGCACGGGCCACACCTGCCGGTCGGAACTGACACGATGCTCGTGGAAGCAGTCGTCGAGCGGGCTGTGCTCGAGTTGCGGGATTCGTTTCCCATAGTGCTGGCGCCAACGCTGCCTCTGGGCAGTTCGGCGCATCACGTCCCCCTCGGGGGCACGCTTTCAATCACCAGCCTGTCCTTCTATGCCGTGCTGATGGATGTCGGTCGGTCAGCGGCGGCCGGCGGATTCCGGCGGATCTTCTACCTCAACGGCCATGGCGGCAACCACGAGCTGGCCCAGGTTGCTGCGCGCGATCTGGGGTTAGAGCTTCCAATCGCCGTCGGCGTTGGGTCGTGGTGGGCCATGGCGTACGACGCTCTGATCGAGGCCGGGAGTCCAACGATCCGGAGCGTTCCGGGCCACGCCGGGGGATTTGAAACCGCAGCCATGATGGCAATGGCAGGTCACCTGGTTCAAGAGAAACGGCCGACGCGAGAAGGTCAGCCTGCCGAAAACCCCCCATTCCGGTCCGATTACCGAATCGAGATCCACGGCTCCTGGAAAGCAAAAGACGGTTTCACCGATAATCCTGCCGACGCAAGCCCTGAGTTAGGTGAGCGATTCCTCAGCGTCGCTGCGGCCAAGGTCGCGGCTGATCTGGGCTCCTTTTACTCCAAAACACAAGCGCCTATGTGACATCGAGAACCGGGTCCACCACCTCCAATTCGTTGCTCTGGATGGACCGAATAATGGCGTCATTGACCGCAACGTTGCGCACCGCGTCAGCGACGGGAACCAAGAAATCTTTATCGTCGCGAACGCTTCGCAGAAAGTGATTCACCTCTTCGGCGAGATCTCCGACTATGCGCTGGTTGGTCTCGGGCCAGTGAAGTCCGTCGGGGAGCGAAATCCCTGCGGCCCCGACGACCCGCAAGCCGTGGTCGTGTGTGTCGACATCCACGCATCCCAGCGTCCCCACGACTTCGAGGCGCGCATCAATTCCCGAAGGCGAGTGGTTGGGCAGCGTCCACCCAAACTGAAGGTTTCCAGCCAAACCGCCTTCTAGCTCGCAGGTTGCGAAGATCGCATCATCGGTCGGGGGTAGCGAAACGTCCGGGACAAGCGACCTCACTGCTCGTGCGAATAATCGCGTGATCCTTCTGCCGGTCACCCATTGCATCGCGTCTATGTCATGTATGCCCAGGTAAAAACAGGGGGAGCTCCGTCCTCCCATGCGCATCCCAACATGACGGAAGGTGAAACGACTCGCCGTGACGTGCAGTGGTCGGCCGACCACCCCTTCGGCAACCTGTGCCGCTGCTCCGGCGTAGCGGGGATCGAATCGGAGGATATGACCCACCATCAACCGGCTCTGCGACGAGCGTGCCACCTCGGCGATGCGCCGCGCAGCATCCAGCGTATGTGCCATCGGCTTCTCGAGCAGTACTGCCTTACCCGCCTGGAGCAATTGACTCGCGGGCTTCTCGTGGGCGACATCCGGAACCGCGACGATCGCGGCGTCAACCTGGCTGTCTTCGGAGATCGAATCCACCGACGGATAAAGAGGAACGCTGAACTGCGCGGCCACTCCCTCCGCCGCGACGCGGTCGACGTCGACAATGGCCGCCAACTGAGCGACCGGACTCTCTGTAACGACGCGCGCGTGTAGCTGACCCATGAAGCCAGCCCCAACCACCGCGACGCGAAGCCTCATCGGAAGCCCTTAGCTTAAGTCGCTCTTAGCACCGGGCTATTGGGCGTCCCGGGTGGGCCCCCGGGGCAGCATGCGGTCACTTCCGAAATCGAGTTGACTGGTCGGCGCTACGGCGCTACGGCGCTCCGGCTCGCCGTCGGCGTCGCGTCCACGCCTTAGCCAAAGGTGCAGTCGGGGGTGACCTTGGCCAGGGCGCTCTCGAGAACGCCGAGCTCCTTGTCGTTCAGCTTCGTGAGGAATAGATCGGAAACTCCCCGCATGTGGACTGGAGCTGCGACCGTCAGACGGTCCAGTCCGGACCTTGTCAACTGGACCACGACGCCGCGCGCGTCGGCATCGGCGTGGGCACGACGGACCAGGCTTTCGTGAACGAGCCGGGTGACGCGCCGAGTCATGCCGGACCGTGAGATGAGGGCCCGGTCCGCCAGCTCCGTCATCCGCAATGAACCTCCAGCGATGGCCAGCTGAGCCAGAACGTCGAAGTCGGCCAGGGCCAGACCGGTCTTGCTTTCGAGATCGGTCTCAAGCTGGCGCAAGAGCGTGGCGTGGGCCCGGAGCAGCGCGTCCCACGCCTGCAAGCCGCGCCCGCCCGGCACCTCTCTGGCCACGATCCGACCGAAATGCGCTGCGGCGTCCGATTTCAAAAGTACTTGCATATGCAACCACCTGGAGGTTAAGATATTTGCAGTCGCAAGTATATCGAGTCCCCGGAAGGAGATTACGGATGATCAAAGAAGTCGAAGTCGACCCGGATGGATCGCTGACCCGGCGGTGGGGCGCCAGGGCGGACGACGTCCGAGTGAAAAGAACTATGGCCGCCCTCGAAGCAAACGGAATGACGGTCCTCCGGGCGTCGGACGCCGCCGCGGCAAAGCGCATTGTCCTGGACCTTATCCCTGACGCCTCCCCGGTGCATCAGGGGGCCTCGCAAACGCTCGATGTGCTCGGTATCACGTACGAGATCGAAAAGTCCGGTCGCTATGCCGCGCTTCGCCCACGGATCTGGAGCATGGATCGCGAGATCGAGGCCGACGAGATTCGCCGCCTGGGCGCGGCGCCGGATGTCATGCTCGGGAGCGTCCACGCGGTCACCGAGACGGGGTCGCTCCTCGCGGCTTCCATGAGCGGCAGCCAGCTCGGGCCTTATGCAAGTGGCGCGGGACGTGTCATTTTCGTCGTTGGGACGCAGAAGATCGTGCGCGACCTCGACGAGGCCCTCCTCCGCATCCACGAATACGCGTATCGGCTTGAAGACGCCCGCGCCCAGGCTGCGTATGGCATACACAGCGCGGTAAACAAGGTTCTGGTTATCAACCGGGAGATCACCCCGGGGCGGATCACTGTGGTGTTGGTCGACGAGGTGCTCGGTTTCTAAAAATGCTCCACGCAGAAGGACGCGAGACTCCGTCAGCCCTTGCAAGCCCTAAATCCATGTTGGGTGTCGGGATCATCGGGGTCAGCCCCGTGCGGGGCTGGGCCACCACCGCCCACATCCCGGCACTGCGGGCGCTGCCGAACTACGAGATCCGGGCCCTCAGCGCGCACGACGCGGAATCCGCGCGTGCAGTCGCCGAAGTATTCGGGGTCACCCCGGTTTTCTCGGACTTCGATCAGCTGCTGACCCAACCAGACATCGATTTAGTCGCTGTGACGGTCAAGGTCCCGCACCATCGAGAGCTCGTCTCCGCCGCCCTTGCCGCCGGCAAGGCCGTGTACTGCGAGTGGCCGCTCGGCCGCGACCTCGATGACGCGCGTGCGATGGCCGCGCTCGCCGCCAAGCAGGGGGTGCCCACGGTCGTCGGGTTGCAGGCGCGCCAGGCCCCGGCGATCGAGTTTGTCCAACAGCTGCTCCGAGATGGATACGTAGGCGAGGTCCTGTCAACGACCATCGTCGGACTGTCGATCCCGGGCGACGTAGTGGGCCAGCCCAACGCCTACATGCTCGACAAGACAAATGGGGCCAACCTGCTCACGGTCCCCTTCGGTCACAGCCTGGACATTCTGAATTACGTGCTGGGCGAGTTCGCCGACCTGTCAGCCGTCTCGGATGTTCGCAGACCGCTGATCACCATCGAAGAGACCGGGGAGCAGATCGTGAAAACGGCGCCCGACCAGATCGCGGTGATGGGCACCCTCACGTCGGGGGCAACCGCAAGCGTCCACATCCGTGAGGCGGTGGCCGGCGGTACCGGGTTCCTATGGGAGATCAATGGAACGGACGGAACGCTCCGGATCACCGCTGACGCCGCACTCCCTGAAATTTTTCCCCTGACCGTCGCAGGAGCTCGGGGACGGAACGAGCCCGCCGAGCTTGCTATCCCTACGGCGCTGACGCAGAAATGGCCCACGCTTACGAGCCTGCAAGGAGCGCCGGCCTTCAACGTCGCTCGTGCCTACGCCGCGTTCGCGGCAGACATCGACAACGGGACTCACACCGTGCCGGACTTCGCCGACGCCGTCCGGCGCCACGAGGTCATCGTCGCCATCGAGAACGCCGCGGCATCAGGGAAACGTGTGAAGGCGTGAGGCCCAGGTTTCAAGTCCCGACCTCCTCGACAGAGTTCTCTTATCTGAGCTGGCCAACGAAAAGGCTGGTTGTTGACGTCACACGGCATCGCTCGAATCTGATTCTCGCGCTGCTCTGCGCAGCGCAGTTCATGCTGATCCTGGACATCGCGATCGTCAACGTGGCGCTGCCCTCGATGCAGCGAACTCTGGGTTTGTCGGCTGAGAACATCCAATGGGTGGTCGGCGGCTATGCGCTCACATTTGGCGGCTTTCTCATGCTTGGCGGTCGGCTGGCTGACGTCGTCGGCCGGCGACGCATGTTCTTGACGGGTTTGGTCCTCTTCATCGCGGCATCGATGCTGGGCGGATTCAGTCAGTCCGGCGGAATGCTGATCGCCGCTCGCGCAATCCAGGGCTTTGCCGGCGCCCTGGTTTCGCCCGCGGCACTGTCGCTCCTGACAACGACTTTCAAGGAAAGCCGGAAGCGGAATCGTGCGCTTGGGTTGTGGAGTGCCATGGTTGCCGGCGGAGCATCGGTTGGGTTGATTCTCGGAGGCGTGCTCACCCAGGAATTGACCTGGCGTTTCACCCTCTTCATTAATGTGCCATTGGGGCTCGCCGCGATTCTCCTTTCTCCAGTGCTGCCGGCAGATGCTCCTCGCAGCGAGGCGAGGGTCAGGCTTGACATCCCCGGGGCGGTGACCCTGACTGGCGGAGTTCTCGCCCTTGCGTACGGGGTGACCGAGGCGACCGGGCAAGGTTTTGCGTCCACGAAGGTGCTGATCGCTCTGGCTCTTTCTGCCGCACTCCTGATTGCATTCGTCGTCGTGGAGAACAGCAGCAGCCAACCCCTTCTGCCAGGTCGGATGCTGAGGCTGAGATCCGTGGTGGCGGGTAACTCGGTGGCGGCGCTCGTGTCGGTCGTCATGATCGGCGCCGTGTTCTTCAACTCGCTGTATCTGCAGCAGATCCTCGGCTACTCACCGATCCAGGCAGGTCTTGCCTGGCTGCCCCAAACGGTGCTGATCATGGTCGTCTCCAACATCGGGGCCCGGATTGCCACGAAGCTGGGGATCAGAACCATGATCGCGCTCGGAGCTCTTGTGCTGGGGGCGGGCATGCTCCTGTTCCTGAGAACCGCTCCGGACAGCGACTACGTCACCGTCCTCATTCCCGCGATGCTCGTTACCGGCATCGGCGTAGGACTTGCCTTCGTAAGCGTCACCATGGCGGCCACAGCCGGCGTTCCCGATCGGGATCAGGGAATCGCCTCGGGTCTCATCGGCACCGCCCAGCAGGTCGGAATGGCCGTGGGACTGGCGATTCTGGTCAACATCGCCGGGTCGGTCGCGAGGGCGTCCGTCCCGCCAGGTGCAGGTGCCGTCATCGCCGGATACCACCAGGCGTTTGTGATCGGCGCCGCCATCAGCTTCGCGGCGGCCATCGTGGCGCTCATTGTGATCAAGCATCCGTCGGCACGGCCGGCAGCCGGTGTGGCGGAAACTGCGTTGCTGCCGCGCCCGATTCAGCCGCTCAGCGCCGCCGCTCAGAGCCAGCTGCTCCTGGCAAGGTGCGGACCGTTACTTCCACCGGACTATGTCGAAGAATGGATGGCGGGAACGTAGTTCGGGGGAGCCGCAGATCCTGCGCAGCTCAGTTGACGAGGAGGACTTAGAGAAATGGCCACAGTCCAGGTCCGCTACATCGTGAATGATGTCGATGCTGCCATCACGTTCTATACAGAGCAGCTTGAATTCAAGCTCGAGATGCACCCGGCACCACCATTCGCGATGCTCTCAAGAGGCGACCTACGTCTTGTGCTCAGCGCCCCGAACCCCGCGGGCGGTGGGGGCCAGTCGATGTCCGACGGAACCAAACCGGAGCCTGGAGGCTGGAACCGGTTCGTTATCGAGGTTCCGGATCTTGCTGCCAGCGTTGATAGACTCCGAAAGCAAGGGGCTCATTTCCGGAACGACATCGTGACGGGCGTCGGCGGAAAACAGATTGTCCTCGACGATCCCTCAGGCAATCCCGTTGAACTCTTCGAGCCAACTATCAAGGAGGCCCGCCTCCGCTCGAGCTCTTAGTAGACGGTAACGAAGGAGTCCCCCTCGGGAGAGTTGGTGGGATCTGCTCACAATCGAGAACTTGCTGAAGCGCGTCGTTTGCAGGCGCCGGCTTTCGCGCGTAGAGTCGCATTGGGGGTTGGCCGATTGTGCCATGCGTCCCGCCAGACTCAGCCCGTTAGTGGGCGACTGAGTTCCGTTTCCAACTCGGCGCGCGCGACGGACTGCTCTGGCATCGACATGGATGGCGGCGGCCGACCATCCACCGAAGTTGGCGGTGGCGACCGGACTGCACGTCCGGTATTTGGAGGTGACCATGAGCACAGGTACCGTGAGCAAGCTTGAGGCCCGTTCCCATGACAATCCGGATGAAACCCGCAAGCCGGACAAGGCGACCATCGAGGTGAACAACCTTGGTGACTTCACGATCGGCAGGTTTGTTTTCCAGCCCGGGTGGACTTGGGCGTCCTCGATCAAACCAGTGGCCAAGACCGAGCACTGCGAAAAGACCCACGTCGGCTACTGCGTGTCAGGCCAACTCGAGGTGTGGACGACCGACGGGAACCGGATCACGATAAGGGAGGGCGAGTCATACACGATCCCGCCGGATCATGATGCCCGTGTCTCGGGTGATGAGCCGTTCGTCGGCATCGAGTTCGCCAGCGCCGCGACCTTCGCCAAAGCCTGAGCTGGACGGCCACTGGCCGTTCGAAAGCGACGAGGAGCACCCGACGGGTGCTCCTCATATGTTAGGTAGCCACGGATCGCCCCTACTGGCCTCGGTCAATCCGGACCACCTGCGCCATTTCCGTGACCGCCGCCCCTGTCCTCAAATCAGCCCTGGGTCGGGGAGGGCGTCGAGATGACGGCAGGATCTCCCCACATCCATGCCA
>Ga0137365_10002114_pt1 | contig 15748 bp, 16 predicted proteins | sample SagtaG_9_FD_104799 | JGI IMG/M metagenome (GOLD analysis project Ga0137365, IMG submission 104799) | Vadose zone soil microbial communities from Sagehorn Ranch, Mendocino, California, USA - Sage1_L_40_16 metaG | ecosystem: Environmental > Terrestrial > Soil > Vadose zone | place: USA...
CGGCTCGCCCGAGTCGAGCCGCAGGCCCGCCGCCTTGGCGCCCACCGGCCACGAAGCCGCCAGCCGCAGCTCATCGCCGACCCGCAGCCACACCTCCGCGCGGTCGGCCTCGGTCCCCTCGGAAAGGACGCGAGCCATCCGGACGGTCAGCTCCTCGTGGCCGTAGAGCTGGGACACACTCCGGCTGAAATTGGCCAGCACCTCGTACGGGGTAGCGCGCTTGCCATAAACCAGGCGGTTCGCGAGCCTTTGCAGCCGGCTGCGCACCGGCTGGAAGATGAGGGCCAGGACCGCCGCCACCACGAAGGGGATTGCACGGTCAGCCGTCGTCGGGGGGGGCGATCCGGGTGCCGATGGACACGACCAGCACCAGGTAGACGGCCCCGATCAGCACCACCAGCACGGCATACACCAGGGCGCGCCGCAGGAAGACGCCGATGTCGTAGAGGTGGTAGCGGAGAACCGAGATGCCGATCGCCGCGGCCAGTCCGGCCAGGCCAAGCGGGAGGGCGGTGCCGCCGACGGGGTTAAAGACGACGTAACCGTTGTGGTACACCAGGAAGCTCACGACGGTGGCGGCCACCGTCAGCACAGCCAGCAGGAGTGCCGCGCCGGCGAACCACTTGATCTGCTGGCGCTCCTCGAACCGCGCCCGGCGATAGCGGATCACAAGGGTGCACGTGGCCAGGACGGCGCAGATGAGCCCGATGATCTGGCCGGGGAGGCTCAGGGCCGCTATGCCGGTCGTCGCGCCGGCAATGCTGATGGCCACGCCCCCGAGCGCCACCCAGGCCAGCGGCCACCAGCGCGGCGAGACGGGCGCACCATCGGGGAACAGGAACGGCAGGAAGAAGAACGTGAGGTTCACCGGCAGGATCCATATCCAGCCGGCCAGCCACGCCACCAGATGGGTTGCGGGAATCGGCGGGTGGGGGGCGTAGACGGCGTAGCTGTAGAAGCCGAGGACGAATTCCTCGACCCCCCACAGGACCCCGATCCCGCAGCACACCCACCCGATCCGGTTTCTCGGCCGACGCCACACGATCAGCGCGCCGACGATGGCAAAGGAGATCGCGAAGATCGGGGTCAGGCCGAAGTAGTGCTGTGCCGCGCGAAGCTGCGGCGGCAGGTGGGCATGGGCGGTGGCGGCGACGTCACCGAAGTTCGTTCCCGCGCCGCACAGGGCGATCGTCGCCACGGCAAGCGTCCACCCCAGCCAGGCCCGGATCCGCCCGGACGCGGGGCGTGCCGCCGTGGTCATCGGATGCCTCCCAGGCCGGCCGAGACCTGGCGGGCCTCGTCCGGCGGCGAGCCCAGGTCCCAGTCCAGGCCGTATTCGGCAAACAGGCGCTCGCGTGTCAGGACATGGGGCATGGGCAGATAGGGGCTGACGACGCCGTAGGCGGCACCCATCATGGTGGCCCGGAACAGCAGCCATGTCTGGCCGGGGTCGCCCCGGGCGGCCAGCACGTCCCTCAGGAGCCCGGCCAGTTGCTGCTCCCAGCGGTGCTCACCATCGGCGAGCAGTTCCGCCACGCCCGGCTGCAACAGCAGCGCCAGGTGCATGGCGATGATCCGCGGCTCCTCGACGGCGGTCTGCAGGACGGCGTCGATGATGGCGGCCAGTTGCTCATCGGGGCCGGAGGCAGCGTGGGCGGCACGGACAATCCGCGCGTGCAGCAGCCGGTCGGCCAGCGCCTGCACCAGGTGCTGTTTCGTGCGGAAGTAGTAGACGGTCAGCCCCGCGGACACGCCCGCCCGCCGCGAGACCTGGGCCAGGGTTGTTGCCTCGTAGCCACGCTCGGTGAACAGGGCGTGCGCTGCCCCGAGAATCCTGGACTTGGCCCGCTCTCTCCGCTGCTCGTTGACCGCGGACCCGTGCGGCGGCATGCTGACATCCACACATACTGACTGACGTTCAGTCAAGTAATTTGGGGGATTGTCCAGCATCGTGACCGAGACGAGCGAGCGGGGCTATGTCGGCACCGCGGTCACCCTGCAGCTCGCGGCGGGCTGCACGCTCACCGTCGTCACCATCTGGCTGATACCGGTCGTGCCGCGCGTGCTGGGGTGGACCTGGGTGGACCTGGGCGTTTGCCGTCCTTGCTCCCGGGCCGCTGCCCGGCGTCCTGGCCATGAGCAGGTTGTTGCCTGCCCCGAGGACAGGCTCATCGCGAGCGGGCGGGGCTAGGGCATGCCCCGGCGGGACGCCGCGCTACGCCAGGTCAGATCGCCGCCAGCCGGGAATATGTCGCTAGCGGAGGTTGCGGCCACCGGTTTGCCGTCGGTTTACTCGCAGAGAGGCGCCGCTGTCACGCGGCGGCGCCGCTGGGTCTGCGGGTTCACCGGCGTAGATCTGCGGGAGGCAGGACATGGGGTGTGGGCGTTGCCGTGCGGCTTCCCTGGCTGGCACCCGTGATGGCCGATGACCGCCTTCCGGGACTTCCTCGATGTGCCCCACCGGACCGGCAAGCCCCGTGCCTCGGGGCTGACCCACGTGCTCGACAAGGGCCTGTCGCTGGCCAACCTGGAGTCGCTGGTCGAGGGCGTGGGCGAGTACGTCGACATCCTCAAGTTCGGGTGGGGAACCGCGTACATCACCCACGGCATCCGGGCCAAGGTTGCCGTGTGCGATGAGAACGGCATCATTGCCTGCCCGGGCGGGACGCTGTTCGAGATCGCCGCCCACCAGGGCCGGGTGAAGGACTACCTGACCTGGCTGCATCAAATCGGCGTGCGTCATGTCGAGGTGTCGAACGGGGCGCTCGGCATGCCCACCGAGGCCAAGCAGCGTTACATACGCGAGTTCACCGGCGAGGGCTTCATCGTGCTTTCCGAGGTCGGGTCGAAGGATCCCAGCCAGGTGGTGGTCGGCAGCGAGTGGGCCGATGAGATGCTGGCCGACCTCGGCAACGGCGCGACGATCGTCATAGCGGAGGGCCGGGAGAGCGGCACCGTTGGCCTGTACGACGGGGCGGGCCAGCCGGATCGGCGCCTGGTCGGCGAGCTGACGGAGCGCGTGCCGGTGGAACGGGTGCTCTTCGAGGCGCCCAGGAAGGACCAGCAGGCCTGGTTCATCCGCGAGCTGGGCAGCAACGTGAACCTGGGCAACATCCCGCCGAACGACGTGCTGAGCCTGGAGACGCTCCGCACCGGCCTGCGGGCCGACACCGTTCAGCTGCTCAGGCCCGCTCAGGACCAGCACACCCCGACACAGCGCAACGAACCGCCCGGCTGGCCGCCGGGGATCCACTGAAGGCGTCCGGTGCTGGTCCTTCGATCCCGCGGCGTGTTGCTGCCGACGACCATCGTCGGGTCGCTGCCGAGACCGGTCTGGCTTCGCGGGGCCGTCTTCCGCGCCGCGGGCCAGTCCGTCGACTACATCGACATGGAGCATCGCGCCGTCTTCGAGGACGCGGTGCGGCTAGCGGTGGCTGACCAGCGGGCGGACGGCATCGACATCGTGTCCGACGGCAACCTCTACATGGAGACCGACGCGCCCTATCAGGGCAACCCGGCGACCCTGCTCAATCTGCGTTTCCCCGGCTTGGGCTTCGGCGTGCCCGCGGCCGGCAGCGCGTCACGGGACGGGCCGCAGCCGGTGGTCCGCGAGCCGCAGCCGATCGTCCGCGAGAAGATCCGCTGGACGCAGCCGCTCTTCGGTGATGTGCTCCGGGCGCTCCAGCGGTCGACGAGCGGGCCGGTCAAGATCAACATCAATCCCGGCCCCGCGGCCTTGTCGCTCTGGTGCGTCGATGAGTACTACGGCGACATCGGCCGGCTCCGCGCCGACCTGGCCGACGCGTTCAACGCCGAGCTCCGGTGGCTGGCCAGCAGCGGCGCCGACGTCATCCAGATCGCCGACCCCAGCTTCCTGTGGGACGGCGGCCGCGACACATGGGCAGCCGAGCTGATCTGCCGGGCGACGGCGGGGGTGACCGCGCACGTCACCTGGCACATGTGCTACGGCGCGACGACCGGTGATGCACGGCGGGAGCTGGGCGGCGCCTCCATCAGGATGCTGGCCGATGAGGGCCTGGCCGGCTGCTGCAGCGAGGTTCATCTCGAGACGGCGCGCAACGGCATGGCCGAGGTGGAGCACCTGCTGCCGTGGGCGGAGCTGCCGGGCAAGTACGCGGGGATCGGCGTCATCGATTCGTCGAGCTCCGTGGTGGAGACGGTCGACGACGTCGTCGGCCGGCTCCATCGTGCGCTGGAGGTGCTTCCGGCCCAGAAGGTCGTGGTGAGCACCGACTGCGGGCTCAGCCATCTGCGGAGGGACGTCGCCTTCCGGAAGATCCGGGCCCTGACGCTGGCGGTCCGCAAGGTCCGGGCCGAGCTCGGCTACGACGCCGGCAGCGGGCAGTAGGAGACCACTGAATAATGGCCGCCTGGCTCGCGTGTCCCCGCATCCCGCCTGGCGGCGTTGTCGTCGTCGCGCGTAGCTCCACTACGCGCTCCTCCTCCGCCCTGCCATCCGGGTGCGAGACGACGATCGTCACCCGCTCCGGCATCATGCAGACCCCGAGCCTGCATCATGTGGACGACGACGTCCGGGATTAGTCACCGAGGGCATGCGCAAGCGCGGCATCACCATCCTGGAGGGGGCCGAGCCGGTCGAGGTGCGCGGTTCGGGCACGGTCTCGGAGGTGGTCGTCCGGCTGAGGTCGGGGGAGACCGTCACCCTCGGGACGGACTTCGTCTTCGTCGGGACGGGCGAGGCTCCCAACACGGGCTGGGTGCTCGATGCGCTCCCCGGCCTCAAGAGCGATGACGCGGGCGCCATCATCGTCGACCGCCGGATGCTGACATCGATACCAAATGTGTATGCGATCGGCGATGCCATCGGGGCGCCGATGGAGATGTTCAAGGCGCGAAAGTGCGGTGTGACCGCTGCCAGAAATATCATGGGGATCGACAGCGAGTTCGACTTCAGCGAATACCCTGATTTCCTGCCGGAAACACCAAGCTCGTCGACCTTTAACGGTCCTGGGGCCGGGTGATTTTCGGCCGGCGTATTCAGGCCTGGCTGGGTGACCGGTAATTCGATACGATTAACCGACCGGGAGCAGCGTGAGCACCACTGGTCGTCATCGGGGAGATGCTCTGCGGTAGCGGCTGCCGGCTCGTCACCGTCCCGGTCGCTGGCGATTGGAGGGACGATGCCCGCATCACCGGCACCTCAGTCCCCAGGCGTCGCTGATCTCGGATTCGCGCGCCTGGACCTCGACCGGGCGGCCCGGACCGGCGACCCCGAGGTCGTGTACGGCGCGGGGAAGACGGGCGACCAGATCGTGACCTCCGTCCTCGCTCTTCACCAGGCCCATCCTGACCGGGCGATCCTGGCCACCCGGCTATCGGAGAACGCGCTGTTGTCGTGCGGGGCGCGCCTGCCGGGGGCGGAGATCGACCCCGTGGGCCGGCTGGCGGTCCTCGGCCCGGCGCCGCCGTTACGGGGACTGGTGGCGGTGGTGGCCGCCGGGACGTCGGATCTGCCGGTCGTGCACGAATGCGCCGCCACGGTCAGGGTCTTCGCGGCCGAGCCCGATGTGATCGTCGACGTCGGCGTGGCCGGCCTGCACCGGCTGCTCGGCCAGGCCGGCCGCATAGCCGCCGCCGATGCCGTGGTGGCCGTGGCCGGCATGGAGGCCGCGCTGCCCTCGGTCCTGGGCGGGCTCGTGGGCGTTCCGCTCATAGCGGTCCCGACCAGCGTGGGCTACGGCTGGAACCTCGACGGGCTGTCAGCGTGGCTGGCCTGCGTGAACAGCTGTGCTCCCGGAGTGCTCACCGTCAACGTCGACAACGGGTTCGGGGCCGGGGTGGCCGCCGCGCGGATCGCCCGGGCGGCCGCGGGTGCCCGCCCGCGCCCGGCGGCGCAGGCCAACGGGGAGGCCCGGTGAAGACGCTCTGGGTGGACGCCAGCAACGGCGCGGCGGGCGACATGCTGCTGGCCGCCCTGCTCGATGCGGGGGCCGACCTCGACGCGGTACGCACCGGGCTGCGGGGGATCGGCGTGGAGCCGGTGGGCCTGACGCTGAACGCGGTGCGCCGGCACGGCTTAAGGGCGGCCCAGGTCGTGGTGGACGCCCCCGACAGCGAGGCCACGCGCAACCTGCCCGACGTTGTCTCGATCCTGTCCCGGGCCGGCCTGCCCGGACAGGTGCAGGACTTCGCGGTCGCCGTCTTCCAGCGGCTGGCCCGCGCGGAGGCCGACGTCCACGGCGTCGCTCCCGACGAGATCGGCTTCCACGAGGTCGGGGCGCTCGACGCCATCGCCGACGTGGCCGGGTGCGCGCTCGCGCTGCATTCCCTCGGCCTGCTGCAGCCGTGCACCCGGGTGGTATCGCCGGTGGCCGCGGGCTCGGGATCGGTCAGGACGGCCCACGGCACCGTCCCGGTTCCGGTGCCGGCCGTGCTGCGGATGCTCGCCGACGCCACCGCCCCGCTGAGCGCGCATCCCGCAGCGATGGAACTGTGCACGCCCACCGGCGCCGCGCTGCTCACGACGATGGCGACGGCCTGGGGAGCCGCGCCGGCCTGCACCGTGCTGGCCGTCGGGACCGGCGCCGGCGCGGCCGACCCGGACGGGCATCCCAACGTGCTCCGGGTGCTCGTCGGCGAGGCAGCCGGGCCGGCGAACTGGGCGAGCGCGGGCATGTACCGGATCGACGCCACCATCGACGATCTCGACCCGCGCCTCTGGCCGGACGTGCTGGATGAGATCCACGCCGCCGGGGCCGCCGACGCCTGGTGCGCCCCGGTGCTGATGCGCAAGGGCCGCCCCGGCCACGTGCTCAGCGCGCTCGCCGGCGCGGACGTGCTGGACGCGGTCTGCCAGGCGATGTTCAGGCAGACCACGACCCTCGGCGTGCGGGTCTCCCCGGTGCAGCGCCGCTCCCTGCACCGGGATCAGATCGCCGTGTCCGTCGCCGGTGCCCGGGTGAGCGTCAAGCGCGGCCTGCTCGGCGAGACGGTCGTCACCGCGCAGCCCGAGTACGAGGACGTCCGGGCCGCCGCCCGGCTGACCGGCCGGCCCGTGGCCGAGGTGCTCGCCGAGGCGCGGCGCCAGGGCGGCGCAGCGGACCGGCAGGTGCTCCCCTCACGACAGAACGGTCCATGAGGTTTGTCTGCCCAAGCCATACACCGAACTTCGCCGGAGGCGCACACTCGCGTCAACTTCCAGTCTGCCGACGATACAGGTCTTGGTCCGGCGAGGCCGGGCCTCATTGCCGCCGCCGGACAACCGCACGGGCGGGACAGACTTCGATCTGATGGAGGCGTTCACCCAATGAGCAGCACAGAGTACATCGAATCTATCGCGCCCCCGGGCGAAGAATCCGCCGCCATCGACCGTTCCCGTCCCGTCCCGGGAATCTACTGGGTCCTGGGGATCTTCGTCGGCGCAACAGCGACCTACCTCATATCCCGGGGCGTCTATAACGCGCTGAATATTGGCGGGTCAAAGCCAACTTCATCGCTCTACATCATCGGGACCTCGACGCTGGGAGCCGCCATCGCGACCACGTTCGCGCTCGCCGCCTTCAAGCCGTTTGACCGGATCTCGTCCAACGCGGTCCGGGGGAGCGTCATCGTGGTTGTCTCGCTGCTGCTGGTCTTTGGGTTCTGGACTATTCTGTCCGGCCCCGCGAATGTCAGCATGGCCAGGTTCGCCTTCCCGATCATCGGAACCACCTGGTTCTTTATCGCCGCGACCAGCTTCATCGGCGAGGACGCCCACGTGGCGAACCTCAGCCCCGGCCGGCGGACGCTCCTGAACCTCGTGCTGTGGGTCGCTGGCACCGCTCTGGTGGTCGCTTCCATTACCTGGATCCCGCCGTTCTGGTTCGGTTTCATCCAGACGCTGCTGGTCACCGGTGGCTTCGCGTACGCCCTGCACAACGTCAGGCAGCCCGCCAAGAGCCTCTACGCCTGGTCGATCCTGGTCATCCTCACCACCGCGGCGATTCTCGTCTCCAGCGCGCTGAATACCTGGGTGATTCATGCCCCGCGGTTCGGCCCGTGGCCGATCGGCGGCCCGTCACCGGAGTGGGGGATTTTCTTCGGGCTCTGGTGCGGCCTGAACTATGGCGTGCTCGGGCCGATGCAGTGCTGGCCGTTCAGCCGCATCCGCCAGCCATGGGGAACCGTGGTCGCCACGCTGGCGGTCATCGCCTGGTGCTACCTGCTGACGCTGCTACTGATAGCCATCTTCGGGGGGATCTTCTCGAACCACGCCCAGGCGCTGGTCGAGGCGCAGGACTGGGCGTGGAACACGGTGTTCTGGGGCTTCTGCTTCGCCCTCGTGTTCGGGGCGGGCTCCCGCCCCTATCTGTGGCGCGGGCAGACCACCCCCGGGTCGTGGGAAAAGGTGGAGGCGGAGTGAGCTCACCCGTACAGGCGTCGCTGCATCAGGTGGCGGAGCGGCCGGCCAGGGACAAGCTGGCCGGCCTGCACCGGCTCCTCGGCTCCATGGGCTCCGCGCTGGTGGCCTTCTCCGGGGGAGCGGACAGCGCGTTCCTCGCGTTCATGGCCCACCAGGCCCTCGGCGACCAGGCCCTGGCGGTCACCGCGGACTCCGCGTCCCTGGCCCGGTCGGAGCTGCGGGACGCGGCCGGGTTCGCCGCCCGGTTCGGCCTGCGCCACCAGGTGGTGCCGACGTCGGAGCTGGAGGACGAGGCCTACCTCCGGAACAGCGGAGACCGGTGCTACTTCTGCAAGAGCGCCCTGATGCGCGCCCTGGAGGCGATCTCGTCCCAGACGGCCGGGGCCACGGAGATCCTGGTCGGGGTCAACACCGACGACCTCGGCGACTACCGGCCCGGCCAGCAGGCGGTCAGGGAACGAGGGGGCCGGTGGCCGCTGGTGGAGGTGGGGCTGTCGAAGGCCGAGATCCGCTGGCTGTCACGAGAACTCGGGCTGCCGACCTGGGACAAGCCGGCGGCGGCCTGCCTGTCGTCCCGCATCGCCTACGGGGTCCCGGTGACCCCGGCCGCGCTGCGGCGGATCGAGACATCCGAGACGGCCCTCAAGGAGATGGGGCTGGCGGGCCGGGTCAGGGTCCGGGATCAGGGAAACGACCTGGCCCGGATCGAGGTCGACCTGGATTGTCTCGGCCTGGTCATGGAGCGCCGGCGGGATGTCGTCGCCGCGCTCAAGAACGCCGGTTTCGTTTTCGTGACCCTGGACCTCGAGGGGTACCAGCAGGGCAGCCACAACCTCACGCTCCGGCGGCGGCCGCTGCCGCCGCCGCGAGCTCACGCGGCAGATGACGAGCATAACGCGGGAAGAATCGTGATCCCTGACCGGGAAGGTGGGCAGTTGCATGAAGGTTGACGGCATCGACTACGGACTGGAAACGCCCTGGGAGATCGACGTACCCGACGATTCCATCGTCATCGAGAACACCGACGAGAGCAGGATCCCCCCGGCGCTCGCGGACGTGCCGCAGGCGGTCAGGGACGCGATCAGGAACCCGATGGGAGCCGCGCCGCTGGCTGACCAGGTGAACAGCTCCAGCAAGGTGGCGCTGATTCTCAATGACTGGATGGGCGTGAGCGTGCACGCCGTTCCCGTCGTGCTCGAGGAGCTGCGGGCCGCTGGCGTGGACGAGCGGAATATCCGCATGGTCATCGCGGGCGGGCTGCACCCCAAAGTGACCAGGGACCAGCTTTATCTCAGCAAGACCGGCCGGGACGTCAAACCGCCCTATCCATCGCCGTACCACATTCTGCCCCCCGAGGTCATCGACCGCTTCTGGCCGACCGGGTTCGCCAGCAGCCGCATCCGCCCCCACGACGCGGCCGACCGGGAGCACCTGGTCGAGCTGGGCGTGACCGACCTCGGCGACCTGGTCGAGATGAATGACTGCGTCGTGGAGTGCGATGTCCTCGTCTACATGAGCGGCTGGACCGGGCTCCCCTCGATCTGGGGCGGCTACCTGGGCGGCGGCCAGGGCGTCACGGTGGGGATCGGCAGCGACCGCAGCATCATGACCCATCACTCCTACCGGGTCCACGAGCACGCCGACTCGATGGCCTCCGACGTTCACAAGCAGAAGTTCATGAAGCACAAGGAGGCCGTCGCCAGCTTCGTGGAGGAGGCCACCGGCAAGAAGGTCTTCTACATCGAGGGCTCGCTCAACGCGCGAGGTGAGTTCGACCAGGTGGTGGCCGGCGACGGCGCCGCCATACGCAAGCCGATCTTCGATCTCGCGGACGGCGAGAAGATCGTCGGCGTCCCGCAGCAGGTGGACGTGTTCGTGTCCGGTGCGGCCCACTGGGGGATCTTCTACGACACGTGCAACAACCCGCTGATGTCGCTCGTGCAGATCAACAGCCGGATCCGCGAGTACGTCGGCGCACAGCCGCCGCTGCGCAGGGGCGGCGTGGCCATCCTGGTGACGCCCTGCGACGGGACCATCGATGAGCGGTTCCGGCCGTCGGACCGCGAGATGCTCCAGCTATTCCACCGGCTGGGCCATGATCCGGCGAGGCTGGAGGATTACGAAGAGGAGTACCTGAACCGGCAGGACCTCATCGCCAAGTACCGGTTCTCCAACGGTGCCCACCCGCTCCACCCGTTCCCGGTGTTCTACGAGAACTCCTTCATCCTCGACCGGGCGAGCACGATCATCTTCGCCGGCGCGCGGGACGTCGAGGGTTCCCAGCTGGTCGGCGCCCACGCGGTTCCGACCTGGGAGGACGCGTGGGCCATGGCGACCAAGGTGGTGGGCAAGGACCCGTCAGTGATGGTCACCCCGCGGGTCGGCTTCCGCACCCCGCTGCTCTGGAAGGTCAGGGGCTGACGCAACGCATCGGGCGGCGGGACGCCGCGGACGCCCAGGACGGCGGCGCGGAGACCGGCGTATCCCGGGCCGCGGCCGGCCTTGCCCCCTGACGCTGCCCCCGGGCCGGGCGCTCCCGGCCGGCGCGACTGGCTATGCCGGCTGGGGCCGGACACTCTTGACCTGGCCTCTGTGGCTACCCGGGCTGGGGCCGGATGCCGTAGCGGCCGAGGGACGGTTCCAGCAGGTCGAACGCACGGGTGGCGGCGTCGGCCAGCACGGCACAGATCTGCTCGCGCGGCTGCCCCTCCAGGCTGCGACGGGTGGCCTCGGCGGCCAGCACGCGGTGCACCGAGGCGAGAAGGACCGCCACCAGCCGCTGCTCCGGGCCGTCGGTCCCGGTCTCGGCGGCGATGGCGTCGCCGAGCAGCTGCTCGCGCCGGTCCAGCATCTCCCGCACCCGGCCGACCAGCACCGGGCTGCCGAGGATCATCCCGGCGAAGGCCGGGCTGGACAGCCCGAGCGTGACGTCGGCCCGGGCGACGGCCTCGGCGTAGTCGCGGCGGATTGCGGCGAGCATGCTCTCGCCGGGCGCCCGGGCGGCGATCACGTCGGCCAGGTGGCGCTCGATCGCCTGGGCACGGTCGAGGACCAGGTCCTCCTTGCGCGGGAAGTAGTTCGTCACGGTCATCTTGGCCACGCCAGCGGCGTCGGCGACCTCGGCGATCGTCACCTCGTCGAAGCCCCGGTCCACGAACATCCGGGTCGCGATGTTCGAGATCGCCTGCCGGGTCTCCTGCTTACGCCGTTCGCGCAGTCCGGGTGCCATACCAGCATCGTAGTCATAAACTAGGTCAGACACAAGATTAGTCTTGACATAAATTTATGTCTGACCTAAAGTTAGGCGTTATGGCAGCGACACAGACCCAGACGCCCGAGACGGCCCCGATGCCAGGCCGCCGGGGCCAGGCACCCATGGACCGCGTACCCGCAGGCAGTGCACCCATAGGCAGTGCACCCGCAGGCAGTGCACCCGCAGGCAGTGCGCCCGCAGGCCGCGTACCCGCGGACCGGCGCCCCGACCTGGCCGGGGCGCTGCGGCCGCTGGTGATCGACGTCGGCATCCCGCTCGGCACCTACTACCTGCTGCGCGACGCGTTCGGCGTGAGCCTGTGGCTCTCCCTGGCGCTGAGCAGCATCGGCCCGGCCGTGCGCGCCATCGCCGGCCTGGTGGCGGAGCGGAAGCTGAACCTGCTGGCCGTGCTCATGCTGGCCGTCAACCTGGCGGGCATAGCGGTCAGCTTCCTGACCGGTGACCCGCGGGCGATGATCGCCAAGGACTCGATCGTCAGCAGCGTGATCGCGTTCGCCATCCTGGGCTCGGTCATGCTGCGGCGCCCGCTCATGTCGGCCGGCCTCAAGCCGTACATGACCAGGGGAAAGGCAGAACGGATAGCGGCGTGGGACCGCCTTTCCATGGCTTCGGCCCGGTTCCGCCGGCTCGAACTGGCCTTCAGCACGATCTGGGGCCTGGCGCTGCTGGCCGAGTGCGCGGCCCGCATGGCGGGCGCCTACATCCTGCCGGTCACGACGATGGTGTGGCTGGGCACGGTCATGGCGTTGGGCTCGATCGGCGTGGCCATCGTGGCCGGCGGCGCCGCGGCCGGGCCCATCCAGAAGATGATTGACGCCGAAGCGGCTGCGTCCTGACCAGAAAGGATCCCGCCATGCGCGGCAAGGGCATCAACTACGACACCGGCTTCTCCCCGGGCGGCCACAACAGCCGCGAGCACTTCGACGCCGACCTCGTCCGCGCCGAGATGCGCGTCATCGCCCGGGAGCTGCACTGCACGGCGGTGCGGATCTCCGGCGGTGACCCCGGGCGGCTCAGCACCGCCGGTGAGCTCGCCGCGGCCGAGGGGCTGGAGGTGTGGTTCGCGCCGTTCCCGTGCGAGCTGACCACCGACCAGCTGGCGCCGCTGTTGGCCGACTGCGCGGACCGCGCCGAGCGCCTGCGCCGGGACGGCGCGAACGTGGTCCTGGTGACCGGCTGCGAGCTGACGCTGTTCGCGGCCGGCTTCCTCCCCGGCGGCACGTTTTATGAGCGGATCCAGGGCCTCCAGTCTCGCGGCCCACGGCTATACGCCGCTTTCGCCAGGCTGCCCCGCAAGCTGAACGGCTTCCTGGCCGCGACCGCCGAGGCGGCCCGCAGCCGGTTCGGCGGCCCGCTGACCTACGCCTCCGGCATGTGGGAGCCGGTCGACTGGGGGCCGTTCGACATCGCCGCCACCGACGCCTACCGCGACGCGGGCAACGCCGGCACCTTCCGGTCCGAGCTGCGCAAGCAGCTCCAGCACGGCAAGCCGCTCGCGGTCACCGAGTTCGGCTGCTGCGCCTACGCGGGCGCCGGCGACCGGGGCGGCATGGGCTGGGCCATCATCGACGACAGCACCGACCCGCCGCGCCTGGACGGCGACTACGCGCGCGATGAATCCGAGCAGGTCAGGTACCTGGAGGAGCTGCACGGCATCCTCGCCGCCGAGGGCGTGGACCTGGCGTTCTGGTTCACCTTCGCCGGCTACCGGCTCGTGCACGACCCCGATCCCCGCCGCGACCTGGACCTGGCCAGCTACGGCCTGGTGACGATGCTGCCCGGCGGCCCCGGCACCGGATACCAGGGCCTCGGCTGGGAACCCAAGCTCGCCTTCGGCGCGCTGGCCCGGGCGGACTGGCGGCCAGCACCGGCTGCGGGCGGCGAGCCGGGATAACCCGCGGACCACACGGGGAGCAATCGCGCCATTGGTCTCAGGTATTGGCCAACGACAGCCGCTGCGGGCTGGACTGGAGAACACAGCCGGCGGTCCCCCTACGAGGCCGCGTGAGGTGTGCATCGAGGAGGAAGAAGATGAACGTTTCCAGCCAGGTAGACACCCTGCAAAAGCGGGCAGCTGATCTGAAGAGTTCCTTCGACCAGGCCCGGCAGGAAACCAACGAGCAGGTCAAGGCGCGCATCGAGCAAACGAAGGCGGATGTCGCCGCCCACGAAAATGCCGCCAAGGATCAGGTTGAGCAGGCCGCCGGCCGCGCGCAGAGCCAGTGGAAGTCGATACAGGCCGATGCGGCGGCGAAAATGCAGGACCTGCAGGACCGCATCGCCCGCAAACGCGACCAGCATGACGTCAAGGTGGCAGAAGAAGATGCCGAGGCTGCGGAGGAAGACGCCGCCGATGCCCTTGACTACGCCTCCTGGGCGATCGACCAGGCGAAACTCGCTGTCCTTGACGCCATTGACGCCCGCACCTGGGCCGACGCGCGGGCGGCAGCGTCGCCATCGGCGTGAGGCGGACGGGGAGCCCACGGTGACCGTCCACGCTGGCGCCGTCGCGTCCCGCGCCTGAGCCTGACCGGGCGGCCACCGGGCTCTCCCGCCCGAACAGGCGCCGTGGGCTCCCGCGATAGCCCGGGCCTATCCCACGAAAGCCGTCATCGCCTTGCCTTCGCCGGCCGCGGGGGTGCTACATGTGGGACCTCTGGCAGAAAGGGTGAATCAGATGAGACGTTCAGGCTGGCTGACGTTTTCCGCCGTGGTTCTGATCATTGCGGGGATCATGCGGATCATTGACGCGATCTGGGCCTTCGGGTACCACGGCGCAATTCCCGGTAACCTGCAGGGCGCGCTGCTGGGGCACAGCCTTAAGACCTACGGATGGATATGGCTGATCATCGGCGTAATCTTGATCATCGCCGGTGCGTCGGTCCTGGGCCCATCTGACCGGCCCAGCGCCGAAGTCTTCCGCTGGGTCGGCATCGTGGCCGCGGCGCTGGCCGCGATCTCGGCCATCTTCGTGATGCCGTACTACCCGGTCTGGTCGCTCATCTACATCGCGATCGCGGTCATGGTGATCTACGGGCTCTCGGCTCACTACAGCGAGCAGGCCGCCTGACGGCCAGCTCCGGGGGCCGGCTGGACACGGAGTCCGGGACGGCGGCGACTGGTACGGCCGGGCGCTCCTGGCCTGACCGCTAGGCTCGATCGGCTGCTTCCCGATCGGCCTTCTGGGCGCGCCGCATTTCCCGGACGCTGTATGCCGTGGTAGCCAGCACGGTCAGGCCGCCCAGGGCAACGCTGGCGCCGGTCGCCACGCCGGACAGGGGCAGCAGATCGGTGAAGATCAGCACGGCGCCCACGCCGATGGCGCCGATGCCGAACAGGACGGCGGAGGCCGTCGCGACGCGGCTGGCGGCGGCCTTGTCGGCCGCCGAACGCGCGCGGGCCCGTACGGCGACCAGACGGCGCCTGGCCCACTCGTACTCGACGGCGAACACGATCAGCGCCAGCAGGATCACGAGCAGGCCGGGTCCGGGTGCCACCAGCAGCACCACGCCGACGGCGAGGATGACGGTGCCCACGACGGTGACGGCGATCCGGCGGAGCAATCGGGCCAGGTTCATTTCTCAACTATGCCCGGGCGCAGCCGAGGCCAAAGAGCCCCGCCTCGCTGTCCTGCCAATCTCATCTCCTGGGGCTTTGTAGTCGCTGGCCGGGCTGCGCCCAGCCGCTGGGCACCGGCCGGCCAAGATCAGGCAAGCCGACGGCCGTGCAGGCGCCGTGCCGGCGCCGTGGTGGCCATGTGGAGAGCCGTGGCCAGAGGCGCGGCGGACACACGGAATCCGTGGTCAGCCGTGATCGGCTGCGGGGGAGGGCCCGGTGCCGGGGCTTCCCGCGGACGCGGTTGTGAGCGCCATGAAGTCGGCAACACCGATGGCCCGCAGTATCTGCCGTTCGCCGGGGCGGATGCCGCTCCGGGTCTCGTCGTGATACAGGCGCGGAGACACCAGCCGGACGGTGCGCCCCCGGGTCTCCAGCTCGCAGCCACCCGCGGCCATGACGTTCTTGACCCAGTCCGTGCCGGTGCCATAGGTGAGTGCGATCAGGTAGCCGTCGGCGGTCGGGAAGACGTTCAA
>Ga0137365_10002115_pt1 | contig 15748 bp, 14 predicted proteins | sample SagtaG_9_FD_104799 | JGI IMG/M metagenome (GOLD analysis project Ga0137365, IMG submission 104799) | Vadose zone soil microbial communities from Sagehorn Ranch, Mendocino, California, USA - Sage1_L_40_16 metaG | ecosystem: Environmental > Terrestrial > Soil > Vadose zone | place: USA...
CTCGTATGGCGTCATGCCAGGCTCGCGTTTTGGAACTTTCGCAAGGTCAATCTCGATACCGCTTCCCGCGCGGCTGGCGGTTTCACACGTCGAGCAAGCTAGCCCCGCTGCGCCCATGTCCTGGATGCCGGCGACGGCATCATGACTAAGCAGCTCGAGGCACGCTTCGAGCAAAAGTTTTTCTTTGAACGGATCGCCGACTTGCACAGCAGGACGATCTTCGCGCGATTGCTCGGTCAATTCACGCGACGCGAACGCCGCCCCGGCGAGGCCATCTCGTCCCGTCTCCGCGCCGACATAAAAAACTGGATTACCAATGCCGGTTGCAGCGCCGCGCGCCAGTTGTTCGTGACGCAATACGCCAAGACAAAAAACATTTACGAGGGGATTGCCCTCGAAACTCTCATCAAAATAAATTTCACCGCCAGTTGTAGGGATTCCGACACAATTTCCGTAGTGCGCGATCCCGGAGACAACGCCGGTGAACAATCGCCGATTGGCGGCCAGTTTCGAATTTGAAGTTTCAGATTTCAAATTTGGCGTGATCGGTCCGAACCGCAGAGAATTCAGACAAAATTCCGGGCGTGCCCCCATGGTAAAGATATCGCGGATAATCCCGCCGACACCGGTGGCTGCGCCTTGGAACGGTTCAATCGCGCTCGGGTGATTGTGGCTCTCCATCTTGAACGCGATTGCCCAACCATCGCCGATATCGACGACCCCTGCGTTTTCCTCGCCGGCTTTTACCAAAATGCCCGGGCCTGTAGTCGGAAATTTCTTCAGTTCTTTCTTCGAGTTTTTATAGGAGCAGTGCTCACTCCACATTACGGAGAAAATTCCCAGCTCGGTGAAATTTGGCTCGCGACCGAGGATTTTCTTAATTCGCCCGAATTCCTCCGGGGTAAGGCCGTGTTGTTGGATGAGTTCTGGGGTGACTGCTGGCTCGGCAGTCGGCATCTGGCTGATCATCGAGAGATTCACCTTAACAAATCCGCAAGACCGCTCAATCACTCAAATGAGAATTTTCATCAAATCGCGACACCTTGGAAGCGTCCGGCAGCCCATCGAACTACGAACCTTGGGTATCAAAACGAGGGAGGCATTATGGTAAAGAAAGCAATTGTCGCTCTCGCCTGCGTGCTTATTGCATCGTCGGCGTTTGCGCAGACTACCTTGGAGCGCACAAGGCATCATCGGACAACGACTGCAATAACCAGTGTAGAGGGAGTAACGGTGACAGCGCCCATCATACGAGCTGAAGAAGGGAGCGCGGCCAGTTACCAGCCTGCTGGCACCCTGGTCGTTCGCACGGACAGTGCGAATCCCGAGCGGTTCGATCTGCCCGGGGCCGGGCTCGTCTATGACAAGTTTGGCCGACCCGTACGCGGCCCGATCAAACCCGGTGCGCGAGTGGTTGTGTTCTACGCTAACACGGGCTACACGCGTCTGATTGATCACGTAGTCGTGTTAGATTGAGGGAAAGGTGTGTGCCCCTTCGAATAGCGGCGGCCCGCAACCGTCCAAGGCCAAAATGGACAGGTGTAATCTAGGCACACCTGCCGTTACCGAGCATGAAGCTCGGCAGAAAACATCAAAATAAACAAGGGAGGTCTAATATGAAAAGAACAATTATTGGTATCGCTTGCGCAGTGGTAGCGCCCCTGGCGTTTGCGCAGACGAGCACAACAACAACCGAAACAACGACAGAACCAGCAACGACAACTCAAACAACGAGCACAACCTACACAGCCGGCACCGTGACCACGTATGAGCCCGGCAAGACAGTTGTAGTCAGGGGGGAGCAAGGTCCAGTCAGTTTTGCTCTGGGCACGGCCGCGCGAATTGTTGATTCGGCTGGCAAAGTGGTAACAGCTCCACTGCGAGCCGGTCAAAAAGTACGTGTTTATTACACGGGCCCAACTGAAAGTCGTACAGTTGAGCGAGTGATTGTCGAGGACTAACAGAAATCAGTTCTCAAAATTAAAGCTGCAGAATCGCTTCTGATTCTGCAGCTTTTTTTGTGAAAGCCTTGCCCTGCTATCTGTCGTCGAGGTGAGCGCTGCGGCACTATGATTTGCGTTTCGAGCGCAAATCGCAGAACGTCATCGATGGCTTTTGATCTGAGGGAAATCATCGCAGCGCGACTGGGTGAAAATTACCAACTGCACGAGCGACACGTTAACCCGACGCTGGTGCAGGCGCAGCGAGTGATCGGGTTCGACAAGGTCTATGCGCGAGCGGAAGGCGCGTATCTGTATGACATGGATAATCGGCCGTACCTGGATTTTTTGAGCGGCTACAGCGTGTTCAACATCGGGCGGAATCATCCGGTAGTGAAACAAGCGATTCGCGATGTTCTCGATCTCGATCTGCCAAACATGGTGCAGATGGATTGCTCGCTCCTGAGCGGGTTACTTGCTGAGGCGTTGACGAAAAGAACTCCGTCGCACCTGAACGCTGTGTTCTTCTGCAATTCAGGAACTGAAGCAATGGAAGGCGCGTTGAAGTTTGCGCGCGCTTCCACAGGACGTAAGCGAGCGGTTTCGCTCGCAAGCGCATTTCATGGGCTGAGCCTCGGTTCGTTATCGTTAATGGGGTGCGAAAGTTTCACCGAAGGATTCGGACCTCTAATGGAAGGATTCGACGCACGTGTGCCACTCGATGATATCGAGGCACTGGATCGGCAGTTGCGTTCGCGCGATGTGGCGGCCTTCGTCGTCGAAACAGTTCAGGGAAAGGGCTGTCAAACTTCCAGGACCGATTTCTTTATTCGCGCGCAGGAACTTTGCCGGAAATATGGCACGCTGCTAATCTCCGACGAAGTGCAGACAGGGCTTGGTCGCACCGGAAAAATGTTTGGATTTCAACATTGGAATCTGGAGCCGGACATTATCACGCTAGCAAAAACGTTAAGCGGCGGTTACGTGCCTTGCGGCGCGATTGTGACCCGGCGCGATGTTTACCAAAAAACTTTTTCGCGCATGGACCGTTGTGTCGTCCATTCGACTACATTCGGCCGCAACAATCTGGCGATGGCGTGCGGATTGGCAGCACTGGAAGTAACCGACAACGAAAAGTTAGTTGAGAATTCCGCGAAAATGGGCGCGTTGCTGACAGAAAAGGTGGATGCGCTGCGCGCGAAACACTCGTTCATCAAAGAAGTGCGCGGCAAAGGGCTCATGATCGGGATCGAGTTTCATGAACCACAGGAGTTCAAACTGAAGATGGCGTGGAAGCTGTTGCACAAGATCGACAAGGTGCTTTTCGCGCAAATGATCGTGACACAAATGTTGAGCAAACATCGCATCCTTACCCAAGTCGCGGGCCACGCGATGGACGTGATGAAGATTTTACCGCCGTTGACCATCGGCGAAAAAGAAGTCGACATATTCGTCAATGCGCTCGACGACGTTCTCACCGAATGCCGTAAATTTCCGGGACCGATGTGGGAGTTGGGAAATAATTTCGTTAAAGCCGCACTGGGCTCAAGACGCACGGTCGAAGCGCGGCCCGCTGTTTCCGCGTAAAACATCCGGTATGCGTTCTCGCTTGCGCCGGCGAAACCACAAAAGGAGAAGTGCGACCGAGACTTTATCATTTGTCGATCCTTTGTTCGGGCGTACGTTCTAAGAGATGGAGGAAAACCTTATGAACACAGCTGTTGCTGAACAGAAAAAAACTGAAACGAAACCGAATCAGCTCGAGCAACTGAAGAAATTTACCAAAGTCGTGGCCGACACTGCCGACTTCGAATCGATCAAGGATTTCAAGCCGCAGGATGCGACGACCAATCCGAGTCTGGTTTACGCCGCCACGCAAAAACCGGAGTACGCGCATCTGCTCGAGGAGGTAATCGCTGATCGGAAGAAATCAGGTCTGAAGGGACACGAGCAGATCGAAGACATGTGCGATCATCTACTTGTCCAGTTCGGCACGGACATTCTCGAGATTGTGCCGGGACGCGTGTCGACCGAGACCGACGCGCGCTTGTCATACGATGTCGAGGGTTCGATCAATAAAGCGCGCCGGTTGATCAAACTCTACGAGGTTCGAAAAATTCCGCGTGAGCGCGTGTTGATCAAAATCGCGTCGACTTGGGAAGGATTGAAAGCCGCGGAGCAGCTGCAAAGGGAGGGGATCCGCTGCAATTTGACACTGCTGTTTTCGTTGCCGCAGGCGGTCCGCGCGGCGGAAGCGAAGGTGCAGCTCATCTCGCCGTTTGTGGGGCGAATTTACGATTGGTACAAAAAGGAGATGAAGCGAGATTATTCAGGACCAGAAGATCCTGGAGTGCAATCAGTTACTGAGATTTATACGTATTACAAGAAGTTCGATATCCCGACCGAAGTGATGGGTGCTAGCTTCCGCAACGTTGGGCAGATTCTGGAACTGGCCGGATGCGATTGCCTGACCATTAGCCCGGAATTGATGGAAGAGCTTTCGAAACCAAAGGAGCCAGTCGAGCGGAAGCTCACTCCGGAGGAAGCGAAGTCGGCAAAGATTGAAAAGCTGGAGCTCGATGAAAAGAAGTTCCGCTGGATGCTGAACGAGAACGCGATGGCCTACGAGAAAACGGGCGAAGGAATTCGGAAGTTCGCCGCGGATGTGGTGAAGCTGGAAAAATTCGTCGCGAGCAAATTATAGCGTTGGCTCTTCCTTTAGCTGTTCCTCTCTTTTCACGTTCTGAGGGTGAGAGTGAGATTAGGACAAAGCGAAAGTAGAAGAGTAGCATGTTTAATGTCGTTCTGGTTCGCCCGGAGATACCGCCAAACACGGGCAACATCGGGCGGCTTTGTCTCGCGACTCAATCGACGCTGCATTTGATCAAGCCGCTCGGCTTTTCACTCGACGATCGACAGTTAAAGCGAGCAGGTCTCGACTATTGGAACGAAGTAAGCTTGAGAATGTGGGACTCCTTCGAAGCGCTGCAAGAGTCGCAGCGGCCGGATGCGAATTACTTTTTTCTAACGACAAAGACTAAGCTCCCTTACTACCAAACAAGATTTCAGCGCGACGATTTTCTCGTGTTTGGTTCTGAGTCGAAAGGCCTGCCGGAGAGTTTGCTTGCAGCCAATAATGATCGCTGCATTTGGATTCCAATGCATGGAACCCGCAGCCTAAATCTCGCTACTGCTGTTGGGATTGTGTTGTTTGAGGCCGTACGCCAACAGCACGCCTGACTAGAAAACATCGCAACCCGCCGGGCACCGCGGGAGTTTAATCAGTAAAGGAAAGTAGAAGGAAAATCATGAAACGTATTGTGTTTTTGACATGCATAGGGAGCCTTGCTCTAGCGCTAACAGCGTGGGGGGCCCCAAGAGGTAAGGAAGGGCACAAATCAGCGAGAGGTGGACGTGCGCGCAGCGCCCACGTCGTCTCACCCAGAAGCGGTGAAGGCCATTCGTTTGCGCGAGTGAATCGTACTCCGCGGAGTAGCCACCTTCGTGCAACGAGAGCTAGAACTCATGCCGCCGAGCGCAGGGCCGTCACTCGCAACAGAGCGGCACTTGGGCATGAGAGAAGTGTGGCTCGGACAACTACGCGGCGAACCGCCCGAGCGGAAGTGGCGAGAGCGCGCAGTTCGCGAGTTGCGAGCCGTGAGGCAAGAACTGCGGAGCGGAACAGGGCGGCGCTAAATCGCGAGAGAAATCTCACGCGTGCGAACGCTCAGCGAACCAATCGCGTGCAAGCGACACAAGCGCGGAACACGCGCGTAGCCAAGGCCACCAGAAATGCCGCTCGCACAAATCTGGCGGTGAATCGGCAGAGAAATCTCACTCTGGCGCGTAACGTGTTGCATAATCGGGCAGGAAATGTCCGCGTCACCAACAACTGGCGCAACGCTCGTTTCAACGATTCGAGATATGCTGCGTTTCACAATTACAACCGGACTTGGCATGATCGTGGGTGGTGGAGAGGTCACCATTCGAACATCGTGTTTGTGCTGGGCGGGTGGTGGTACTGGAATACTGGCTACTGGTATCCAGCCTGGGGCTACGACCCGTACGCCTGGTATCCGTATGACGGACCAATTTACACCGGGTACGCGAATCTGACGCCCGACCAAGTCGTTGTAAACGTCCAAGTCGCATTGCGAGACCAAGGCTATTACGCCGGAGCAGTCGACGGTGCCATGGGGCTACAAACGCGTGCCGCCTTGGCGGCGTTTCAGTCCGACAATGGGTTAGCGGTTACGTCGGCGGTTGATCAACCAACCTTGCAAACGTTGGGCGTGGCATAAAAACAAGCCATTCTGTCAAAGGCTGCATGGCGAACTGGCTGTGCGGCCTTTGTTTTTTCAAGCGCACGAACATCAACGACTCGTTTTCAAGTCGCGAAGAGACATCCGGAAAATGACGCTGTGACGTTGAATAAGTGAGAGCCTCGGGAACGTCCACGGTCTAGAAAGAGAAGCTTATGAGAATACTGATAGTTTTAGTTTGTAGCCTTGCCCTCGCATTCGCTGCGATTGGCGCACAGCAAGAAAAGAAAAAAGAGGCAAAGCCAGCACCGAAGAAGCCTGCCCAAGCGACACAGGGTGCTAAGCCGGGCGGTGGTGGGCCTAAAGCAAGCGGACCGCGTCAGCCAACTAATGCGTCACAGAGAGGTGTTGAGGCGGCGAAGGCCAAAGGAAACCGTTCGTACCAAACGAATGCTGCGACGGGACAATCAGTACGGGGGGGGACCGCAAAAGACAAAAGAAAAGAAAGGCACGCAATCACCTTCTGCACGTGGTCAGGCTGCGGCGGGCGGACAGGCAGCAGGCAAGACAAAACAAGGCAAAGCCAATGTTGCCCAGGCAAAATCGAAGCAACTTAAGCCGCAGCACTTCAAGGTTCCAAAACAGCCAAACACCGCAAAGGCGCCCCCGGTGAAGTTCCAACAGGGCAGGCGCATTCAAGGGAGCCAAAACTGGCAGGGCGAACGTTACGCTGCTTTCCGTAATTACAAATCGGAGTGGCACGATCGGAACTGGTGGCACAGCCATCACAACCGCATCGTATTCGTTTTTGGCGCCCCATATTTTTGGAACGCAGGTTACTGGTATCCTGCCTGGGGCTATTATCCCAATGCTTATTACGCCTGGGACGGCCCTATTTACGCTTATAATAACCTGCCGCCCGACCAGATGATTGCGAATGTGCAATCTGCGCTACAACAGCAAGGTTATTATCAGGGTGATGTGGACGGCCTTGTTGGACCGCTTACCCGTACTGCGATCGCAGACTACCAACGCGACCACGGTCTTTACACAACATCAGCAATCGATCAGCCAACATTGCAATCGTTGGGAATGTCATAATAACACCTGTTCGGCTGGGGAGAAGTCGGCGCTGAATTTTTCGAAGGCGTTTTTTGTTAGCTCAAAACATTTATGGATGCCGCCATTCTACGTCGGGCTTATCTCGACTACCCGGAAAACTCTGCTGGACATATGCCGCCGGCCGTTGAATAAATCGCCGACGCAAAAAGTCTAAGAGTCCGAAGTGAAAAAAACTATGAGAACATTCCTTATTTTAATTTGCAGCGTTGCGCTCGCATGTTCCGCAACGGCTGCGCAAAAAGACAACAAATCAAAGAAGCAGGCGCAGAAGAGTAGACAGGCGCAACCGACGCAGTATGCGCGTCCGGCGGGCGGACCTAAGAAGGCAACGCCCAAGCGCTATCAGCCAGCCCCAACGGCAACATCATATCAGAAGGCAAAAGGGCGTCAGGGCGGCAACAATCAGGTTTATCAGTCGAGAGCGAATGTAAAACCGACGAAAAAGAGTTCGCAGCAAGTCACTGCACGAAATGCGCAGGCTGGGCGATATGCGACCAAAAAAACAAAACAAGCGCAACAAGGGGTTAACAGGCAGTATTATCAGTCGGCCTCGAACGTGAAGAAGGCCAAGAAGGGTTCCCAGCAAATTACTGCACAGAATGCTCAAGCTGGTCGATACGCGAACTCTGCGGCCTATTCCAAGAAGGGAAAGCAATGGAAAGGTAACACGGCTTCTGCGGCCGCGTTTCAATCGAATAAGAAATACAAGGCACAGCGTTTTAATTTGGCATCGAATACGCGTCCGACAAAATTCACCACTGTGAAGTTTCAACAAAACCGGCGAATTTGGGGAAGCCAAAACTGGCAGGGGCAGAATTATTGGGCTTTCCGGAATTACAGATCTGCGTGGCACGACAGAGGCTGGTGGCGGAGTCATTACAACCGTGTCGTTTTCGTATATGGTGGATGGTACTACTGGAATTCAGGCTGGTGGTACCCCGCATGGGGATACACTCCCAATGCGTATTACGCTTACGATGGTCCGATTTATGCCTATAACGGCTTGCCACCCGATCAAGTGGTCGCCAACGTCCAGGCCGCGCTCCAACAGCAAGGCTATTATCAAGGCGACGTTGACGGCTTGCTCGGGCCACTCACACGCGAGGCGATTGCAGGTTACCAGGCCGATCACGGCTTATATACGACCTCAGCCATTGATCAGCCGACACTGGAATCGCTAGGAATGACGTAACAGGTTCTCTTAAACGGGAAGCCGCCGTCGATTATCTCAACGGCGGCTTTCTGGCGTACATGCGACCGACACGCTCTTGTCTTAGCGTCGTGTTTGCTGCAGATAAGAGGACAAACCTTCCTCGATGGAAACTGCAACTCCACAACTAGTGGCGCGGGATCTATTCCAATCATTCCGAATGGGACCTCGCCGGATCGAGGTCTTGCGGGGTATCTGCATGGAGGTTGCGCGCAATGAAGCGGTTTTTCTTTCCGGCGCTTCGGGTGCAGGTAAGACAACGCTTCTCTACACCCTCGCAGGTTTGGAGCGGCCTCAATCGGGGACGGTCGAATTCGAGGGACGGAATCTTTACAACGGCACGTCTGCCTCACAAGCGCGTTTTCGAAATCAGAAAATGGGTTTCATATTCCAGGGATATTTTTTGTTGCCGGAGCTGACTGCACTGGAAAACGTCTCACTGCCGGGGATGATCGGTGGAAAATCTGCAAGGGAACGCGCCGAAGAAAGTTTGACGGCTGTTGGTTTGGCTGGCCGCATGCATCATCTGCCGGCAGAACTTTCGGGGGGCGAACAACAGCGCGTGGCGATCGCGCGGGCGTTAACGAATAATCCCGAAATTATTTTCGCCGACGAGCCAACTGGAAATCTCGATTCGAAGACCGGGGACGCAATTATTGATCTGTTGATGGACCTGACGCGTTCGCGAAAAAAAACGCTGCTCGTGGTAACGCACGATGCGCGCCTCGCAGCACGCGGTGACCGTCAACTGCACATCAAAGACGGCGTGTTGCAGTAGAGAAAGTTGAAGAGTTAAGAGAGTTACAGCGTTACAATGAATTTGCGCTTCACCGCTTCAACGTTTTAGCCATGTAACACTTTTGATTTGCAACTTGAATTGCCCGCTTAAGCGTTGGAGATTTTGTTGCGATTATGAAAACCATTGATGCGACGGTGTTGGACGAACCCAAAATTCACGAACCTGGTGCCGAGGCAGTAATCGAACCCGCAGTCGAAAGTCGACCGCGCCGGACAACCGGCGTCAAGGAAGCGAAGATTTACATTGACGGAAAATTCTACTCGGAAGCCAACGCGAAGATTTCCGTGTTCGATCATGGTCTGCTTTATGGCGACGGAATCTTCGAAGGAATTCGCTTTTACAACGGGCGAGTCTTCCGACTCGAAGAACACCTTCTCCGGCTGTGGGATTCGGCGCGTTCGATCTGTCTGCAAATTCCGATGACGAAGAAGGAAATGACCGAGGCAGTGCTTGAGACAATCCGGCAAAATCGTTTGCGTGACGGTTACATCCGGCTGCTGGTCACACGGGGGATTGGGAATTTGGGTCTGAACCCAACGCAATGTAAGTCCCCGAGCGTAATTATCATTGCCGCGACAATCGCCCTTTATCACGAGGATTTTTATAAAAAAGGATTAACCATCGTGACGTGCGCAACGCGCCGCAGCAATCCGGCGGCGCTTAATCCGGCAGTTAAATCGTTGAATTATTTGAACAACGTGATGGCGCGGATTGAGGCAAATTTGGCGGGCGCCGATGAAGCACTCATGCTGAATGACGCCGGAAACGTCGCCGAAGGCACGGCTGATAACGTGTTCGTCGTCAAGCACGGTCAAATCGTTACGCCACCCGTAACAGCCGGAGCACTGCGAGGGATTACGCGTTCGGTAGTGTTTGAAATCGCCGCCGAAGTTGGCATCAAAGTTCAGGAAACGGACATCACGCGCCATGACGTTTTTGTGGCCGACGAATGCTTTCTTACCGGCACCGCTGCAGAAATTGTCCCAGTCGTGAAGGCCGATGGGCGCTTGATCGGCAACGGAAAACCAGGGCCCGTCACCGCGCGCATCATTGCGCGGTTCCGTGAGATGACACGCGAAACCGGTACCCCAATTTCCGCCTAGAAATTGAGCAAAGCCGCTTCTGACGTAGAAACGTCATGGAAATATTGGAGTTGAATGTCTCCAAAACAACAAGGTCTAATTAAGCGAGATGTTGTGTGACGTTTGCAAATGCAATGACGCGACGGTCTTCCTGACGCAAATTCTGGAAGGCAAAATGCAAAAGGTGAATCTCTGCGACGCATGCTCGAAAGAGAAGGGCGTGCAAGATCCAACCGGCTTCGCGCTCGCGGATTTGCTACTGGGCATCGGAGCAGCGGAAGAAATTGAAAAAGGAGCTCCGACCCAGAAGTGCCCGGTATGCGGGTTTAGTCAGGCTGACTTTAAGAAAACCGGACGCCTCGGCTGCAGCGAGTGCTACCTCACCTTCGCGGATGGCCTGGGTTCGATCTTAAAAGCGATGCATAAGGGCACCGAACACGTCGGAAAATTTCCTGAGCGGGCGCAGCGGACGGTGGCACTTAATCACCGGATGCGTGCCTTGAATGAGCACCTGCAGAAGGCTGTGGCTGACGAGAATTACGAGACGGCCGCCTCGCTGCGCGATGAGATCAGGCAACTCGAAAACGAGCTCTCGAAATCGTCATGAAAATCTCCAACATGCTGGCCACTGCCGGAGAATGGTTGCGCGGTGAGGGGCCGCATCACCAAATCGTAATCAGCAGTCGTGTACGGCTCGCGCGCAACTTGCGCAACCGTCCTTTTCCGGGTTGGGCGAAAAAGGCGGAGCGCAGTTCCATCTTGGAATTGATCAGGTCGCGCGTGGCAACGCTTCCGGAAATGCAGGAGGCATTTGCGGAAAGCTTGCAAGACCTGTCGGCGCTAGACAGGCAGGTCCTGGTGGAACGCCATCTGATCAGTCGCGAGCACGCCGCCAAGGGCGCCGGCAGCGCGGTCGTCGTGAATCGGCGGCAGACTCTTAGCATCATGATCAACGAAGAAGATCATTTGCGGATGCAATCGATTCGTTCTGGTCTGCAATTGAAACAGGCATTCAAACTCGTCGATAAAATCGATAGCGCGCTCGAAAGCAAACTGGACTTCGCCTTCGATCCCCGGCTTGGATATCTGACCGCGTGCCCAACGAACGTCGGCACTGGAATGCGCGCCTCCGCGATGTTGCATTTGCCGGGGCTTGTCCTGAGTGAGTTGATTAATCAAGTCATTCAAGCCGTGAGCAAAATCGGACTCGCAGTCCGCGGTCTGTACGGCGAGGGCACGGAGGCAATGGGCAACCTTTTCCAGATTTCAAATCAGACCACTCTTGGCGAAAAGGAAGAAGAAATCATCAGTCGCCTGAGCAAAGTAATTGAAACAATTATCGAAAAGGAGCACAACGCGCGGCAGGTGTTGCTCCAGAAAAAACCAAATACGCTTTTGGACCAGATCGGTCGCGCGTACGGCGTTTTGACCTATGCACACGCCATGGCCTCTAAGGAAGCGCTCAACCTGCTCTCGGTCATCAAACTCGGAATGGATCTGGGCGCGTTTCCGGAAGATCAACGTCTGCAAATCGATGAATTGTTCATAGAGACCCAGCCGGCGCATTTGCAGAAAAGCTCTCAACAAAAACTGAACGCGGAAGAACGCGACCACTTGCGCGCCCAAATTATTCGCGAGCGTTTGAAACTCTTTCCCAAACCTGATATTAGTAAGATGGCGAGGCAATCGGGCGGTGATTCGATTGTCGTGCCGTCGAACGATGAATAATTTCACACCCCGGGCTCAACAGGTTCTGGCGCTTGCTCGCAAGGAAGCCGATCGGTTTAACCACAACTACGTTGGCACTGAGCATCTGCTCCTTGGGCTGATCAAGCTGGGCCAGGGAGTAGCTGTCAACGTCCTGCAGAAGATGGGTCTCGATCTTGAGACCGTGCGCATGGAGGTGGAGAAACAGGTCGGCTCAGGACCGGAAACCAAGATGGTCGGGAACGTTCCTTATACTCCTCGCGTCAAAAAAGTACTGGCGCTCGCGGGCAAGGAAGCCAAGGCGCTCAATCATTCTTACGTCGGTACGGAACATATTTTGCTTGGACTTTTGCGAGAGGGCGAGGGAGTCGCTGCGAGAGTTTTGAAAAGTCTTGAACTCGACATCGAACGCACACGCAACGAGATCCTCAAAGAGCTCGATCCAAATTTCACGCCCTCTGAATCGGACCAGGAAGGCGGTGAGCCAACGAAGAAAGACGTCAAGACACCGGCACTCCGCGCGTTTGGCCGTGATCTGACCGATTTGGCAAAGAAAGACGAACTCGATCCGGTAATTGGCCGGCGAAATGAAATCGAGCGGGTCATTCAGGTGCTTTGCCGACGAACAAAGAACAATCCAGTCCTGATTGGCGAAGCAGGTGTCGGCAAGACCGCGATTGCTGAGGGTCTGGCCCAGGAAATCGCGAGCGGCAATGTGCCGGAGTTGTTGCGAGACAGACGCGTTATCACGCTCGACCTCGCGTTGATGGTCGCAGGCACAAAATACCGGGGCCAGTTCGAGGAGCGCATCAAGGCGGTAATGGACGAGATCCGCCGTTCCAAGAATGTGATCCTTTTCATCGACGAGCTGCACACGATCGTTGGGGCTGGATCTGCTGAAGGCGCGATGGACGCATCGAACATTATCAAACCGGCGTTGAGCCGTGGCGAATTGCAATGCGTCGGCGCCACTACGATGAACGAATATCGCAAGTACATTGAGAAAGACGCAGCGCTGGAACGTCGTTTCCAGACGATAAAAGTCGATGCGCCGACGGTCGATGAAGCGATTCTAATCCTAAAAGGTCTGCGTCCGAAGTACGAGGCGCACCACAAAGCGAAACTCACGGACGAAGCGCTCGAGACAGCCGTTAGATTCTCCGATCGTTATATCACCGGCCGATTTCTTCCCGACAAGGCGATCGATGTCATGGATGAAGCAGGCGCGCGTGCCCGCATCAATTCCATGACGCGGCCACCCGACGTGAAGGACATCGAGAAAGAGATCGAAGAGATCCGGCTGGAAAAGGAGGGGGCCATCAAAGCACAGGATTTTGAGAAAGCCGCCGCGCTTCGCGACAACGAGAAGCAAACGAAAGAAAAGCTCGATGGCATTCTAACCAAATGGCGCGAGGAGCGAGAAGAGAAAGAGGTTGTGGTGACGGCGGACGACATGATGCACATCATCTCGAAAGTCACAGGCGTTCCTCTCCAGCGGATGGAACAGGCGGAAACACAAAAACTCCTCATGATGGAGGCTGAGATGAAGCAGCGCGTCATTGGCCAGGACGAAGCCGTTACTGCCATAAGCAAAGCTTTGCGTCGCTCACGCGCCGATTTGAAAGATCCAAAGCGTCCGATTGGATCATTTGTCTTTCTCGGTCCTACTGGTGTTGGCAAGACGTATCTCGCCCGCACGCTTGCCGAATTCATGTTCGGCGACCCCGATGCACTGATTCAGATCGACATGTCGGAGTACATGGAAAAATTTACCGCTTCGCGTCTGATTGGTTCACCGCCAGGCTATGTCGGTTACGAGGAGGGCGGTCAGCTGTCCGAGGCCGTGCGTCGCCGGCCATATTCGGTGGTGCTTTTTGACGAGATCGAAAAAGCGCACCCCGATGTGATGCATTTGCTTTTGCAGATTCTCGAGGACGGCAAAATCACGGACTCGTTAGGGCGCAAGATCGATTTCCGGAACACGATCATTATCATGACTTCCAACGTTGGCGCCGAGTTGCTGAAGAAACAGACAGTGATGGGCTTCGGGGCACCGATGGAAGGGCATGATTACGATTCGATGCGCGACAAGATTCTCGATGAAACCAAACGCGTCTTTAAACCCGAGTTTCTTAACCGGCTCGACGAAATCATCGTGTTCCATTCACTCGGCAAACCGGAACTGTTGCGAATCGTCGAGCTGGAAGTGCACAAAGTACTGACCCGCATCAAAGCCAAGGATGTCCATATTGCCTTGCAGCAAAGCGCGAAGGAATTCCTTATCGAGATAGGATACGATCCTCAATATGGAGCACGGCCGATGCGTCGTGCCGTGGAACGTTATCTCGAAGACCCGCTGGCGGAGGAATTGCTCCGCGGCAATGTTAAGCCGGGCGATCACGTCGAGGTTATGGCTACGGACGGGAAGCTCAGCTTTCACGTCGCCGAGCCGCAGGCACATGGTAACGCAGCGGCGCCCGCAGCGAGCTAGGTTGAGCTAAAGGTAGAAGGACCGCCGGGTGTCCTGCGCTTGACCCAAGCGCCACTACAATCACGCCCGCGGATGGGCGTCCGTGTAGGCTTTTTTTAACCGTTCGACTGTGACGTGCGTATAGATTTGCGTCGTCGAAAGGCTGGCATGCCCGAGCAATGCCTGAACACTGCGCAGGTCGGCCCCGCGGTCGAGCATGTGCGTCGCGAAACTGTGCCGCAGTTTATGCGGACTGATCGAGATCGGAATCGATGTGAACCGCAAATAACGTTTCAGAATGAGCCAGATGGAGCGCGTCGAAATTCGCGTGCGTGATTTGTTTGTGAATAACGGTCCCAAATGCACGTTCGCCGCGGCGCGGTAACGCGAGATCGCCTCCAGCGCAGGCAAGCCCACGGGACACACCCGCTCCTTGCGACCTTTGCCGAACACACGGACAGATTCCGTGTAAAGATCGACATCGGCCACGTCGAGCGCGGCGAGTTCGCTCAGTCGCAAGCCGCTGCTGTAGAACAATTCCATAATCGCGACATCGCGCAGAGGCATCCAAGCTGGCGCAGACCTGCTTTTGCTCTCGCGCGTTGGGGCCGCAAGAAGTTCTTCAACCTGCTGGCGCGTGAGGACCAATGGAAGCTTCTTCTCGATCTTGGGCAATTGCACCTCACGCACAGGATTGCCGCGCAAACCTTGTCGAGCTGCCAGAAACTGATAAAACGTCCGTAACGCAGAGAATTGCAATCGCACGTATGAACGCGCCTGCCCGCGCTTCGCAATTGCAAACAAGTAATTGCGAAAATCATCCGCTCGGCATTTTTTCCACGGTGTTTGGTTTTCAGCGCGAAAAGCAGTTAATGCCTGGCGATATGCCTTTAACGTGCGCGGCGAAGCATTGCGCTCATTTGTGAGGTAGCGCAGGAATTCCTCACTAAGAAGATCCTTTTTGTGGGAAGCGCGCGCGCCTTCTGTCATGTCGAGCGGAGCCGAAACATCTCTAACTGTCTAAATGAGGTGACTGCTAGAAGCAACAGTGAGAGATTCCTCGACTTCGCTCGGAATGACAATAACGAGCCGTTTCATTCCGGCTTCTCTACGACGTAACGGAGATCTTCCGCGGTAGCGTGGCCACGGAATTGAC
>Ga0137365_10002117_pt1 | contig 15740 bp, 12 predicted proteins | sample SagtaG_9_FD_104799 | JGI IMG/M metagenome (GOLD analysis project Ga0137365, IMG submission 104799) | Vadose zone soil microbial communities from Sagehorn Ranch, Mendocino, California, USA - Sage1_L_40_16 metaG | ecosystem: Environmental > Terrestrial > Soil > Vadose zone | place: USA...
CTCCTCCGGCCGCAGGCCGTCCAGCCACCCGCTCCAGACCGCCTCGGTGACCAGCAGCGTGTTCTCGCCGTAGACGCGCGCAGCGAGCAGGCCCTTGTCGGTCGGCCTGTCCGCGGCCAGGAAGCCGGTGTCGGTCAGGATCCGGCACAGCCGGCGCAGCTTGCGCTGGTACTCGTCCACCTGCTCGACGATCGCCCGCTCGCCGTCGCGCAGCTCGCGCTCCAGGGTCCTGTGCTCGCCGTACGCCGCGACGTGCTCCGAGAAGCGGGGGCAGCGGACGACGGGCAGGCGGCGCTGGCGCGCCAGCTGGTCCTTTCGCTCCTGCTCGAGCTGGTGGACCCGCCTCCCGGCCGGACCGTGCGGGCGGCCCTTGAAGCCGCCCCGGCCTCGTCCCCGGTGGGGCACCGGCACCGCCTCTCGACGCAGCCTCCGGATCTCGATCCGGATCGCGCGCAGGCGGTCCTCGATCTGGAAGTACTGCGCCACGTCCTCGCGCCTGCAGCGCGAGCAGTCCCACGTGGAGTCCAGGTCGCGCAGGCGCTCGCGGATGTTCTCGAGACGGTCGCCCGTGTGCTCGGCGGCGAGCCGCTTCTGGAACTGCCCGAACGACCGCGCCATCAGCGCGTCCGCCTGCTCCGGCGTGTACAGGCGCAGCAGGTTGAGGGCCATGTTGTAGCTGGGCAGGAACCGGGACTCGACCACCAGCCCCTCGCCCATCGCCACCTCGTAGATGGTGCCGATCTCGACGTCGGCCTCCTTGAGGATGACCCCGTGGCCGCGCTCGTCGATCCCGCGCCGGCCGGCCCGGCCCATCAGCTGCGTCAGCTCTCCGGTGGTCAGGGTGGAGAAGTTGACCCCGTCGAACTTCGTGAACGACGAGACGACCACCGCCTTGGCCGGCATGTTGATGCCCAGCGAGAGCGTCTCGGTCGCGAAGACGACCTTGACCAGGCCGGCCTGGAACAGCTCCTCGACCAGCTCCTTGTGGTAGGGCAGCAGCCCGGCGTGGTGCACGGCGAGGCCGCGGCGGAGCATGTCGCCGTCCACCATCTGGCGGAACAGGGCCGCCTCGTCCTCGTCCGCCAGCGCCCTGAGCCGCCGGCTCGACATGGCGTCGATCGCCCGCTTCTCCTCGTCCCCGGTCAGGTCGAACTCATGGAACGCGCAGCGCTGCAGCGCCTCCCGGCAGCCGCGACGCGAGAAGATGAAGTAGATCGCGGGCACCATCTCCAGCCGCCGGAGCTCGCCGATCACGCGGAGCATGTCGTTGGACGGCAGGTGGCGGAAGCCGCGGACCCGGAAGCTGGCCTCCTCCTCCTCGACCGCCCGGCTCCACGTCTGCTGGTCGATGCCGCCGTCCCGTCCGAAGAGCGGATGGAACCGGTTGCGCATGGCCAGCCACAGCCGCAGCTCCGTCGGCCGCTTCTCGTGGAACACCGTGGCGATCGGGCCGCGGTTCTCCGACATCCAGGTCGCCAGCTCGGCGTAGTTGCCGATGGTGGCCGACAGCCCCACGAACTTGATGTGGGTCGGCGCCTGGATGATGACCTCCTCCCACACCGAGCCGCGCGGAAAGTCGTCGATGTAGTGCACCTCGTCGAGCACGACGTAGCGGACCGGGTCGAGCCGGGGCAGGTCGTCGTAGATGACGTTGCGCAGGATCTCGGTGGTCATGACCACGATCGACGCCTCGTCGTTGATCGTGTTCTCGCCGGTGACCAGGCCGACGCGCTCGTCGCCGTACTCGCGCACGAAGTCGCGGTACTTCTGGTTGCTCAGCGCCTTCAGCGGCGTCGTGTAGACGACCTTGGTGCCCTCCCGCAGGGCGCGGAAGTTGCAGTAGTCGGCCACGACCGTCTTGCCGCTGGACGTAGGGGCGCTCACCAGCACGCCGTTGTGGCTGTCCAGCTTCGCGATGGCCTCGACCTGGAACGGATCGAGCGGCCAGGGTCGGCTGGCCTGGAACTCGTCCAGGTAGCTGCGGGTCTTGGTCTCTATGTATCTGATCCTAAGAGGGTGCCGCCACGCCGCGCACCGTCAAGCAAGCCGGAAGCCGCCGTCGCTGCGGAGGATCTGCCCCGTGATCCAGCCGGCGTCCTCCGAGCACAGGAAGGCGACCAGCGCGGCGGTGTCGCTCGGCCGGCCCAGGCGTCCCATCGGCGTCTCCGCGAGGACCGACCACCGGGTCTCGGGGGTCATCCATCCGGTGTCGTTCGGCCCCGGCTCGTCCGCGCCGCCCCGCCACGGCAGGCCGGCGTCGCCGGGCAGCCACCAGGTCAGGCCGACGTCCCAGCCGACCTCGGCCAGCCGCCGGGCGGCGCCGGCGCCTATGCCGTGCGTCCGGCTGGTCCCGGTGACCAGGACAGCTCGCCCATTCCTTCCCATGGGGGGCCAAAGCGTACGCTACGGGGGTCGTGACGGTGGAGCACAGCGCGGCACGAGCACAGGAGTCGCTGTCGTGAGCGGGCCGCTGCCGCTGGACGGTCTTCGCGTGCTCGACCTGACGCACGCGCTGGCCGGCCCATACGGCACGATGCTGCTGGGGGACCTGGGCGCCGACGTGATCAAGATCGAGGCGCCCGGCGAGGGCGACCACGCCCGCCGGTGGGGGCCGCCGTTCGTCAACGGGGAGTCGGCCTACTTCCTGTCGGTCAACCGCAACAAGCGGAGCGTGGCCCTCGACCTCAAGAAGGAGGCGGGCCTCCAGGCCGCGATCGACCTGGCGCTGGTCTCGGACGTGCTGGTCGAGAACTTCCGGCCCGGCACGGCGGCCCGGCTCGGTCTCGGCTGGGACGTGCTCCACGAGCGCCGGCCGGAGCTGGTCTACGCCTCGATCAGCGGCTTCGGCCAGGGCCGGCCCTCGCTGGCCGGCTACGACCAGATCGCGCAGGGCACCTCCGGCCTGATGAGCATCACGGGCGAGGCCGGCCACCAGCCGACAAAGGTCGGCGTCCCGGTCGGCGACATCGCGGCCGGCATGTTCGCCGCCCAGGCGATCATGGCGGCCCTGATCGAGCGCGCCCGCACCGGCGTAGGCCGCTACATCGACGTGGCGCTCAACGACTCCCTGCTGGCGCTGCTGACCTACCAGGCCGGACGGTACTTCGCCACCGGCGAGGCGCCGCAGCGCGATGGCAACCACCACGCCACCATCGCCCCCTACGGCACCTTCGCCACGCGCGACGGTCACGTGAACCTAGCGGTCGCGTCGAACGAGCACTTCCACCGCTTCTGCGAGGCGCTGCAGGCGCCCGAGCTCACGACCGACGCCCGGTTCGCAACCAACGCCGACCGCCAGGCCGCCCGCAGCGAGCTGACGATCGAGATCGAGCGCCGGCTGACCAGGCGCACGACCGGCGAGTGGCTGGCACGCATGGAGGCGGCCGGGATCCCGGCCGGCCCCATCCACGACCTGGAGGCGGCCTTCACGGACCCGGTGGCCGTGGAGCGCGGGATGCGCGTCGAGATCGAGCATCCCGCGGCCGGGCGCATCGGCCAGGTCGGCGCGCCCTGGAAGCTGGACGGGCTCTCCTCGCCGATCCGGCTGGCGCCCCCCATGCTCGGCCAGCACACTGCCCAGGTGCTGACGGACGTGCTCGGCTACACCGCCGATCAGGTCGGCGCTCTCCAGCCCGACTGACCCCGCCGCCGGAGCCGCCGCGGCAGCCGAGCCGTGGTTCGAGGACGCCCACGCACCGGCCGCCGGCAGGCCTCGGACGCCGGACTGGGCACGCTCGTACCTAACCCCCAACCAGGCTGTAGGTGGTTGCATCCGAATTCCCGGGCGGCCGACGGAGCGGCCTGATGGCCCAACCAATCCGGACTTTGACGTACGGTGTTACGGGATCCATAATCCCGGCAACTTCCGGTCACCCGGCCGGGCCGACACCAGCACGCGATGGAGGGAGAAGCGAGGTGGGCAAGAAGAGGGAAGCGGACGACGGATCCAACCAGTTCGACCGGTTTCTGGAGGAGTGGTCTCGCCGGGACTTCCTCCGGGGCATGGGTGGAGCGCTCGCCTTCTCGGCGTTCATGGCCGGCGGCATGGAGCTTCTCGAAGCGTGCGGTGGAGGCGGTGGCGCGCAGACCACGAGTGAGAACGCGGTCAAGGGCGGCCACCTCGTCGAGGGCGCGATCTCCGACATCAGCAACATCAACCCGATCTTCATCAACGACGTGCCCAGCTCGACCGTCGGCTACCTCGTCTACCAGCGACTGGTGACGGTGGACCGAACCGGCAACCTCCTGCCCGACCTCGCGTCGGAGGTGCCCAAGGTGGACTCCGACCAGATCACCTACAAGGTCAAGCTGCGCAGCGGCGTCAAATGGTCCGACGGCCAGCCGCTCACCGCGGACGACGTGGTCTACACGTACCAGCTGATGTACGACCCGAAGTTCAAGGCGGTCACCTCGCGCTTCCGGTCCCAGCTGGAGCAGCACCTGGCCAGCGTCACCTCGCCCGACGCCCAGACGATCGTCTTCAAGACCACCACGCCGTACGCCCCGTTCGTGATCACCTTCATGAACCTCGGCATCCTGCCCAAGCACGTCTGGGAGAAGCTGCAGCCGGCGGAGGTCAACTCGTCGCCGCTCAACCAGGTGCCGGAGGTGGTCAGCGGCGCCATGATCCCCGTCAAGTGGGACAAGGGCGGCCAGTACCAGATGAAGCGCAACGACCTCTTCTACAAGGGCAAGGCGAACCTGGACAGCTACATCTTCAAGGTGGTCCCCGACGCCGTCCAGATCGCGAACCAGCTCAAGACCGGGGAGATCGACGTGGGCCAGCCCGACCTCAGCCAGTGGGACAGCCTGGCCAACGTCGCCAACCTGGACCGCGTCAGCTACGTGGCCCCCTCGTTCGACTACTACATCCAGAACCTGGACCCGGCGAAGACGCCCAAGGCGGCGATCTTCTCTGATCCCGACGTGCGCAAGGCGCTGCTGACGGCGCTCGATCGCAAGAAGGTCGCGGAGAAGGTCTACTTCGGCCAGGCGGCCCCGGCCGACTCGTCTGTCAGCGGCGCCCAGTGGGTCCACGTCACGCCCAAGGCGCAGTACGCGTACGACCAGGCCAAGGCGGAGAAGATGCTCGACGCGGCGGGCTGGACCAAGGGTGCCGACGGCACCAGGGCCAAGAACGGCATGAAGATGGAGTGGGAGCTTCGGACCAACGTCGGCAACAAGGTCCGCGAAACGCTGATCACCGTGCTCGCGGACCAGTGGAAGGCGATCGGCGCGAACGTCACCACCAAGCCGGTCCAGTTCCCACAGCTGGTGACGCAGCTCAGCCAGACCCGTGAGTTCGAGATGATACTGCTCGGCATCTCCGAGGGCCTCGACCCCGACACGACCCAGCTCTGGAGCTCGAAGTCGATCGGCAGCGGCGCCCTGAACGGCGCCGCGTACAAGAACACCAAGGTTGACGAGCTCCTCGAGCAGGGCGTGCAGACCCTGGACCGCGACAAGCGGAAGCAGGTCTACGCGCAGATCCAGCAGATCCTGATGGAGGACCTGCCGGCGCCCCTCGTCACCTACCCGAAGGCTGTCTGGGGCGTCAGCAAGCGGGTCAGGAACTGGAACGTCGGCCCGTGGAACGGCGGCTCGCCGCGTCCCTGGTTCAAGGACGTGTACGTCACCGACGGAAAGTAGCGGGCCCCATGCTCGCCAAGTTCATCCTGCGGAGGGCGCTTTCCGCGATCCCGGTCGTGGTCGGCGTCACCGTGATCACGTTCCTGCTCATGCACAGCACGGCCGGGAGCTACCTTCCCGGCCTTGCTCTCAACCCCAACCTGACGGCCAAGGACGTGACGCTCCTGCGCTCTCAGCTGGGGCTGGACCAGCCGCTCTGGATCCAGTACCTCGACTGGACAGGGCTGGCCTGGCTCATGCAGCACGCCGGCCTGGGCTGGCTGCTGGTCGGGGCGCACGACATCACGCCCGGCATGCTGGAGGGCAGCTTCGGGCACTCGATGGTGGACGGGACCGCGGTGTCGAGCCAGATCTTCGACCGCCTGCCCAACACGCTCCTGCTGACGGTGACGGCGATCCTGCTGGGGATCGTCTTCTCCATCCCGCTGGGCATCATGGGCGCGCTGCGTCACGGCAGCCGGCTGGACCACTTCCTGACAACCGTCTCGGTCGGCGGAGTGGCGGTCCCCCAGTTCTGGCTGGGCCTGCTCCTGATCCTGGTCTTCTCGGTCAAGTTCCACGAGTGGGGGCTGCCCTTCCTCCCGTCGAGCGGCATCGTCACGCCGTACACGGGCGGCGACCTGATCGACCGCATCGCCCACCTGGTCATGCCCGCCACCGTGCTGTCGTTCGTCTACCTCGCCATCTGGTCTCGCTACACGCGCTCGAGCATGGTCGAGGTGCTGTCGCAGGACTACGTCCGCACGGCGCGGGCCAAGGGCATGGCCGAGCGGCGCGTCACCTATGTCCACGCCCTGCGCAACGCGGTCATCCCGCTGGTCACCCTGGTCGGCCTGGAGCTGCCGGGGCTGGTCGGCGGAGGCCTGGTGGTGGAGGCGGTGTTCGGCTGGCCCGGCATCGGCCTCCTCGCCTTCCAGCGGGCGCTGGCCTACGACTACACGATGGTCCTGGGCGTCGTCACGTTCGCGTCCATCCTGGTCGTGATCGGCAACCTGCTGGCCGACACGCTCTACGCGGCCTTCGATCCCAGGATCAGGCTGGCATGATCGGCCAGGGCACCGTCGAGGAGCTCGCACTCCAGGACGTCGCCAGGGCGGCCACGCGGGGCAGGCCCGCTCGCAGCTACTGGCGCGAGTCGTGGGACAGGCTGCGCGACAACCGCGTCGGCATGTTCGCCGGCTACCTGATCCTGATCCTGGCCCTGGTCGCGATCCTGGCCCCGTTCATCTCCACCTACGTCACGCACTTCGATCCCATCAAGCAGGACCTCGACAGCCAGTTCGACCCGCCCAGCGGCCGGCACTGGCTGGGCGCGGACGAGACCGGCCGCGACACCCTGACGCGGCTGCTCTGGGGGGCGCGCATCTCCCTCGGGGTCGGGTTCCTGACCGTCGCGATCACGCTCCTGGCGGGTGGCGGCGTCGGCCTCGTCGCGGGGTTCTTCCATGGCCGGATCGACAACGTGCTGATGCGCATCGTGGACATGGTCCTCGCCATTCCCGGCATCTTCCTGTTCATCCTGATGTCGATCCTCTTCACGCCCAGCACGCTGACCCTCTCGCTGATCATCGCCTCGGTCGGCTGGGGCGGCGTCGCCCGGCTCGTGCGGGGGGAGGTGCTGACGGTCAAGAACCGGGACTTCATGCTCGCCACCCGGTCGCTGGGCGCCTCCAACCTGCGCCTGATCCTGCGTCACCTGCTGCCCAACGTGCTCCCGGTCCTGATCGTGGCCGCGAGCCTGGGGGTGGGCGCGATCATCCTGGCCGAGGCCGCCCTCGACTTCCTGGGCCTGGGCATCCACCAGCCGACGCCGAGCTGGGGCAACATGCTCTCCAACTCGCAGACCTACTTCGCCCACTCGACCTGGCTCGTGGTCTTCCCCGGGATCATGATCTTCGTGACGGTGCTCGCCGCCAACATCTTCGGCAACGCGGTCCGCGACGCGTTCGACCCGCGGCTGAGATGAAAGGGGCAAGGGGAGGCAGGCCTCCCCTTCCCGAACCCTCCCTCGGCGCAGTGTGTGGGCGGGGGGTCCCAATCGGGAGCGCCAGGGCAGCCACCCCCATCCCGGCCCTCCCCCGTCGAGGAGGGGGTCTTTTTTTCGTGGTGCCGGCAGGCATGGGCGGCTGAGGTGACCGCGATGCTGTCAGAGCCGGATCAGCTCCGTGGTCACGTCAGCCACCTGGGCCTCGCTGGCCGACCCCTCGACGAACCGGAGGACGCGGGCCAGGATCTCGTCCGCGTGGGCGCCCTCCGCGCTCACGCAGGCGACGCCGAGCTGGGCGAGCTGCCACCGGTCCCGGTCGCCGATTTCGGCGGCCGCGACCTGGAACTGCTGCCTGACCCGCCGGAGCAGGCCGCTGACGACGTGCCGCTTGGCCTTGAGAGAACCGCTGTTGGGGAGGTGAAGGGTTAGTCTGAGAATGCCGATGACCATCGGATGGGCCGCAAGGGCCGGTTTTGACGGGTTGTCTGGACAGGTTCCATAATGCCCGCATTTCCAGCCCGACGGCCGGGAGCCGAGAACACTGGTCACCTCGAGGGAGGGTTTCGGAGGAAGAAGTGGGGAGCAGTCCAAGCGCCGACGGTTTCGACAAGTTTGAAGAGTTCCTGAAGGAGTGGTCGCGGCGCGACTTCCTCCGGCGGATGGGAGGTGCGGCTGCGTTCACCGCCTTCCTGGCCGGCGGCCTGGAGCTCCTCGAGGCGTGCGGCAACGGCGGGGGGAGCACCAGCACGGCCACCCCGGGCAAGAAGGGCGGTCACCTGGTCGAGGGCAACATCACCGACATCTCGTACATGAACTCGGTGCTGTCCTCGGACACCGCCAGCAACACGGTCATCTCGCTCATGTTCGACGGGCTGCTGGGCAGCAAGCCGAACGGGGACCTGGTGCCCCTGATCGCCGAGTCCATGCCGCAGGTTTCCTCCGACCAGACGACCTACACCTTCAAGCTGCGCAAGGACGTCAAGTGGACGGACGGCCAGCAGCTGACCTCGGACGACGTCCTGTTCACCTACAACCTGATGTTCGCGCCCGATTACAAGGACGTGAACTCGCCCCACCGCTCCGACCTGGAGCAGCACCTGACCGGCATCACCGCACCGGACCAGTACACCGTGGTGTTCAAGACCAAGGGCGTCTGGGCGCCGCTGCTGGCCCTGCACGCCCAGTACGGCATCCTGCCCAAGCACGTCCTCGGCGGTCTGGCCCCCAAGGCCGTGAACACCGCCGACTTCAACGGCGCCCCGACCGTCTCCAGCGGCGCCTTCAAGTTCGTCAGGTGGGACAAGGGCCAGCAGGTCGTGCTCGCCCGCAACGACACCTACTACCGCGGGGCCGGCTACCTGGACCAGTACGTCTACAAGGTGATGCCCGACTCGGTCACGCTGGTCAACCAGATGAAGACCGGCGAGGTGGACTTCGGCACGGTCGATCCCTCGCTCTGGGACAGCCTGGCCACCTCCGACAACCTCAACCGCATCGACCCGTTCGGCGTGGCGATCTTCACCTTCTACGCCTACCAGCTCGACCCGAGCAAGCCGGCCGGCCGGTTCTTCGCGGACAAGACGGTGCGGCAGGCGCTCCTCTACGCGCTGGACCGCCAGCAGATGGCGGACAAGGTCTACTTCAAGCAGGCCACCGTCGCCGACTCGGTCATCCCCCCGATCTCGTGGGCCCACGCCTCGGCCAAGCCCAGCTACGGCTTCAACAAGTCCAAGGCCGAGAGCATGCTCGACCAGGCCGGCTGGACCAAGGGCACCGACGGGATCCGGGCCAAGGGCGGCGTCCAGCTCAAGTTCGAGATGATCACCAACCAGGGCAACAAGCAGCGGGAGAGCCTGCTCCAGATCATGCAGCAGTCCTGGAAGGACGTCGGGGTGGACGCGACGCCGCGCCTCATCCAGTTCCCGCAGCTCGTCACGCAGATCACCAACCAGCGCACGTTCGACATCTTCCTGGTCGGCTTCAGCTTCAACCAGGACCCGGACGAGTCCCAGCTCTGGAGCAGCACGTCGGCCAACCCGGGCGGCTTCAACGGCTTCCAGTTCAAGAACCCGCAGGCGGACGAGCTCCTGGGCCAGGCGGTCGCCACCCTGGACCAGGGCAAGCGGAAGGAGGTCTACGCCAAGCTCCAGGACCTGATGAACGAGGAGGTGCCGGCGCCGATCCTGCTCTTCAACAAGGGCCTGTGGGCGGTCAGCAGGCGGGTGAACGCCATCGCCGGCACCCTCGGCCCGTACAACCAGTACAGCTCGAGGTTCTTCTTCAAGGACGTCTGGGTCAGCGACCAGAAGTGAGCCCAGCGGTGTCCGCTCGACATGGAACGAGGTCGGGGGCGTGCTTGCCAAGTACACGGTGAGGCGCGTGCTCGCGTCGATCCCGGTCGTCCTGGGCGTGACGGTCCTCACGTTCCTGGTCATGCACGCCACGGCGGGGAGCTACGTTCCCGGCCTCGACCTCAACCCGTACCTGAAGCCGGCGGACATCGCCAGGATCCGGTCCAACCTGGGCCTCGACCGGCCGCTCTACGTGCAGTACGGCACGTGGCTGATCGGCATCGCGCACGGCGACTTCGGCAGGTCGCTCCTGGACGGCAGCCCGGTCATGAGCCACATCGTGGAGCGGCTGCCCAACACGCTGGAGCTGACCGTCACCGCCATCCTGCTCGGCGTCGCGCTCTCGATCCCGCTCGGCGTGACCGGCGCGCTGCGCCGCGGCGGCAAGATCGACAACCTCTTCACGCTGCTTTCCACCGCGGGGTTCGCGATCCCGCAGTTCTGGCTGGGCCTGATCCTGATCCTCTTCTTCTCGGTCCAGCTGCACGCCTGGCGCCTCCCGTGGCTGCCCTCGGGAGGCGCGTTCAGCTCGTTCAACGGCGGCGACGTCATGGATCGGCTCGAGCACCTGGTCCTGCCGGCCACCGTGCTGTCCTTCTTCTACCTGTCCGTGTGGTCCCGCTTCGTGCGGTCGAGCATGGTGGAGGTGCTCTCGCAGGACTACGTCCGCACCGCCCGCGCCAAGGGCATGCCGGAGCGCCGCGTCGTCTACGTGCACGCGCTGCGCAACGCCGTCGTGCCGCTGGTCACGCTGGTCGGGCTGGAGCTGCCGGCGCTCGTCAGCGGCGGCCTCGTGGTCGAGGTCGTCTTCGGGTGGCCGGGCATCGGCCGGCTGGCCTTCGAGCGGGCGACGCAGTACGACTACACGACCGTGATGGGGATCACGACGTTCGCCGCCCTGCTGGTGGTGTTCGGCAACCTGCTGGCCGACGTCCTCTACGCGTGGCTCGACCCCAGGATCCGCTATGCGTGACACCCCCACCCCCACCCCAACCCTCGCCCGTCGAGGCCGAGGGAGTCCTCTCGTCCCATGATCGAGAGCACCGCCGACTACGAGCTCGCGCCGGACCGGCAGGAGATCCGGCCGAGCCGCCCCGCCCAGAGCTACTGGAGCGAGTCATGGGAGCGGCTGCGCCGCAACCGGCTCGGCGTCGCCGCGGGGACGCTGATCGCGCTGCTGGCCCTGATGGCGGTGGCGGCGCCGGTGCTGCAGGCGCTCGTCACCCACCAGGACCCGAGCCGGCAGGACCTCGGCACCAACTTCGACCTGCCGGGCCGGGCGCACTGGCTGGGCAGCGACGAGCTGGGCCGGGACACGCTGACGCGCCTCATCTACGGCGCCCGGATCTCGCTCGGGGTCGGCTTCCTCACCGTCGCCATCCAGCTGACGGTGGGCGCCGCCACCGGCCTCGCGTCCGGCTACTACGGCGGCGTGCTCGACGACGTCCTGATGAGGATCGTGGACGTCGTGCTGGCGTTCCCGCCCATCTTCCTGTTCATCGGCATGTCCATCCTCTTCCGGCCGAGCACGGTGACGCTGTCGCTGATCATCGCCTCGGTCGGCTGGGGAGTGGTCGCGCGCCTCGTGCGCGGGGAGGTGCTCTCCATCAAGAACCGCGACTTCATGCTCGCGACCCGCTCCATCGGGGCGCGCGACGCGCGCCTGATCCTGGGCCACCTGGTGCCCAACGTCCTGCCGGTGATGATCGTGGCGGCGAGCCTGGCCCTCGGCCAGATCATCCTGATCGAGGCCGCCCTCGACTTCCTCGGACTCGGCATCCAGCCGCCGACGCCGAGCTGGGGGAACATGCTGACCAACGCGCAGACCTACTTCGTCCACTCGGGCTGGCTCGTCATCTTCCCCGGCCTGACGATCTTCGTCACGGTGCTGGCGGCCAACCTGTTCGGCAACGCGGTGCGGGACGCCTACGACCCGAGGCTGCGATGACGGCCACCACCGTGCGGGGGGGCTGACCGAATGGCGGATCATCTGCTCGAGGTGCGGGGGCTGAAGACCCAGTTCCCGACCAAGGACGGCCTGGTCAGGGCGGTGGACGGCGTGGACTTCCACGTGGACCCCGGCGAGACGCTCGGCATCGTCGGCGAGTCGGGCTCCGGCAAGTCGATGACCGTGCTGAGCATCATGCGCCTGCTGCCCCGGCCTGGCCGCGTCGTCGCCGGCCAGGTGCTGTATCGCGGCCGCGACCTCGTCAAGGCGTCGGAGGCGGAGATGCAGGAGGTGCGCGGCGAGGAGATCGCGATGATCTTCCAGGACCCGATGACCTCGCTCAACCCGGTCTATCGCTCCGGCTGGCAGGTCGGCGAGCCGCTCCGGCTGCACAAGGGCTTCAAGCTGGCGGCGTCCCTGAGGGAGGCGGTCGCGATGTTCGGCAAGGTCGGCATCCCCGAGCCGGCCAAGCGGATCGAGAACTATCCGCACGAGTTCTCGGGCGGCATGCGGCAGCGGGCCATGATCGCGATGGGCCTGACCACCGCGCCCTCCGTCCTCATCGCCGACGAGCCGACGACCGCGCTCGACGTCACCATCCAGGCGCAGATCCTGGAGCTGCTGAAGGACGTCAACCGCGAGTTCGGCACGGCGACCGTCCTGATCACGCACAACCTCGGCGTCGTGGCCGGGATGTGCGAGCGGGTGATGGTCATGTACGCCGGCCGGGTGGTCGAGGAGGGGCCGACGGAGGACGTCTTCGCGGATCCCAGGCACCCGTACACGTGGGCGCTGCTGCAGTCGATCCCCCGGCTCGACGCCGACGCCCACGAGCCGCTGCGGGCCATCGAGGGCATGCCGCCCGACCTCAGCAGCCTGCCGGACGGCTGCGCCTTCCATCCGCGCTGCCCGTTCCGCGTGGACCGGTGCCTCCACGACACCCCTCCGCTGGAGTGGGTGGGCCAGACACAGCGGTCGGCGTGCTGGGTGACCCAGGGAGGCGCCGACCTGAACGCCGCCACGGCCCGTGGGGAGGAAGGTGAGTCACGTGTCTGACATCGCGACGCGACCTCAGCTGACCAGGGCCTGGACATCGGCCGAGCCGCTGCTGGAGGTCCGGGGCCTCAGGATCTGGTTCCCGATCACCGCCGGCGTGCTCCAGCGCACGGTCGCGCACGTGCGGGCCGTGGACGGCGTGGACCTGACGATCCGGCAGGGCGAGACGCTCGGCCTGGTCGGTGAGTCGGGATGCGGGAAGTCCACCCTGGGTCGCTCGATCCTCCGGCTGGTCGAGCCGACGGAGGGCCAGGTGCTCTTCAAAGGCCGCGACCTGACGGGGCTGTCGGGCAGCGAGATGCGTCGGATGCGGCGCGAGATGGCGATGATCTTCCAGGACCCCTTCGCCTCGCTGGACCCCAGGCAGACGGTGGGCGAGATCGTCGGGGAGCCGCTCGACATCCACGGCCTGGCCGCCGGCCGGCGTCAGCGGCAGGACCGGATCCAGGAGCTCCTGCACGTCGTCGGCATGAACCCCAACTTCGCCAACCGCTATCCGCACGAGTTCTCCGGCGGCCAGCGCCAGCGCATCGGGATCGCCCGCGCGCTCGCCGTGGACCCCTCCTTCATCGTCTGCGACGAGCCGATCAGCGCCCTGGACGTCTCGATCCAGGCGCAGATCATCAACCTGCTGGAGCGGCTGCAGGACCAGTTCAACCTGACCTACCTGTTCATCGCCCACGATCTCTCGGTCGTCAAGCACATCTCGGACCGGATCGCGGTGATGTACCTGGGCCGCGTGGTCGAGGTGTCCGGCGCCAACGAGCTCTACCGCCGGCCCAAGCATCCCTACACCTTCTCGCTGCTCTCGGCGATCCCCATTCCGGACCCCGGGATCGAGAAGCGGCGGCGGCGGATCATCCTCACCGGAGACGTGCCCTCACCTGTCAACCCGCCCTCCGGCTGCCGCTTCCGCACGCGCTGCTTCAAGGCCCAGCCACGGTGCGCCGAGGAGGTGCCACCGCTGGACACAGTCAAGCTCGACGGTCACGAGGCCGCGTGCTTCTTTCCCGTCGAGTAGGCGCGGGCGCGAAGGAGTGATGCCACGATGAGTCTCGAACGGGCACTGGAGCTGGCACGCGCCGGACGTGGCGCGGCCGAGGAAGACCTCTTCGAGGAGCTGCGCATCCCCAGCGTCAGCACCCTGCCCGAGCATCGATCCGACGTACGCCGGAACTGCGACTGGCTGGCGGAGCGCTTCCGGGGCCTGGGATTCGAGACCGCTGTCGTGGACGTGGTGGCGGGGGGGCATCCCGTCCTCCAGGCCGACTGGCGTGGGGCCGACGGGGGTCCCACGCTGACCGTGTACGGCCACTACGACGTGCAGCCGCCCGACCCCGTGGAGGAGTGGCGGACGGCGCCGTTCGAGCCCACCGTCCGCGACGGCATGGTCCACGCCCGCGGCGCCTCGGACAACAAGGGCAACCACATGGCGGCGCTGAAGGCGGCGGAGCACGCGCTCGCCGCCGGTGGCCCGCCGGTCAACCTGCGCTTCCTGCTCGAGGGCGAGGAGGAGGTCACCGGGCCGTCGCTGCCCAGGTACGTCCGCGACAACGCGGCCGGCCTGGCGACCGACTGGATCCTGGTCTGGGACGGCGGGTTCTCGGCCGACGGGCGGCCCCAGCTGGTGACGGGTCTCCGGGGCATCCTCTACGTCGAGCTGCGGGCGTCCGGGGCGGCCGTGGACCTGCACTCCGGCGGCTTCGGCGGCAACGCCCCCAACCCGCTCAACACCCTGGCCCGGATCCTGGGCGAGCTCAAGGGCAGGGACGGCCGAGTCACCATCCCCGGCTTCTACGACGGAGTGCACCCGCCAACCGAGGAGGAGATGGCGGACTGGGACCGCGGCGAGGGCTACGCGGAGACGGTTCGCCGCCTGACGGGAGCGGCGGCACTCGAGGGCGAGGTCGAGTACTCCGCGGCGGAGCGGGCCTGGGCTCGGCCCACGCTCGACGTGAACGGCTTCATCGGCGGCTTCACCGCGGAGGGCAAGAAGACGGTCATCCCGGCCCGGGGCAGCGCCAAGGTGTCGATGCGGCTGGTCCCCGGCCAGGACCCGATGCGCATCCTCGACTCGCTCCGCGAGCACGTGGACGGGCTGACCACGCCGGGCGTCCGGGTGGAGGTCGAGCTGCTCGGCGCCGCGCCTCCGGTGCTGACCGGCACCGGCCACGACGGGGCGCTCGCCCTGGCGTCCGCCTTCGAGGCGGCGTTCGGCCTGCGCACCGTGAGGCTGCGGACCGGGGGGTCGATCCCGGTCACCATCGACTTCCAGGAGGCGCTGGGCGCGCCGATGATGGTCAGCGGCCTGGCGCAGCCGGGGGCGGGGGCGCACTCGCCCAACGAGCGCTTCAGCCTCGACCACTACCACCGCGGCATCGAGGCGCTGATCCGGCTCATGTGGTCGCTGCCGGCGAGGGGGTGACGAGCCGGATACCGCCGCCCCGACCGTCCCCCGCAAGAGGGGGAGGGCGCACCTTCTCCACCCTCCCCCTCGGCGGGGGAGGGCTGGGGTGGGGGTGACCAGGCCGGGAACCCGCCTCGCCCGGCGCCGCGCACCAGTACCCTATGGCAATGCTGGACCAGGTGCTGGAGCGCGCACGTGAGCGCCGCGCCGAGGCCGAGGCCGACCTCTTCGAGCTGATCGCGATCCCCAGCGTGTCCGCGCTCCCCGAGCACCGCGCCGACTGCCGCCGCGCCGCCGAGTGGCTGGTGGACAGGCTGCGCCGGCAGGGCATGGACGTGGAGC
>Ga0137365_10002122_pt1 | contig 15713 bp, 8 predicted proteins | sample SagtaG_9_FD_104799 | JGI IMG/M metagenome (GOLD analysis project Ga0137365, IMG submission 104799) | Vadose zone soil microbial communities from Sagehorn Ranch, Mendocino, California, USA - Sage1_L_40_16 metaG | ecosystem: Environmental > Terrestrial > Soil > Vadose zone | place: USA: California...
AGATCTGGCTCCATCATCACGGCGACGAGCAACAGGCGAAGGTGCTCTACAGGGAGAGCCTGAGCCTGTGGCAGGGCGTGCATCGGGTGGAGCAAGGGATCGGCATCGTCAAGGGGCTGGCGGGCTTGGCCGAGGTGGCAGCAGTACAGGGGCAAGCGGAGCGAGCAGGGCGACTATTTGGGGCTGCCGATAGCCTGCTCCCGGCTACCAGCTCCTACCGGGAGGACGTGAACAGACGTGTCGCTGCGGCTCGTGCGCATCTCGATGCAGCGACATTCGAGGCTGGATGGGCGGCAGGACAGGCGATGACAGAGGAGCAAGCCATTACTCTTGCGTTACAAGATGCGTAGGAGAGCGCGTCACCATTGTAGGAGGTTGATGGCTCAAATCTACTGGGCACCGCTGTAGGATAGAGAGGAGAGAAACCGTGCGCCGCTGAGGCGCGTTTACGCTAGTTGCAGTTGTGCAACACCACTGATGTCGAAGTGGTTAAAGCAGCACCTTACCTAACGGGAAAACCCGAAGGGAACAAGAGCATGGTGTGAGGAAGGCCAAGCGGGTTAAGTACCTAAGCCGCGTTGGTCAGCTAGGCCGTATATGGAGAGGACTGAATTGGTCGAACTCTAGCTGTGTGGTCGTGCTCCTGCCCTATGGCAAGGAAACGCATGGTACTATAGGGCATACGGAGTGATCTATTCGTAACTGGCTTCTACGGATAGAAGACGCTCTACTCCGATTACCCGAAATGATCGGGGAACCCAGGGAAAACTTCGGCTTCGAGTCCTGTTCTTGATGTGCAGTGACAACACATGCCAAAGGCCCTGATAGAGGGATAATTTCTGGTGCTTGTATCGTTGGGAGAAACAGTAGCTATGGTAGCAGAACACAATGATCCTGTATCCAAAGAGGTCATACGCCAACGTGTCTGGGCCGATCTCAGACATGTGGCTCGTCCGGACTCACGCTTTCATTGGGACTTCGCTGAGTTCATCGCTGACTATGAAGGATCCGAAGTTGGCGCAGAACACATCCAATCCTTGCCTGCATGGCAGACGAGCAGTTTGATGTTCATCACCCCTGATAACAATCTGGAGGTGCTGCGTCGTATGGCAATGGCGGATGGCAAGCGGTTCGTCATGTCCACTTATGGGATCGCACGAAGCTTCCTCTACATTGATCCCGCGCTTGTGCCTCTAGACTGTTATGGCTGGGCAGCGACACTGGACGGCATGGATCGCTTCGGTCAGCCGTTGGGACTGGTCGACCTTACCCTGCTCGGCAAATTTGACCTGCTGGTGACCGGTGCGGCAGCAATCAGCACGAACGGCATACGCTTTGGCAAGGGTCACGGCTACTTCGATTTGGAGTGGGCCATGTTCTCAGAGGCCCACTGCTTAACTGAAAATCCCCTTGTTGTATGTGCCGTGCACGACTGCCAGATCGTTGATATCGACCTGGTTGGCTCGGAGTTCGACACCCGCGTTGATCTTATTGTGACACCAACTCAGACCATTGTCGTACCGGCGGTATATGGCCATATGCCAGGGCGGATAGTCTGGGAGCGTCTTGAACCGGGGATGATTGAACGCATTCCCCCTCTTCAAGAGCTACAACAATTGCAAAAGGAGCAAAGTAGATGAGCATACCGCACGATACTCAGGTTGGCGTAGTCGAGCAGCGTGGTATCGATTTGGTACCGGCGAGCGAACGCCATGGACGCCCACGCGACTTATTTTTCATGTGGCTGGGCACGAATACCAACGTTTTCTACATCATCAACGGAGCTATAGTCATTTCACTTGGCCTGAATTTCCTTCAGAGCCTGCTGGTCATCCTTGTTGGTAACCTCGCCTTCTTCCTGCTTGGCCTCACCAGCCTCCAAGGACCACGCACAGGTACCGCAACTTTTGCTATCAATCGCGCAGCTTTCGGTCCTAATGGGGGTCGCCTGCTGGCTTTCTTTAACTGGTTAACGCTGGTCGGGTTCGAGGGTTCGGGGTTAGCGCTCGCGGTAATTGCCATTCTCACCCTGATACATGCATTAGGCTGGTCTATCGGCGATGCGGTGTGGTTCAGGGTAGTCGTCATTCTGCTTGTAGCAGCGTTGCAGGCATATGTCCCGACACTGGGACATGCTACCATCATGGTCGTGCAGAAGGCTCTGGCTTTGGTCTTCGTAGTCTTCTTTGTGCTGGTAGCCGTGTTGATCGCAGGCAAAGCGCAGCTTACCGGCGGTCAGGCAGGCACGTTTGCCACTATTACCGTTGGTATTGCCTTGATGATATCAGCGGGCGGCATATCCTGGGCCAATACAGGGAGCGACTACTCACGCTATCTCCCCGAAAATGCGCGGCCCAGCGCTATATTCTGGGCTGCATCCCTTGGCGGCATGATCCCGGCAGTTCTCCTGGAGATTCTGGGTGCGGCTGTAGCAGCGCAGTTGCCCAGCGCATCTGATCCCATCTCCGGTTTGCCATCTGCCCTCCCCGCATGGTTCCTTGCGCCATATCTGCTACTGCTCTTCTTCAACCTGCTGGCCGTTAACGGTATCGACCTATACTCTTCCGGCTTGACCTTACAGATAATTGGCTTGTCGATCAAGCGATGGCAGGCCACGCTCATAGATATGGCTATCTGCACAGTACTGGCAGCCATCGCTATCTTCTCCTCTGGTTTCAACACACTGTACAGTCAGTTTCTGTCGTTGCTCATCATCTTCCTTGCTCCCTGGTGCGGCATCTATCTCACTGATGCCTGGTTACGTCATAACACGTACAATGCGGCGGGATTGCTCGCGCGTGTGGGCGGGCCTTACTGGTACCAGGGCGGTATCAATCCGGCAGGCATGATAGCAATGATCGGCGGCATGATAGCAGCCGCGCTCTGGTTGAACTCGCCTTTGCTGCAAGGTCCCCTGTCACGTCTATTCAACGGCTCCGACATGAGCGTCTTTACCGGCTTCATTGTCGGCTCTGTTCTCTACTTGATACTGGTACGTGTTCTCGTGCCAAAGGCGTTCTCTACCCCACAAAGCCAAGGCGATGTTGGCTCGCAAAGCATGTCAGGACAATGAAAGATCAGAGTTAATACTACTTCGTTTTTCTCATTGATCTGATCGTAGGGCTCCTGTAGATGGTAAAAGCACCACAAATCCGCTTATAGAGCCAATTGGTGTAGGGGGCGCCATCACTGGCGCCCCACTGCTTGCTTACTTGCTAATCCACTCAACGCCCCAGGGCGCATGGGCCGGGCTCTTCAAGACCTGCTGCGCCTGCCCGCTCCTCGCGTCGAGCAGGGTAATGCCCGTCTCCGGGCTCACGGCATAGAGCGTGCTCCCATCGGGGCTGACTGCGACCCCAGTGAAGATCTGCTTCTGCATATACGTGCTCTGCACATGCAATGAGTCTGGGTTCAAGACCCAGATCCCATGCAGTCCTACGACGTAGAGCCGGCTCCCATCAGGCGAGAGCGCCGCCCCGTTGTGCAGCAGGCGCGCCTGGTCGTTGCCGCTCACCAGGCTCTTCTCGGGAGTGAAGTGGTCCGTCTTGGGATCATCGATATCAAAAGCATTTTCTGTCTTTACGCTGGCTCTGCCAACGAGCCCCAGTGCTGCATTTACGGCAAAGAGCGTTGAGCCATTGGCTGAGAGGGTCAGGGTGTAGTAATGGAGCAGGGCCGCTGAGCGTCCGACTGGCAGATCGAGGCAGCGCGCGATTACTGGCCACGGGGTACCTGAGTTCTGACTGATGTCATCTGGCAGTTTCAGAATGTGGATAAAAGCCGTGTTCGTCGCCGTGTTGATGTAGAGCGTATAGGCTGTGCTGCCATCGGCCGCCATTTGCCGTGTCAGCGCCTCACCCTGCATATTCTCGCCCAGTTGCCGCTTATCGGCAATCAGCCCTTCCGCCAGTTGGCCGGCCGCGATATTATAGGCGCGCACATTGTAGTGGCTGGTGCCGCGCTCGTAATACTCCAAGAGGTAGAGGATCTTCCCGCCCGGCGAGAGAGCATCGAGGGTGAATTCGCCGTTCAGATGAATAGTCTTGACCAGCTTTCCGGCCTGCGTATCGAGCAGCACAATGCTGGTGGTGCCTGGACTCTGGTCGAGTGCGCGCAGGGCCAGCCAGTGTCCATCACCTGAGAGCATCGAGTCCGTGACGCCCCGATCACTCGTTGAGTAGGTCCCGGGAATACTGAATGCGCGCAATGTCACCCCTGTTCGCGCATCGAGAACCGTAATCTTTGTGCGCCCACCACTGGTTGCAGCTGTGTAGATGCGCTGGTGGTCGACGGACGTCAGCCCGGCCGGCAGCGTCATAGTCGTCGCGTTCACCTGCGCCGGGTTAAACTCAACGATCTGCTGGGTCGTTTTCCTGCCCGCTGTGTAGCCATCCAGGATGTAGAGGCTACCGGCAGCCGGTGCATGGATGGAGGTGCCAGGAGAGGTGCCCGGCTGAGTGAAATTGCCCCCACAGGCGGCAACGAGAGGAAGTTGCAGGCTCAGCAGCCCCGCGAGCCAGAAGAATGTCCGCTTATTCATAACAGCCTCCTGAACCGTTGCAGACATATGCATTGTGCATGTGTCTAGCATATCAAACATTTGCACCTGTTATAGCAGGGCCAACTGAAACGGATATAAAGTGTTTCTGAATCCAGGCTGAATAAAGTGGCAACTTTATGGTGGCACGTGTCATTTAACCATAGCAAAGCACAACAGAAGCGATTATGGGCGAACACTAGCGAACAAGAATATCTGCCGATTCCAGCAGAAAAGCGCGCTGATGCCCTTCCAAAAAGCAGTGAAAAATGCCTCTGAATTGAGTATATGGTACAATACCTATCGCAAAATCTCCTTAATGCAATCGTCTCATACCTCATCTATCCTTGCTGTACCCCAAGTCTCCCATTCCGAAGGGCGTAGATTACAGCATTTTTGACAGCAAAACACCTCTAGTGTACAATTGGCGCACATATATTGTTAGGGTTATCCACGATTGAATACAGGGGAGCTCTGCTAGTAGGGAATTATGTCTATGCTGTTCATGATCGTTGAGAACGCTTTTTAGCAAATACCCTCGATATTCTTCTAATGTAATTCTTTGATGATGAGCGCGTTGATCTCATCATTTATTGGTTAGGCAGGAATATGGATGTCAATACAAATTCCAGCACTAGCAAATGAGTACGGTTTTATAAATGAACCCGTGGGAGCGCATAGTAGCCGTACTATGATGCTGGCAGAACTCCGCTTACTTCTCGCGGCATGCCCACAATCCTCTAGTTTAGAGAAGTACCGTTCTGCCATAATTGACGAGAACGTCCTGCTAAAAAAGACGGTTGCTACACGCAAAGTCTCTTTCCGATGGATGCGCGAGCTCTATGCCCTTGACAGAAAAATACTGCTATTTCGTGCCCTTAGAGACCTTTGGGATGAGGACACCCAGGCACGGCCACTTCTTGCATTGCTTAGCGCTGTTGCAAGAGATCCCATCTTAAAGAGCACTGCTGAAAGAATTCTGTCAATCCCAGTGGGTGAGACCGTCACCCCGACGATGCTCGCTGAGGTGGTAAACACTAGTTTTCCTAACCGCTACAACCCGAAGACACTTGCAAGCATCGGGAGGAATGCGATTTCCTCATGGCAGCAGGCTGGCTTATTGAGCGGAAAGTTACACAAAGTGCGAGTTAAAGCACAAAGTCAGCCTGCCTCCGTAGCATATGCCCTTTTACTGGGTTATCTCTCAGACGCACGAGGTGAAGCATTGTTTCGGACACTTTGGTGTCGATTATTAGATGCACCTTTACACATTCTACATGAGCACGCCCTCGCGGCTTCACAACGTGGTTGGATTGAATATCGTCATATGGGAGATGTAACCGAGGTTGGTTTTCGGCATTTGTTGAGGAAGTGAAGTAAAGAAAGGGTTACAAACTGTGAACGAGATTGAGGGATTGCTTAAAGCTTACGAGCGTTTCTTGCAGCTGCCCTGGGACCGGACATTGGCGGGACCGCAAAAGGTCTGGTTTGCCATCTATGAACCTACCCAGGAACGTCGTTTACGCCTTAACTTGCCAGAATTTGAACGGGTGACGAAAGCTGCTGGTCATTCGTGGTCTCATCTTGATCTGACTGACCTATTTGCAAACTGGATGGCGCAACATGAGTACCGCGAAGCATACTTTGAACAGCCAGAAGATATGGATCTTGCCTTAAAAGATTTCTCGAGCTTCGTGTCTCAACGGGTTGTTGAAGCACTTACAGAGCCTGACGTCGATGCAAATACAGTGGTGGCAATCTCAGGGCTAGCATCACTCTTCGGATTCACATATGCATCTGCCGTTTTTGAAACGGTTGCGCCATCGATACGGGGCAAGTTGCTCGTCTTTTTCCCTGGTCAACATAACGGCTCGAACTACCGCTTTTTAGATGCGCGAGATGGCTGGAACTATCTTGCTGTGCCAATAACCGGGATAGAGGGGAAATAAATCTATGATACAGAATCGCGATGTTTTTCTCGTTGATCCCACCACCTATACGATTCCCAATAACGGCGTTGCGAAGGTTATTGACCCACGAACTCCTGAAGAATGGGCTGTCTTACGATATGAGCTTGAGCATTTTGTGTGCGAGGGTGAATATCGACGTGGACTAGCTCATATCCTTTCTACATATATCGATAACTTAGCGAAAGCAGAACAGCCAGCCGTTTGGGTGAGCGGTTTTTATGGTAGTGGTAAATCCCACTTTGTGCGTGTACTGGAGTATCTCTGGCGCGATACACAATTCCCTGATGGCGCTAGTGCTCGTGGTTTAACAAAGCTTCCGAACGACATTGCTGATCTCCTTAGGGAACTCTCAACCGCAGGTAGACGTGAGGGTGGTTTGTGGTCAGCAGCAGGGACACTCGGGTCAGGTGCAGGAAAGAGCGTTAGGCTGGCTCTTCTTGGCATTATGTTTCGCAGTGCGGGTCTTCCCGAGCAGTATGCTCCTGCCCGCTTTGTAATATGGCTCATGCAGAATGGATATTATAGAGACGTGAAGGCTGGAGTTGAACAAGGTGGGCAAAATTTTGCCAGAGAACTCAACAATATGTATGTTTCTCCCGTGCTGGCACAAAGTCTACTCGATGTATATCCCGGCTTTGCTACCAGTGCCGCTGAGGTTCGCAGTTTGTTAAAGACACAGTATCCAAATAGGGAGGATATTTCTGACGATGAACTCCTTCGTGCAATGGAGGACTTGCTTGAGTTGCAATCAGCCACACCTGGAAAGCTTCCTTGCACACTCCTTGTGTTTGACGAACTGCAACAATTCATTGGCGAAGACTCTCAGCGCACAAACCAGGTACAAAATGCTGTAGAAGCCTGTTCCTCCCGGTTTGGAAGCCACTTGCTGTTCATCGCTACAGGACAGGCAGCAATCCAAGCAACACCTCAATTGCAAAAATTGCAAGGTCGCTTTACCGTGAGGGTAACGCTCACCGATACCGATGTTGAACAAGTGGTACGCGAAGTGGTCCTGCGCAAGAATCCTACGAAAGCAGGTATCTTGCAGGACATGCTTAATAGGGCGAGCGGCGAAATCAACCGTCAACTGGCCGGAACCAAGATTGCTCCAAGACCAACCGATAGCGCAAGGCTCATTTCCGATTATCCTCTGCTTCCTGTCAGAAGTCGCTTCTGGGAAAGTGTCCTACGCAGTATCGATAGTCTTGGTATGGCAGGTCAACTACGAACTCAGCTGCGCATTGTCCACGATGCAATCAAGGAGGTTGCAGATAGACCTATCGGGACGGTTGTCGCTGGAGACGTGATCTACAATCATCTGAAAGTAGATATGCTTCAGAGTAGTGTGTTACTGCGGGATGTAGCTACCACTATCGAAAAACTAGACGATGGAACGCCCAATGGAAAGATGTGCTCACGCCTCTGTGCAGCTATCTTTCTTATCGGAAAGCTTCCAACTGATGGAGTTGCCGCAACAGGCATTCGTGCCGATGTTGCAACACTTGCCGACCTGCTTGTGGAGGATGTGACGGACATTAACGCAAATACCACCTTGCGCCAGAGTATTACGCAGCTTTTGCAGGGCCTTGTAGAATCTGGCACCTTGATGCAAGTGGGCGACGAATATCGCCTGCAAACACGTGAAAGTGCTGAATGGGAAACGGATTATCGACAGCGCCGGGCACGTATCAGGGCTGATGATAGCCGTATCGCAAGTGACCGCGCACATGAGTTTCGAAGCGCTATTAGCACTGCATTGAAAGGGATCACACTCACCCAAGGACTCAGTAAGACACCACGCAAATATGAGACTCACTTCGGACCAGATTCTCCTCCTGTAAATACAGGAAACGTGCCGGTATGGGTTCGCGATGAATGGACGGTAAGCGAAAAAACAGTGCGCGAAGATGCTCAGGTAGCAGGCATTGACAGTCCTATCGTCTTTGTATTTCTTCCTCAACAAGATAGTGATGCACTCAAGGATGCTCTTGCCAGTTATGCAGCCGCAAATGAAACGCTGGTATCCCGCCCAGCACCAACTGCAATGGAGGGATTAGAGGCGAAGCGTGCTATGGAATCTAAGCGTCAGGTTGAGGAAAGCAAACGTAATGTTTTAATTGCCAATATTGTGAATAATGCCCGGGTTTACCAGGGTGGTGGCAATGAGATCGCACAAGGGTCGTTACAAGCTTCAGTAAAGATTGCGATTGAGGCAGCCCTGGAGCGTCTTTTCCCCAAATTTAAGGATGTAGATCACCCAAGTTGGAACACCGTAATTAGCCGGGCAACCCAAGGAGCCGCTGATGCGCTGTCAGTTGTTGGCTACAATGGAGACGTAGATAAATATCCAGCCAGCCAGGAGATCAGGACATTCATCGGCGGTTCTGGCAAAAAAGGAAGCGAGATTCGTAAACATTTCATGAGTGCCGGCTATGGTTGGCCTCAAGAGGCAGTAGACGGCGTGTTACTTTGCCTCGTCGCAGGCGGTTTCGTGCGTGCCGCGAAAAATAGCCAACCAGTAAACGTCAAACAAATAACAGTGCAACAAATTGGAGTTACCGATTTCTACAGCGAGGGAATCACGGTTAGCAGCGGTCAACGTATAGTTGTGCGAAAACTGATTACAGAGATGGGACTCGCAGTCAATCCAGGCGAGGAAGCAGAGGCCATCCCGATGGTATTGCAACGCCTGGCTGATCTTGCCGCTGCCGCTGGCGGTGAAGCCCCTCTTCCTGAGCGTCCCTCAACTGATTTCATTGAACACCTGCAATCTTTGAGCGGAAATGAACAGTTTGTCGCAGTGTATGGACAGCGCGATGCGTTACTGAACAGTTACAATGTCTGGAAGTTGGCACGTGATCAAATTGCACAGCGTCAACCAGTCTGGAGAATGTTAGAACACTTGCTTAAACATGCAAGTACTCTACCAGTTGCAAACGAGGTGGCTCCGCAAGTAGATGCCATCAAAGATTCCCGGACTTTGTTAGATGATCCAGACCCTGTATCCCCATTGCTTACTAAAGTAACAGCTGCACTGCGAACCGAGTTGCAAAAGGCACGCGAACGTCTCAACGAGTCCCAGGAACGAGAAATAAAGGCACTTGAAACCTCCCAGGAGTGGCAGAGTTTAACAGAAGCCAATCGCCAGCGTATTTTGAACCAGAACGGTCTTGGTTCTATAGTGCAACTTACTATTGGGACTGACGAGGAGCTGTTGGCAACTCTTGATTCGACTCCACTGGCTGCCTGGGAAGATAAGATTGCTGCATCTCCAGGGCGAGTGAAGAAAGTACATGAAGAGACGGCTAGGTCGCTATTGCCGGAAGTGGTTCGCATTCCGATCCCTCAAGCCATGTTAAAATCGGCTGAAGAGGCGGATACTTACCTTGCAGCGCTTCGAAGCCAAATTATAAAACATATCGAGGCTGGAAAGCCCGTTATGATACTATGATATGACCTGAAGGGATAGAAAGGGAAAGTTTATGGCACCGCTATCAAATGAATTACGGAGCATGCTAGAGAGAGCGATTATAGGGGCACGCGAAATCGCTGAGGAAGAGGCTCAGGCCGCTTTGATCAGGCTTGCAGTCAACCGTAATGAGCCATTCGCATCGTTAAATGCAAAACAACGGCACCTGCGTAATTCCTTGCGAGCAAAAGTACGTCAGCTGGGTGGAGGAAGTTCATTCCAGGACAAAGGATTCAAGCTACTCGTTGAAGAAGTTGCCTATGAACAATGGCACCGCAGGCTCTTTGCACGCATCCTGGCAGAAAATAATCTGCTGATGCATCCCCTGGGTGTTGCTGTTTCTTTAGGAGAGTGTGAAGAACTGGCGAAAGAAGAAGGGGAGGCGGATGGATGGCAGCTTGCTGCGCGCTATGCCAGCTTAATGCTGCCAGGTATCTTTCGTGCTGATGATCCCGCTGTACAGGTACCATTCTCTCCTGAGGGGCAGCATAAGCTTGAACGAATCATTATTGATTTTCCTACTGTCCTCTTCACAGCTGACGATACACTGGGCTGGATGTACCAGTTTTGGCAAACGAAAAGAAAGCAAGAAGTGATTAAGAGTGGACAGAAAATCGGTGGAGAAGATCTAGCAACAGTTACCCAGCTTTTTACAGAACACTATATGGTGCAGTTTCTGCTCGAAAACTCGCTGGTCGCCTGGTGGGCGGCTCGTCATCCTGGTAGTCCTCTCTTGAAACAGTTCACTTACCTCCGTTTCAAAGAAGATGGCACACCTGCTGCCGGTACATTTTCTGGTTGGCCCGAAAGGGCTGCTCAGGTGACTTTAATGGATCCATGTTGTGGTTCAGGGCATTTCCTTGTCGCTGCATTCGGAATGTTGAAGCAGATGCGAATGGTGGAGGAAGGCCTGTCAGAAAAACAAGCTGCTGATGCGGTAATGCATGATAATCTATTCGGTCTTGAGATAGATCCTCGTTGTACGCAAATAGCCGCCTTTGCATTAGCCCTTACTGCCTGGAAATCTGGTGGCTACCGTCAATTACCTGTACCGAATATTGCCTGTTCCGGTATCGCAGTCACAGGCCAACTAGAGATCTGGACTAGGCTTGCTGGTGACGATGTGAATCTTCGCCAGACACTTGAGCGACATTACCATCTCTTCCGCAATGCGCCCGATCTTGGCAGCCTCATCAATCCTAATGACGTACCACTACAAGATCGTATGTTCTCAGCGGATTATGCTCAGGTAGAACCATTGCTGGCGAAAGCACTCGCAAAGGAACGTACCAATGATGATCCAGTTTCAGCCGTATTTGGTGCTGTAGCAGAGGGTGTCGCAAAGGCAGCGAGATTACTTGCTAATACATATACACTTGTGGCTACTAACGTTCCGTATCTTCAACGTGGCAAACAGAATGAGGCACTAAAGCAGTTTTGTGGCATACACCACCCGGAAGCGAAGGCAGACTTGGCCACTGTTTTTGTCGAGCGTTGTTGTACATTCACATCATGGGGAGGTTCTTACGCTGTAGTTACTCCTCAAAATTGGCGCTTTCTTGAGAGCTACACAAATCTGAGAAAGAAGCTTTTGATCGAGCAGATATGGAATATGGTAGTTAACTTAGGATCAGGAGCTTTTCAGACACCAATGTATGAGTTTAGTGTCGGCCTTTCGATATTCACGAATAGCTCTCCAATTGAAAGTCAAGCAATGACTACAATTAATGTTTCGCATAGTAGGAAAGCCTATGAGAAGGATACTTTGCTACGTGTTGTGTCTCTAAATTATGTACATCAGACTGCTCAACTTCATAACCGAAATGCCCTTATTTCAATGGAAGAATTAAAGAAAAGCACTATGTTGTCTGATTATGTTACTGTCCATTATGGGTCAAAGCCTGGTCAAACAACTAGATTAACTCGATTTTTTTGGGAATTTGCTCAAATTTCATCTTCGTCATGGATGCTAATGGAATCATCTCCTCATGGTCCAGAACTATATACTGGAAAATCCGAAATTTGCCTTTCACTTGAGAAGATACATCAATACAATATTACAGAATTCGGGTTATGTGGAAAGCAAGCTTGGGGAAAACAAGGAATTATTTTATCGAAAATGAATACACTGCCTTCAAGCTTGTATTGTGGCCAATTCTTCGATGATAACACCTATGTATTACTACCTAATGATTCAAAGTTGATTGGGCCTATCTTCCATTTTGTAAGGTCTGAAGAGTACAAAACTGAAGTTCGTAAGAGGAATCAGAAACTAGTTGTAGATACATCCTCAATGATTGACGTTCCTTTCGATATAGAACATTGGCAAAAATTCGCTGATGCAGCAGGCCCTCTTCCAGAGCCGTACTCAAACGACCCTACTCAGTGGCTCTTTAAGGGTAATCCAATAGATTCGACGGAGCCTCTTCAAGTCGCTATGGCACGCCTTCTTGGTTATCGTTGGCCGCAGCAAAAATCTGATAACCTCGATTCATACACGGTCAAAGGAGGTCTCATTTGCTTTCCTTCAGTAGCTGGAGAAGAGCGGGCAATTGAACGATTGAGGGCATTGCTCGCCACTGCATATGGTGAGGTATGGTCACCTGCTCAACAGGATCGATTGCTGGCGGATGTAGGTTTCGGAGGGAAGAGTCTTGATCTATGGCTGCGTGATGGCTTCTTTGCGCAACATTGTAGCCTGTTTCATAAACGTCCCTTTATCTGGCATATATGGGATGGACAGAAGGAAGGCTTTTCTGCACTTGTTAACTATCACCTGCTTGATGCTGCTTTTCTCGACCGCTTAATCTATACTTATCTCGGCTCATGGATTACGACACAGAGGACTGAACGAGATGCTGGTGTTGCCGATGCTGAAGGACGGCTTGTTGCTGCCATTAACCTGCAAAAGAAGCTGGAAGCAATTCGCGATGGAGAACCACCCTATGATATCTATGTTCGCTGGAAACCGTTAAGCGGACAGCCGATGGGTTGGAATCCTGATCTCAATGATGGTGTGCGAATCAACATTCGACCATTCGTCACTGCCGGGGTGCTACGCAGCCGGTTTACGATCAATTGGAACAAAGATCGCGGTACGAATCCCGATGGCAGGGAGCGCCTCAACGATCTCCACTTTTCTCTGGCTGAGAAACGTGAGGCAAGGCCGGTAACAATTCAATGAGGAGATTGAAGAGTTTAGCTCTTATCAAGGAAGATTTATGAGTGATCAGGTTACATTCCTCGATGCATTGGTAGATGCAATACAACGTGCTGGCAGATATAACAAAAATGACCAGGTACCTCCCATAGTTGTGCTTTGGACAGACAAAGACCGGCAATGGGAGCCTCTGTTACCCTTATTACGAGATCGCCTTCCACTACTGACATTAGGACAATACAACCCTGGAGAGTTGACTGGGCCTGCATACTGGTTGCGCTGTGTAATCGCTCGTTCTCTTCCAGAACCCCAACTTCCAGCAGACGTTACACCAATCATTTATTTGCCGGGCATCAGTAAGCAGGAACTACGAGCCGTTGAAGAAACGCCAAAGCTGATCCAGCCACTTGCCGAACTTCAGTACAGGGGAGTGTTATGGAACCACAAGAACGGACGTGACTGGACCGTCGCGGGGTTCATGCAGTCTACCGATGGACTTGGCATTGAAGTCGGCACAGACAACGCTACAAAAGAAGCACTACAGCGAGCACTTCTCAAACTTGCCGATGAACCGCTTGCTCGTCTGAAGAAGGAAGCTCCTTTACGGGCACCATTCTTCGATGCACTGCTGAATCCAGACGAGGTTCGCAGCCTATTGCTCTGGTTAAATGACTCGGAGGGATATCCAAAACGATGTAGCGCTGCGGAATGGGCATCGTTCTGTGGCTTAAGTCAAAGGAAATATGGCTTTCACCCTGTAGAGGATGGGGTTATGGTTGCTATGGCCTTATTTGGAGAACATCAAGGTGTCTGGGGAAATGTTTGGAATCGATTCAAAGAGGCTCCGCAAGCGTATCCCCACCTACCGGAACTCCTTCGTCGAGCGCGTCCTCAACAATTGTCGCTTTTCGCTCTTTCAGAATCGTGGCCACAGGATAATGAGTCTGCCGAACACACGTTGCGTGAAGGACTTATAAGGCTTCGGGACCTGGCTCCTCATGAAGTACGCGCTGCCATTCATGATTTAGACCAGGAGCATGCGCCACGTCGTACCTGGGTCTGGGCGATGCTAGGTCGGTCTCCGTTAGCAATGGCTCTAAGTTACCTTACAGGATTAGCAAAGGAGACAGAACGGCCACTTGGTGGAACATCATTAGCAGAAATCAACAAGTCTTACACTGAATGGGGATGGAAGGCTGATGCTGCTGTGATTGATACATTGAGAGCAGTTGAACTAGCTGAGGATGTGGCTGCTGTGAAGGCTGTCATTACGGCTCTCTATCGTCCCTGGCTTGAACAGGCGGCAACTGCAATGCAAAAACTCGTGTATGCAGATCACCCATTGAAGACCTATCATGTAGAGCCACTCCCTGAACCAGCTAATGGCACCTGCATCCTTTTTTGCGATGGTCTGCGTTATGATACCGGTCAGCGTCTTAAAGAAGTGCTCGAGGCTCACAAGTTGACAGGGAAGGTGGAAGCTCACCTTGTGGCTTTACCCGGTGTTACTCCAACAGCGAAACCCGCTTTCTCTCCTGTCGCTCGAATGTTGACAGGAAAAGGGAGCCAGGGCCTGGAGCCAATAGTTTCCGCCAGCGGATCTAAAGTTACAGCGGATGCACTGCGGAAGTTGCTTGTGCAGGCAGGCTATCAGGTGCTCATGGGAGACGAGTTGGGCGATCCTTCAGGGAAGGCCTGGACGGAGATGGGTGCCATCGATAGCTATGGTCATCAATATGGGTGGAAATTGGCCCATCATCTTACCGGAGAGATTCGTGATCTTGTAAGCCGCATTGAAGCCTTGATCAATTGGGGGTGGAAACAGGTTCTGGTTATCACGGATCATGGCTGGTTACTTCTCCCAGGGAACCTTCCAAAGACCGATTTGCCCGAACATCTCACTCTTCTGCGCAAAGGGCGCTGCGCTCGTCTCAAGGAAGGATCGAACACTGATCAGCAGATAATGCCCTGGTATTGGGACAATGAAGCGTTTATTGCTTTGGCACCCAATATCTCTTGTTACGAGGCCGGAAAAGAATATGAACATGGAGGGCTGAGTCCGCAAGAATGCATTGTGCCGGTAATCACAGTATCTCAACAATATGGAGCTCGATCTCAACCAATCTCTATTGAGAACGTGAGCTGGAGAGGTCTACGTTGCACAATAACTGTGACTGGAACGACTTCCGGCATGAAAGTGGATATCCGAACCAAGGCTGGCGATCCAAATACATCCCTCACGAAACCCAAGCCTCCCAATTCAGATGGTACGGTCTCGATCCTTGTGGAGGATGATGATCGCATGGGAGAAGCAGCATTGATCGTTATTCTCGATAGCGATGGAAAACCCATGAAACAAATCCCGACAACAATAGGAGGCTGAAGTGGTGGAACTAGATGAATTAGATAGATTGGCAGCTACAGCATTCGATGGTTATCTTGTGCGTAAAGATCTGGCTCAACGTTTCAAAGGTCAATATCCGGTGCCGACTTATGTTGGTGAGTTTCTTCTTGGAAGATACTGCGCTAGCACAGATGAGGAAGAAATCGCAGAAGGCCTTGAAGTAGTCGAACGAC
>Ga0137365_10002128_pt1 | contig 15687 bp, 13 predicted proteins | sample SagtaG_9_FD_104799 | JGI IMG/M metagenome (GOLD analysis project Ga0137365, IMG submission 104799) | Vadose zone soil microbial communities from Sagehorn Ranch, Mendocino, California, USA - Sage1_L_40_16 metaG | ecosystem: Environmental > Terrestrial > Soil > Vadose zone | place: USA...
CCTGTCGCAGCTGGTCGACTATGTCCGCAAGTTTGATGACTTGAACCCCCGCTCGCTGAATAAGAGGCAGCTCCTCCTCGCCATGTACTGCCTTGGCGTACACAAAACCAAACTGCCAGCGTCCGCGACACAGGGCGTTCCGTATTTCTTGAAGTGACTCGTCATTGTACTTGCCCTGTACCCACTCGGCTACTCCCCGCTCGACGAGCTCGCGCGATCGACGCGCCGCATTCCTCGGACCCTTCCCGCTGGCCCGTTGGACATCTCGTGGCAAGGGTGTGATATAGCTCATGGGGCGGAGTGACCCGGTCACTTCGTAATGCCAAAGTTCTGGGCCGTCCGAACTCGGTCGAATAGCGAGGATGTCCATCTCCTTGACACCGACTTTCGCGCCGCGAATCGTAAAGAAGCCTCGTCGGTTAAGCCACTCTTCGACTATCTCTTCTGCAATGAGAGCCATGCAAGAGCAGCTCTGTCAGTCATTCAAGAACGTTTGGAGCTGATTATCGTGCTATTCAGGCGAATAGCAATGTGTGTGCATCGTTACTGTGCACGTTCACGCGGACAGAAAGTCAGCGACCTGGGCTCTCGACAGTATTCGGTCCTAAACGTCTCAAGGGGGCGAGATTGCCCCCAATGCATCATCAGAACTCGGACCCGCGTCTCGAGCGCGAAGGTGAGGCGGTTGAAACGGAGTTGAGAGGATTGGTCGAGAGATCTTCGGGGGACGATCGACTGCTGCGGCCGCAAGCAACACGGGAGGGAATTTGGAGATGGACCAGAATGAGGAAAACCGCGAGGACTCGACATTAAGAAGTACTGCGAAGCTCCACCTCCGGATATGACCCATCCCATATTGTATATTGCAAACGTCGGCGCGAACGCTTCTCATCGTAGTCTCAGCCCGCTCTACGACGATGGCTACTTCGACCTAATTACCATCCCTGAGCAGGGGCAGCTAGGATCGGCCTGCCTTCGATACAAGGATCTCAGGTGGCACGACCCGAGGGCTGTCCGCATGATTCTCGGGAGGACGCGGTGGGAGGCGGCAACCCACAACGATCCCGACCTGTGGGATGGCGTTTACGGGGACGTACCTTATCTTTCTTCCAGGGCGGCCCCATTGCGGCGCGCACGACCCGGAGATGCCCTCCTTTTCTTTGCCCGTTTGAGACCCTTTGGAGGCAACACCTTCCACCGGGACTCCGCCTTCTATTTTGTCGGCGGTTGGTCGATCCATAAGGCAATCGACGTCAAACCGAACATCGGATTGCGATTGGAAAGGAGAGTTAGTGACAATCCGCATGTGCGAAAGTATCTTGCCGGGAGCCCTCAGAGATTCTCGCTCTTTCTCTCTCGTGAGTCGCCTACCCGATTGACCCCGCCGGTCCGCATGAGCAGATCCTATCTTCGGAGAGCTCTCCCTGAAAGTAGGCTCTGGAAGTGGGTGGACGATAGAACGAGACTTCAGACGATCGGCTCATATCTCAGGACCATAAAGGCCGTGAGCAGCGAGGATCATCCGGACTTGTTTGAGTTGCTCGAGCCCGCGGGTTGAATGAAGATTCCCAAGATTACCGTCACCGACAGCGTTATACAGAAGTGTGAACAGAAGCATGATGTTCAGATCGAGGACGCCGTTCAGGGTGTCAGGAACGCGAAGAAATGGAGAAAGGTAGGAGGACGATACGTCTGTGACTCCAGGACAGACTCGGGGAGGAGGATTTTTGTGGTTGTCGTGCGATCAACCGTCGAGTGGCAGATCGTGACAGCGTGGTGGCCATGACCCGGCTTGAGCGTGAGTGCCCGACCTGCAGGTGGCCGCTCATCAAGGGCTACGCACCGCTCGAACTCGTAATCGATAACACTCCGGTAATCTTGGAGAACGTTCCAGGCTGGATTTGCCGTTCGTGCGGAGAGGTTTATCGCGATACGGACGACGTGCTTACTGCGAAGGCGATAGCGCGACTCGATCTCATGGGGCTCTATTCAAACGATTTGCCTGCAGTTGTTCTCCTGTTCGCGCCCACTAGGGGTAAGGTGGCAACGCCGATCCCAGGTAAGACGGTTTTCCAGAAGGAACTGTGGTATCTCAGTCAAGAAGTAGTCTCTAGATCTTTTCCGAAGGCAAATTTCATGCCAATGCAAGGAGGCCCCTGGGACCCGAACCTCGACAATCGGCTTGAAAGGATGCGAAAGGGAAGCCTCGTCACGGATATCCGCCACTCAACTCCGAGCGACACGTCGTTTTCCGCATACTCGCTGACGGCGAAAGGAAAGGAGAAGGTTGAAACGATTTGGAACACATTGCCTCAGAACATCAAAGAGGCTGCAACTAGTGTGAAGTCAAGACTGAATGGCCTCACAGCGAAACAAGCTGTAGACCTGGTTCACAAAGAATTCCCTAAAATGTGGGACAAGTCACGCCTCGAACGTTGGGGCGTAACGCTGAGTGGTCAGGAGAACCCGTAGATGATCATGAATTCCAGCGAACTCGAGCTGCAACCTCTCGGAGGTGCCCGTGAGCCGGCAGACGAAGTCTCGACCGTGCCCACGTCGACCCGAACACGCAGGCTGAGGAAAGTAGAGGTAGAAATTACTTCGGAATGTATCGTCGGGCGAAAGTCGAGCGGCGGGGCCTGCGTCCATTGCAGCCTCAAAGCGGGAACGGGGCTCGCAAGCTACCTATCACTTAAGGAGATAAAGGCCATCTTGCGGGATGCGCGCTATCTCGGGGCGAGCGTTGTTGTTCTGACGGGAGGCGAGCCTTCACAACACCCGGATTTCCCTCGCGCCTTAGAATGTGCCAGGGCCCTCGGGCTGAAGACCCGAGTGTACACCACTGGAGTCGCGGATGCATGGGGCGAACATCGAATTGAGGATGTCGCGAAGCTAATCGACCAAGTCTACTTGAGCGTGGAGGGAATTGGTGAAACACACGACCGCGTTCTTGGTTGGCCGGGCGCCTTTGACCATACGACGAAATTCATCGGACGACTCCAGAAGCTCGGGATGAGGTGGGCTGCACACTTTACCCCCATGAGGCCCAACTATCTTGACCTTGAGTCGGTGGCAAGAACGGTGCACGATCTCGGGGCAGACGCGCTAAAGCTCATCGACTTCATTCCCCAGGGAAGAGGGTGGGATAATCGGGCATCTCTAGGGCTCGACGACCGTCAATACTACGACCTCTTTTCTGTTGTGCGCGGTCTTCAGGACGAACTCCGTGCCCCTGATGGCTCTGCATTTGTCCGATTTCATGACGAGACCTACACCAAGAGACTCTCCGGAGAGACCCTGCTTGGCGATGTTCTTGGGGGCGGTTGTACATCAGGACGGGAGAGTTGTGCTGTTCTCAGCGATGGCACGGTGATTCCGTGCTTGGGATTTCGTTTGGAGCTGTCAGGCGAGCGGCCTCGACGTATCCATGTGGCTGGAAACGTGAGAACCCGTCCGCTCCGCGAAATCTGGAGTGAGTCCGAAGTCCTCTTACGCTTCGCCGACTCGCAGGCAGAGGACGTGAACCCGATGTGTCACGGATGCTCCATGCTCGACGAGTGTCTTGGATGCTGCTCCTGCAGAAGGGCGGAACTCGAGCGCCGCTTCGCATTGGACGCGGGGCCGAAACAATTGGCGGTGAGAGCATGATCAATCGCTGGGTGTGTACTGAGTGTGGGGACATGATCGAATCGGGCTGCACACATCCACCCCGAGTGTGTGAAACATGTCAATCTATCCTGTCCTTTCGGCAAGTCGTGGATTTGAAGATACCCTTGGGAGAAGTGAAACCGGTTCGCGTTAGAAGGCCTCGAGTTTCAGCATCTACGGCAGATGTGGCGTAGGGGGCTCTCATGAAATCGGGACGCGCTTCCCCGCCTCGAGCAACTTGGAAGCCATTACCAGCACGGAAACCGAGTACAGGAGTTCTCACTTTCTATCACTCGTCCGACGCGGCCAGAGTGCCGACGCGGGCTGTGGACAGGCCCACGGATCACAAGCGTGATCCTAACTTTGAAACCATGACATACGGTCTATTCACGGACTGCAACAGGAGTATGAGGACTGCCTGCGTCCGTGAGGGTCGACGGTATCTGTTTTTCATGACCTCTTGGAAGGGGCGGCGCTATCTTGTTGGATGCGCGGACGTCGGATGGTTCGCGGAAGTCACACTAAACCAGGATCTCGAGATGGGTTTTGCCCTCAAGGCAAGAAAACTGGACCTCGTCTTCCCCCCGTTGCCGTTTCTGGGGAACGGTCCTTCGATCAAGTTCGACGCTCGCTCAATCGGGCCAAGAGGGATTAAGGGGAGCGGTCCTCTAAGAGGCGCTTCGAAGCTCGATGCGACAACCACTGCCGGACTCATCACGGCCTTACGGAAGCGCCCCCACAGAACTGCTCTTTATGTTCGGGAACTTCATCGCCTCGAGGAGGAGAATTTCCGAAAGTTCCGCTATCGATACCCAGACGTTCACAGGATGGACCCATTTGTAGAAGCGGACGTGGAACGCTACCTCTTCTGAACTTGAATTTATCAAGGTAGATCTCGAGGCCGTTCTCATCGACCTTGGAAGCGCGCCAGAAACACCACCTCCTACGCTGGGTGTTATTACGTCAACCAATGATCGGACTCATGCTTCGTTACCTGTTCGTATAGGCTATAACCTCGGAGGAGTTCATGGCACACGCAAACAGCTCGGAGGGATCGCGAATGGTCTATGAGAAGATACGAAAACTCGGAGTGTTAAATGTCGACGACTACGTCGACATAGTACGCAATGTCTGGTCAACCATTCATGCACGTAGAACCGTGCTCGACTATGCGCTACATGTCCTCGATCATAGTAGCAGGCTTGGTGAGGCGGTTCGGCGTGATGAGCCGGACAGGATTCTGGATGAGATTGCCGAAACGGCTAACTGGTTGTTTGGGTTCGTTGCAAAGCTAAACGACAAGAAGCAAGGGTGGTGGCAGGTTTTCAACATTCCAACGCGCCTCTCCCATATGATCTGGGGGAAGTATCCGGGATTTTGCCCTCACTGTTTCGAGAGAATTTATGTTTGGCAAGAAGGTAAAGGTCGAGTGAACGAGATCGTTTCCGAAATCCGTGGAAAATGTCGGTACTGTCTCGCTGACTATCCGGGAGTGGAATACAGGGCGGAAGAAACGAAATATGATCTCCTCAAACGGGATGCTCGCCTCAAGCTGAAAGAAATCGCAGCGGCGACTCGTGGTAAGGTCCCACCAACCCTCAGTAAGATGGAGAAAATGTTCCATGCAATTTACGATTCGAATGTAGCAATCTCAACACTGGAGAGTGTCGGCTTCCATCTCCTGGAAGAGACGGGTGAGGTGGGACGGGCCGTCATCGATCTCTATACGAACAAGCCGAAGGACTCAAAGACACTCGACGAGAAACGAATCGAATTATCCGACGAAGTGGCAGAAGTCTTCGCTTGGCTGTGCTCTCTTACGGCCAAAGTTAGGGCTCACGTCGCTTCGGTAGACAAGTATGGGGAGAGACTGGTTCTCCCGCGTTTGCCGGGAGCGAAGTACGATGGTCTGGCCAAGAAAGTGGGGCTGGAAGAGATTCTCCTGCTCCGTCACGTGGATGATAAGAGTCACGAGTACCGCTGCGATTACTGTGGGAAACGGCCGTGTGTTTGCAAACTTTCTTTCGTCTGGGAGTAAGGGCTACGGTGATGGAAAGCATCGGGGTAGGGTATGGGAACTGAGCCGCGTTGCCCCCCGACCGGAGACCGCGCGACTTGAGACAGCTAATGCCCACCGATTCTGTAGAGGAGATAGATCTAACCCGTTCAGCTGCCCTCGAACGGGCTCGCCCCTGATGCGAACGCCGCCAACACTCCTGATACTCCGACAACGACTTGGGTTTGAGCCCACCAACAACTCGACGCTCGGTAACGATTGAGAATGTTAGGCCCAATCAAAACCCTTCCCTGGCCCGCTATCCTCCGATTTCGCGGATTAGTTGACCTTCAAAGCTGACGGTGGGAGAATGCGGTACTTGCCACTGCCCAAGAACTCGAGCACTCCGTGATCACGCAAAACTTGCAACTGCTGTCGAATCTTCGGCCGGATGTTGCGGTTCCGTAGACGAAGTCGGAAGAGACGCTGTTCGAACGCATAGACTTCCACAAGGGAGAAGACTGATCGCCGGAGCTCTCGGACACAGCCGAGGACATCTGCCGTCCATCCACGGGACTCGGGATCATCGCCCTTCAAGAAGGCAAATCGGCGCCAGGCGTCTCGAACCTTCTCTTCCGGCTGAGGGATCCCTCCCTGAACGGCAGGAATTCTAGCGTCGAGGGGCAAGGATGAGAGGAGAATGTTGCAGCCCACCCAGCGTGCACGCCGGGCCGAAGCCGCCGGGGCACGTCGCCGCTCGATGACAGAATGGGACAGGAAGAAACGAGGAATGAAAAACAGATCTCGTACAAGCCAGCGGTCGGCCAAGTAGTGAAGGAAGAGGAAACTTGGCGCTGTTGAGCTCGTGATGCGTTCAACCATGGGCCCGTACGCGGCGTCCGTGACCTTGGAGCCAAAGGGACGGCTCTGGCTCTTGAGCTGGAAGACCTCCTCACACGAATCGCAGGAGAAGTCCACAAGTTTTGTCCCTGTTGGAGTCGGTTCCAGACTGTCATTGTCGCAGGCTGGGCAGTAGACTTGTTCCCGCACCCAAGTTTCAGTCACAACGCGTACGATCTGGGCTCGGCTTGTGTACGACGCTGCCAGGACGGGATCGAGTCGAAGGTCCACAGGCAACTAAATGTGTCCCGGATCTTCATCCTGCCGGTGTACTCGGCCTTCGCAGCCGGATGTGTTATGTTGATATTGGTCCTCTGCGAGAAAAGGACGAGGCGATGGATTAGCTCCGCCCTTCTTCGAAGCTCATGAAGACGAGCGGGCGCCTAATCCACTTGTCGTCTATCAGCACTGCCTTAATGTAAACCATCACCACGATGAACTCCTCGCGATGCACTAGTCTCTTGTCCCAGCACTCGACGCAGATTACGCCCCAGTCCGTGAGGATGAACGACTTCGTTACGACATGCTCCTCGTCAGTCACACCATCGTTGCAAAGGTCACAGACTCGTGTTGAGATCGGGATGCTTTCGATTCTAGGCGTTGTTGCGTCACCTCCGTGTGCCTTGATGTAACCCGGCCGCCGTTTGGACTAGACAGACGGACCTCCGATCGGTGTCGTTGCTCCTCCCGTCATTCGCCCGGTTTCGGGCTCATACGCGGCGACTCCCAAATTTGTTGCCTGCGCCCTCTTTTTCGGGGCTGGGGTCAAGAACCGGCCAACTCCACCTCGACTGAAGCCTTGTGGGGGTCAAGGACACTGGTACTACGTGTATGATACGTCAAGAAGCAGGGAATTCGCGAACGAATGAGAAACGACTAGGAAAGAGAGAGTAGGTTTATGATCATGCAGACCGAATGGTCTAGTAGCAAGCCTACGGAGTGAGAGACTTGTCTAGCAAGAACATGAGCGTTCCCCAACCGCGATCGAAAGGCGCGAATCTCGGGTTTGAAGACAGGCTCTGGAAGACTGCAGACAAGTTACGCAGCAACATGGATGCGGCCGAGTACAAGCACGTCGTCCTGGGACTGCTCTTTCTGAAGTACATTTCCGATGCCTTCACCGAGCTACACGAGCAACTCAAGAACGATCCGACATCGGACCCGGAGGATGTCGACGAATACGTCTCAAAAAGAGTCTTCTGGGTTCCGAAGGAGGCAAGATGGGATTACCTGGCGAAGAACGCCAAGAAACCCGAGATCGGAAAGGTAATCGACGATTCGATGGACGCAATAGAACGAGATAATCGTTCCCTTAGAGGCGTCCTGGTTAAGAACTATGCCAGGCCGGGTTTGGACAAGCAGAGACTGGGAGAGCTAATTGATGTTATAGGGACTATCGGTTTGGGCGACAAAGAGAGCAGAACCAAGGACATCTTAGGTAGAGTTTACGAATACTTCCTGGGACAGTTTGCATCGGCGGAAGGCAAGAAAGGCGGCCAGTTCTACACCCCGAGGAGCATCGTTAGACTCCTCGTTGAGATGCTCGAACCCTACAAGGGCAGGATCTTCGATCCGTGCTGCGGCTCCGGTGGGATGTTTGTTCAAAGCGAGAAATTCATTGAGGCACACGGCGGGAGAATCGGCGACGTCTTCGTCTATGGCCAGGAAAGCAACCAGACGACCTGGCGCCTCTGCAAGATGAATCTGGCGATACGCGGGATAGAATCCGACCAGGTCAAGTGGAACGGTCAAGGAAGTTTTCTAAACGATGAGCACAAGGATTTGAGAGCGGACTTCATACTTGCAAATCCGCCTTTCAACGACAGCGATTGGGGAGGAGATCTTCTGCAGGATGATGTGAGATGGAAGTTTGGGGTTCCTCCAAAGAATAATGCCAACTTTGCCTGGGTCCAGGACTTCGTACATCATCTCTCGCCAACTGGAATCGCAGGCTTTGTCCTGGCCAACGGCTCCATGTCTTCCAACACGTCAAACGAGGGAGAGATTCGAAAGAACATTGTCGAGGCTGACTTGGTTGACTGCATGGTTGCTTTGCCGTCCCAATTGTTCTACAACACCATGATCCCAGCCTGCCTATGGTTCGTTTCCCGCGACAAGAAGAATCACAGTTTCAAGAACCGCAGAGATCATGTGCTTTTCATCGATGCCCGCAAGTTGGGGACGATGGTTGACAGAAGACATCGAGAACTCACGGAAACTGACATACAGAAAATCTCTGCGACCTATCACGCTTGGAGAGGAGAGTTGAAGGATAAGAAATACCGAGATCTTCCTGGCTTCTGCAAATCCGCCTCGTTGGAAGAAATCCGGAAGCAAGGATTGATTCTAACGCCAGGCAGATACGTGGGAGCAGAGGAAGAGCAAGACGAGACGGAATCGTTCGAAGAGAACATGAAGCGTCTAACATCCGAACTTTCGAAGCAAATGAAGGAAGGCCAGAAGTTGGATGAGGAAATCAAGAGGAATCTGGAGAATATTGGGTTCGATGCATGAAGATGATCGCTGAAACTGAGTTCAAGCAAACCGAAGTAGGGTCGATTCCTGTAGATTGGGAAGTTGGGTCATTAGAGGAAATATCGGAGGAAGTCACAGACGGCTCCCACTTCTCTCCGGAAGAGTCCTCGGAAGGAGACAAGATTATTGCCACTGTAAAGGACATGAGGTACAACGGATTCTCATTCGAGCGTTCCAAGAGAATTCGTAGTCAGGATTTCGATCGACTTGTCAAAGACGGTTGCTCCCCTAGAAGAGGAGACATACTTATTTCCAAGGACGGAGCGAATTGCTTGGACCTTATCTTTGTTTATGCTCACGAGGAGAAAATCGTTGTCTTATCCTCTATCGCCATCGTTAGACTGAAGCCGGGTTTCGATCCTCTATTCTACAGATACTTTCTACTATCACCAATTGCCCAAGAAATGATGAGGGAAGGCTACGTCACCGGGTCTGCGATACCTAGGGTTGTTCTCAAGGATCTGAAAAGAGTTCCAGTTCCAATGCCTCCTTTCGAAGCGCAAGAACGCATCGCCAAGGTATTCCAGGCGTTGGATGCTAAGATCGAGTTAAATCGCCGGATGGACAAAGCCCTTGAGGAGATCGGGAAAGCGGTCTTCAAGCACTGGTTCATCGACTTTGAATTTCCAACCGAGGAAGGCAAACCGTACAAGTCCTCGGGCGGAGAAATGGTCTACAATAAAGAATTGGGTAAGGAGATACCGAAAGGATGGGAGGCTAGATTTTTCTCTGAAGTGATTGCGGTAAATCCGAATAGGGAACTGCCGGCAAGAAAGCTGTCAAAGAAAGTCGGCATGGCTGACTTGAAGCCTTGGCAAGCCTCCATTCCTGATTGGAGTTCCGAGGAATACAAGTCTGGGCCGAGGTTTAGGAATGGAGATACTCTGTTCGCAAGGATAACCCCCAGCCTGGAGCACGGAAAAACGGCATTGGTCTCCTTCCTGAACGATGATGAAGTAGGATTCGGCTCAACCGAATTCATTGTCTTTGCCAAGAAGGTTGTTTCCTCTAAGGTGTATATCTTCCATCTGGCGAGGTCACCCGAAATCAGAACTATCGCCATCAATGCAATGACTGGAAGCTCTGGCAGGCAGCGGGTCCCGAACGAGGTTCTTGACTTCCTCCCGATTGCAGTACCGCCGGCGAGTGTTGAGGATCAATTCGAAAGAACGTGTTCACCTTTGTTCGAACGGATAAGCATTAACTCAAAAAATGCCAAGATCCTATCCAAGATTCGCGATTCACTCTTGCCCAAACTAATGTCAGGCAAGATCCGAGTCCCTGTCGAGGTCAGATAGGTGTGCCGAAGGTAATTCACGAGTCAGATGTCGAAGAAAACGTCCTTGCAATCCTTGACAACCTCGGTTATGAGATAATCAGGGGCGACAACGAGGAGTATCTCCCTGGTGGACGTTCAGCACTACGAGCTGACTACGGGGAGGTTGTCCTCGTCGAGAGGCTTAGAGGAACCTTGAAAAGGATCAATCCATCCATCACCGGAGAAGCAAGGGAGCAGGCGATAAAGCAAGTGCTGAGAAGCCAGAGCCAGAAGCTGATTGAGGACAACGAGAGTTTTCACAAGATGCTCGTTGACGGAGTGGATGTCGCATTCCAGGCTGCGGGAGAAGAAAGGTACCAAAAAGTATGGCTCTTCGATTTCAAGGACCCCACGAACAACGACTTCCTGGCGGTCAACCAATTCACGGTGATCGAGAACAATGTCGAGAGGCGGCCAGACGTCATTCTGTTTGCTAACGGAATCCCCCTGTTGCTACTCGAACTGAAGAACCTCGCCGACGAAGACGCGACCATTTGGACAGCGTACGACCAGTTCCAGACTTACACCGATCAGCTTCCTTCTTTGTTCAGATACAACGAGATCCTTGTGATCAGCGACGGCATAGGGGCGAGGGCAGGCACGATAACGTCAGAGAAAGAACGGTTCATGCAGTGGAAGACGATCGACGGCGGGAAACCAAGGAAAGGCCTGACAGAAATCGAGGTCCTTTTGAGAGGAATGTGTGAGAAGAACGTGCTGCTCGATATTGTAAGGAACTTCCTCGTCTTCGAAAAGGACAAACAGACGCTGAAGAAACTCGCCGCATATCATCAGTACTGGGCAACAAACAAGGCCCTCAAATCAACGAAAGAGGCAAGAAAGGGGAACAAGAAGGCGGGAATAGTCTGGCATACCCAGGGTTCGGGCAAGTCCCTGACAATGATTTTCTACTCGGGCAAGCTCGTAAGAGAGCTGGATAATCCGACGATCGTGCTTCTGACGGACAGAAATGATCTGGACGGTCAGTTGTTTGGAACCTTTGCAAGATGCCAGGATATACTGAGGCAAAAGCCGGTCCAGGCCAATTCGAGGAAAGAGTTGAGGGAATTGCTAAGCGTGGCTTCAGGCGGCATCGTATTCACCACGATTCAGAAGTTTTTCCCAGACGAGGATAGGGAACGGCATCCGCTCTTGTCGGGAAGGGATAACATCATTGTAATCGCTGACGAGGCGCACAGAAGCCAGTATGGATTCTCTGCCAAGATTCTGAACAGAAAAGACAAGGCTTTGATAACCTACGGCTATGCAAAGTATCTGAGAGACGCGCTTCCAAGCGCCTCTTTCATAGGGTTTACTGGCACTCCGATCGAGAAGGCAGACCGCTCCACTCCGGCAGTCTTCGGGAAGTACGTCGACACCTACGACATTGAGCGATCCGTCGAGGACGGAGCGACAGTGAGGATCTTCTACGAAAGCCGGCTCGCAAAGCTTGAGCTCAAACCAGAAGAGAGGCCGAAGATAGACAAGGAATTCGAGGAAGTGACTGAAGGCGAGGAGGTAGAGGGTAAGGACAAGCTGAAGAGCAAGTGGGCGAGGCTAGAAAGAGTCGCGGGCTCTCCAAAACGGATCGGCAGGATCGCGCAAGACATTATCGACCATTTCGAAGCACGGACATCGGTCCTGGAAGGAAAGGGCATGATAGTTTGCATGTCGAGGAGGATCTGTTGCGACCTGCACAGTGAAATTCTGAAACTGAGGCCGGCCTGGTATAACAGGGACGACGACAAAGGGGCGCTCAAAGTGGTCATGACGGGCTCCGCGTCAGACCCCAAAGAGTGGCAAGAGCATATCAGGAACAAACTCAGAAGAAGCAGAGTCGGGGACAATTTCAAAGATCCAAGACACGAGCTCAGGTTGCTCATCGTTAGAGACATGTTCCTGACGGGTTTCGACGCCCCCACCCTACACACAATGTACCTTGACAAGCCGATTAAGGGCCACACCCTGATGCAGGCAATAGCCCGGGTGAACCGTGTCTATCCCGGAAAAGAAGGGGGCCTGGTCGTTGACTACATGGGCGTGGGAGCCGAACTGAAAGCAGCACTCATCAATTACACCGAAAGCGGAGGAAAGGGCAAGCCGACTCTTGAACAAGAGAAAGCAGTAATGCTGATGCTTGAAAAATACGAGATTGTAAGGGACATGTTCCACGGTTTCAACTACCGGAAGTTCTTTGTGCTCGAGCCGAGCGAAAGAATCTCGTTCGTCCCTGCGGCAATGGAACACATCCTTAAGGAACAGGGAAAGAAAGAGAGATTTCTGAGAGAAACCGCAGGCCTCCTGAAGGCTTTCTCTCTGGCTGTGCCGAACGAAGAGGCAATGAAGCTCAAGGAAGAAGTGGGCCTGTTCCAGGCGATACAGGCTGCGATATCGAAGACGACCGGGACGAAGGGCGCGGGCGAGGAGAGGTTCGACACCGCAATAAAGCAGATTCTGTCCAAAGCAGTAATATCGGACAGGATCATTGACATTTTTGAAGCAGCGGGGATACAGAAGCCCGAACTTTCCATTTTGTCGGAGGGGTTTCTAGCCGAAGTCAAGGATATGCCGCAGAAGAATCTCGCGTTTGAGGCTCTCAAGAAGTTGCTCAACGATGAGATCCGTTTCATCTCTAAGAAGAACCTCGTCCAGGGAAAATCCTTCATGGAAATGCTGGACAAAACGATCAGGAGCTACACGAACAAGAGCGTCGAAGCCGCCCAGGTAATTGAGGAGCTGATCGAGGTCGCCCGAAAAGTGAGGCAAGAGAAAAGCAGGGCAAAACAGCAAAACATGACCGATGACGAACTAGCGTTCTACGATGCCTTGGGAGTGAACGACAGCGCGGTGCGGGTATTGGGAGACGAGACCCTGAGGAAGATTGCCCTGGAGCTCACCCAGATGATACGTAAGAGCGTCACGATCGATTGGACGCAAAGGGACAGTGTGCAGGCGGAGATGCGCTTGAAAGTCAAGAAGATCCTGAGGAAGTATGGCTATCCTCCCGACAAACAGGAAAAGGCCACCCACACTGTCTTGGAACAAGCAGAGCTAATCGCCAAGGACTGGGTCGCCACATAGAAAACCAGCGGCTGTCTTCAGCGAACACGCCAGGTCAGAGGTCGGGTTGATAGTTGTTCTTCTTCAGCCCAAGGCATGCCCGACTTAACGACCCTCCATACGCACTGCACCGGTGCGACAAGGGACTGGCCGTAGGGCCGCCGTCCCAGTCGGCAATTCACGCTTGATCAGTCGCCCGGGATCCAAAGATCCACAGGGTTTAGCTCGTCCGACCCTGCGTCCGTTTGTGGAGCGCCAAGCAGCTTGAGAAGGAATCGCACTTCGTCATACTCAAATCGCGGGCTGTTCCCGAACGAATTCGACAACTGGTTTATGACAAGCATCTTTCCAAGAATGCCGAAGACATCCGAGCAGACCAGGTAGACTTCCGGCTCCCGTTCGCCCGGGACGGTGAGGACCACCGTTTTGACGGCACACCGCCGGCTGCGAGATGGTGCCCCTGAGCTAATCATCACAACCTCTCCCGAAGGATCGCGGCCAAGCCGTCCAGGATCATGTTCCATGCACCTTCCTTGCCCGGCGGAGACTGTTTCTTCAGACGTTCGATCAATTCCTCTTGCCCTGACTCGGTGGGGGCCGCATGCCCGTTGCTAAGGTCCAGCTTGGCGAATTCCCTCTTCACGTCCTCGAGCTCAACCTCGGCGTACCGGTCCAGCGTCATCGTGACGCTCTCGTGGGCCAGGATCGCCTGAAGAAATTGCGGATCCAAACCCAGCTTCTTACCCAACGTGGCGGTGGTCTTCCGAAACCGGTGAGGATGGACGCTTTCCGCTAGGCCTGCGGCCTCCTGAACCCGCTTGCAAGCTCGCCAAGCATTCTGTCGGTTCGCCTTCTGGCCCGTTCGAGTGCCAGAATCCTTCCCGTAGCGAAACAGGAATTCCGATTGGTAGGATCGCGAGGCGAGATGCTCCTTCAGTAGGTCCGCCAGTGTGGGGTGCAACGGGATCGTGACCGGCTTGCCGCCCTTGACGATGGCCTTAATCTCCATTTGATCGAAATCGAGGTCGCTCACCCTCAACCCGTAAAACTGCGCCCTTCCGCCCGTGTAGAGTAGCGTCATCAGGAGGGCGTAGTCTTCCGAGGGGACCGCTCGAAGACCCTCTCCGACGAATGCCTGAGCCTTCGCGGCCTCGAGAATCCGAGTGAGGACCTCGGGGACGAATGGCGTCCATTTCACCGATTTCGCCTTGCGGGGCATTCCGATGGCGTTTAGCTTCGTGAAGAGCTCGAGGAGCTGTGGATCCTGCGTGGCCTGAGCCTTCAGGCGGTAGAACGTGATGATGTAGCTGAGGTAGCCGCGGGCGGTCGTCCTCGCGATTCCCGACTGCGCCAAGTGGCCCTTGTAGGCCGCGAACTCTTTCCAGCCCGCCGTGGTCAGGTCAAGATTGAACTGTTCTCGAAGGAACTGACTGTACCGAAGGAGGACGCCGCGTCCCTGATCCAGTGAGCTCGGACGGAGTCCTTCCGCGGTCGCAAGTTCCACGAAATTCCGGATCGGCTTCGCATCTTGTGTCCAATCGTTTCCATGCATAAACACAGATATGCCGCACCAGTATTCCGTTTCTCTCACTACATGTACGCTAATTCTAGTGCCGCATTAATGAAGCATGAATCATTACTCGAAACCATGGCCGACCCGAACTACCTCAACGTCAGACTTCCGAAACAGCTCATCGCGCAAGTCGACCGTATCGTCGATCGAAAGGCGCTCGGCTTTCGGTCCAGAGCCGAGTTCATCGCCGACGCGGTTCGGCGAAGACTCGAACAGATCCTCGAACTAGAGGCGAACGCTACCCGCCGGAAATGACCGAGAATTGGGCGATGCTCTCTCTCGAGTGAGATAGCTATTCTGAAGCCGTTTTATAGTCGCTCTATATGCAGATTGTCTCAGGTGCTTCTTTTCACATGTTTGCTACTCGACTCGGACGGTCCTCGTGACTGCGTAGACTTAGCCTTTCGCCGTGTCGTTTTCGGGACAACGTCGTCGTCAAGACGATTGAAAGCTTCCGCCAGCTCTTCCAAGCGCTTGCGCTCGAATGGTTCCCGTTCCTTGCGGGCTTGGTCGATTGTCTTCCTCATTTCCTCAGCTGCCGACAGGCTGAGAATCCCTGCGAAGTCCGAGAGAGGTCGATGGGTCCGTCTCCTGATCACGTCCCTTGGCCTAGCTGGGCTCTCGCGGAGCGTTTCGTCTTCCGCCCGCGTCTTGTCA